>Ga0209039_10000427_pt1 | contig 41003 bp, 41 predicted proteins | sample BogFormECP12_OM1_FD_188238 | JGI IMG/M metagenome (GOLD analysis project Ga0209039, IMG submission 188238) | Bog forest soil microbial communities from Calvert Island, British Columbia, Canada - ECP12_OM1 (SPAdes) (version 2) | ecosystem: Environmental > Aquatic > Freshwater > Wetlands > Bog ...
CAGCTGCTGCATGACGCCGGGCTTCTCGGCCTCGATGGTGACGAACATGAAATCGGCCATCTCGTCGACCATGTCCACGGTCACGCCGCAGGTCTCCCGGCTCACGCCGGGCTCGAACCTGGCCGGCGTATATACGGGAGGATGGAAGGTGAGCCGCTCCGCCACGTCCTTGTAAAGGTACGGGTCCGCGTTATAGGCAGGCAGGACCATGTCCAGATGGCCGGCATTCGAGTTGCCCTTTAAAAAGCTCGTGAACTTTGATAGCGTGCCTCCGGCGACCTGCTCGTTACGGATGTTAAAGTCCGCCCCCAGCTTCCAGAAGGGCAGGTACAGCTTCTCTCCGTCGCCGGGCTTAAAGGCGCCGACCTCGTACTCGATGACGGTGACCGTGCCGTTCCTCGCATGGAGCGTGCCGCAGTTAGGGCAAAGGAACACTTCATCCTTATCCTTGGTGAATATGGGATTCTTACAGCCCGGGCAAATTATGGGTACTACCTTAGTCATGGGATCACCTGCTCCTCGTGAACTCGTCGATCAATATTTTACCGGCGTTTCCCTGGCCGGCCATCTCCGCCAGCTTGCCCAGGTCCTGCGTACTGGGCATTTTCATGTCGCTTTTTATGTCGCCGGTCGTGACCTCCGCTCCGTATCGGTAGAACTGGTAGCTGAAGAAGGCTATGCCCAGGCAGATCGCCGCAACGATGAGCCCGGCCACGGCGCCGTTGCCGCCCAGCTCAAGGCCGATCCACAGGCCGAACAGGGAGCCGAAGCCGCCTACGGCCATGCCGCCGGTCATTACCAGGCTGCGCCACATATAATCCCCCGGGGCCCTGCCCGAGAGGACCTTTCCGATGACGCCATCCACCGTGGCAAAGTACATTCGGTCCGAATACTTGTACCGGACTATCCATACGGGATAGAAGACCAGGGCCATGTCTTTCAGGAAAACGTGAATTTTAACGAAGGTCCTGTTGGACACCCCGGCGCCCATAATGGCGTCGTTCCGGACGAAGTCGAGCCCTTTCGCCTTCGCGTCCGTAAAGGACGTCGTAGCCTCGAACGTCGGTATCGAGCCCTCATCGTGGAGCTCGGCCTTACCGTCGAGGCCGTGGAGGTGCTCGATGCCTATGTCGCCGGGGTCGCACGCTACCTGGTTCCATTCGATGTAGCGGCTGACCAGGACCTCCTTAGGGACCTTTTCGGTGGTCTTATTATTCCTTCTTATGTTATAGCCGCAGACCCAGCCGGCCACCCTGGCCTTGAGCTTCCAGAACGGCACGTAGATAGGGTAGCATTCGGTCACTTCGCCCTTCGCCGTGAGGTCCCGGGCCTTGAAGCCGGCTTTCCACCAGCCCTTGACCGCCGTTATGGCCTTATCCCGGTCCATGTTATTGGTGAGCATGATCTTTTTAACGCCGTCGTCGCCCTGGACTTCCAGGAGCATCGTACAGTAGGGGCACGTCGTGGTCCTGGAGCCCTCCTCGAGGGAGAGCGTGCCACCGCAGTTCGGGCAATTCATCGATACGCTGATTCCCATCCTAGAACCTCCTGACGACGGTGTAAGCGCCCACGAAAACGATCGGGAGCGTGATGATCATGAGCGGTATGGCGATGACCCAGCCGATGACGCTGAGGGCTAGTGACAGCAATAGCCCCAGGATGCCTTCCAGCAGGAATACGCCGAACGCACCGGCCGCGATAAGCAGATACGGGGCGCCCTTTCTGGAAGGGAAGTCGGCCACGAACATCTCGCCCGACGAGCCGTCGATGATCAGGTCATATTGTTTGCCGCCAAAGGAATATTTCAGTAGCCAGAGGGGAAAATAGAGGAGCGCCTGCTCTTTTGGAGCGCCTGGCATTTTCGGCAGGTAGGCGGTCATGTCCAGGTCGGGCTTTTGCATTTCGACGCCTCCGGCGTTTGTGTTCTGGTCGAAGATCTTGATATCGCCGCCGGGGACCTTCAGGCTGTGAAGTCCGGGCAGCGTCGTCGACCTGGCGGGCTCGATGAAGACTTTCTCGTTCCCGCCCACGTCCCTCTTAAAAAGGTAGACGGGAAAGTACTGTTGCCTCAGGCTCGCGACCTGGGCCAGGGTATCCAGGTCCTTCGCCGTCTTCGAGCCCGCGGCCCAGCGCTTGAAGGTGCCCGTCGCCCCGGCCTGGTCGATGAGGAAAGGCATGATATAATAGAAACCGGCACCGCTCCGGTCTATGTATATCTGGGTATCGCAGTGGCTGCACTTGACGAACTTGTCACCCATCTCGAACTGGATCGGCGCGCCGCACTTGTTGCACTTGATCTCCGCCATCGGCTCACCCTATCGGGTTGCCGCACTGGGGGCAGAACTTAGCGCCCGCTTCCAGCTTAGCGCCGCACTTAGGACATGCGGCCTGCAATGATGTGCCACATGACGGACAGAACTTAGCGCCCGATGGCACCGATGCACCGCACTTAGGGCACGTGCTTTGCTGGGGAGCGCCGCACGACGGGCAGAACTTGCTGCCCTGGGGCACCATGGTGCCGCATTTGACGCACGGAGCGCCCGCCGCCGGAGTTGCGACGGCCGGCGGCTGTTGCGGTTGCTGCTGACCGGCCATGTTGCCCATCTGGTTCATCATCATGTAACCCATGCCGATGCCGGCGCCAACGCCGACACCTGCGCCCGCGGCGCCGCCCGACGGGTTCTGTGCCGCGTCCCGCATGGCCTGTCCAGTCTGGTATCCCATGTAGTTCGTGCCGAGCACGGACATGGAAGACTTCGTGTCCACTGCCTTCTGCACTTCCTCGGGCAAGTTGATGTACAGCCCGGAGATCTTGTCGATCGCAATACCGTATGGCTCGAAGTCGGGCTTTGAGTCCTCCAGGAATATCTGCTCGATATTCTTCAGGTTGGCGGCGAGGTTCACGACGCCCATGCCCTTTTCCTTGAGCTTGCCCAGCACGTTGTACATGGAGGTGACGACCTGGTCCTTGATGCGGTCCTCCACCTCGGGCGCCGTGCTCAGGCTCAGGGTGCCCACGAAGTAGTTGATGAAGTTCACGGGACTGGCCACTTTGTAACGGAACTCGCCGAAGAGGCTCAGCTTCACCAGCTGGAATGTCTTATCCTCGAAGATGTAGGGCTGCTTGCTCCCGAACTTGCCGTCGAACACTTTTTTCTGGAGGTAATAGACCTCCGCCTGCTGCTGGACGCCGCTGAGCCGCTGGACGATGCCGCCCACGATGGGGGCGTTGATCGAGGTCAGCGCGTATCGGTCCGGCCGGTCGATGTAGTCGAGAGCCTTCCCATCCCGGTAGAAGACGGCCATCTCGTCTTCCCTCACGACGATGTTATCGTTGAACCTGATGTTGCGGGGCACCTTCCACATGACGTTGTTGCGCTTCTCCGCGTCGTCCCAGATGACGGTCGCAGCCCCGATGATGCTGCCCTTATCTCCCGAAATGATCCCCATGTTCACGCCTCCATGCCCGTTACCGTCATCATTCTATTCTTAAACGTGGCCTCGAACGTGTCGAGCCTGGCTCCCATGGCATCGATGTTCTCTTTTATCGATGCCGCGCTATTGGAGTTGACCGCGGCCTTAAGCTTCAGCGAGTCGGCGGCCAGGTCCGCGAGGGCCGATATCAGCGAGTAATCGTAATCGTATAGCTTATTCAGTTCCGCTTCCCCGAACTTTACTTTAGCCGATATGCCAGAATAGCCCTGGGCAGCATGGCCCACTTCCTGCTCGATGGTCTTGAAGCGGCTGATGAGAGCGCCCAGCCGTTCCAGGTAGTCCAGTGAGCCGTTCGCGGCCATATCGGACCTGCAAACTTCGATGCTTCGCCGGACGGAGGCAAGCTTGTCCGCCATCTGCATCCGCAGCATGTTGTCGGCGGCCCTTATGTCCTCTTTTGCCCTGTATCCGCTGAAACCCGGTATATACGTCTGTATCCTGGAAATGATACCTCTGTCCTCAACGACTTTTTCCCTTAGGTCCGTCATCTGATCCCTCGCCTTTTCGTAAATTATTTAACAGCTATACGTATTTGATGCTATATCCTTTTCTGTATTAATCCTGGAGAACGAGGCGCTTGCCCATTTTTATTCATAAAAAACGGAAATTTTATTTACATAAATAATGATTAACAATACAAACATTTATTTATAATGAATAATCATTAGCTTATGGCGGTAACACTAATGTCTAACGTCCAAACACTTGAGAGAACACTTGATAATGAGCAGGCTTCAGCGATGCCCGCGCTTGCTAACCCGGCGGTGCTGGGCTTGACCGGCTTCGGGATGACCACCGTGCTCTTGAACATGATGAACGCCAATATAATATCCGGAACAGCCCTGGGCATGATTTTCGCCATCGGCATTTTCTACGGCGGCCTTGCCCAGATCGTGGCTGGGGCCATGGAGTTCAGGAAAGGAAACACCTTCGGCCTGACGGCCTTCACTTCCTACGGATTTTTCTGGATATCGCTCGTGGCATTATTGATATTCCCGACGATCGGCTGGGCGAAGGCGGTCGACTCGACGTCGATGGCGGCATACCTGGCGATGTGGGGGTTATTCACGGCCTATATGTTCGTGGCCACGCTGAAGAAAAACCGGGCGACGCAGTTCATATTCGGCAGCCTGACGATCCTGTTCTTCCTGCTGGCCATACACGACTACACCGGGATCGCCTTGGTCGGCACGATCGCGGGCCTCGAGGGGATCCTGTGCGGCTTATCGGCCATCTACCTGGCCGCAGCCGAGATGCTGAAGGAGGCGCACGGCAAGGAAATACTGCCCGTCGGCGGCCTTTAAAGCCAGACCCATCGCAAATTAACTAAAAAACGCTCTGCCGTATTTTTATCACCGAGTACGCGGCCAGCGGCGCAAGGGCCGCCAGGAGCCAGATGAACGATAGCGAAAGCGAGGTGCCCTCGGCGAAGAACCCGACGATGGGAAAGAGTACCATGACCGCGGCGCTCGACAGCTGCCCCTTGAACGCGAGCACGGTGGCCCGGTTCTCCGAGGGCACCCGCGCGTTCACGAGCTCGCTCAGGATGGGCCAGAAGGCCACGACGAAGATCGTGGCCAGCCACAGGAGAGGGACTGCCAGGGGATCATTGACCACGGCCAGCAGGAGATACGATCCGAAGATCATCACGGGAATGATGACCACGACGATCTTCACGGGCAGCCTGGCCAGCACATAGGCATACCGGGCCCCGAACGCGGCGAACAGCGAGTCCACGCCCAGGATGATACCGATGACGGGGACCGGTATGCCCATCAGCTGGAAGTATTTCTGGCAATACATGTAGATGGTCATGTCCGCCGTCGTGATACATCCGATGAGGACGAGCAGGAAAAGGACGAGCGGGTTTTTAGCGATGATCTTCAGCGTATCCGTGAATAATCGTAAGACACCGGGGCGAGGATTAGCCCCGTCCACCGCCACGCCCCTGGTCTCGGTGAACAGGAACGCCGGTATTAAAGCGACCAGCATGACCAGGATCGCCCCATAATATACGTTCTCATAGCTGTTAGCAGCGATGAAACCGCCCACCACGACGCCCAGCGCGGTCGATATGAAGGCCAGAGCCAGGATGTTCCCGTAGATCTGCTTATATTGGTCGCTTTTTCCCGTGATCCGGACGCTCTCATAGGCGATGGACTCCGAAGCCGTGTTATAAAGGACGATGGAAACGGCGCCGAGGACGAAGCTGGCCGAATAGCCTGCGAAGTCATGGGATATTAAGATCAAAATATAGCTGAGAATCTTGGTGACGATGCTCAGTATGATGCTCGTTTTTCTTCCGATGAGGTCGCCGATGGCCCCGGCAGGTATGCCGAAGGCCAGCGAAGCAAGCTGATATACGGACTCCACCAGCCCGATCTGGATAAGGTCCAGGCCCCGGTAGCTCAGGAACAGCATCCATATGCCCTTATCAAGCATTGTGTTCATGAGCATCGAATAAAGGTAGTTGAGCTTGATGTTCCTCTCGATCCGGGCGGCTAAAACATCTATTTGCATGGCTGGCGTAACTCGAAGAATAGACGATAATTTAGCATATAAGCCTGTCTAAAAAAAGGTCATATAAAAATATTGTTTATATCATACTTCTTTTATGGTGACCTTATCGCTTTTACTCGCGGAGACGAGCTGGACCTTGCGGCCATTGGCCAGAACGACGTTCCAGACCTCGCTGTTCTTGTCCTTGGACGCCATCGCCAATGATTTTGCCTCCAGGCCCTGGGCCATCAGGATCGTCCTGACCTGCGCTTCCCCACCCTTGAACCTTCCGATGGTCACGGTCTTATCGATCTTACCAGCCATATCATCATCTTCTTTTACCCGGCGGGCACACGCCTCTATTATGCATTAAAGCCAAATTTAAGCTTGCCCGACGATTGGAAATTATACGGATACTTTGAGAGCTTAAAGGTATCGCTCGGGAATTTTCTGGCGTATCGATAAATAGAAAGATTGAAATAAACAAAGCCGGAACTGACATTCTTGTCTTAGGATAAAAAAGACGGAAAAATGATCGAATTTTTATGCAAAATTATGCGTTAAAAACTCCTATGCACTAATTGTTATAATATTATAAAATCGGTGTCTATAGTTGGCGTTTGCAAAAGATTTAATATAGTCACTATCAATAGACTATATACACCTATAGATACCCCCAATGCTTAGTTCTGTCATGCAATGCCATGACTTAACCATCCATGATAGGTGTCGCATAAGGAGGCTTTGTTTAAATGACCAAGAATACTACGAAAGCATTGTTATTATTGCTATTAATAACTGCCATAGTCGTGGTGATCAGCGGATGTACGAGCTCGTCGCCCACCGCATCGCCGACGGCAGTGCCAAGCGCAACGCCAGCGGCCAATGCAACGGTAACGCCTGTTACGGGCGCACCGAACTTTACGACCCTGCAGCCCGGTAAATTACTTATCCCGACCGATGCGTCGTTCCCGCCGATGGAATGGCTGGACACCAATGTTAGCGACCAGCAGCAGCAGTTTAAGGGTTTTGACATGGACCTGATGAGGGCCATAGCCCAGAAGCTCAACGTGACACCCGTGTTCACCACGCACGACTTCAGCTCGATAATACTCGATATTATGACGCACAAGTATGACGCCAGCATATCCTCGTTCTCCATCACGCCTTCAAGGCAGGATAACGTCTCGTTCTCCCAGCCCTATTTCCAGGTACAGCAGACCATCGTGGTGCAGGCGAACGATAACAGCGTCCAGAACGTTACCGATCTGGTGTCCAAGGGGAAGACCATATCCGTCGAGCTAGGCACGACGGGGCAGCTCGCCGCGGACAACCTGACGGACGCGAATGGGACCAAGATCGATGCGATGAAGCACGTCATTGCGGAGAATTCGGCGGACCTGTGTTATGCAGACCTGGCGAGCGGTAAGGCGGATGCGGTCATCGATGATATCGAGGTCAACGCATACTACGTCAATACGTTCCCGGGAAGCTACAAGTTCGTCAACTATAAGTTCCCGACGCTGGAACCCTATGGTATCGTCATAGCCAAGGACAACCCGCAGCTGACGGCCGCCATTAACTGGGCGCTCGGCCAGTTACAGGCCGACGGTACGATGGACAAGTTGAAGCAAAAATATAACTTAGAATAAGCTCCGATGGGTTTTTAACCCATCGTATTCAATTTTTATTATATTTTATTGATAATGTTGGGGTCTCCTTGCCTATAAATAGTTTAATAAGCGATAAAAAAGCTTTTTATCTGTTGGCGTAATATGTAGGATATTCATCGGGAATTCGTGTGACCCGGTTGTATATATTTAGATGGGATGTGGTGATTCAGTTGAATAAAAATAAGCATCGATCGTTAGCATTCTTTGTATTATCCCTGCTTTTGCTGGTTTTGCTTTGCATTGTGGCTTTCCCGCCGGCTCATGCAAGTTCTCCCACGGTCCTCATTACGGTAAAGACAGATCTTGTTTATCCGATACCTAATGCTACCATTTATATTGATGATACCCCGTATGGCTTAACCAATAGCGCCGGCATCCTTGTACTCTACCAGTTCCCGGGCGGGGTCCATAATGTCACCGCCGTTGAAAGCGGTCACATAAATAAAACGATCACCCAGGACCTTACGGGCGGTGCGTCCATCGACTTTACATTGTTGGACCAGCCTAAAGTGGTCGCTACGAACGATTCAATGATGTTCCTGGTAATCGATGATACGGTCGCAAGGAGCGCTGTGGCCGGGGCGAATATTTATATTGATGGTAAATTTGGCGGGAAGACTGACGACGCCTACGGCCGATATCTTTCCCCACTCACCGGATCACACCAGGTGACGGTAACAAAGACCAATCTGGTCAATAACACGGCGGATATCAATTTCACTAAAGGCGGTACCTACACGTTCGTGATGGAAAGCACGGGCAAGACGTACTCCATTTTTGATACGAACCTCTACGCCAATTCTTTTATCACGGAACTCGAGGTAGGCGCGATCAACACGATCAAGCTTTCCGTCTCCGCCTTCATAGTCGGTATTTTCATAGGGCTGGTCATGGGATTGGGAAGGGTCTCCTCAAACCGCGTTTTCAAGGGGTTAGCCTCGATCTACGTCGAAGGGGTCAGGGGGTTGCCGCTGCTATTGCAATTGCTTTTCGTCTATTACGCTATCCCGTTCGTGTTTATGGATCTCACGGGAACGATGTTACCTATCGATAGTTTTACCGCCGCATTGATCGCCCTTTCGATGAACAGCGGCTCCTATATGGGCGAGATCTTTAAGGCGGGAATCGAAGCCATCCATAAAGGCCAGATGGAGGCCGCACGGTCGCTTGGCTTGAGCTATAACCAGTCCATGCGCTTTGTGATATTACCACAGGCCCTCAAGATCGTTTTGCCGGCGCTGGGCAACGAGTTCATCGCGCTCATCAAAGACTCCTCGATCGCCCTGGTCATTTCATACCAGGATATCCTGTGGAACGCGAAGTATATCGGTGCCGCCAATTATAATACCTTCTCGCCCCTCGTGGCAGCGGGAACCATATATCTGTGCATTACGATCCCGCTGGGACGCGGCGTCCAGTACATGGAAAAGCGCTTTAATGTGAACGTGGCCAAACCCCGGGAGCAGGGAGCGGGCTTATTTGGACGCGGCCGTACGAAGAAGCCGACGCCGGAGGAAATAATGGAACTGGAGAGTAATCCGGAGTTTGTGGAGGTAGAGCATGAGCGATAGCATGGTGACGATCCAGGATCTGCACAAGAAGTTTGGGAACCTGGAAGTGCTCAAAGGGATATCCCTCGATATTAAAAAAGGCGAGGTAGTGGTCATTCTGGGGCCCAGCGGATCGGGTAAGAGCACTATCCTCAGGTGCATCAACCGTCTTGAAGAGCCTACGAGCGGACATATATTTATCGAAGGCGAAGAGATCACCGGCCCTAAGGTGGAGATCAATAAAATGCGACAGCACGTGGGCATGGTTTTCCAGCAGTTCAACCTCTTCCCGCACATGACGGCCCTGGGGAACGTCACCATGGCCCCCTTGAGGGTCCAGAAGAAGTCGAAGGACGAGGCGAACAGGATAGGCCTGGAACTTCTTAAGAAAGTCGGGCTTTCGGATAAGGCATACAGCTATCCCATGCAGCTTTCGGGTGGCCAGCAGCAGCGTGTCGCCATTGCAAGGGCTTTGGCCATGAAGCCGGACGTCATGCTGTTCGACGAGGTCACGTCGGCTTTAGACCCTGAATTAGTCAAGGAAGTGCTGGATGTCATGAAAAACCTGGCCATGGACGGGATGACCATGATCGTCGTGACCCATGAGATGAACTTTGCCAAGGAAGTAGGGGATCGTATTGTATTAATCGATGGCGGCATTATCGTCGAGGAAAATACCCCGGACCAGTTCTTCACAAACCCGCAGCATGAGCGCACGAAGAAGTTCTTGAATATGATCAAGAACTAGAACGTGCTCATTTTTTACTTTAAGGCGCTCGCATCTGTTTTTTGTACATTGATCCGAAGAAAAGGCATGCTGCGAACTCTTGCGTTACAAGCTATGGCTATAAATATAGGGGCAGTCAACGAATCATTCCCTGCTAACGCTTTTTAAAATTATCGACAATTGTCGAAGTATACTACTAAAAAATTTATATACTGGAACTACGTTTTAAGCGCTAATGCAAAACAACATTGTCGACCTGAGGGCAAAGCTTGCCGAGAAGATGGCGGGCGAGATAACGCTTTCACAAAACCCCGGCGAGACAATAAAAAAATGGCGCAAAAGCTTCGAGATCTCACAGATAGACCTCTCGACAGCCATCGGGGTATCCCCTTCCGTGATCAGCGATTACGAAAGCTGTCGCAGGAAGTCCCCGGGCACGGCGATCATCAGCAAGATCGTGGAGTCCATGCTGGACATCGACGAAAAGGCGGGGTCCCACAAGATACGGGCCTACGAGAGCATGCTCATCGAGCAAGTGAACTCCAACGTCGTCATCGATATCCACGAGTACCGTTCCCCCATCACACTGGCGAAGTTCGCCAGGCTCATCGGTGCCGAGACCATTTCAGGCAACATGGACCGGAACATAAACGGCTACACGATCATCGACAGCATTAACGCCATTATACAGATGTCGTCCAACGAGTTTTACAGGCTATACGGCTGGAGCACCGAGAGGGCGCTCATTTTCTGCAACGTTTCCACGGGCCGGTCGCCCATGGTGGCGCTCCGCGTTTCATCGCTCAAGCCCGCCGCCGTCGTACTGCACGGCCTGGAAGCGGACAGGATAGACCCGGTCGCTAAAAAAATAGCCGAGGTCGAGACGTTCCCGCTCATGGTCTCGAAGATGGACATCAACGAAATGATAAACACACTAAAGGGATTGAAAGAATGAAGCTAGGAATCAGTGCTTATGGAGCTTACGTCCCCAGGTACCGCATCAAGGTCGACGAGATCGCGAAGGTATGGGGAGATGACGCGGACGACTATAAGAACGGCCTTATGGTCATGGAAAAATCGGTGCCCGACATGGACGAGGACACGGCTACCATATCCGTGGAAGCGGCCAGGAACGCGCTGTTGAGGGGGGCGGACCCGAAGAAGATCGGCGCCATATACGTGGGCTCGGAGAGCCACCCGTATGCCGTGAAGCCGACCGCGACCATCGTGGCCGCAGCCATAGGCGCGGGCCCTAAGATGACCGCCTCGGACTTCGAGTTTGCCTGTAAGGCGGGCACGGCGGCAATCCAGGCCTGCATGGGCGTCGTCGCCGCGGGCATCGCCGAGACCGCGATGGCCATCGGCGCGGACACCTCCCAGGGCGCCCCAGGCGACGCCTTAGAGTACACGGCAGCCGCCGGCGGGGCCGCCTTGGTGATCAGTAAAACGGACCACATCGCGGTGATCAACCACACCTGCTCCTACACGACCGATACTCCCGACTTCTGGAGAAGGGAAGGCGCGGACTATCCCCGGCATGGCGGCAGGTTTACCGGCGATCCGGGATATTTCAAGCATGTCCTTTCGGCGTCGAAGATGATGCTGGAAAGCCAGGGCACGAAGCCGGGCGATTATGATTATGCGGTATTCCACCAGCCGAACGGCAAGTTCCCCACCAGGGCCGCCCATACGCTGGGGTTCACCAAAGAGCAGATAAAGCAGGGCCTCACCTGCCCGAAGATGGGGAACACTTACTCGGGCGCCAGCATGGTGGGCCTTTCGGCAGTGCTCGACGTGGCGAAGCCAGGCGACAGGATATTCGTCACCTCGTTCGGCTCGGGGGCGGGCAGCGACTCGTTCGACATAACCGTTACGGACCGCATCACTGAAGTACAGGACCTTGCGCCGAAGACGTGGGACTACATAAAGGACGCGAAGTACATCGATTATGCTATTTATGCGAAGCACAAGGGTAAGATCAACGTGGACCATTAAGGGGTGACAAAATGAGAGATGTTGCGATCATAGGTGCCGGATGCACCAAGTTCGGTGAAATGTGGGACAGGTCCTTCAGGGACATCGTAGTCGAGGCCGGAACGCTGGCCGTGGAAGACGCTAAGCTGAGCGGCGAAGAGATCGAGGCGATGTACGTCGGCAACATGAGCGGCGGGCAGTTCGTGAACCAGGAGCATATCGGCTCGCTGGTGGCGGACTTCGCGGGCTTTGCGTCGACGATGCACATTCCCTCGACCAGGGTCGAGGCGGCATGCGCGTCGGGCGGCCTTGCGCTGAGGAGCGCCGTGATGGCCGTGGCCTCGGGATACCACGACGTGGTCGTCGCGGCCGGCGTCGAGAAGATGACCGACGTCGAGACGGGCGTGACCGTGGACGCGCTGGCATCGGCGGCGGACCGCGAGTGGGAAGGCTTCATGGGAGCGACGTTCCCGGCGCTGTATGCGATGGTGGCCAGGCTGCACATGCACAGGTATGGCACCACCCGTGACCAGCTTGCCCAGGTGGCCGTCAAGAACCACCACAACGCCATGGGCAACCCGAGGGCACAGTTCAGGAACGAGATCACCCTTGACACGGTAAAGAATGCCTCGATGGTCGCCGATCCTTTGACCCTGTTCGACTGTTCGCCGATCACGGACGGTGCGGCTGCCGTCATCGTAGTCCCGGCGGACCAGGCAAAAAAATATACCGACACCCCCGTTTACGTTTTAGGCGCGGGACAGGCGACCGACACGATTTCCCTGCACAACAGGGCGGACTTCTGTACTTTCGGAGCATCCGTCGCCGCGGGCAAGAGGGCGTACGAGATGGCTAAGGTGACGCCGAAGGACATCGACCTCTGCGAGGTCCACGACTGTTTCACCATCGCCGAGATAGTGGCCATCGAGGACCTTGGCTTTTTCAAGAAGGGCCAGGGCGGCCCGGCCACGCTGGCGGGCGAGACCGCCATGGGCGGAAAGATACCGATCAATACTTCGGGCGGATTGAAGGCATGCGGACACCCCGTGGGCGCCACCGGCATCAAGCAGGCCGTGGAATGCGTCGAGCAGCTACGGGGGACCGCAGGAAAGAGGCAGGTCGCGGGCGCAAAGATCGCCATGACCCACAACGTGGGCGGCACCGGCGGCACGGCGGTCTGTCACATATTCTCGAACGAGAGGAGGAAATAACATGGGCGTTCCAAGATTCTGGAGAGAGATCCCCGCGCGTTATAACCTCATCGGCTCGAAGTGCGAGACGTGCGGCAATTATTATTTCCCGCCGAGGCACTTCTGCCCGGAGTGCAGGCGTCAGGGAAAAATGACGGAGTACCAGTTCAAGGGCACCGGCGAGGTCGTGACCTACTCGACCATCTATACGCCAGGCGATAGCTGGATCGGCGGAAAGCCATACGTCCTGGCCATCGTCAGGCTCGACGAGGGCCCCTGCATGACGACGCAGGTCATCTGCGAGCCGGCGGAAGCTGCGATCGGAATGCGCGTCAGGCGGGTATTCCGCAAGATCAGCGAGGACGGCGACAAGGGCATGATCCACTACGGCACCAAGTTCGTGCCGGATAGGGCTTAAACGCCCTGTCTTTTTTCTATTTTTCTTTTATCGTCTCCGCGACGATCTCTTTCGCATTATTGTATATCTGGACTTTGCCGGTGACGGTTATTTCGTCCCCGGGGACGGCATTTTTCGCGGCCGCGAAGGCTTCGCTGGACGCGGGCACGAATACGTTAAGCGGCCCCAGGTCCGTCCGGATGCTTAATATGATGTGACCGCCCGTATATGTGGTCGTGCTCGATAGTATCGGCCCGGTCACTGCCACCCGGTCCCCGTCCACCGAGGAAGCCGTATATTGCTCCGTGGCGCCGTTCAGGAAGTACAGCGCCCCGACCGCCAGCAGGGCGCATATGAGTATGATCAGAGTGGCCAGTTCGGCCTTTTGCAAGCGCATACCTTATTATTAGTCCTCTTAGTTAATAATTGTTTTCATATAAATGAAAATAACATTTATTATCGACAGGCCACGAAAGTGTATTCTACTATCAGGGCATATTATAATTAGGCTCCGAATGATACGGTTGATAAGCTTATTGAACTAAATAAATTTTGAGGCGCATATGGCAGACGTAATAATAGTATATGATTCCAATACCGGTAACACGGCAAAGGCTGCAGCAGAGATATATAATGGCGTCGCGGAGAGCGGCGTCGACGTGGAAATGAAAAAAGTCGAAGATACCACGGTGGAAGACTTGAAAAAGGCGAAGGGCGTCATCCTGGGCTCGCCGTGCGTCAACGATAACTATTCTAATCTGATGAGGGAGTTCGTGGACACTAAGTTCAGGGACGCAAAGCCCTCCGACAAGATCGGCGCCGTGTTCGGCACGTATAAATGGAACGGCGGCAACGTCCACAGGCTTGAGAACGACCTGCGGTGGCTGGGCGTGCGCCTGGTCACCGAGGGCGTGAACGCCCACAAGCATGCCGATAACGAGATCGTAAAGAAGCTTCGCGAGCTGGGCCGGAAGGTCGGCGAAGAAGTTAAAAAGCTTTAAAATATTTTTATGATGAACTTACAGTGATGGTGCCCGGTGCCATAGCACTCGGTCTCTTCGATCGAGCACCGCACCTTTAGCTTTTCCTCAATGATGGCCTCCAGTATGCCCTCGTCCATGGAGCACTGGGTGCGCCCGATGTCCGGCATGGTGCTGCAGTCGAAACAGTCGTCTACGACAATTGTCGGTATGTCCGCCTTCACTACGCTCACCCGGCCCAGCCCCTGGGCTTCCCAGAACTCGGAGACCTCCTTTAGGAGGGCGTCGACGGTGCGCGCCTTAAAATAGGGCGCCAGCACCCTGCCCACGTCCCGGCCGATCTTTTTCAGCGCAGGGCTCGTGTCGACGCCATAGGACTCCATGCCCGACCGTACGAGATGGAAGAGCGACTTTAAAAAGCTATACTTGTCCCCGATGGAGGCGGGAACTGACTGTAATATCTTATCATAATGTGTGCTGACAGGCACTTGAGAGCTGGCGAGCAAGTCAGTATTGAGCCCGAAATATTTCTTGCGGCGGTCCCTGGCATCTACGCGTTTATACACCAAACCGATCTTCAACAGGTCGTTCAGGTGTACGGACATGGTCGACCGGGCCTTACCGCAGACCTCGATGAGCTCCTCGAAGGTTAGCTCCCGCTCGGATAATTTTTGTAATATTTTATTCTTGATTGGGCTCTCGATGGCCATCATGCCTTTCTTTGTGGAGTATATCTCGACCTTTTCGCGCATTACCTGACTATCCGTCGTGGCCTGTATAAATAAGTTCGCTTTTAACGAACCATTCGTTTAATACGAACCAAATTGTAGTCAACACTATGGTATTTAACCAATATATATTTATAATATGTACGTATACATACGAACTAATAATAAAAAGGACGGTAAAAATATGGCTGCAACAAGTATGTTTTGTTATCAATGTGAACAGACGGTGAACGGCACGGGGTGCACGAAGATGGGCGTCTGCGGTAAGACTGCGGACGTCGCGGCACTACAGGATTTGATGGTCTATTCCCTGCGGGGTTTATCCGAGGTCGCGGTCGAAGCCCGGAAAGTCGGAGTGACCGACGTGGCAGTGAATAAATTTACGGTAAACTCGCTCTTTTCAACGCTCACCAATGTCGAGTTCGATGCGGATCGGTTCCCGGAGCTGATTAACCGCTGCGTAGAACTGAGGGAAAGCCTGAAGAAGAAGGCAAAACAGGCAGGGAGCACGGTCGAATTCACCAGCGCTACTGCTACGTTCCAACCGGCGAATGATTTGAATGGCCTGGTCGACCAGGGCATGAAAGTCGGCCTGATGTCTGACACATTCTCCTCTGACGTGAACATCCGGTCCTTGCAACACACGACGTTATACGGCATCAAAGGCGTTGCCGCATATGCTGACCACGCGCAGATCCTGGGGCAGGAAGACGATAAGGTCTATGCGTTCATCCATGAGGCAATGACAGCGATGGGAAATAAGGCTCTTGGCCTGAATGACTGGGTCGGCCTGGCCTTGAAGTGCGGCGAGATCAACGTCCGGACGATGGAGCTGCTCGACGCCGGAAATACGGGAACCTATGGGCACCCGGTGATCACCAAAGTACCGCTCGGCGCTAAGAAGGGCAAAGCTATTCTCATCTCGGGACACGACTTGAAGGACCTCGAAGAATTACTCAAGCAGACCGAGGGCAAGGGAATTAACGTGTATACCCATGGCGAGATGCTGCCGGCGCACGCGTATCCGGATCTGAAAAAGTACTCGCACTTCTACGGCCACTATGGCACGGCATGGCAAAATCAGGCTAAGGAGTTCGCCCAGTTCCCCGGTCCCATAGTAATGACGACGAACTGCATCCAGAAGCCCCGCGAGTCGTACCTTGGAAGCATATACACAATGGGCCCGGTCGGATGGCCTGGTGCCGCACATCTGCATGGCCGAAACTTCGAGCCCGTCATCAAGAAGGCGCTCGAGATGCCCGGATTCAAAGAGGATACTGTGGGCAAGACCGTATTGGTAGGGTTTGGCAGGAACACGGTTATGAGCGTGGCCCCGGCGGTCATCGACGCGGTCAAGGCGGGACGGATCAAGCACTTCTTCCTGGTGGGTGGCTGCGATGGCGTCAAGGCCAGCCGCAACTACTACACGGAGTTCGTGGAGAAGGTCCCGAAGGACTGCGTCGTGTTGACTCTGGCGTGCGGCAAATTCAAGTTCTTCGATAAGGAGATGGGCGACATCGGCGGCATTCCACGATTAATGGATGTCGGGCAGTGCAACGATGCCTACTCGGCAGTGAAGATCGCCATGGCCCTGGCGGACGCGTTCAAGGTCGGCGTCAATGACCTGCCGCTGTCCATGCTCATATCCTGGTATGAGCAGAAAGCCGCGGCGATCCTGTTATCGTTGCTGTATTTAGGCATCAAGGACATTCGTCTTGGCCCGAGCCTGCCCGCGTTCATCACGCCCGCAGTCCTCGACGTGCTGGTGAGGAACTTCAACATCATGCCCATCACCACGCCGGAGCAGGACCTGAAGGCAATATTGGGATGAAACGGGGGTTCAATCCCCCGTCCCAATACTGAAAAAGTATATTGGCTTTCATGCCTTTACTTTTTAGTATATGGCAGAAAAGAAAATCACTATCCTCATCGAAGGCATGCATTGTAACCATTGCTCCACGGCCATCGCCGAGGGGCTAAAAAAAGTAAAAGGCGTTATCAGCGCGGAGGTGCTCTTTACTACTGGAAAAGCAAAGGTGGTCTATGACCCGGATGCGGTGAAAGTAGAGAACCTGACCACCGTCGTTAAGGAGATGGGCTATACTGTGAAGGGAGTAAAAGACTAGCAGTATATAAAACTCGATTTTAAACGTTAGGAGAAAGAGGTACTTTTGCCATGGATAAATGGAGATGCATCCCCTGCGGGTACATATATGACCCGGATGTCGGTGTTCCTGACGGCGGCATAGCGCCGGGAACTGCTTTTGAGGATTTGCCCGAGGACTGGGTCTGCCCAATGTGCGGCGCAACCAAGGACCAGTTCGAGAAAGCGATATAAAAAAGTCTTTTTTTATCGGAATGATTAATAGATAGCGCTTGCTAAGTGATTTATACCGGAGGGTAATGATGATCGCAAAAAGTAAAGAGTTGGAGCAAAAAGCCGTCGAGGAAGTGGCCGCGCTCATGTGCGCCGCCGCGAGGACCGCACCGAAGGCGCATGGCACGGATAACCTGAGCACGTTAGTGGTGACGGGCAAGGATAAGGACCGGCTAGCAAAGGAGATGAAGCGCATAGGAAAAGAGAACGATATAGGATTTTTCCAGCGCGACTCCGGAAGTGTGGACTCTGCGCAGGCTGTCGTACTTTTCGGCCAGAAGACCACGCAGCTCAACATACCGGTATGCGGCTATTGCGGTTTCAAGGATTGCGCGGAGAATATCAAAAAAGGCGGCGCATGCGCCCTCAGCGCCAGCGACCTGGGCACGGCGGTGTGCTCGGCAGTCGAAATAGCCTCGCTACACCATATCGATAACCGGATCATGTTCTCGGCAGGCAGGGCCGCACTGAGCCTGGGGCTGTTCGATGATGCAAAGGTCACCATGGCCTATGGCGTGCCGCTGAGCGTGTCGGGCAAGAGCCCGTTCTTCGACAGAAAATAGGCTCGACTGCCAGTACATTTTTTTGCCGCTTTTCCTCGATTATATTAAATATTTTAGGCACCAGCATAATAGTGGAGTTAACGATGGGAGTCGACCTGACCGACCTTGTGCCCGGGAAAGAGACCACCCTAGTGGACCTGAACGGCAAGGTCATCGCCATAGACGCATTCAACACATTATATCAATTCTTGAGCATCATCAGGCAGATGGACGGGACGCCGCTCGTCGACAATAAAGGAGACGTGACATCGCACTTATCGGGCATCATCTACCGCGTCACCAACCTGATCGAGAACGGCATCAAGCCGGTATTCGTGTTCGACGGCAAGCCCCCGGTCCTGAAAGCGGAGACCATCAAGGCCCGCAGGGAAATAAGGGAGGCCGCGCAGCAGATGTACCAGGCGGCGAAAGCGTCCGGCAGCGCCGAAGCCTACAAGTATGCCCAGGCCTCCACGAGCATCAACTCGCAAATCATTAAAGACTCCAAGGAGCTGCTGGGCTATATGGGCGTTCCATACCTTATTGCTCCGTCTGAGGGCGAGGCCCAGGCCTCTTACATGGTGGCAAAGGGTGCCGCCGATTACGTGGGCTCCCAGGACTATGATTCGCTATTATTCGGGGCCCCACGCATGGTACGGAACGTGACCATCACCGGTCGCAGGAAGCTCCCCAGGCGCAATGCCTACGTGGACGTGAAGCCTGAGATCATAGAGCTTAAGGATATTCTGGACACGCTGGAGATCACCCGTGAACAGCTGGTCGACATGGGCATTTTGGTGGGAACGGATTTTAATCCCGGCATCTTCAAGGTAGGGCCGAAAACTGCCCTCAAGCTCGTTAAAAAACATAAGGATATGCCGGGGATCTTCGAAGAGCTGGGGCAGACCATCGAGAATTATGAGGCGATAAGGGATTTCTTCCTGAACCCGCCAACGACCGATGATTATAGCGTCAAATGGGGTAAGCCGGAGCCCGAGAAGATCAAGCAGTTCCTGTGTGACGAGCATAGCTTCTCGCCGGAGCGCGTCGAAAAAGTCGTCGAGCGGCTGGAAAAGGCCGTCACGGAGACGGGCAAACAGAAGACCCTGTCTGCCTGGTTCTGAATGAGCCAGACCAAGATAGCATATGGTGCCGGAAACTAGAAGGGATTTAAGCTCGTACACTTAACATTGTTAAGAGAGAGGCGCATGTATGGCTAACTATGAGGAGCTATCATCCAAATTGAAAACATTGCTCGGCCTGAAGGGCTCGCCTGTGGCCGTAAAGCTCGTCCAGTCCCGGGATGACATCCCTGCGGGCATACCGGAGATCAAGGAAAAGGTCAGGCACTGCGAGATGGTACAGAAGGCAAGGAATGGCGACGTATTCTACGCGACGAAGGAGCGGCACGCATGTGCGGGCGGCGCCGGCGCTCTGGGAATAATGGAAACGCCGGAAAAGATAAGGACGGGCGAATTCTATTTCGGCCTGGGCAGGTTCAAGACTCTCGATTCCGCTAAAAAGACCATGGAAGCCGTGCCGAGGACTGGCAAGAGTTTTATGGCGTCGATGTACGCACCACTGGAAAAGGCAGCCTTTGAGCCGGACGTCATCGTGATCATCGGTACTCCCAAGCAGCTTTTAAAGATCGCCCAGTCGAACATTTACCATGAAGGCGGCCGGAACGTGGCGAGCTTCTCGGGCATACAATCGCTGTGCGCAGATGCCGTGGCAGCACCCTATAATACCGGCGAGCTGAATGCGACGTTCGGCTGCGACGGCTCCCGTAAGTACGCTAAGATCGCAGACGAAGAGTTGATCGTCGGCATACCGGCGGCGAAGCTGGAAAGCGTCGTGGAAGCGCTCGAAAAGATATCGAAATGATCATTCTTTTTGATTTTAAAAGTGGCTTTTCACGTACCCGATCAATTCTTTATAGAGTACCATGAGGTCACCGCTATCCCTGTAAGCCAGCTCCTGCTGGTCCAACTCCATTGTGAACGAGCCTTTATACTTGCATGCCTTCATCTTTGACAGCAGCATTCCCAGGGGTAAAAAGCCGTTACCCGGGACCAGATGGCTCGTACCCCGGCCGCCGTGGTCGCTGATATGGACGCCGCTGATCCTCGGGGCGAGCATGTCGTAGGCCTGGAGGATATCGCGGCCGCAGGCCGCACAATTGGCCACGTCGAAGTTAATAAAAATATCAAGATCGTATGCCAGGTCGCGGAGCTGCTTCAGGTCCATTACGGGCGGCACTTTAAGGCTGCCGGAGGGGGCACTGTTCTCGATGGAAATATACGGACCGCCGTAGAGCCCTTTAAAGTACTTCAGCCGGTCCCGGAAAAGGTAGCGCGATACGTCCTTGAGAACGGGCGAATTGGGCACCCGGAAGACGATGCGCCGGGGCTTGAACGTATGAAAGAGAGAATGCGTCTCGATGTCCCCGTGAAGCAGGTAATTCATCGGTTTCCTGAAGGTCAGCGTGGGCGCCAGTATACTTTTTATGGGCATGTTATAATCCACGGAGCGCAGGTAAATCGTATCAATGTCGGCATTAAACCCTGTACAGTCGAGCTCTATGCCGTCATAGCCCGACCTTTCGGCTATCTCGAATATCTCGTCCGCTTTCTTATGATCATTCAGGCGTACCTGGAGTAACACTTCGGGCATCACAACAATGTCTGATGCCAAATGGATAAATCAGCAAAGCACGGTTAAATCGCCCGATAACTGATATTACCGTAAATATTACATGTCATAATAAAGCTCGGTGATCTTAATGGATACGTCGCCGATCATCTCGTATTCCTTGAAAATAGTATCGTGCGCGGTGATCCTATACTCGACCATGTAGCCGTATTGGCGGATGAGGTCGCCGATGGGCTTGACCTGCTCGCGGATCTCATTTATGAATTCGGCCGGGTTCTTATCCACTGGCATTTCCACCGTCGAATGGACGATGACCTTGCCGCCCTTAACGAACTCGGAGGTCCGGATGATGCTGCCACCTTTTTCTTCCTGGCCCACGACACGGAAATCTACGCCAGCGTAGTTGTCCATTAAAAATCGGGTGGTCGATTCCGTAGAATTGACAATGGCCTTATACCAGGGCATCGATAGCGTGCTCCCCGCCTTGGTTGGGTTATAAATAGGTTTGAACATCTCCGTTAGGAGATGTTCATATTCTTATATAATCTTTTTCTTATGCCTTTACGTAGAGAGTGCCTTTTCCGGCCTCTGCGCGGTCGCCCGTGAACACGTTGAACGGTAGCATCTTGCCCTCGAAGTCGAGTTCTTTGGTCTCCTTCAAGGCAAAGCCCGGCATCATGTTGTCGATCTTGCCGAGCACGTAGATGTTGCCGCGGATCAGCTGGCCGCCCACCCTTCCGGGGCTGTTGCCGTAGATGACGATCTTTCCGCCAGGCTCTTTGGATCCGACTGCCCTTCCGGCGTGGATCCCGGCGTTGATGTCAACGTTGCCCTTGATGGTGATGGTGCCGCCGATCATGTACTCGCCGAGGTCGCAGCCCGCGTTGCCGTTGACTACGATCTCGCCGCCTTTCATGCCGCGCCAGTCGCCCCTGTAGGAGGCTCCCAGGTAGTTACCGGCATTACCTTCGATGATCAGCTGTCCGCCTTCCATCTGGATGCCCGCAAAGTGGTCTACATTGCCCTTGACGATGATGCTGCCGCCCTTCATCCAGGCGCCGCAGTACATGTCGACGTCGCCCTTGCAGAGGATCGCGCCAGTGGTCATCCTGGAGCCGATGTACTTGACCCGGGGCACGTTGCCGTTGATGACGATCGCCTGATCTTCAGCCTTATCGGCAACGGTGCCGATAATGTCGAAGAACTTGCCGAGAGGCCAGGTGGTGTTACCCTCCCAGACCTTCATCTCCTTGATCTCATCAAGCGTCTTGCCGGCGAACGCGTCGGGGGTTATGCAGTCAGCTTCGAGGACGAGGTACTTCTCATCCGCCTTCGGGGTTAAGGTAATTTTTTCCATGATTAATTACCTCCCGCAAGCGGCCCGCACTTTATCACGGTCGGGTTCAGTATGTAGGAATCCTGTACCGGGTAGTTGTTCAGGGTCACAGAGTAGTACTTCAGGAACTTGTCCACAATGTCGTGGGTGACTTCCTTGTTGTCGAAGCCGTCTGCATCAGACCAGAAGGTGCTCTTGGAATTGCCGAGCGCCACTACTTCGCCGTCCTTGATGACGACCTCTCCGCCCTTGATGGTGTATGCGGAGCGCTCGAACGCCTTAACAAGCGCCTCGGGCTTCTGTCCTGCATCGGTGGTCTTCGGGTTGAAGGCATATATGGCGATGTCCGCGTCCATGCCCGGTGCGAGGCCGCCCTTCTTCTTGCTGATGCCCAGCGACCTGGCAGGCCCTGCCCTGGTCATCTGTGCGATCTCGTAGAAAGTCAGCTCCCGGTCGATGCCGCTGAGCTTGGTCCTCTCGGGCACCCACTTGTGCAGTGTCGCCATCTTTGCGTCCCTGGCCTTCTTGCTCATGAGCCAGCTTATGATGGTGGGGTACCTGGTGAACGGGCCTCCGTTCGGGTGGTCCGTGGTCATGAAGCACTTCATCGGGTCCTTGATGAGCAATGCGAGCTCAATGCCTATGGCCCACTGGATGCCGTTGACGTGCGATGCGGGGCTGTAGAGCACCGGCACCAGGCCGGAGCCTGTCTCCAGCTCGACGTCCGCGTTGCACCACTTCAGGTGGCCCAGGGTGTGCAGGCCATACTCCATCGGCCCGTCTGCCGTCATCGTCGTGGTCTCGTCGAGCGTGACGAAGCCTACGTCGCTCGTGACGTGGTCGTGGGAGTTGATGTAGTCCGCCGTCTTGCTGGCCTCGGAGAAGAAATCTTTCCACGAGGTTCCGCCGTACGAGTGGAACTGCGCGTGGGTCAGGTGGATGTTCTGCGTCCTGCCCGATTTCTTGTGCGTCTTGATCCCTTCGGTCAACGCGAGAGTCTTCAGCGTGGTCGTGACGTTGCCCGGGTGGCCGAGGTTGTTCGGGTGTATGTGTATCGAGTGCGGTAACCCTAACCTTTCATTTGCGCCCGCCAGTCCCTTAATGATGTCCGTGGGGGTCACGTCGAAGTACGGTACCGGGTCGTCTATTGAGACGCAGTTCTTACCCCAGCCCCATGCCTCTGTTCCGCCGGGGTTGACCAGCTTTACGACGAAGCCTTTGGTGGCCTTGAGCATCCATGCGACGAAGGCGTCGAGCTTTTCGGTCTCGCCCCTCTTTATGTACTCCATTACGAGCCAGTTGTTACCCAGTAAGGTGTATGCGGACTGGTCGATGATGGGGGTGTCGCGGATCTCTTCATGAGTGTGCCTGGCCAGCAGTGGAGGCATTGCGGCCTCATTGGCCATCGTGTAGCCGAGCCTGGCATACCTGTATGCCGTGGTGAACGTCGAGGGAACGGAGAATCCTCCGCCCGCCCTTATGAGCCTGGATGAGCTTTCCATCCCGGCATCATGGAGCTTGTCCTCGGGCCTGAACATCCTGCCTGTGTTGACCTTGGGGCCCGCTATGTGGGTGTGGATGTCTATGCCGCCCGGCATGACGATCTTGCCTCTGGCATCGATTACCCTGGCGCCGGTGGTTAGCTTTGAAGCTTCCACGATCTTGCCGTTCTGGACGGCGATATCCTTGACATCACCGTTAATGCCGCTGGCAGGGTCATACACGAACCCGTTCTTTATTAGTATTTCATTTGTTGCAGTTGTGACTTTTGGCTTAACCATGGTTCCACCTCAGTGATGCGTCCCTGCGGGCAGGCCTTTGATCTCCTTGACGCGGTTGAGGATCCTTTTGAGGACTTCCTCGTCCGAGAGCAAGCCCTCGGGAGCGTCAATGACCTTCCTGCAGCGGATAGGCACATTATCCATACGATAGGCGGTACCCTCTTCCTCTATGCCGACGATGCTCGACGGTATCACGATATTGGATATGCCTGTCGTTGGCGTATAGTGCGGGTCCAGTACGATCGTCGGGATCTGGGCGTACCATTTCATCGAAGAGACCGGGAAGTGTGCGCCCGGGTCGGAGGCGATGACCATTGCCGCATCGCACTCGTGCCTCTGCAGCATGTCGTTTGCCGCTGTCTCTCCCGGGTTGTACCTTGCGTGTCCCCTGGAGAAATCCATGGCGAACGGGAAGCCAGACTGCCATGTCATTACCTGGCCGGCGCCAGTGACATTGTAGTGGCCCCTCATGGGTATGAGGCTGAACTTGGTGTACTTGTTCATGTCCGCTACCCAGCTGATGGCCATGTCGATGTTCCGGTGTTTGCCTGTGGTCTGCGTGACGCCCATGCCGAAAAAGAGCAGGCCGAACTTCTTGGTCTTGGCGAGCTCTGCGAGCTCTTTAATCTGCTCTTTCTTGACCCCGCCCACGACGTCGGGTATATCCTCGCCGCGAGTGGCCGTCCTGAGGGCATCCAATACCTCGTAGTCCCTACCCTGCTCGACCTGCACGTAAATGTCCGCCTGCTTCGCGGTGTCCGTTGGCCTCGGGTCCACTACCACTAATGTACGGTCGTCGAAGCCTCTCTCCGTGAAGAAGCCCCTCGGGTATATCGAGTAGCGGCTCATGTGCCTCGGGTGTGCGTGGATGGGGTTGCAGCCCCAGTATATGATGAGATCGGCCCTGTTCTTGACCTCGCCCAGTGTGCAGCACGGTGCGCCCACTGTCTGGATGGCCATTATCGACGGGCCATGGCAGACGGATGCGGTGTTGTCCGTGACGCCTCCGCATACTTCCGCCAGCTCGTTGCCTACTTCCTGGGCCTCGCACGAGGTGGAGGACCAGCCGTAGAGCAGAGGCCTCTTTGCGTTAGCCAGTATCTGTGCAGCTTTTTCGATCGCATAGTCGTAGCTAACGGGAGCGAACTCCGTCGTGCCTTCTTCTCTCTCCATCGGCGTCATAATGCGGTGGCCGGCCTGGGCCGACTTGAACTTCTCATTGCCGATGATGCAAGCGTTCATCGTGTCGACGATCCTGTTGCCGTCTAACACTACTTTAATGTCGTCGCAAAGGGTACCGCAGAACGGACAGACCACATCGGTGACTATTTTGAGGCTCTCGGGCTTGACCTGAGTCTCTGTCTTGGTTTCTATCATTGTGCAGTCTCCTTCAGATGTAATGTGGTCGTCTGAAGCAGCGTGATGCCGTTCAGTACTTTCTCGTTAGGTGCTGGTTCGACGGTGACCTTTACTCCCTTGAAGTGGGGCATTCCCGTGGAATAGGTGTTGGGGCTTGTTACCTGGTTAGCCCACGGGCCCATTGGAATAAAGACCAGCCCAGGGTGTGGCCCCTGGGTTGTTTTGACCGCCCTAACGACTACCTCTCCGTTTGCCGATCTGACCCTGACGGTCTGGCCCGGGAATAAGTGGAGCTTCTTGAGGTCGCTCACATCCATTTCGATGATCCCGCAGGCCTTTATGTATTCTTCCTCATGCTTGTGCCCCTCTATGGCGACACCTTGCATGAAGGTCCTGCCTGATATCAGGTTTGCTTCTATAGAGTTAGTCATTTTCGGGTCTCCTGTAAGCCCCGGTTAATTCTTTTGTACCGGTGCGGCTTCCAGCTTCTTTCCAGCACTTGCCTTTGCGATCTCTGCCAGGTCGTCGTCCGCCGAGACAGCGGCATGTCCTGCCGCGACCAGGTTGGTCTTCTTCTGGACGGGTGTCGGGCCCAGCTTCTTGACGGTCTTGACCATGTCCTTGACGACTTCCGCCCACAGCGCACCTTCCGATGCGGAGACGAAGGTCATCTTGAGCCTTCTCGGGTCAAAACCATAGCTTTCTAAGACTTTTCTGGTGAGAGCGATCCTGCGCCTTGCCTTGAAGTTACCCGCTATGTAGTGGCAGTCGCCGATGTGGCAGCCGGATATGAGCACTGCGTCCGCGCCGAGGCTGAATGCCTCCAGGACGAACGCCGGGTCGATACGGCCGGTACACATGACTCTTATGACACGCACGTTTGGCGGGTACTGGATCCTCGATGTGCCTGCCAGGTCTGCGCCCGCATAGGTACACCAGTTACACAGGATGCCCAGTATCTTAGGTTCGAATTCGTCTGCCATTTTTAAACACCTCCGACAGGGGTGAACAGTGCAGCGATCTGGGCACGGATCTGGTCGCTCTTGAAGTGTTGCATCGTGATCGCCTTGGAGGGGCAAGCTGCACCGCAGGTGCCGCAGCCCTTACACATGGCATCGTTCACATCAGCCCTCCTGTGGCCTTCCCCGATCTCGTTCAACGTTATGGCCTTGTACGGGCACAGGCTTCCGCAAACTCCGCAGCCCGAGCACAGGTCGTCGTTTACCTTGGCCGCGATGGGCTCAAGCGATACTTTACCCTGGTTGATGGGTATCTGTGCTGCCGCGGCCGCGCCTGCGGCCTGGGCTACTGTGTCGGGGATGTCCTTCGGTCCCTGACAGCAGCCCGCCAGGAAGATACCGTCCGTGCTTGTCGAGAACGGGTTCAGCTTCGGGTGGGCCTCGAGCAGGAACTTGTCCGGGCTCCTGGAGATGGTCAGCTTGTTCCTGAGCGGCTCCGTCTCGGCCTTCGGCACTATTGCCGAAGCGAGCACTACCAGCTCGGCGTCTAAGGATATCGGGGTGCCCAGCAGCGTGTCCTCTGCGTGGACTATCAGGTTCTTGTTCGCCGGATTCTCCTCTATGTAGGCGACCCTGCCCCTGATGAACTTGGCGCCCTCGTCCTGTATCCTGTAGTAGAATTCTTCGTATGCCTTACCGAAGGCCCTGATATCCATGTAGAAGATGTAGGGTACGGTGCCTGGCACCTTTTCCATGATCTGGTGGGCGTGCTTCAGCGAGTACATACAGCAGACTCTCGAACAGTACGGGTTTGCGTCCTGGTCTCTCGAGCCCGCGCACAGTACGAACGCTATGTTGTGCGGCTTCTGGCCGTCCGACGGCCTTATGACCTTTCCGCCGGTCGGTCCTGAAGCTCCAATGAGCCTCTCGAACTGCAGGCCGGTGATAACGTTATCGTAGACTCCGTAGCCCCACTCTTCCTTCTTCTCGATCTCGTATAAGTCGAAGCCTGTGGCGACGATGATGGTGCCTACCTTTACCTCGACGAGCTCTCCTTTATCCTCAAGGTTAATGGACTTCTTGTCGCCGCACTTCTTGACGCACAGGTCGCACTTAATGCAGCTGTCGAAGTCGATGGTATATTTGAGTGGCACTGCCTGGGGGAAGGGCACGTATATTGCCTTCCTCGGGCCGAGGCCTAAGTCGAACTCGTTACCCTTTGTAACGGGGCATACTGCCGCGCAGTCGCCGCATCCGTTACACTCGTTGTCGCCGGATACGATGACTCCACGGGGCTTCCTCTTCACGGTCACAGTGAAGTTGCCTATGTAGCCGTCGACCTTCTCGACTTCCGAGTAGGTCATCAGCTTGATGTTCGGATGCCTCTCGACATCCACCATCTTCGGGGTAAGGATACACTGCGAACAGTCCAGTGTCGGGAACGTCTTGTCCAGCCTGGACATGTTGCCGCCGATGCTCGGGTCCCTTTCCACCAGGTAGGTGGTGATGCCCGAGTCTGCGGTCTCCAGAGCTGCCTGGATACCGGCTACGCCGGCCCCTATGACCATCACAGCTTTCTCTACCGGGATGGACTTGGACTCCAGCGGCTCCAGCATGGACGCCCTGGCGACTGACATCCTTATGATGTCCTTCGCCTTCTCGGTGGCCCTCTCGGGCTCGTTCATGTGGATCCACGTCGACTGCTCACGGATGTTGGCCATCTCGAAGACGAACGGGTTAAGGCCGCCCGCAGCGGATGCCTTCCTGAAGGTGGGCTCATGCAGACGGGGCGAGCATGCCGCCACTACTACTGCCTCAAGGTTCTGCTCCTTGATGGCGTTCCTGATCTTTTCCTGACCAGGGGTCGAGCACATATAAGTATAGTTCTCAGCGTGCACCACGTTCGGGAGCGTCTTTGCGTATTCGACGACTTTCTCGACTGGAATGACGCCCGCGATGTTGGTACCGCAGTGACAGATGAACACTCCGACTCGGTTAGGTTTCTTTTCGTTTGCCATTTCTCATCCCTCACACAATCTTATCAAGTAATGAATCTACTTTGATCACGTGCGCTTCCAGTCCCAGCTCATCCGGGCTCATGCCCTGGGCGAGTCCCAGTAGCTGACCGTAGTGGAGCACGGGGATGTTGTACTTGTCGCCGAACTTTTCGGCGATCTCTGCCTGGCCCTTGTCGAACTGAAGGTGGCAGAACGGACAGACATCCACGATACAGTCGACTCCGACCGCTTGCATGTTCCTGAGCTTCTCGTTGGTCATGTCAAGCGCGAAATCGATCTTATAGCCACGGACGCCTCCTCCGGCACCGCAGCACATGGTCTTGTCCTTGTAATCTATGCTCTTTGCGCCCAGCGCCTCGACCATCTCGTCGAGGAATCTCGGAGTCTCGGTCCCGAATGCCTCCGGGTTTGTGAACTTCCTGTCCCTTCCGGGCTTGAGTAAGTGGCAACCGTAGTGGATACCAACCTTAATGCCGTTGAGCGGCTGTACGACGCTGTCCCTGATCTTCTTTATGCCAACATCGTTGTATAATTGCTCAGCGACGTGCCTGACCTCGATGGATCCTTGAAACTCCATGTCAGCCAGCTTGAGTATCTTGTTGACCTTATCCTTCTCTTCGGGGTTCTCCTTGAGCTTCTCGTTAACGTCGTATAGTGACTTGTAGCAACCGTTGCACACTACACTGCAGTTCAGGCCCATCTGTTCTGAGAGGCAGACGTTCCTGGCTGCTAAAGCTTCCCATGTTAGCAGGTCCATTGAGCCGAATGCGCCCGGTGCGGGGCAGCATCCTGCGCCCTTAAGTTCCACTAGCTCAAGGCCAAGGTTCTTCGCGGTCTTGATCGTCGCAACCTCTATACCAGGGTATCTGTTCGGAGCTATACATCCAAGGAAGAATGATGATTTCATTTTAGGAGTCGTACTCATTTCTTAGCCTCCATCTCAGCCTTGATTTTCATGAGACCCGTTGCGTCCAGGATCTTCTGGATGCCCGGTAAGTACTCGGGGTACATATGGGTCGTCGGCGGGTCCTTGGTCAGCCCGAGCTTTACTCTGAGGGCCCTGTTCGCGTCGTTGTTGGGCACGGCATGGCCGGACTGGTAGATGTACCCTGCATTTGCAAGGAAGTTCTTCGGCGCAAGGTGCTGCTTGGTGGCCATGTTCCTGAGCGCCAGGATGACGTCCGTCGGCTTTACGTGCCTCGGGCACCTGTCAGTGCAGGTGTAACAGGTCGCGCAGTACCAGATCTCGTCGCTCTTGAGCAGGTCATCCTTCAGGCCGAGGGCGACCATTCTCATGATCTTCCTGGTCCTGAGGGCATTGCGCCTGCCCATGGGGCAGCTACCAGTACAGGTACCGCACTGGTAACATACGGAGATGTTCTCTCCGCCGTTCTTCTCTACTTCGTGGGTAAAGTTAACGAGGCCCTTGTTTAAGTTTAAAACCTGTGATTCCAATGCCATTTTTTTACGCCCCCTTGATCTTGGGAGTCTTGTCCGCCATCAGCTTGTCGGCGATCTTCTTCGACAGGATCGTCTCCTCGCCTGCCCAGTTGATCTTGGTCCTCTTCATCTTGATGGTGCCGTCAGCCGGGCATGCGTTGACGCAGGCGCCGCAGTACATACAGAAGTCCTTGTTGTACATGAGTTTCCCGGGCTTCTGGCCCGCTTCCTCGACGGGCGGGATGTATAATGCGTTCGCCGGGCATACCTCGACGCAAGTCGAGCAGCCTGCCGGGCACTTTTCGGTGACGAGCTCGTACTCGCCCTCGAACATCTTTTCGACCTTGGCCGCGTCCCTGGGACAGATGACCTGACACCAGGTGCATGTTATGCAGTCGTCCAGGTTGATGTCGACCTTGCCGGTAAGCTTGGGCGCAGCTAGCTCCTTCCGCTCTAGCTTAATGGCCTCTTCGGGGCAAGCAGTGATACATAGCTGACAATAGTCACACTTCTTTTCATCAAAGGTAAGCTTGCCGATCTTCTTGACCGTCAATGGGGTCGGCTCTTTATAGTCTATCTTATAAGCGTCACACAGCTCTGAGCAAATGCCGCACAGCGTGCACTTGTCCTCATCGAGCTTATAGTCAAGCGCGTACTTGGTGTTAGTCGAAGATGCCTTATGGCCCTGGTCCACGTCCGCCACTTCTCTCTTGATGGCGTCCCTGGGACATACCTCTTCGCATAATACGCAGCGAGTGCACTTGTCCTGGTCGATCTTCGCGCTCTTGCCGATCTTCGGGAAGCCCTGCTGCTCTAATATCGGCAGCTTCGGCTCTCCGTTGACCGTGAGCTTGATCGCATCGAACGGGCACATTATATTACATACGCCGCAGTAGGAGCACTTCTTCGCGTCTACGTCCACCTTTGAGGTCTTTGCCTTACCACGTCCCACCGCACCGATGGGGCCTTCGGTAATGGCCTCCTCAGGACAGGCGTCGATACAAACTCCACAACCAGTACACTTGTCGAGATCCACAACTAAATTCGACTTAGTCGTCAGTAGTTTTTGCTCGACATCCAGCTTGTTGTTCTCTATTTTTTTCGCATAACTGGGAAACAAGTATCTTCTCCTCCTATACGTTCATTCCGTTGTAAGCGTGATCGCTCGAACGGGACATACCATTAAGCAAATGCCGCAACCATTGCATACATCCTCGTCGACCACTACAGCCTTACCGTTCAAGACGTTGTACGTTTTCTTTTTGGTTACCGGGTTTAAGACCGTTAACTCCAACGCATTGACCGGGCAGGCGACAACGCAATTATTGCAACCAGTACAGATTCTGCCCTGGATATCTAACGCTATTGCCGTCACTTTACGCACCAGCCATTTGGTTTTTGTTGGTTTTTGTATGATTACATACCTATTTAAAGGTTGCTGTAACCGAAATATAATCCTGCCTTTGCCTATTTTTTTGGCAGGAATATCTTACCTTGGGCGTGACTTTTTAAATATTTTTCCCCTATAGACCTTTGGTAGGATAATGCCATATTTTTACTCGTATTGTCAAATCATTGAGATTATGACTCTGATTTACTGAATATAATGATATAATCGGTAATTGCCCGATTTTAATTATAAATAACATATTTTTCCATTTCACGCTGACGTATCGGTTGTTTACTATATTTAATTATAATCTCAATCATATAACATTATAAACTTTTCCTATAGTAGGCAATAAAAAATATGTCTAAAAACCATATCTTATAGGACGAAACTAATAAATACTTATAAATTATAGATATATATGTATCCCGTATATATAAAACTGGCGGAAGGCCATGCAAGCGCTGGCGATCCGTGGGGACAGTCTATAATATAAAAGGTTCGAGTTAAGTAAAAAATTTTTCAATTATAACTAAACCTTTATATACCCCCGAAAGGAAAATGACACATACTGAACCACAGGATACATGCATTGCCGGCCAAAAGCCCGATGCACTTGGGTTTATCTTGTTAATGGAGTGAATGAAATGGGAGAAAAAGTAAAGGTAATCGAGTCATGGATCGGCGCCTGCGCCGGTTGTGAGATCTCGGTGCTCGACCTGCACGAGGCTCTCTTGCCCGTACTGGACAAGATAGAGTTCACTTACATACCCGTGCTGATGGATATCAAGCACCCGCCAAAGGCGACCGTGGGCATCGTCAGCGGCGGCGTCAGGAACAGCGACAACCTGAAAGAGCTCTTAGAGATCAGAAAGCAATGCGACATACTCATAGCACTGGGAAGCTGTGCCTGCTTCGGCGGCACTCCTGGCCTGGCCAACTTACACGACCTGAACGCAATGCTCGAGGAGGTCTACGTGACCACCAAGAGCACGAAAAACGACATCAACAGGCTTCCGTACATGGACGGCCTTCCGACGTTGTTACCGGACATGAGGCCGGCGAGCGATTACGTCAAGGTCGACGTCATGATACCGGGCTGCGGCCCGACCCCCGCTATGATCGGCGGAGCTATCATGTCATTACTCGGCGGCGCCCCGTACGAGCTCAGCAAGAAGTCCGTATGCGACGAGTGCCCGAGAGAGAAGAGCGAGAGGAACATAAAGAAGATCCTGAGGCCGTTCGAGGGAACCCCGGACGATAAGAAGTGCCTGTTCGAGCAGGGCTACATCTGCAGCGGCTCGGCCACAAGAGGCGGCTGCGGCGCAAAGTGCCCGAGCGCGGGAGCGGCATGCCGCGGTTGCTTCGGCCCATGCGAGAACTCGCCCGAGCAGGGAGCGGCAATGATCAGTGCCGTCACGTCATGCTACGGCCTGGACGACGACCCGACTGTGGACCTGGACAAGATGGTCGCGGACATATACGACCCGATAGGGAACTTCTACAAGTATACGCTCCCCGTCTCTTTCCTGACCAAGAGGGTCGTCGAGAAGGTAAAGTGAGGTTGAATTATCATGGTCAAGCAAATTAAAGTAGCACCAGTATCCAGGATCGAGGGCCACGCCCAGATCACCATCGATGTCGAGGACAGCGGTAAGGTGACTGACGCCAGGCTCAATATCATGGAAGTCAGAGGATTCGAGAAATTCCTCCAGGGCAGGCCTGTGGAAGAGGCCCCAAGGATCGTAACGCAGATCTGCGGCATTTGCCCCGTATCGCACCACCTCGCAGCGGCCAAGGCCGTTGATGAGAACTTCGGGGCAGGCACTGCACCGACCGCAAATCTCCTCCGCGAGTTAATGCAGTACGGCCAGTACATACACTCCCACGCGCTGCACTTCTACTTCCTGGCGGCCCCCGACTTCGTCTTTACGCCGGACGGGGACCCTAAGCAGAGGAACGTCTTCGGCATCATCGCCGCTAACCCGGACCTCGCGGTCCAGGCCGTAAAGTTCCGAAAGATCGGCCAGCAGATCGTCGAAGCGACCGCCGGCAGGTCCATTAACCCGGTCACCTACGTCCCGGGCGGCATAACCAAGGGCCTGACCAAGGATGACGTCGACAGGCTGCTGCCCCAGGCAAAGCAGGCCGTAGAATACTCGAAGGCCACGCTGGCCCTGGCAAAGCCCATATTCAACCAGTATATAGAGGCAGTCAAGCTCCTCGGCGACGCCGACTCCATGCACATGGGCCTCGTCAAGAACGGCGGCGACCTCGAGCTGTACGATGGTACCATGAGGGTTCTCGGCAAGGACGGAAGCATCGTCAAGGAGTTCGAGCCGAGGGACTATCTCCAGTACATAGCTGAATACGTCTACCCGCACTCCTACATGAAGGCTCCCTACTGGAAGGAATTGGGCTGGGAAAACGGCATGTACCGTGTCTCGCCGCTGTCGAGAATTAACGTTTGCGACAAGATCAGCACCCCGCTCGCTAACGCCGAGCTACAGGAATTCCGCAAGGCGTTCGGCAGGCCGGCACAGAAGACCCTTCTGTACCACTACGCCCGCCTGATAGAGTTACTGTACTCGTCCGAGAAGGCCGTCGAGATGCTCTCCGACCCGGCGATCACCGGCACCGAGCTCCGCATACCCGTCAAGCCCAGGGCCGCGACCGGAGTAGGCGTCGTCGAGGCCCCGAGAGGGACCCTCATCCACGACTACGACACCGATGATAAGGGCATGATCACCAAGGCCAACATCATCGTCGCCACCGCGCACAACAACAAGGCCATCAACGTGGGTCTCAAGAACACCGCCCAGAAGATCATCAACACCCCCACTCCTGCCGAGGGCGTCCTCAACAGGATGGAAATGGTCATCAGGGCCTACGACCCATGCTTCTCGTGCGCGACGCACACCGTGGCCGGTAAGATGCCGATCGAAGTCGTCATCAACAGGCCGTCGGGTAAAGAAGTCATCAGGCGCTAAAAGAATAATTTGGCGAGCCCTTCGGGGTTCGCATCTTTTCTATTTTTATTATTGCTCTTCTACGAGTATTCCTTGGTCTTTAACGAGCGGTACTTTGTTGTTATTTCGTTTGCCTTAGGTAGCTATAGGTTATTTTCTTGAATAAAAACATCTCGAAATTATACATAACAAGGTTTATAGGCTTCCTCGACGATAAAACGCAATATTATAGGAGACTCATGATGTATAAAAAGGCTCAAACGATCACTATTTTATTATTATTTATCGCCATCGTGGCATCCGTAAGCGGCTGCTCCGGGCCGGGGCATATCACGACTCCGACGGTAGGGCCTACGGTCACCCCGGTCCCCCCGAACGTGACGCCATCCGCCACACCGGTCGTGATCAATTATGCCAACGTCACCACATCTTCGGACGGGGCGACATTGGTCACGGGCAACAACAGGCAGACAGTCCCGCCCATCACCTTCGGCCAGGGCGTATATATCGTTTCCTGGTCCAGCACCGGCTCGACCATCGGCGCCTCGATGAATGACATCAGCGGATACAGCCTCGACATCCTGGCACAGGGACAGAAGAGCGGCCAGAAGCTGTTCGTCATCGATGGCGATACGGTACAGCCTGGCAATTACGTCCTATCGGTCCAGTCCGACGGGAACTGGAATTTCCGCATCTGGAAGCCGGACACGTCTTCGCCAGCCTCGTTACCGCTGACAGCATCGAGCACCGACGGTAATGTCCTGGTCACCAATCCGTTCCAGGCCCATGCCGGCGACCTGAAGGTAGGATATTTATTCTCCCAGACGCTCCAGGTATCCGGCACAGTCTATATATATGAAGTGTCTACGGGCACTTCATTCTACGTAAGGCCGATGCTGGCGGGCTCCGACCAGGGCCAGTCCATTGCGACCGCCCCCTCTGATGGCATCTACATAGCGCAGTTCATGCCGCCATCGGGCTCGGGAGATAGCGTTTTCACCATTACCCAGCAGTGATGATATGCCAGGACTATCTATTAATGAAGTATGCGAGAAGCTTATCGCCGCCGGCCGGCTGACACGCCGGCCTTTATGCGTATATGGCTCGGATATCGCCCCCGAGGGCGCCATACCCGTATCGTCCGTAGACCGCTGCATCGCCAAAACCATTTTCATGATGGCGTCAAGCGATAAGGTCCCGCCGATCTATGTCTCGGGCGATGACGAGGATTGCTGCATGGGCGGCAAGACCTGGCTCGGGTTTAACGAGATGCCACCGCATCTCAAATATTTCGTCACAGTGGGCACGAAGGAGTTCCGCGGCGGGGCAGCGGAGCACCTGAAGGCGACCCCGGACCTCTTCGAAAAAAGTCGCAATGTCCTGGGAAAGATAACCCCGCCTGGAAAATACGTGATCGTGAGTCCGAGTTCCCGGGTAACGAATGGGTCTAACATTCTTTCCATCATTTGTTTCGGCGGCGGCGAGCAGATCAGGAACCTGGCAGGCCTTGCCCAGTTCGATGAGTATGAGCAGTTCACCACAGTATTGACCCCTGGAGGCCCGACATGTGCCACATATATTACATACCCTGCCGGCATGGCAGAGAAAGCCCCAAAAAATGCCGCATTTTTAGGCCCCACCGACCCGACAGGTAACATCTGGTTCCCGCCCGAGCTTATGGCCATGGGCATATCCATCGGCAAGGCCAGGCAGATGGCCGAAAGCCTGGATGACTCGTTCATCGGTAAGAGGGCGAAGGTCGCATATCCGGAGCGCAGGCTGGAGCTAAAAATATAGTATGCCCTGGTATTTTAATATCACGCCGATGCCAATTTATATCTTCGAGCATAAATAGAAGGTCGGAGTCAGGATATGAGGCTGCATTGTTTACAACACGTGCCATTCGAGAACGAGGCGTACATCGGCATATGGGCGAAGGAAAATGGCCACGCGGTCACCAGGACGCTTCTTTACAAGGGCGAAGAGCCGCCATTGTTGGGAAGCTTCGAGTGGCTCATCGTCCTCGGCGGCCCCATGGGCGTATATGATGAGGCGGAATACTCCTGGCTTGTTGAAGAGAAGAAGTTCATAAAAAAGGCGATCGCCACGGGTAAAATAGTCCTGGGCCTCTGCCTGGGCGCACAGCTCATATCCAGCGTGATGGGCGGCAAGGTCGCTAAGAACGAGCATAAGGAGATTGGCTGGTTCCCCATAACGTTGACAGAGGAGGCGAAAAAATCGCCCATCTTTAGCGCCCTGCCGGAGAGCTTCACCGCCTTTGAGTGGCACGGCGATACCTTCGAGATACCGCCCCGGGGCAGGAAGATCGCCTCCGGCGAGGCATGCCATAACCAGGCCTTCGTGATCAGCCGGGCCATCGGGCTGCAGTTCCACCTGGAGTACACTAAGGAAAGCGTGGAGCTTCTCATTAAGAACTGCGGAGGCGACCTCACGAGCGGGCCCTACACACAGGATGCTTCGGAGATACGTTCGAAAATCGGCCTATTCGATGAGGCGAACAGGACCATGGGCCTTCTATTAAATGCCATGGAGGCCGAATATGGCAAAAAGCCAGATTAGAACACCAGTGTATACCACTAATTTTTAATATTATGAAAATAAGTATTCTATGTGCTTGAACTATCGCTCCTGTTATTTGGGCTATCGATACTGGCCGGCATGGCCGTAGGCTGTGTAGCGGGGCTGTTGCCGGGCGTGCACGTGAATAATACGTCCGCCATATTGCTCGGCATGGTGCCAGCGTTCCTGGCGGCCGGAATTCCTGCTATTTATGTCGCGATCATCATCATCGCCAGCACCATAACCCAGAGCTTTCTCGACATCGTGCCCTCCATATTCCTCGGCGCGCCCGACGAGGCAACGGCCATGGCGGTACTGCCGGGCCACCGGATGCTGCTGGAAGGGCGAGGCGTAGAGGCCATTCGATTGTCCGCTATGGGCAGCGGCCTGGCCATCGGCATCTCCCTGGTATTAATGGCCCCGCTGTCGTTTTTCTTCAAGGCGTTCAACGCTCCTCTACAGGCCAATATGGGGTATATTTTGATCGCCATATCCGCCCTCGTCATCATGTCAAATAACGGCACAGGGCCCTTCCCGGGCGTGGCTGGCAGGCTAAAAGCCATCGCATGGGCCGCCGGGATCTTCATGGCCTGCGGCCTTTTAGGGCTGGCCGCTTTCAACGACGAGCCGCTGCTTTCGCCGCTGGTCCTCATCGCCACGCCTTCGATGCTGCTGCCCCTGCTGTCGGGCCTTTTCGGCTCGCCCACCCTTCTCCTGAGCCTTCGTTCGACGCCAGTGATGCCATCGCAGCATAAAACCACCCTATCGCTGCGAGGCCCGGATATTCTCAAAGGCGCCATGGTCGGCACCGCGGCGGGCGCAATGGTCTCCTGGTTCCCGGCCGTCAGCACCGGCGTGGCCACCACGATCACGGGCATATTCTCGAAAAAAAGCGATTATGACGATAGAAAATACCTGGTGTCCATCTCTGGGGTGAACACGGCGAACGCCATATTTTCGCTTGTAGCCCTATACGTTATAGGCCATCCACGGAGCGGCGCGGTCATGGCTGCGCAGGCCGCCATTGGCCCCATAAATTTTGACACCTTCCTGCTCCTGGCATTCGTCATGTGCCTCGCCGGCGTCCTGACATATCCCCTGACCATTGCCATAGGAGGCTCCGCTGCGGGCGTTTTCTCCCGGCTGGACTATCGGCTCCTTAACGCTTCGGTGTTCATATTCCTGATGCTGATGTGCCTGGCCCTGACAGGCTTTCTGGGGCTGGCGGTCTTCCTGCTGTCCACCATGGTCGGCCTGGCCCCGCATCTGGTGAATGTCCGAAAAACGTGCCTCATGGGCGTGTTGTTACTTCCGTGCATCACGTATTTTATCTAAAGCGGGCGCTTGATGCTCTCGAAGGCCTCTTTCTCCCCTTTTTCTTTGGTGATGCGCTCAAGCAGCGCCATACGCAGGACGTCGAGCATGTCCCTCTGCTCGATGTTGCCGAGAGCGATCTCCGCCTCGTACAGCGCCTTGTTCTCGCCCAGCGCCGCCTTCAGCGGCGCCGCCGCCCTCTCGTCGCCGATGAACCACAGCGCCCACGCGGCCTCCCTGCGCACTTCGCCGTCGCTGTCCTTTAGCGAGCGAATGAGCGGCTCCACTGCCCTGGGGTCCTTGATCTCGCCCAGCGCCCAGACGAGCTCCCACCTGTGGATGGGAGCGGCGTCCAGCGCCTGGATGAGATAATCCACCGCCGGGTCCCCGATCCTCACCAGGCCCCAGGCGGCCTCGCGCCGGACGGCGCCATCCGGGTCATTCAACGCTTCCATCAGGGGGCTGATGCCCCTGACGTCGCCGATGCCGCCGATCGCCATCGCCGCCTCTCGCCTGATGTCCTGGTTTTCGTCCTTGAGCGCCTCCATAAGGGGCGAAAGGGCACGCACGTCATTTATCCTGCCCAGCGTGGCGGTGGAACCGAGCCGTAGCTCGTTATTCTTGTTCTTGAGCGCTTTCGTGAGCTGTTCGACCATGCGGAACATGACGATGGCGGCATTGCTCCTCACATACATGTCCTCATCGTTCAGCGCCCGGTTGAACGGGCCCATGACCTTTCGTATAAAAGAGTCGGCCGAGTTATCGTGGACCTCGTACAGCACTCGCAGCAGGGGCTCTACCGAGGCGGCGAAGGCGACCACGGCATGACGGCGCACTTCCTTACCCTCACTGTTCAGGGCCTTGATGAGCGGGTCCAGAATGAGTAAAAATGTGATGGCGGCATTGCTCCTCACGGTGAAGTTGCCGTCGTTGAGCGCCTTGACGATGGCCCCGATAATGCGCTCGTTGGACACGAACTTGAGCGCTGTTGTGTCCTCCAGCCTGCCCCGCCGGTTCTCGTACTTGAGGGCCTTGACTAGCGGCCCCATTATTTTTCTGATGAGCGCATCGGCCGCGTTATCGTTCACCTCGGTGAGCACGGTCAGCAAAGGCTCCAGGATCGTGACGAACACGCTGACGGCGTTGCCCCTGACGTTGAGGTTATCGTCCACGAGGGCGCTGATGAGCGGGTCCAGCGTTCCCAGCACCGTGACGCCGGCGTTGCCCCGGACCTCGAAGTCCTCGCTGTTAAGGCTTTTTACGAGCGACTCGAAGATGATGGCCAGCGAAATGGAGGCGCTGTTCCTCACCAGGCTGTCCTCGTCCCGCAGGGAATCCAACAACGGCGCGACGGCCCCCGCATCGTCGATCTCGCCCAGCGCCCAGGCCGACTTCCAGCGAACGTCGCTGTCCGGGTCGTGCAGCGCCCTCGTCAGCGGCATGACGGCTCCCTTTTTTCCCAGCTTCACGAGCGCCCAGGCCGCGTCCCAGCGTACCGACTGGGCGTCGTCCTTTAAAGCCCTTAACAAAGGCTCCACCGCCCGCTCATCGCCCAGATCGCCTAATGCGAATGCGGCGCCCTTGCGCGCATAATCGTCCGGGTCTTCCAGCGCCCGGATAAGGATATCGATGGCCTGCGGCCCAAAGTTGCGGAACGATATGGCAGCTTCATTGCGCACCGCCTCGTCGCCGTCCTTGAGCGCTTCCACGAGGGGCTTCACAGCCGTTGGGTCGCCTATGCTGCCGAGCGCCACGGCAGCCGCCTTGCGGATATAGTCGTTGTCGTCCTTTAACGCCTCGATGAGCGGGCCTACGGCCCTGACATCCCGCATCTCGCCCAGCGCCCATATCGCGCTGAGCCTGCTGTCCCGGCTTCCGGACTTGAGCTTTTCGATCAGCGATAATACCGCGCGGTGCCCATCGATCCGCACCAGCCCCCAGGCTGCGTCCCACCTGACGCCCCGGTCCCTGTCGCCCAGCGCTTCGGTGAGTGGTCCGATGGCCTCCAGCTCCCGTATCTCGCCCAGCGCCCAGGCGGCGTTCTGCCTGACGAACTCGCTCTTGTCCTTGAGCGCCCGGACCAGCGGCCCCACGGCGTTCGCGCCCGATGCGATGAGCGCCAGCGCCGCTTCCCTTCGGACTCGCTCGTCCCTGTCTTTGAGGGCCGCGATGAGCGGCTCAATGGACCTGGGGTCCTTGAGGTTGCCCAGCGCTATCACCGTTACGCGCCGGACCGCATCGTCGTTATCCTTTAATGCTTCTACCAGCGGCAGCACGCTTTCCGTATTCCGCATGACGCCCAGCGCCCAGGCGACGTTCTGGCGCACGCCCTCGTCGTGGTCCTTTAACAAAGGCAACAGGTTTCCCGCCGAGCTATTGTCGCCGATATTGCCGAGCGCCCAGGCCGCATCCCTGCGTACGCCCGGGTCCCGGTCCTTTAATGCCCCGGTGAGCGGGGGCACCGACTCGTGGTCGCCGATGGTACCCAGCGCAATGGCCGCGTCCCTGCGTAGCTCATAATATGGATCTTTCAGCGCTTCGGCGAGCGGCCCGATGGCACGACGGTCCTTGAGGCTGCCAAGCGCAATGGCCGCCTCCCGCCTTAAAGCGTAGTGGTCGTCCTTGAGGACCTGGATGAGGGGCTCGACGGCCCCCGGGTCGGCGGAGCAGCCGAGGGCGATGGCCGCATCGAGCCTTACGTCTATGTCGTTATACGGCTGCAGCGCTTTTACCAGGCTCTCGATGTCCCTCTCGACCGCTACCATAGCATCACAAAATTAGATTTTTATTTCGAGGTCTTCCCCGTTTACCCGGACCTCGTATGACTTGACGGGCGTTTTTGCGGGGCTGGTGAGCGCCGCTCCCGTGGTCACGTCGAACTGGGCCCCGTGGGCCATGCACATGATGATGTTGCCGATGAGCATTCCTGATGAGAGCCGGGCGTTCATGTGGGTGCACCTGTCATCGATGGCGTAGTACTTGCCGCCTATATTGGCGACCATGATCTTGTTATCGCCTATTACATAACCTTTCATTGTTCCTGTGCCGATGTCGGCGGCTTTCGCGAACTTGA
>Ga0209039_10000428_pt1 | contig 40940 bp, 37 predicted proteins | sample BogFormECP12_OM1_FD_188238 | JGI IMG/M metagenome (GOLD analysis project Ga0209039, IMG submission 188238) | Bog forest soil microbial communities from Calvert Island, British Columbia, Canada - ECP12_OM1 (SPAdes) (version 2) | ecosystem: Environmental > Aquatic > Freshwater > Wetlands > Bog ...
GGGTTGCTTCTGGGAGTGGGAGTGACCGGAGTCATGGAGATGATGGATGATCGAGTCTACAGTGAACAGGAGCTGAAGGGCTTGTTGCCGGTTTCGGTGTTCTCGGAAGTTCCCGTCATCACTACTCCTGCGGACGAAAAAGGCGAACGGAAAAGAGTCTGGCTTGGATGGGTTGCGGCGGCGGTGGTAGTCGCCACGATCTTGGCAGGCTCAGCTATTAGCTACTTGAGAGGCTGATCCTATCTGGATGTACAAGTCATTTTACAATTTCGAGCGCAATCCCTTTGAGCTCACGCCAGATCCCTTTTTCCTTTTCCCTACTCCTCGCCACAATGAAGCTCTGGCGACGCTGTACCACGGAGTGCGGGGGCATAAGGGGTTCGTCGTATTGACCGGTGAAGTCGGCACCGGGAAAACGTTATTACTTCGATGTCTTCTTCAATTGCTAAGCCGAAGCGATGACATCGCCTGCGCATACACTTTCAACAGTCATTTGCCACCGCTTGAGTTCTTGCAGCAGATCGCGAGCGACTTTGGTTTTCCAGCCTCCGGCAAAAACAAGAGTGAGGTGCTTTCCGATCTCAGCAATTATGTGGTCGACCGTGGTTCCAAACGACTCACAACCGTCCTGGTAGTGGACGAGGCGCACCAACTCTCGGTGGAGGCTCTCGAAGAGATCCGCCTCTTGACGAACCTGGAGACCACGCAAGATAAACTGTTGCAGGTCTTGCTGGTCGGACAACCGGAGCTTGATGACAAGCTGGATTCTTTTGACCTGCGGCAACTGAAGCAGCGGATCGCTCATCGCTGTCAACTGGCGGCGCTGGATCTGAGCGAGACGATGGGTTACATCGAGCGACGCCTACAAGTGGCAGGATTAAGCTTGAACGGTCATCCTTTATTTCCTTCTGACAGTATCGCAGGCGTTTATCGCCACTCCCGCGGAATCCCGCGCCTGATCAACACAATCTGCGAAAACGCACTTATCACCGCTTACGCTCAGCAGAAGCGAAGCGTAACTCCAGAGATTGTCGAAGACATCGCTGCGGATCTTCGCTTGAACTTGAAAGCGTCTCCTTCTTCGCGGATGGAAACGCAGGGGAGACCCGACGAAATAGATATTCGGCGGGCGGCGAAGAGTCTGCTGGATTTATATGCGTATCTGAATAAGCTGCCCTTGGGCGATGAAGAATTACGCCCGACTTAGCCAGCAAAAGCCAACAAACATGAGCCAAATATTTGATGCGTTGCAGAGGACCGAGGCGAAGCGATCCGGAATCGATCCGGCGAAGCTGACAGCCGCGGCAGAATTGTTGGAGATTGCCGAACGGCAGGCTGTTCAAGTGACGATAGGCGGCGACCCCCGGGAATACGATCAACACACGGGCAGCGGTAACCAGACTGCGAAACTAGACGTTGGCCAGTGGGCCCAATTCCCGTTGGCTCAGGTGATGGTGGCTCCCCAAAGTAAGCTCGTGTGTATCACGGATGAGGACAGCTTGGCGGCGGAAAAGTTTCGCTTTCTCGGTGTTCGACTGAGACACCTCCAGCAAAAGCGCCCTCTAAAGCGCTTACTGATTACCAGCTCGATGGCCGAGGAAGGTAAAAGCATGATCAGTGCGAACCTGGCGTGCACCTTGGCAAGAAAACAGCAGCAGAAGGTCTTGCTGTTGGAGGGAGATCTGAGGCGTCCGACGTTGGCCGAGCAGTTCGGCTTGGGAAAAGTCTCGGGTCTCAGCGAGTTGTTGCAGGGTGAGCCTTGCACGTCCATGAACATCCGTCAGCTTGAAAGCCTGGGCTTATGGATCTTGCCTGCCGGCAGCCCGTCAAGAACACCCTTGGAACTTATACAATCCCGGAAGCTCTCCACGTTAATGGATCAATTGGGCGCTTGGTTCGACTGGATTGTGATCGACTCTCCCCCGTTGATGCCTCTTGGGGATACTAGCGTCTGGATGCGCCTGGCAGACGGGATCCTCCTCGTGACGCGTCCAGGAAAGACCGCAAAACGGCAACTACAGCGAGGTCTGGAAGCGATCGAGCAATCGAAGTTGCTTGGCGCTGTGCTTAATGGTTCCGCGGATGCTGGCCTCGGTGACTATTATCGTTATTACGGTCAGGCGCCTGTTTCGCGAGCCACCAACCAACCCGCATAATCAAGGGCCACTCGTTTTCATCACCTCAGATGCAAGTCGGCCAGCGCAGAAATTCCCCTCAATCAGAATCAGGTCACTTGCTCCCACAGCGGGAAAGACTATGCAGCACAAGCGGAGGAAGTCGTGAATTCACAACGCTCGGGTAATGGTTCAAGTCCGGGATTGCTTCCATCGAAGCCGCTTTCTGTTTCGGAACGTAAGGTCCTACCCGAAGAGACCTTCCAACGAATGATCGCCATTGAGCGCAAGAGAACGGAGCGCTCCCGAAAACCGTTCCTGCTTATGTTGCTGGAGACGGGAGAGTACCACACCTCGGCTAAGAATGGAAAAGTCATCGCCAATATTCTGTCGGCGCTACTGCAATCGACCAGGGAAACCGATGTGATCGGCTGGTACAAAGACCAGCTTACCGTTGGCGTGATGTTCACGGAGCTCGTGTCCGATGACAAGAAGTCGATCCTGAGCACGATGCTGTCCAGGGTGGGCAGCATCCTGCAAGACAAACTGACTTTCGAACAATTCAATCAGATCAGCATCTCTTTCCACTTCTTCCCGGACAAGTGGGATGATGACGTGGAACAGCGTCCGAGCAATCCGGCGCTGTATCTCGACTTGTCAAAGCGAGACGATGCTGCGAGATTCTTCTCCGGACTAAAGCGGGTGATGGATTTCATCGGCAGCGCGTTAATCCTTGTCCTTTGCGCTCCTGCTTTCTTAGTCATCGCGTTGGCGATCAAAGCCTCGTCGGAAGGGCCCGTGTTTTTCAGGCAACGGAGGGTAGGGCAGCACGGTAAGCCCTTCACGTTTCTGAAATTCAGGTCGATGTATGTCGACAACGATCCCGGCGTTCACAAGGAATACGTAATGCAATTAATCGCCGGCCAGGCCCAACGCAATCCTTCAAACGGCAATGGCGATGGTGGCGGCTTCTATAAGCTCACAAACGACTCCAGAGTCACACGGGTGGGACTGTTCTTGCGGCGGACCAGTCTGGATGAGCTTCCGCAACTCTTCAATGTCCTCAAGGGGGAAATGTCGCTTGTCGGACCGCGGCCTGCGCTTCCTTACGAGGTAGCCGCTTATCAAACATGGCACCGGCGAAGACTCTTGGAAGTTAAACCGGGAATCACTGGACTCTGGCAAGTGAGTGGTCGAAGCCAGCTCAAGTTCGATGAGGCGGTCCGCCTCGACCTCCAATATGCCCAACATTGGTCGCCTTGGCTGGACATCAAGATTCTTATGCGTACGCCGCGGGTGGTGTGGTCGGGCGACGGTGCGTATTAAGAGCGGCTACCTGCATTGTTCTGCTTTCAAATTCTTTATCCCCGAAGTTATCGTAAGTCCCGCCTTTTAACCCAAGTTCTTGCCTCCTGACTAACCTAATTTGCTCGACGAACATCATCCGCCCCGAAAGGTGGTAACAGCATGATCAACTTTGGCGTAGTCGGCTACGGATACTGGGGGCCTAACGTCGTTAGGAACCTGGACAGTTTGGAAGACGCCCGCGTCCTGGCTATTTCGGACACTAGCCCTTCCGCAAGGGCACGGGCCCAGAAGGCACATCCCGGCATTCGAATAACGGATGATGCGGCTGAGGTCATATCATCCACCGACATTGACGCGGTCGCGATAATAACTCCGGTATGGACGCACTTCGATCTCGCGAAAATGGCACTCGAGAATGGCAAACACGCTTTTGTGGAAAAGCCATTCACTAGCAATGCCGCGCAGGCAGAGGAATTGATCAACCTTGCGGCTAGAAACAACTTGAGGGTGATGGTGGATCACACCTTTCTGTTCACCTCCGCCGTCCAGAAGATCAAACAACTCCTGCAAGATGGGACCCTCGGCAAGCTGTATTACTACGACTCCACTAGAGTAAACCTAGGACTATTCCAGCATGACGTGAATGTAGTTTGGGACTTAGCTCCACATGACTTATCGATCGTGGATTACCTGGTCGACCAGAGCCCGGAAGAAATCGTCGCAACAGGCCAGACCCATCTCAATGGTTTCGAGGATGTTGCCTTTATCACGCTGTACTTTCCGGACCAGATAATCGCACACATCAACGTTAACTGGCTGTCACCGGTCAAAGTTCGCACGACTTTAATCGGTGGCACGAAGAAAATGTTGGTATGGAATGATCTTGAGGCCGACGAGAAAGTCAAAATCTACGACAAGGGAGTCCAAGTCACGAGCCGGGAGGGATTATACAACCTGCTCGTCAATTACCGCTCCGGCGACATGTGGGCTCCAAAGTTGGAGCAGGTCGAAGCATTGCGTCAGGAATTGAGCTACTTCGTACACTGCATCACCGAAGGTCAGACTCCTTTTAATGACGGGGTGGCAGGCTTACGTGTTGTCAGGATGTTAGAAGCCGCCAATCACTCCCTGCGCCAGCGCGGTGTGGCTGTATCGGTTTAAGAGCTCATGTCGGAGAGTTCAATGATGGTAGTGCAGATTTCTGGGCGTGTCTTGCATTTGTACATGTGTCCACGAAATGTACCACAGCGAGGTAATAGGCAATGCTCAATGACTCATATCTCTGCGTGGCTCCAGACGTAAAGCTTGGTAGGGATGTTAAGCTGTCCAAATTTATTAACCTGTACGGTTGCGATATCGGAGACGAGACCAAGATAGGGGCATTTGTTGAAGTGCAGAAGAACGCCAAGATTGGCAGGCGCTGCAAGATATCGAGCCACTCCTTTGTCTGCGAAGGCGTCACTATTGAGGATAACGTGTTCATTGGCCATGGTGTGACGTTCATTAACGACAGTTATCCGCGCGCAACCAGCGCCGTAGGTGCACTACAGACTGAAGCTGACTGGAAGGTCGAGCGTACCGTAGTCAAGAAGGGGGCCTCAATCGGTTCCGGGGCGACGATCCTTTCGGGTTTGGTGATCGGTGAAAACGCGATCGTCGGGGCAGGAAGCACGGTCACTAAGGACGTGCCTGGAAATGCGATTGTTGCAGGGAACCCAGCCAGGATCTTGCGGTATCTGGTCGACGGCGGACCGGGAGAATTGGCAGCCAAAGGCCCAAGAGAAGCAATTTAGCTGGGGCTGCCTTTCCCCATCTTCTGTTGTAAGTGCTCCCAAAACACCGACCCACTAGGTCGAATCAACTGACCCATCAACAGGAAGCAGAAGTCATTCCCATCAGGAGGGAGGCACAAGCGATGAACAGCACTCATATTCCATTTCTGGATCTGGTTACGCCTCATGTGGAGATGGAGGAAGAATTAGTCAAGGGTTTTCGGACTGCATTACAAACGGCTGCTTTCATAGGTGGGAAAGCAATACAGGATTTTGAAAGCGCATTTGGAGAGTTCTGTGATGTCAACCATAGTGTCGGAGTGGGCAGCGGGACCGATGCACTGCGCTTCGCGCTTGTGGCCGCAGGCGTCAGATCTGGCGACAGTGTAATCACGGTTCCGAACACTTTTATTGCCACTACGGAAGCCATTTCGCAGGCCGGAGCGCAACCGGAGTTTGTGGACGTCGATGAACGAACCTACAACATGGACCCGGAACGGCTCCGGGAACACTTGGAGACGAGATGTGATCGGGATCAGCTTACAGGAAGACCCATTTCTCGCAGGACAGGTCGAGTAGTTACGGCGATCGTGCCTGTCCATCTGTACGGACAGACGGCCGACATGGACCCAATTCAAGAGTTGGCCGAAAGTTGGAACCTCATCGTCGTGGAAGATGCATGCCAGGCTCATGGAGCCGAGTATTTTTCCCGCAAGCACAAACGGTGGAGAAAGGCCGGATCCATGGGAAAAGCAGCGGCGTTCAGCTTTTATCCCGGCAAGAATCTAGGCGCTTGCGGTGAGGCGGGTGCGGTCACAACCAACGATCCGGATCTGGCACAGCGAGTGCGCATGCTGCGAGACCACGGCCAAGCCGAGAAGTACTACCATGATATAGAAGGTTACAATGGCAGGCTCGATGCGATTCAGGCTGGAATTCTGCGAGCGAAGCTGGGTCGTCTGTCAGATTGGAACAGTCAACGTCGAGACAACGCCGAGACTTACCGAGCGCTGCTTTCCTCGTTGGATGGCCTGACCCTTCCAGTTGAGCCGTCATGGGCGCGGGCGGTATATCATCTTTATGTGGTTAGAGTGCAAGCTCGGCAGGAACTTCAGGACCATCTGAAGGCAGCGGGCATCGGCACCGGTATTCACTACCCAATCCCGCTTCACCTGCAGAAAGCCTACGGCAACCTCGGCTACGACAGGGGAGACTTCCCGATAACTGAGAAAATCGCCCCCACAATTCTCTCATTGCCCATGTATCCGCAGCTCACCCGTTCCGAACAGGAAAATATTGCCCAAGCGGTGAGGGAGGGCTTAGCAGCCGGCCGAAAGATGCCGCCTCTCAACGTACCCCAAGAAACTGTCGCCTGACACTCGGGCAGTTCTCCGAAGGTTCATCGAGCTATAGAGCGTTGGCAGCTCTTCAACATGACACTCTATGAGATTGATCCCACTCGGGATGAGCGGTGGGACGGATTTCTTCAGAATCATCCAGACGCTTCCATTTTTCACACGCGAGGTTGGCTTGAAGCATTGCGACGGACTTACGGCTACCAACCAGTCGCCTTTACACTCTCACCTCCTGGACATCCATTAACCAATGCTATTCCTTTTTGCCAGGTTTCCAGCTGGCTTTTCGGCCGCCGTTTGGTGTCGCTGCCATTCTCCGATCACAGCACGCCGCTGGTCGAGCACTCGGAACAACTGGCCTCCTTACTATTTTGTTTGGGGGAGAAACATCGCCGCAGGAAGTGGAGCTACATCGAGATCAGACCTGCCGACTCAACCAGCGGAGCCTGCACGGCTTTTGGGGAAAGTCAGGCTTTCTGTCTCCACAAGCTGGATTTGAGTCCCGGCCTGGATGACATCTTCCGCAATTTTCACAAAGACTGCGTGCAGAGGAAAATCCGGCGCGCGGTGCGAGAGGGTCTCACATGCGAGGAGGGAAGATCCGACTCGTTTATCGACACGTTCTACCAACTACTGCTGACCACACGCCGCAAGCACGGGCTACCGGCACAGCCAGTTGAGTGGTTTCGAAACCTCATTGCGTGCGTTGGCGACAAAGCCAAGATTCGAGTTGCTTCGAAGGATGGCCGTCCAATTGCCAGTATATTTACCCTCCGCCACAAGCAGGTACTTGTTTACAAGTATGGTTGTTCCGATCGCAGATTCAGCAATATGGGGGGCACGCAACTCCTGCTTTGGAACGCCATCCGGGAAGCCAAGATGAGCCAGTTGTCCGAGTTCGACCTGGGCCGCAGTGATCGTGACAATCTAGGACTCCTAGTGTTCAAGGATCGCTGGGGTGCCGTTCGGACACCCTTGACTTACCTTCGCTATCCAGTGCGAGGTCCCTCGCATATTTTAGGAGGCAGGCAAGCCAGAATTGGCAAATATGTATGGTCCCACGCGCCCGGTAGTGTGCTGGCTTTGGCTGGAAGAGTGCTCTACAAACACCTGGGTTAGAAAAAAGGCTGTATCCGTTGCAGGAATGGTCGCTGGATGCCGTCAGTACCGTCAACGCTCCGCTGTGACACCGAGAAAGTCACAGTGACGCAAATCGCGAAACTTTCACTTTCCTTGAAGGAGGCGCAAAGCCGTGAGAAAGAAGGATAAGGTTGTTGTCGTTGGATTTGGAGAGGTGGGAAAGCCCCTGCTCGAGCTCGTTTCCCGGCACCATGATGCGATTGGAGTAGACATCTCGCCGGTCGAGCGAATCGAGCAAGTTGATATCCTACATGTCTGCTACCCGTTCCAGATCAGGGATTTTGTCGGCGAGACGGTTCGCTATATCGAACGTTTCCGACCAACCCTGACCATCGTCAACAGCACTGTGGCAATCGGAACTACGCGAGCCATAGCTGAGCAAAGCTGCGCTGCCGTGGTGAACAGCCCGGTCCGTGGCAAGCACGCTCGCATGCTCCACGAGCTAGCGATCTATACGAAATTCGTTGGAGCGATGGATGCCGCGGCTGGCCAGCAAGCTGCCACGCACTTCGAGTCGGTGGGCTTGAAAACGAAGATCCTGTCATCGCCAGAGGCGACCGAACTAGCGAAGCTCACCGAAACGACTTACTTCGGTCTGATGATCGCCTGGGCGCAAGAGGTTGAAAGATACTGTGATCAATCAGGCGAGGACTATAACGAAGTTGTCTCGTTTTATGAAGAAATAAAGTTCTTTCCTCCGGTCAAGTATGTTCCTGGAGTGATTGGCGGCCATTGCGTCATGCAAAACATTGAGATCCTGCAAAAGTATGACCATTCGGCGATTCTCTCGGCGATACAGGCGTCCAACAAAATGAAGATTGAGCGAGAAGCACAGAGTGGGGAAGACGTTGTGGCTGTTGGTGACTCCAGGCTAGGTGAGCTACCCCTGGTTGCTCGCAGGATTTCCTAGATCTCCGCTTTGGGCGCTCGACGCGGCCCCAGCGCCCCAACTCCCAGACATGTACTGATGAAGCTTGACCGTATGGAAACCCTTTCCTGTTCCCAGCCACCGGTCTCTTCGAACGGCTTGCGTCTTAAGGGCAAGCGGGTGGCGATGGTTACCTTCTCTTCTTACCCTGCCGATCCACGCCCCCGCCGGGCCGCCGAAACCCTTCTCAAAGAAGGTATGACAGTGGACCTGATATGCCTGCGAGATGAGAAGGAACCGAAACGTGAGGTGCTGGGCGGACTTAATGTGGTTCGTCTCCCAATCTCGCATCGCCGGGGCGGCAGGCTTTCCTATGCATACAACTACTCCACCTTCATTCTCCTATCTTCGTTGATCCTGGCCGGGCGTTCGCTGCGACGGCGGTATGACCTGGTCTACATACACAACATGCCCGACATTCTGGTCGTGAGTTCGTTGGTGCCAAAGGCATTAGGAGCGAAGGTGATCCTCGATCAACACGATCCCATGCCGGAACTGATGATGACGATATTCGACCTCGACGAGACCAGTCTCAGCGTCCGGCTTCTCAGCTGGCTTGAGAAGTGGAGCATCGCCCGCGCTAATCTTGTGATTACAGTCAATGTCGCATGCAAGCGAATCTTTGGCTCTCGCAGCTGTCCGCCGGAAAAAATCGGCGTTGTGATGAATTCGCCCGATGAGGAAATCTTTCCATTTCGTGCGACCCGCTCATATCCTTCACCAAAGCAAGCCTCGACCAAACGTTTCGTAATGATGTATCACGGGTCGTTGGTCGAACGAAACGGTTTGGACCTTGCAGTCGATGCGCTCAGGCAAGTGCGAAAGGCTGTTCCTTCCGCGGAGCTCAGGATTTACGGCCGCAAGACCCCTTTTCTGGAGAAAGTGATGGGGGAGGCTTGCAACAAGGGTCTAGAGGATTGTGTGCATTATCTCGGGCCAAGGAGCCTGGAAGGTCTGGTGCGAGAAATTGAAGATTGCGATGTGGGGATCATTCCGAACCACCAAAATGCATTCACGGACATCAATACGCCCACTCGGATCTTTGAGTACCTGACGCTGGGCAAACCGGTGATCGCTCCTCGAACTCTAGGCATCCAGGATTACTTCAGCCCAGAGTCTCTTTTCTTTTTTGAGTCCGGCGACTCGGTGGACCTTGCCCAGAAGATTGAACATGTTTTTCTACACTCAAGGGAGGCTATCGAGACCGCCGAGCGAGGGCAGCAGGTCTACTTGGCGCATACCTGGTCCCAGGAGAGACAGACTCTGTTGAACTTGGTCGACGGGCTCCTGAAAGCCGACAAACCGCATTGACATCTACAGTGCCACGGCCGGCGTGACACTAGACGCTACGGATTAGAATCCTCTGATGATTCGGGTTGATGAAATCTGGCAAGCCCTCGAGCTCGTTCAACGATGGGTTGAGGATCGCAACTACCGCGGCTACGAGCCATTTGACGGTCTCTCTTCGTGGGCACGCCCTCTGGCCTTTGGGAATCAGCTTGCTGAGCGTATCTTGCAGCAGACCGTCCGGCAATGCCCCCTCAATCTACGGCCAATCTTCGGGATCCACCCTAAAGACTCGACGAAAGGCCGAGGTTACATGGCATGGGGGTACTTGACCCTCTACAGAGCGACTCACCAGCAACATTTCCTCGACAAGGCTATGCTCTGCTTGAAATGGCTTGACCAGCATAGGGTGCCTCGATTTCAACATCATAGTTGGAGCAATCATTTTGATTTTGTCTCCCGTGGTGGCGGTTACACCAGAGATGATCCCATCATTGTGTGGACGTGCCTCATCGGTCATGCCTACGTAGAAGCCTTCGAGATCATAGGGGACAAGTGGTTTCTGAATATTGCCGAGAGTGCTTGCAACTGGATCATCGAGTTACCCCGCGAAAAGACTCCTCGAGGTGACTGCGTGAGCTATCTTGCACACGTTCAAAGCTCCATCCACAATGCTAACCTGCTGGGTGCGAGCCTTCTCGCCCGGACTGCCAGGCACACTGGGAACGAGGAATATCTTCGTGTTGCCCGCTCAGCTATCGAATATAGCTGCTCGCGGCAGCTACTCGATGGGTCATGGTGGTATGCGGAAGACCCCAAGTATCATTGGATCGACAATTTTCATACCGGCTACAACTTGGACAGTCTGGATATTTACCTAGATGCCACCGGCGATGAGGAATTCCGCAACCATCTTGACAAAGGACTGGCCTTCTATAAGGCCCACTTTTTTGAAGACAACGGCCGCCCAAAATACTATCATACACGAACTTATCCAGTTGATATCCAATGTGTGGCACAGTCGATTGACACGCTCACCAGGTTTTCGAATCGTGACAGCAGGTGCGGCGAGCTTGCGGAAAATGTAGCTGCTTGGTCGATTCGGAATATGCAGGATGCGAATGGCTATTTTTATTATCGACAGTATCCACTTGTAACGGCCAAGACTCCAATGCTCCATTGGGGACAGGCTACCATGTTCAAGGCGCTGGCTCGCCTTTTTCTGCACTTGACGTGCCCGGAGCCGGCGTCCGCGCCGAGTCATGCATAATGGCCGTTGACGGTGAGTCAACACGGGCTCGTCGGCGATGATCGGAGTCGTTGCAAGCCCCTCGGAATCTGTCGTAGTACGCGAGTTCTTCGAGCTGTTCAAGACTCCTTGGGAGTTTTATCAGAATGATCAGCAGTACGATGTTCTGCTGTGCGCGGGAGAAGGGAAAGTCCCCCGAAATGCTGACAAACTGGTTCTGATCTATGCTGGCCGGAAGTTACCGCTAGACGATCGACTGAACATAGAGGTCACGCCTCAGAAAAGACGGACTCAAATGCTGTCTCACCGAGGCAGGCGAATTCCGGTCTACGCAGATAGCGTAACCTTTCGCGAGCATGTAACCGGGCCCTTGGTCGATGAACAGTCGCGGCAGTCCGGGGTTTACCTACGAGAAGTCAGTGGGACGTTGGTCTATCGTATTGGATATGACCTGTTCCGAGAGATTCGTATTCTGCTGACGGAGGGCCAGCCTGCCATTAACGCTGCAATCCCGGCCGTGGAGCTGCACATTGCTCTATTGCGTGATCTAATCGTTGCAAGTAGGGTTCCTCTGGTTGAGATTCCACCGATCCCGGATGGGTATCGATTCATCGCGTGCTTGACCCACGATATAGATCACCCCTCGATCCGCCAGCATCTCTTTGACCATACGATGTTTGGGTTCCTGTACCGGGCCGTGCTCGGTTCCGTATTCAATTTAGTCCGCGGACGAGCCTCATTTCGTAATCTCCTTACGAATTGGACCGCGGTGCTGAAGCTACCCCTTGTCCATTTGGGTTTAGCAAATGACATTTGGTGCGAGTTCAGTCGTTATATCGAGTTGGAAAGGGGGGAGCGTTCGACATTTTTCGTGATTCCTTTCAAAGACTGTCCAGGAGAAAGCGCCGAAGGTGTCGCGCCAAGCCGGCGTGCCTCTCCCTACGGTGCTGCCGACATTTCAGCCCAAGTCCAAGAGCTGATGGCCGGCGGTTGCGAAATCGGACTCCATGGAATTGATGCATGGCTCGACAGTCACAAAGGAAGAGCCGAGCTAGAAGAGATACGTCGAATTACGGGGATGGATCAGATCGGGGTACGGATGCATTGGCTTTATTTCGATACGCGATCGCCATTAATACTCGAACAGGCGGGTGCTGATTACGATTCGACGATCGGCTATAACGGGACCGTTGGGTATCGCGCGGGAACGACCCAAGCATACAAGCCGTTGGAAGCCACCCGGTTGCTTGAGTTGCCGTTGCACGTTATGGACACGGCCCTGTTTTATCCCAGCTATCTGAACCTGGCCCGCGATGAAGCCCGGATGCGAGTCGACCGTATTATCGACAACGCGGTTCAGTTTGGTGGTTGCGTAATCGTGAACTGGCATGACCGGAGTTTTGCGCCTGAGAGATTATGGGGTGATTTCTACGTCGACCTCGTCGATCGACTCAAGAACAGAGAAGCCTGGTTCTCGACCGCCGCGCAGACAGTCTCGTGGTTTCGAAAACGTCGATCTGCGATCTTTGAAAGCGTCAGCTGGCAATCGGGCGAAATGCGGGTGAAGATCTCGGTCGATATGAGCGGAGATGTGCCTGATCTGCAGTTGCGAATCCATAACGGTCGAGAGCCGCAGCAGAATATTCCAATTTGCGCGGTCGCCTCAGACCTGGCTCAAGAGTTTCGTCTGACGCGTACTATTGATGCCTGCGTCGCGATCTCGTAACGGACGCAAAAGGTCTCCGGAGGATAAATCAGGTCCCACGATGAGCGCACAAGATCTGACATATGTTTTGATCACACCGGCCCGCAACGAGGAAGAGTTCATTGAGCAAACGATCCGCTCGGTAATCTCCCAGACCATACGTCCTCGAAAGTGGGTGATTGTAAGTGATGGCTCGACGGACCGTACCGATGACATCGTGAAAAAGTATCTACACGATCACACGTGGATAAAGCTGATACGGATGCCGGAGCGCAGAGACCGGCACTTCGCGGCCAAGGTCCAATGCTTCGACGCCGGGCAGGAACAGGTGCGGGACGAGAGTTTCGATATTATCGGGAACCTGGATGCCGACATCACGCTCGGCGAGGATCACTTCGAGTTTTTACTCTCCAAATTCGCAGGAGATCCCAATCTCGGCGTGGCGGGAACACCATTCGTAGAAGGGGCAACTTCGTACGATTTCAGATTCACGACTGTCGAACACGTCTCAGGCGCATGCCAACTCTTCCGAAGAGAATGTTTTCAACAGATCGGAGGCTACGTCCAAGTGAAGGGTGGCGGCATCGATTGGATTGCAGTGACGACTGCGCGGATGAAGGGTTGGAACACCAGGACATTCATGGAACGTGTCTGTCATCACCATCGCCCTATGGGCACCGCGGCGACTGGGAAGTTGAGGGCAAATCTCTCACTTGGCAAGCAAGATTACTACTTAGGTGGTCATCCACTGTGGCAGCTGTTCCGAGGGTGTTATCAGATGGGAAGAAAGCCCTATCTGTTCGGAGGGCTGTTCTTAATTGCGGGCTATGGGTCCGCCTGGATGCGGCGCGTTCCAAGGCCGGTTTCCGCCGAACTGATCCGCTTTCACCAGCGTGAGCAGATGCAAAGACTGCTACAGGGCCTGTTAAAGGCGATAAAGCAGACAAGGGTGATGGACGCAAGCAGTCAATCTTCTTGATAGGAGGCCGGAGAGCCCTGCCTCAGAATCGTGGAGCACGCTGCCACGAGCCAGTAACATAAGCGACCCCGTTTGATTGAGGCGCTGAAAGCTAAGACATCCTCCTGTGCCCAAGCAGCGAGGTACCTGACCTTCTCATTGTGAATTCTGAGGCCCAGCTATGCGACAACCGCCCGAACCGTGTAACGCGTCTATCGAGGAGCGGTTTCGGTAAAGGAGAAATCGGTGGACGCGCGCATTAGAAGCGAAATTGGAAAGATATGGGACGAGGTGCTGGATTGTGAATATTGCCTGCTAGAAGATGCGCGCAATTCGCTAGGAGGCAAGAGCTGCAGGCTGGTGGAGGTCGGCTGCGGCTCTCTCGGCCTACTCGGCAGGAAAGGGAATAGGCTTGCGGAGTTGCAGGCTAACTCGCTAGGGATCGACATAGATCGAGAAGCACTGGCGACGAATTCCAACGTCACGTATCGGGTCTGCGGTAGTTGTTATTCGTTGCCCCTGCAGAGCAGCAGTGTCGACCTCATCGTCGTCAGATGGGTGCTTGAGCACCTTGATACTCCGGAGCGGGCAATGTGCGAATTCGCAAGGGTGCTCAGAAAAGGTGGTGTCTTGTACATTAAGACACCAAACTTATGGAACTACACGATGATGTTGTCGCGGGCGACTCCAACAGTTTTTCACAACTTCTCGAGACGGTTGACGGGGGAATCTGAGAATATACCGACATTCTATCGTGCGAACACGAAGGGAAAGCTAGCAGAGCTGGCGACGAGCTGTGGTTTCGCAGTTCGCCGATGGAAAACGTATTCTTACTCATACATGTACTATTCTTTTAACAAGGAACTGTTCCTCGTGATGCGAGGTCTTAGCAAGTTAGCGGACAAGTTTACCGACCGCATGCATCAGACTCTTCTTTGTGTTATGGAAAGAACCTAGGACGCGGAAGAGTTCGCCCCAGCACGATAGAGTTGTTGTCGACCAACCAACCCTGCAGGATCCGACTTGGGAATGCTTGGGTCGGATGAGCGGTGTGCTTTTGAACCTCACTGCTGACTCAACACCCAAGAAAGACTCTGGCAAAACTAGGAAACCGATGGCCCGTAAAGGAAAACCGATTCCGGTAGCGCTAGGAGAGCCTTCATGCCTGATCGAGGTGCAGTCCTCAGTCGAGGCTGGTTCGGCCGGGGACTCCCGGAACGTCGGAGGGCGTCATGAGGGTCTTCTTATCTTGAATGCAGATGATTGGGGGCAGGACCGCAATACAACCGATCGGATTCTCGACTGTGTCCTTCTTGGAGCTGTTTCGTCGGTTAGCGCTATGGTGTTCATGAAGGATTCGGAGCGAGCCGCGGCAATTGCTCGGGAACGGGGAATCGATGCCGGACTCCACCTGAATTTCACAGCTCGGTTTTCTGCGCCGGACTGTCCCCGACGGCTCATGGATCGTCAGGGAGAGCTCGCCATGCATTTCCGGCGGCACCATCATATAAGCCGGATTGTCTTTCATCCTGGGCTCGTCCGCTCCTTCGAATACGTCGTGGCGGCCCAACGAGAAGAGTTCTGTCGTCTCTACGGAGCCGAGCCTGAGCGACTCGATGGCCATCATCATGTGCACCTTTGCTCGAACGTGCTTCTGGGAGGTCTCTTGCCACCAGGAACCATTGTTCGACGCAATTTCTCATTTCGGCCTGGAGAGAAGAGCTGGTACAACCGTCTCTATCGTCAGGTCGTGGACCACATGCTGGCGCGGAGCCATCGTCTCACGCACTTCTTCTTTTCTCTCGATCCGATTGATGAGCCTGGCCGACTGCAAAGGATATTCGCGTTGGCGAGAGTATTCACGGTTGAAGTGGCGACGCATCCTTTCAACTCGGAAGACTATCAGTTCCTTACCCGGGGCGATATCTTCCGTTTGGCCGAGGATCTCCCGCTTTCTGCCTGCTTCTCAGTGCCAGGGCTCCGGCGTACGGGGAGGAGAGGCTGACTCACCCGATGTGCAGCCTTTAGACCGATGGCACTCGCAACAACTGTTACATGCGAAAAGCTTAGGTGGACTTGTTCTGTTCACAAATGTACGTGTCTGCGGATGGCCTTCGAATGCTGCTGAGCACGATTGGGAGGCTCCGCAAGACCGCGTCTGCGCAGGATATGATGAAGCGACTTATCCAGGTTTGCGGTAAGGACATCGAGGTCCAGGGCCGCCTAATTCGTATAGCTCGACTTTCGGCGGACGGTTTCGAGTTTCTGGAGAATCCTGAGCCATTGCTCGATGGCCTTAGCAAATTTGGAACACGGATCGATCTCTTTACGTTTATAGATAAATTGCCTGAAACGACGCCAAAATATAGTTATCCAATAGAATGGGACAACTTGGCTACTCTTCGCATATCTACCTTCGACGAATGGTGGACCAAACAGGTGGATGGCAAGACTCGGAATATGGTTCGACAAGCATACAAGAAGGGACTGGAAATCCGAGAGGTATCTTTCGATGAGACTCTAGTAAACGGAATTTGGAAAATTTACAATGAGTGCCCTATTCGTCAGGGAAAGCCCTTCCCCCACTATGGAAAGGACATTGAGACGGTGTGCAGGATCACCGCGACTTTCTTAGAGACCAGCATCTTCATCGGGGCGTTTCTCGACGAACAGTTGATCGGTTTTGTGAAGTTGACAAACGACGTCGCTCGTTCACAGGCTGCAGTGATTCATATTATCGCTATGGTACAGCACAAGGATAAGGCTCCGACCAATGCGCTGATCGCGCAAGCTATCCGATCGTGCGCCGACCGGGGAATCCCTCACCTCGTGTATGCGAACTTCGCTTATGGGAAGCGACAGCGTGTACAGCCTGAGCGATTTTAAGGAGCACAACGGCTTCCGGCGGATCGATGTGCCGCGGTATTACGTACCTTTGACCCTCACCGGGTGGGTCGGCTTCCGCCTAGGCATGCACCGCAGTGTTGGCGACCATTTCCCCGGACCTGTGCTCGCAGGCTTCCGCGAACTGCGCAGCGCCTGGTATAGACACAAGAACGAATCCGCGGCAGAAGTTTCCTAGAAGGAATCGTCATCACTCCAGATGCTGACCGGAAACGGCCGAGTGAGAGCTGCAACAAATAGGCGAGAATCTTCGCCACGGACCTTTCTATCTGAGAGAAGGTTGGGCTGATCGCTGCTGTAGAGTCTACAAAGGGTGAGTGGCGAAAGGTGCCGCAATATGCCTATTTCATGGACGCCGCCGGAGCGAATCCACTTGAACGGCTATTTCCTGGGTAGGAAATGGCTCGGAGTTTCCCGGCAAAGACGCTCGTAACGAGGCCATGAATGTCCTCTGAGTTTGCCGCAGTTGTTTGTGCACTTGGAATCGTTGGGCTGTTCTGGCTAGACCGGGACCGGAATCACGAGACGTCGGGTGCGCTTTGGATTCCGGTCGTTTGGTTATTACTTGCCTGTTCGCGATCTGTGGCCCAATGGTTGAATCCATTGGATCCAATGAAGGCTATCTACTCCACTGGGGACTTGCTAGAAGGAAGCCCGCTGGACAGGCAAATCTATACCGCCTTGCTGGCTTTAGGCTTGATCGTGCTTTTCAGGAGGAGAAGGCAAGTCACTATCCTTTTGCGCGAGAACAAAGCGATTCTCGCCTTCCTTCTTTATTGTGCGGTCAGCGTCCTCTGGTCCGACTATCCGGGAGTGGCTCTTAAGCGTTGGATTAAAGTCGTTGGCGATTTTGCGATGGTCTTGATTGTGTTAACTGACTGTGATTACTATGCAGCCGTCAATCAGCTACTTGCAAGAATAACATATGTCCTGATTCCCCTTTCCATCCTATTTATTAAGTACTATCCAGAGATTGGCCGTGTGTACGGCCGATGGGATGGAACCTTATATTGCACGGGTGTCACCACCAACAAGAACAGTCTAGGAGCGATCTGTCTCCTCTTCGGCATAGGTTCGATGTGGCGCTTCTTGGCTATATACAGAGGATGGGAGGACATCACCCATAGATCACGACGACTGCTCGTTCAGAGTGTTATCCTCGCAATGATACTTTGGCTGTTTTGGGTTGCGCATTCGATGACGTCGTTGGCTTCTTTTCTCTTGGTGGCCGCCCTGCTCTGGATGGCGAGCCTCGCTGCAATCGTCAGGAGAACGGCCGTTCTAAGTCTTTGTTTGGCTGGAGTGATTATTGTGCCAGCTGTCGTGTTGTTCATCGGCGTGAGTCCAGGGCTCTTGGAAATGTTAGGAAGGGACCCGACTCTCACCGGCCGCACTGACATGTGGAACCTGCTCCTCGGCCTGGCAGCAAACCCACTAATTGGAACCGGCTACGATAGCTTTTGGCTAGGGCCACGACTAGATAAAATCTGGAGCGTCTTTTCCTGGGGACCCAATGAGGCACACAATGGATACCTCGAAATGTTTCTTAACCTAGGGTGGACAGGAGTGGCTTTGCTCACTGTTGTCATAGCACATGGGTATCGCACAGTATTTGCCGACCTGCGTCGCAGGTTGCCACTCGCTAATCTCATGCTCGCCTATTTTGCACTGGGACTAATTTACAATCTCACAGAGGCAGCATTCTTTAGAATAATGACCCCCGTATCCATATTTTTCGTTCTGGCCATAACGAGCGTTCCAGACGCCACTTACTTTGTAAGCCAGACCTCGCCGCAGGTTCGTGCTCAGCTTCACGATGATGAACTACTTTTGACCGAAGTCGCCAGGGCCGAGTGACAACGAGGATGCGAATTGTCGCGACGGCAGCAGGTGAACTTCGGCTGGCTGCAACGAAAGGGGCGAATTGCTTAGAGACACTTCCTGTACTGAAATGGTCACGGAGGACATTTGTTTTCTCGCGTCCATGCCTACTTTACCCAAGCATATCTGTGTCTGTGTGTGCACATTCCGGCGACCGCAGTTACTTGGGCGCCTATTGAAGGCACTGCTCGAGCAGGATACAAAAGGACTGTTTACGTACTCGATCATAATCGTGGACAATGATTATGCGCGCTCGGCTGAGGTAGTGGTATCTGAAATCGCTGCCATTTCACCTGTTCACATAGGATACTGTGTCGAGCCACAGCAGAACATCGCACGAGCGCGGAATCGAGCGATGGCAAATTCGGAGGGCGACTTCGTCGCTCTCATTGACGACGACGAGTTTCCAATGAGTGACTGGCTCGTAACTCTCTTCCGGATATGTGCAGAATACGAAGTGGACGGCGTGCTTGGACCGGTGAAGAGCCACTTCGATGAACAACCTCCCAAGTGGGTTGTTAGAGGCGGGTTTTACGAGCGGCCGATCCACCCTACTGGAGCCCTCGTGACCTGGCAAAAGGCGAGGACTGGAAATGCTCTTATAAAAAGGGGGCTGGTTGCAGGTGATCCCGAGCCCTTCAGGCCCGCATTTCGGGCGGGCGAAGACCAGGATTTCTTCAGACGCCAGATTGAGAACGGGCGTGTCTTCATATGGTCAGCAGAGGCGATCGTCTACGAAGTCATCCCCCCGCTGCGCTGGCAACGTAGCTACATGTTGCGAAAGGCGTTGCTCCGAGGGGCGACCGCCAGTCTCCAGCCAGACTGCGGCGCTATCAGCATAACCAAATCGGTCATCGCCGCTACAGTCTATACTGCTGCTCTTCCCGTCGCATTAATGCTTGGGCAGCATAGATTCATGTCACTTATCGTTAGATTATGCGACCATCTAGGTAAGTTACTTCAGTTTGTTGGCATTAATCCCATACAAGCGGAGTATGTCACAGAGTAATACCAAGTCACGCTAGTCTGCTACTTCTAATAGGTCTCGGGAATGGGATGATTTTAATCGGCGGCAAAGAAGTTTGCGTCAACGGCGGGTTGTTGAAGGTTGGCGCTCTCCGGGCGGAACAATTCGATTTTGTCGACGATCCCAAGACTGCCTTGGATGAGTTGCGGCAATCGGGAACCCCAATTGACCTATTTACATTCGTGCAGCGGGTATCCGATACTTTGCCGAGGTATCCGTATCCAATCGAGTGGGACAATTTTGCGGGCATGCCTATATCTACCTATGAGAATTGGTGGAGCAAACAGATTGATAGTAAGACCCGCAATATGGTGCGCAGGGCTGAGAAGAAAGGAGTCGAAGTGCGAGAGGTGGCTTTCGACGCTACGCTTATACATGGGATCTGGAAAATTTACAACGAGTACCCGGTTCGTCAGGGAAGGCGCTTTGTTCACTACGGGAAGGATTTTGACACGGTACAGCAAGAGGCAGCGACATTTTTGGATCGCAGTATGCTCCTAGGGGCATTTCACAATGGAGAGCTGATTGGTTTTGCTAAGCTGACATGCGACGATACTCGCGCACAAGCCAGTGTGATGAACATCATTACCATGATTCAGTATAGGGATAAGGCCCCAGCAAATGCGCTGGTAGCTCAGGCTGTTCGCTCCTGTGCCCAGCGGGACATCCCCTATTTTGTTTATTCTAGGTTTGCCTACGGGAGTAAGGGTGTCGATGGCCTCGCGGAATTCAAGCGCAACAATGGGTTCCAACAAATTGATGTTCCACGTTACTATATTCCACTAACTCCCTTCGGTGCGATCGCCTTTCGTCTGGGACTTCATAAAAAGTTGACAGACCGCCTTCCTCGGTCAGTCGTGACCTCGCTACGCGACCTTCGTAATGCGTGGTACAAACGCAGCTTAGGGGTGTCCGACCACGAGACTGGTCGCTGATAAAACGAATGGGAAGGCAGATACCATCCCTATGTTATCTTGATTCTCGGTCCGTTTGGCTCAACTGAGAGAGCTAAGCTGACATTTCCGCTTTAACTATATCATGCGAAGATCAATGAATCTGGGTCGTAGTGGTCTTCGTAACCGTCGTCTTGATCACGCGATATTGCAGCGTCTCCGGTGCTCTCGGCGGCGTCAAGAGCTCGGCAGCCTGTGGCTAGCATACTCCAAGCCTCTACCATTATCAGAAGCAAGTAGCCGCGCCACTCTGAAGGAATCCTAGTGGAGCCTGACTTGAACCCCTTCTCTCTCATACGTCGCTCGTTACCTGCCTCACTGAAATCAACGTCAATTAAGCTCTTTGATCCTGTCCGGGAGTGTTTTGTGTGTCCGCTATGCGGTTACTCTGGACCGTTTCTGCGGTACGGCACTGGCACAATCCGGCGACACGCTTGCTGTCCGAATTGTGAGTCGCTGGAGAGGCATCGACTGATCTGGCTTATCGTTGAGCAGCTGTCGGAAGACTACGACCTATCTTCGATGCGCGCGCTGCAGTTCGCGCCGGAGCGATGCCTGCGAAGGCGGCTTGGTCCGATGTTCTGCGAATATATAACAGCGGATATCTCAGCACGGAATGTAGATCATCACGTCGACATGTGCAATCTGCCATTCGAGGATGGCAGCTTCGATGTCGTCATTGCCTCTCACGTTTTGCACTACATACGAGACGAGGCCTCTGCACTGCGCAATCTTCGGAGAGTTCTATCACCCGGCGGAATGGCGATTATCCCCGTTCCAATCTTTTCGGAGACGACCGTGGAGTATCCTGAATCCATTGGGGGGCAGGTGCGTGCTCCGGGTCACGACTACTTTGACCGCTGCCGGAGCATATTCGGATCGGTTCGCTTGTACTCATCGCCCGATTTCGATCCACAGTATCAAGTTTGGATTCATGAAGACCGGAGCGACTGGCCTCCTCACCTATCTTTGCGTCCGTCGTCCCCTGGGAAAAAGCACAAAGAATATGTTCCGGTCTGCTTTCGGTAACCTCGATCAGTTTGGCGTCTAGAGAGCTTTGAGACCAATGTAAGCTTGCTGAACGGGTGGAGGCATCTGGTTCCTCCAACGGCCTTAAGGAACCCGAACCGAAACGCGAAATTACCCCCCAAAACAGCCATCCGACCAGAAACAGGTTGGCTGATGGCGCTGTCGAGTGGCACTAAGGTAATCATTTATGAGTTACTTTAGTAAGCCAAGTCTCCTGCGCGGGCTCACTAGATTGCCTTCCGTGCCGATAAAATACTTTGCAGTTCATCGCGAGCTGCAAAACGCTCGCGGCGAAGCAATTTCTATTCCGGTTCGGGAGCTTGTGAGCCAAATGCGACGCGACAATTTTCTTTTCCTTTCTATTATCGTTTTATGTTTTTCTGGGTATTCTCATTCCCAGCTGTGGTCGACCATTCTTAATCCTGCTCGCGCAATTGATTGGAGTGCTTCCGGTGTGCCTGGAGGGATACCGAATCGCAATAACATTTGCAGCAACATTCAGGCGTCAACATACGGTAATGGGTCGTCAGATGCCACATCAGGCATTCAAGCCGCGCTTAACGGATGTCCTGCCAACGGAGTTGTGATGCTTTCTGCCGGAACATTTCTTCTTAAAAGTAGTCTTAGTATTCCATCGAATGTTAGCCTCCGTGGGGCTGGAGCCGATCAGACGATTCTTAGTCTGATGGCCACAAGTGGCGCTGCAATTGTGATGGGAACTGGGGACCCTCCGGGTGCAGTAGCTAACTCTGTGAACATCACGAGTGGGTCCACGGCAGGTTCAACCAGCATTGTCGTCTCGAGTGCGGCCAATTTTACTGTCGGCGGATATATTCACATTACGGAGTTGAATGATCCCTCCTATGTGACTGATGTGGGATCCGGGGGCGCATGCACGTGGTGTGACGGATATTGGAATGGAACGCGCGTGCTCGGACAGATTGTCGAGGTAACATCAATCTCAGGAACTACGATACGATTTACTCCTGCGCTTTATACCACGTATTCTTTCACTCCCCAAGCCTTGCCATTTCCCGCCAGTGTGAAATATGCTGGATTAGAAAATCTTCAGCTCTATGCCAATAATACGGGCTATATCTATAACATAGAAATGAGTCGCTGTGCGTATTGTTGGGTGATGGGAGTGGAAGGAAACTACGTGTCTGGAAATGGCGACCATGTATGGGATCAATGGGGTTACAGAGACGAAATTCGTGACAGTTACTTTTCCTCTGCTTATAATCACACCAGCGGTGCAACGGACAACGAAATCGCGCTTGAGTTTAAGACCAGCGGCGTTCTGATTGAAAATAACATCATAGAGCGCACACAAACTGGAGTAATCGTGGGCGATGGCTCGGCGGGGAACGTGGTGGCCTACAACTACATCGTGTCCAGTCTTTCCCAAGACGCCCAAGCTCTGTTGGTTGGCCCCATCTACTTTCATGGAGCCCATGCCCAATTTAATCTTGTTGAAGGAAATGTAGTACCCCAAATCTGGCCTGATGATGTATGGGGGTCTTCCTCAACTGGAACAATGTATAGGAACTGGATAATTGGCACGGCTCTAGCCTGCACTCCTCTGACGGGAAGGAGTGCCGTCAATTGTTCAGGAAGCAATGGGGTATGGGCAACAGATGCGGCTAGAGCGGTTGCGGTTGATGCGTTGGAGACAAGCTACAATTTTGTTGGCAATATCGTAGGGTCGGCACAGCAAAGTGCGCTCCCAATTACCAAAGTGGCTTCTATTCAGTGGCCTGCGAACCGTGGCTATAACGTCGCTTATGGTTTCTCGTGGGGCTACAGCTCGTGTGGAGACAGCGGCAATAGCCCTTTAGACAGCACCAATCCCTATACGACTTCCTTCCTTCACGGCAACTATAACAACATCGATGGCTCACTTGTATGGGCGAGTGGCGTGACTCACACGCTGCCCCCTTCTTTCTACAGGTCGGTCCAACCGGGGTGGTGGGGAAATGCAATGTGGCCTGCTATTGGACCGGACGTGACAGGTGGATCAGGACCCGGCGGGCACGCTTCCGCGATTCCAGCTCAAAACTGCTTCACTGCGATAGGCGGGGCCAACGGCGGAACAGGCAGTCCGCTGACTTTTAGCGCGACCAACTGCTACTACTCTGGTTCTCCGGGAAGTCCGGCTCCTCCGAGCAATCTAGTCGCAGTGCCTCAATAGTCGCCCGATGCGGGAGACGGTCTGGCCATGGATAGCACGGTTCCACGGCTGCATAGCTAACAGGCGGTACTCGGGCGGCGCGATATTGATCCGGGAGTGGACTGTTGACCATTGGCTCCCTTCAGCGCCTGCCAACTCTGAGCCCAAGTGTCCCTTCACCCCACATTTCGACCAGTATCGTTCGGAATCGACTCATGCCAGCTCATGAGGATCGTGTCGCGTATTTGGGGCCCCGGGAATCGGATCGTATGGGCCTGAACAGCTTTTGTGAATATGGATATGCGCTCGGGTTTTTAGTCGTATAGCTTTGCGCCTGCCATTCGGAGAAAAGCACAGCCGCTGAATTGCGCGTTAGCGCGCCCCGACCTGCCAGCAAGCATGGCGACATTGATCAACAAATGATGCGTTTGAAGCCTTTTGACGCAACTGGCGCGTTCATTCCCGCGGTCGCACACGGGAATGGCGGTCTACGGCAACTGGCGGTTCGTGGTGCCGGGGTCACGTTGCTTTCTGGTGGTATCGGGTTAGCCATCCAGGTCGTTTCGACGGTGGTTCTGGCCAGGCTAGTCACTCCTGGGGACTTCGGGCTGGTGACCATGGTCACAACATTTAGCCTGCTCCTGGTAAGCTTTGGCGAGAACGGACTTCCAGAGGCCGTCGTCCAACGTGAAGGGATGGATCACGCTCTGGCGAGTAACCTATTCTGGATCAACGTGGCGGCCGGGTTTCTGCTCACGATCGGGTTTGCCGCCGCTGGTTCGCTACTGGCCCGGCTCTACAACCAAGTTCAGGTGGAGCGCATCACGATCGGCATCTCGCTAACGATCTTCCTGACTAGTACTTCGGTTCTGCATCTGGCACTGCTCAAGCGGGCGATGTTGTTCAAGGAGGTTTCTGTTAACGCCATTCGCGCACGTTTTATTTCCGTGGGAGTGTCGATTTTCCTTGCTTGGGCTGGATGGGGATATTGGGCGCTGGTCGCGGGAACGATAGCGCTGGCGCTCAGCCAGTCCATCGGAGCGTGGTTGTTATGCAGATGGATACCAGGTGTACCGCGACGCGCCCCAGGTACTGGTGCGACCTTGCGGTTCGCAGTCAACACCTACGGTCGGTTCGGCTTCAACTACTGCACGGGCAATACGGATAACCTCCTGGTGGGGTGGCGCTTTGGTTCGCAGGTGCTGGGCTTCTATAAGAAGGCATTCGACCTGTTTGCCCTTAGCGCAGCCCAACTTACACATTCTCTTACGATCGTAGTTGTCTCGGCCCTGAGCCGCCTGAACGAGAACTCCGTTCAGTACCGCCGCCATCTGCTCGGTGCCCTGGCGGTCATGGCATTTGCCGGCATGGGCCTGGCCGCGGAACTTACTCTGGCCGGTAAGGATCTGATCCGGCTCCTGTTAGGACCGGGATGGGAGCCGGCCGGGAGGATATTCACCTGGTTTGGACCCGGAATAGGAGCCATGATTCTGTACCATACTCATGGCTGGATCCACCTGTCCATCGGAAGGGCGGACCGCTGGCTGCGATGGGGGATAATCGAATTCGTTGTAACATGCCTGCTGTTTATCGTCGGATTGCCGTGGGGCCCTGTGGGAATTGCCATTGCTTGGACGGTGTCGTTCTGGTCTCTGATCATACCCGCGATATGGTACGCCGGAAGGCCCATAGGTTTTGGAGTCGGGCCGGTGATCGCGGTGGTTCGGAATTATGCCGTTGCTTCATTGCTAGCGGGCTCCCTGACCTACCTCATTGTCCGGGAAACGCCGTACCTGTTTGGAGCGTCCGGTGCGGCGGGTGCCATCACCCGGGTCGCAGCGGTCTCGCTGTTGTTAGGATTTTTGTATCCAGCTTTGGTTGTCTTGCTGCACGGTGGATTCGAACCGCTTTACCTGATCGGTGCCCTTGTGCGGGCGATTGCCCCGCGGAACCGGTTCTGGAGTTTTGTCGCCGCTTTCGGGACGGGTGGACCCGAGGTAGACGCAGAGTTCGGCTACGAGGAGCGTCAAGTAAGCATACAGCCAAGCGGCAGGTACTTGGTTTCTATCCTGATCCCCGCCTACAATGCAGAGAAGTGGATCGCAGAAACGATGCGCTCGGCTCTGGCCCAGACGTGGGAACCGAAGGAAATCATTGTCGTTGACGATGGCTCAACCGATCAAACGTCCGAGATACTGCGCAAGTTTGAATCGGAGTCGGTCCGCGTTCTCACACAAAAGAACCAGGGCGCGGCTTCCGCCCGAAACAAAGCTTTTTCGATGAGCCATGGCGACTACATTCAATGGCTGGATGCCGACGATCTGCTAGCGCCAGATAAGATTGCCCGGCAAATGGAGGTTGTCGAACGGCTCGGCAACAAACGGACCCTTCTTTCTTCATCCTGGGGAAGATTCTGGTATCGAACTCGTCAGGCGAAGTTCGTTCCTTCCAGCCTTTGGTGTGATCTATCGCCAGTTGACTTTCTTCTCCGCAAGATGGGGCAAAACCTCTTCATGCAAACATCCACATGGCTAGTGAGCCGCGAGCTAACTGAAAGTGTAGGTCCGTGGGATACGAACCTATCAGCAGATGATGATGGAGAATACTTCTGCCGGATGCTTCTCGCCAGCGATGGCGTCCGATTCGTGCCGGAAGCCAAGATCTACTACAGGTACTCCGGTACCGCCGGCTTGGCCTACATCGGTCGCTCACGGACAAAATTGGACTCCCTTTGGCGCTCGATGCGTTTGCACATGAACTATTTGAGATCCCTAGAGGACAGTGAACGAGTTCGCTCCGCGTGCTGTAACTACATGCAGACAAACCTGGTCTATTTCCATCCAACACGGCCGGACATCGTTGAACAGCAGCGGCAAGAGGCCAAAAGGCTGGGATGGTCACTGGCGATGCCGCGGGTATCTCGGAAATTTTTCTGGATCAAGTTTATACTAGGCTGGAATGCGGCCACGCATGCCCAGCTGCTTTTGCCACACGTCAAGTGGTCATTGTGGAGTTTCTGCGACAAAGTGCTTTTTCGTCTTGAAAACTTACGAAGTAAGGCGCCGAGGCTGAGAACAGGTGCTTCTGCGACCGTGCTCCAGAGCGAGCCAAGCGTAAAGTAGCTGTCTTCTTCGAGAGGTATGTGCAGTTTGGTCTAAATCACGACATCACTCCTGACGTCAGATCCCCCCTTATTAACAGTCCTGTTTTTCAAGGATGATTCTCCATCAAACCAAAGTGCCTGGTGTTCTTGAGGTTAATCTTGAATTCATTTCCGACAAGCGGGGCTTCTTTGCGGCGTTGCTAATGCCAGAAAAGAATTCTATGAAACAACCTGAACCGCAAGGTTGTGCAATGCGCTGCACACCGGAGCTATTTATAGCGTCGTGGGTAGATCTGCGTCCGAATTCACCGACTTTCAAGAACTTGGTCGCAGCACTTCTCAAGGCCGAGAAGCGGAACATGGTCTACGTGCCGGAAGTGTGCGGGCACGGCTTTCTGTCGTCGAAAGGCGCGCCCGAGGTCTTTACCAGATGTCGGACTAAGCTTAGCCTGGTGAAGGCGTATGCTGAGTGCAACTGAAATGCAACGAACCCACACCAGAACGACCGCAAGCCCCAATCTTCCGCCGATCATGATAGATCTCGCAGCCACGCCCACGACTTGCAGCCAACACGAAACCCGCTTCGGGACAAGGGACGCACCTCGCACGACGCAATTGCTAATCGAAGCCGGCTGCACCGAGCGGCAGTATTGGCGCGATCTTTGGCGCTATCGGGAATTATTTTACTTCCTGGCGTGGCGTGATCTGCTTGTGCGCTACAAGCAAACCTTCGTAGGAGTGAGCTGGTCACTCATCCGGCCGTTCCTGACCATGATCGTGCTTACGGTGGTTTTTGGGAAGCTGGGAAAAATGCCTTCCGGAGGGCTGCCGTATCCGCTGCTGGTTTTTTGCGGTATGCTGCCCTGGCAGTTTTTTTCCACTGCGATGGCCGAAAGCGGGAACAGCCTTGTAATGAACTCCAACCTAATTTCCAAGGTGTATTTCCCGCGGCTCGTCATCACGGTTAGCAGCGTCATCACCAGCTTTGTGGATTTCCTGATCTCTGCGGCCTTTCTCGTTGTTCTGATGATCTGGTACCGCTATGCGCCTCCTGCGGCCGTGTTATTTCTGCCATTTTTTGTGCTGCTGGCGTTCGGTGCCTCGCTCGGGGTCGGTTTATGGATCGGCGCCCTCATGGTCCAGTATCGGGATTTTCGTTTCATTGTCCCGTTCATCGTGCAGTTTGGCCTTTATATCTCGCCAGTCGGCTTCCAGAGCAGCGTCGTCCCGGAGAGGTTTCGCCTCCTCTACGCGCTCAATCCGATGGTGGGAGTTATAGATGGTTTCCGCTGGTGCCTGCTGGGCGCACAAAACAGCATTTACTGGACGGGGCTCGCAGTCGCGGTGATTGACGTGATCGTCCTCGTTGCGTCGGGTATCTGGTATTTCAGAAAGACCGAGCAAACCTTTGCCGATGTGATTTGAGCCATGCTGAAGGCACCTTCCACGACCCCTGCCAAGCCTAACCCCGCCATCACCATCGAGAATCTCGGCAAACGGTACACCATCGGTCATCAACAGGCGAAGGGTGACGGCATGCGCCATGCCATCGAGGGCGCGATGCGCGCGCCACTCGCCTGGCTTCGGTCCCGCCGGCAAGAAAAGCTGCAGCAGGTAGATTTCTGGGCGTTAAAGGATGTTTCCTTTCAGATCAAACAAGGTGAAGTGGTCGGCATCATCGGCCGCAACGGTGCGGGCAAGAGCACCCTGTTGAAAATCCTGAGCCGGATTACTGTTCCCACCGAGGGACGAATCCGCATCGATGGCCGGATCGCCAGCCTCCTCGAGGTCGGCACCGGATTTCATCAGGAACTCACCGGACGGGAGAACATCTTCCTTAACGGTGCCATCCTGGGCATGACCCGCGCCGAGATCATCCGCAAATTTGACGAGATCGTTGAGTTCTCGGAAATTGAAGAGTTTCTCGACACGCCCGTCAAACGCTACTCCTCCGGCATGTATGTCCGCCTGGCTTTTGCAGTGGCCGCCCACCTTGAACCCGAAATCCTGCTCGTCGACGAGGTGCTCGCAGTCGGCGACGCCGCCTTCCAAAAGAAATGCCTTGGAAAGATGGGGAGCTTTGCCCACAGTGGAAGGACGGTCCTGTTCGTCAGCCACAACATGGAAGCCGTCCGGAGCTTATGCCAAAGGGTCGTCTGGCTCAAGGAGGGCCGGCTGCATCAAGACGGAAAAGCGGATGAAATCGTCGAGGACTATTTCAACAGCACCTTCAATGAGCTCCCTTTTTCCTGTGCGAATTCGGATTATGGATTGATCATTCAGAAGGTCGTGTTAAAGAACGACCGAGGGGAGGAAAGCAGCCAGTTTCGCCCTGGTGACGACTTGGTCGTGGAGGTATCGTACAACGCACAAAAGCGAATCGAGAAACCAATTATAGCGCTCGGTGTGTTGGGAATTAACGGCTCCTGTTTCACTTCCAATATGTTACTGGATGGACACAGGCCTGATTTCTTGGAAGGCTCTGGTCAGATAACATGCACCTTCAGATCCATTCCCTTGCTGCCACAAAGCTATACGGTTAAAATGATCGTCCGGGCGGCAAACGTCAGAGACCTGATAATTAGCTACCAGGAAGTAGCTTATTTTAGCGTGGTCGGGGATCTTGCCGAATATGGTTACAAGGGGGAGTATCTGAACTGGGCGTCCCGCTCGACCCACGTTGTGATTCCATATGAATGGCAACTGCCGGACGGCACTACCGCCATGGTGTCCCTAAGCGCCCCGGCTTCGACGATCTGAGCATGTCTGGCGCAATGCAGAGAATAGCGGTTTACACAACAATTTATCCAGGCGTCGAGATGTACCTGCCGGACTGGTATCGCTCGGTGCAGGCACAGACGGATCAGGACTTTCAACTCTGGATAGGCCTCGACGGGATTGAGGCCGGCGCAGTCGAGGCCGTGATCGGCGCGCATTTGGAGGCGGTCTGGGTGCCGTCGAAACCGGACAACACTCCGGCGCGGATCCGGCAACTGTCCCTGGCACAAATCGTGGAAGATTTTGATGCGGTGGTTTTGGTGGATAGTGATGATATCTTGCATCCGAGCCGCGTCGCGGCAGCACGGACGGTCTTGCAAACCTGCGAACTCGCCGCATGCGCTCTGCGACTGGCGGATCAACATCGGCAAGATTTGGGGACGATTCTTACGCTTCCCGGGCGAGCCGTTCCTGATAACATTTTGCCGCGGAATAATGTGTTTGGCTTTTCCAATTCCGCTTATCGGTCGGAGTTGCTTCGGCGGTGTTTGCCACTTCCTGCGGGCATCGCCTTGGTTGATTGGTTCCTAGCTACCAAGGCTTGGTTAATAGGGGCGAGGCTGGCGTTCGACCCAATTGTACGAATGGATTACCGGCAGCACGGGGCAAACATGGCTCCCATTCGCTTTCCTTTCGAGGCGAACCAAGTGATTCGAGACACAAAGAGAGTACGGGACCATTATTACCTGCTTCAGGCCTCGCCAATGGAGAATGTGCTGCCTGATCGCTGGGCACAGGTACAAGAGGCTGCCACCGATGTTCAACTCTTTTCCGAACAGGTGGTTTCGCAGCCGAAAAACCTGGAGAACTACGTTCGTAACCTCAACACCTTGGAGCCGCAGGTTGTCTGGTGGTGGGACGTCGCGCAACCTGCTTTGCAGTGGATGTGGAAGGACCATGATGGAGTTCGATATGAAGCCAGTAAAAATTAACGGCGTTGCGGTCGGACCGGGATATCTACCGTATATCATCGCGGAAATCGGTTCAAATCATAATGGCGACATGAATCTCTGTCGTCGCTTGATTGATTCAGCCGCAGAGTCGGGCGCGCAAGCAGTGAAGTTTCAATCCTGGACCGACAAATCGCTCATCGCGGAAGAAGAGTATGCTCGCAATACTTATTACTCCGATAAGAAGAAACACTTCGGCTCGTTACGCGAAATGGTGACCGCCTACCAGTTCACTCCGGAGCAACATGTCGAAGCCGCCGCTCATTGCAAGTCTCGCGGCATCGCGTTCTGCTCTACACCGTTCGCCGTCGAGGAAGCAGACCTGCTTGAGGAGCTTGATGTGCCGTTCTTTAAGATCGCTTCGATGGACATCATTCATCTCTCCCTCGTGAAGTACGTCGCGCGCAAACAGCGCCCAGTGATCATTTCCACAGGCATGGCTACGTTGGCCGAAATTGAGCGAGCCGTCGAAACAGTGCGTGCTGAAGGCAATGAGCAGATTGTCCTGCTGCATTGTGTGTCGAGCTACCCTCCGGAATATGACACCGTTCATCTGCGCAACATGGCCACTCTACAGCAAGCCTTCGGTGTACCGGTAGGCTTTAGCGATCACACATTGGGAACCGCGATTCCACTCGCTGCCATCGCACTTGGCGCGTGCATGATCGAGAAACATTTCACTCTCGAACAGGACCTGGAAGGGTGGGACCACGCGATCTCCGCCAATCCTGAACAACTCAAAACCATTGTCGAAGAGGGGAGACACATCGTTACGGCCCTCGGAGAAAGCGAACGGACGGTGGGTGCTGCGGAGATCGAAAAGCGGAAGAAATTTCGCCGAAGCCTGGTAACCACTCGGCAATTGCAGCGCGGTCATGTGCTTACCGAGGCGGACCTGGACGCGAAGCGGCCTGGCACCGGAATTCGTCCGGACGAAATCGCCTATGCGCTCGGCCGCCGACTTGCATCCGACATGATTGCCGATCAAGTCCTCAACTGGAGCCACTTGCAGTAATCGACGGATGGACACTTTGGAACTGCCAGTGATCGTCATCGGGGGAGGCGGACACGCCAAGGTTCTGGTCAGTACGCTTCTACTGTGCCGCAGGAATATTCTCGGATTCGTTGACTTGAACCCGGCGGCCTCTCCATTGCTCGGAATCAGCTATCTCGGCAGCGACGCTGCAGTATTGCTTCATGCACCTGGCGACGTGCGGCTGGTGAATGGTGTGGGCTCCACCGGTTCCACTCCAAGTCGCCAGGAGGTTTACGATCGCTTCACCCATGCAGGGTATTGCTTTGCGACCGTGATACATCCCTCGGCGATCGTCGCTCCTGAAGTGCAAATTGAAGATGGAGTCCAAATTATGGCGGGGGCTATTCTTCAGCCCGGAAGCTGCGTTGGCTCCAATGCCATAGTCAATACCGGTGCCATCATTGATCACGATTGCGTCGTGGGCGCTCACGCGCACATTGCCCCAGGGGCAGTTCTTTCCGGCGGCGTCCATGTCGACTCGGGAGCGCATGTCGGCACAGGGGCATGTATCATTCAAGGAGTGTCCATTGGCGCCGCCAGCGTCGTCGGTGCGGGAGCGGTCGTAATTAAAGATGTGTCCCCCGGCGTCACGACGGTCGGAGTGCCGGCAAAAACCATCGATAGAAACCTCGCACAAAATCCCCGATAAACCAGTGAGCCAAACGCCGAAAACAGTTTACATCGTCCATTGCCTTGATACCGAAGGACCGCTTCACGAATCGATCGAAGCCACATTCGAGCGTATTCGCGAGATCTTTCACCTCGACTTTGAACCCAGTCTCGAACTCTTGCGGCGACTCCAGGAAGGCAAGGTAGATTGTGGGGGGGCTGAGGCAGCCATACAAAAGATGGCAGCACCCCAACTGTTAGCCTACAACGATACCTGGGACAAAATCGACCTGATGTTGCGCGATGCGATGTCCGAGTCGTTTCGAACTCGTATGCGCGATTCCTCGGGTGGCGGCTGGATATACAACTGGTTCTGTGTCGACCACGTTGATTACGATATCAATCCGCGACGGCGAGACATTGGTTATCACAATGTGTTTGACCATTACCAAGCGATCCTTCGTCAAACTGGATCTACTCAAGACGGGATCCATTTCCATTTCCATCCCCATCCACCACGCGGGGAAGCTCACCGCTGCGCCACACATTGGTGGGCCTCGTCGAATGCATTATCTCAAGTAATCACTCGCCGAATTATTGACCGCCAGTGGTTTCCGGCAGCTAATCGGCCCGGATTTCATGTTATTCGTCCCGATAGTCATTGGTTTTTGGAGCAGTTTGTGCCCTTTGATTATTCAAACCAGTCCGTGGTCCCAAACGAAGCCGACCGTGCACAATTCAATGTTAACGGCGGACGATTGGGGGATTGGCGTCGGGCTCCCAGGAACTGGGCCCCTTACCACCCGGCTCCGGACGACTACCAGACCCCGGGCGCTTGCCGCCGCTGGATTGGTCGGTGCCTCAATGTTGGCACGCGCTTCCGGCTGCTGGAGGAAAACGATGTTCGCCAAGCCTTTGACGAAGCGCGATCCGGAAAACCCGCGGTTCTTGCGTTCACCAATCATGACTTCCGGGATATCCGCCCGGATGTAGAGCACGTCCGGAAACTATTGGCCGCAGTGGTGCCGGACTATCCGGACGTAAACTTCAAGTTTGCTGAAGCCATCGATGCAATGCGCGGCGCACTCGAGCTTGTCCCACAATCCCCGTGTGAATTGGATATGTCAGTTCGAACAATCGGCGAGCGTAAATATTTGCTGGAAGCCCGGACAAACACGCCGTCTTTCGGTCCTCAACCATGGCTGGCTATGCGTACAACCGCTGGCACATATCACTATGACAATTTCGATGTCGAGGAACCCTTCCACCACTGGCAGTATGTCTTGAACGACGAAACTTTTCCGATTCAGGCACTGTCGGCGGTGGGCGCGGCGGTAAACAATGCTTATGGGGCAACCACGGTCTGTGTGCTCAATCCCGAGACTGGAAAAGTAACACGCAAAGTCTTGCGAGCGCCGACTGAATCTTAGCCAGCCGCCGCGTGCTGGCTTTGCACATGTCGATCGCCATGGACATTTCCTTCTCCATCGAGGCACTGGAAGAAGTTGTTTCCTGCAATGAAAACCGGAGATACTCGACACCGATCAGGGCAGCCAGTTCACCAGCGAAGCCTTCACCGAACTGCTGAAGAAGAGTGGGGTCGCCATCAGCATGGACGGCAGGACGCTGGCGCGACAACGTCTTCGTTGAGCAAGCCTGGAAATCCATCAAGTAGGAAGAGGTTTACCGCACGCTACGCCTCGGCCAGTGAGGTGGGTGTTCGACTCAGCCAATAGATCGAGTTCTACAACTCGATTTGCCCTCACTGCAGCCTTAAAGCACCAACCCGCGATCACGTATACTTCAACCGCCTGCAAGAGTCCCTGGCAGCCTGAACCGAAGAACAGAATTTCCACTTGCCAATCGACGAAATCTGTCCAAACAACCGGCACCACCTCCACTTGCTCAGAGGTTTCTAAAACGTGAAGGATATGTTCAATTTGGATGGCCGTGTTGCAGTTGTGACCGGCGGGGCTGGTTTGATCGGTTACACGCTGGCGCAAGGTCTCGCGACCTTTGGCGCGCACACCTTCATCGCTGACATTAATGAAGACACAGCCGGAAAATGTGCCGCAGAATTGACGGCCAAAGGGCTGCGGTGTTCGGCCGTTGTACTGGACATCTTGGATGTGGCCTCCATCTCAACCGGTATAGCCAAAATCTTGTCAAAGACCGGCGCGCTCGATGTATGGGTGAACAGTGCTTACCCGAAGTCCAAGGATTGGAGTCTACCCTTTGAGAAAATTTCGATTGACTCGTGGCGCACCGCCGTTGATAGTCAAATGACCAGCTATTGCTTGTGCTGTCGGGAGGCTGCGGAAGCAATGCGATCCCGAAAACGCGGGTCAATTATCAACCTCGGTTCCACCTATGGAATGGTCGGCCCGGATTTTTCAATTTACGAAGGGACGGCGCTCACCATGCCTGCAGCCTATGCAGCGATTAAAGGCGGTATCATCAATTTTACGCGCTATCTTGCGTCCTACTACGCCAAGGACGGCATTCGGTTCAATTGCATCTCGCCAGGCGGTGTTGAAAACAACCAGGCGGCTCCGTTCGTCGAAAACTACGTTCGCAAAACACCGCTCGGAAGGATGGCCAAGCCGGGCGACATCGCAGGCGCAGCGGTATTCTTGGCTTCGGATGCTTCCGCCTATGTGACAGGCCACAATCTAGTTGTGGACGGTGGGTGGACGGCTGTTTAAGAGCCTGAAGGCTGAGTTTGAATCCAAACCCAACATCGATAGCCGACAGATGGGGCCTCTGGTTCGTAGATTCTTCACTGTTCGAAAAACGCCTTTCATTTTGAATGGCAGCCACCGCCTGGTTGCAATTTTCTGAACAGTCTTGATTTTCTTTCCCACTGCCCAAACCTGAGTTGAAGTAGTCATTACAAGACCTTGCCCGGGCGCACAATAATCCATGCTTAAGACAGTTACCAAAGAGCATTTTGAAAACTTTGTCATTTCAGCCGATGTGACAATTTCCGAGGCTATTGCCCGCTTGGATGCGGCCGGGATTGGCGCGTTGGCTATCTGTTCTGCCGGATACAAACTCTGCGGCATATTGACGGATGGCGACCTGCGCCGCGCCGTGATACAGGCGAAACCCCTGGATGCCCCAGCCCAGGCCATTGCAACTAGAAATCCAATCGTTGCGTCTCCATCCACGACGCGGTTGCAAGCTCTTCATTTGATGAACCACCATGACATTGATCATCTTCCCATAATTGATGAGCAGGGCGTGTTACAGGATTTGTTGCTTCGTCGCGATCTTGCTGTGCAGGGTGAAATTGAGGCAGACGTCTCCGAGCTGTTAGACACGGTGACGCTCCTTCCCTCTGCTTCGATCGCGGAAGCTATTGCTCAACTCGACAAGGCCGGGACTGGTGCGTTGGTCCTATGCAACGCTGACCGGATGCTCTTTGGTCTGCTGACCGACGGCGATATCCGCCGCGCGATTCTACGGGGTGTGTCTTTGGAAACTCCGTGCGAGTACATCGCCAGTCTCGAGCCGCTGACCGTCAACAGCTCGATGTGCGCATCGGAAGCGCTAGAACTCATGGTGAAAAATGACATCAACCATCTTCCGGTGGTAGATGCTGCAGGCCGCGTGATCAAGTTCTTGCTCCGAAGGAACCTTGCACAACTTGGGGGCACGGTCCTCTCTGCTGTCATCATGGCTGGCGGATATGGGAAGCGGTTGCTCCCCCTCACCGAACAATTGCCTAAGCCGATGCTACCTGTCGGCGACAAACCCCTTCTAGAACGTACAATCCAGCAGCTGCGGCGCTCGGGAATTCGCGACATCAGTCTGACAACGCACTATCTGCCGGAAAACATTGTTCAGTACTTTGGCGATGGCAGCGCTTTTGGCGTCCGGCTAAATTACCTTAAGGAAGATTATCCGCTCGGCACGGCGGGCGGGGTAAGATTGATGAAACGGACCGACAATCCCTTCCTTGTGATCAACGGGGACATCATCACCAATGTCCCGTTTCAGGAGATGCTCAACTTCCATCGCAAGCACCATGCGTTGATTACAGTGGGGGTGCGCAAGTATGACGTCGAAGTACCGTTCGGCGTCGTGGAATTGGACGAAGTTCATGTCAACCATATTCGGGAAAAACCCTCGTTCAATTTCTTCATTAATGCGGGGGCTTATCTCCTCGAACCGGAGGTTTGCGATTTCATCCCGTCAGGCCGCCGTTTCGACATGACCGAACTGATACAAAGACTGATCGAAGCCGGAAAAGTCGTCGTCAGCTTCCCAATCATGGAATACTGGCTCGACATAGGACGTCACGAAGATTACGCCAAGGCCCAGGAGGACGTTCGCAACGGGGCATTTTGATCCCACAGTTCCCCGCAGTTGTAATTCAGAATCCGATCATCGCACTCGTCCATGTTAGTGGGGTACGGCCACCTCGAATCAACTCCCTTCATTCGCACTATTCTTCGATCAGGGCGGTGATTGTCTTGCGCCAAAGCTGCGGCCCAGTTACCGCAGAGCCACGATGGTTGAGAGCAACTTCTCCTACCGAAGGAGCGCGACGTGGTCTTTGGACTTGGAACCAATGCCAAGAAGATCACAGGCAAAGACGAATGGGGTATATCGGAGTCGCGGTCAAGAGCAAAACAGAGATTCCGGTTCAGATGCTACGAGGGATCGTTCTACCTCGTGCGCCAGATCAGCAACCCGGTGGTGTATTCAAGTTCCAAGGCAGCTGTTGTTGGGCTAACTCGCTATCTTGCGGCCAATTGGGGTGACGTGCAGATTCGGGTCAATGCCTTGGTCCGGGTGGCGTGGAGAGCGGTCAAAATGACACCTTCAAGGCGCGTTATTCCGCCCGCGTCCCGTTGGCTCGCACGGCCCAGCCGGATGAAATGGTCGGAGCCTTGGTTTATCTGGCATCAGACGCCTCGAGTTACGTCACCAGCCAGTGCTTGGTGGTCGATGGCGGCCTGATCGCACGGTAACAGGCGCCTCGTATTTTCGTTCCTATGCAGGGTTGTTTAGCTCGTTTGCCAGTGGTCGGCCTCAACGTCAAAGCGTGGGATCTCCAGGAGTTTCATTGACTGATAGAAGCCAGCCATACGTTACGGCAAGTTCCTCTCGCGCCGAACAAGAGTTATCAAGCTAATGCCGAAGAATTCGTTCTCACTTAGGGAGGAAGTCATGCATAGGGCGATCGATTCGCGTGTTGCGGATGAAAGCGTGAGCGTTATCCCGGCCCGCAATTTCGGACTTGGCGTTTTCCTGTGTTCCGCACGCCGCATGCCTGCGGCGATGGCACTTGCATTCTTTCCCTGGTTAGCGGTCGTGTTCTTTACCGCGGGGAGTTGGGCTGCCCTGAACTTTCTCGGCTACGCAATAGTTGTCGTTGCGGTGGGGTACGGCATCGTCAGTCTCGCTCTGCCTGCCTCCGCGCGGGCCCAAATCATTGCCCTCGCTCCTGCGACTGGCATATTGGCGGTTTCCGGTCTGACCGCATTCTGGGTGAGGCTTGGACTTCCGCTTATTTACGTCGCGGCTCTTTGGCTTGGATTGATGGCGGTCGGGGCGTTGTGTTTCTGGAACGATCGTGCCTTCTGGTCGAAGAGCACCGTCGCCTACGGCGCGATGTTGGTCCTGCTTTCAGCGCTGATTTGCGGAGTCTACCTCCTTCCAGAGGCTCGAAACGATGCTGTCCTCCGGCGCGACGGGAGCTTCAATTGGCTTGACGTGGATACGCAATATAACTACTCGATAGCTGCCGCCATCAAGAGGGGCAGCCCTCCGACAGAACCTGGTACGTCCACCGAGGAACTTCTCTACCATTTTGGAGGTTATGCACCGGCTGCGGCCATTTCCCGTTTTGACGGACTCGACCTGGGCGACGCGTACGCGCGTGTCACGCGCGGCGCGTCACTCTGGGCGCTAATGCTCTCCTGCTTCGGATTGGGCACCCTCCTGTCACTGAAGGCCACGAGCGAAAAATTCGGGGGAATCATGTCCGTCGCCGGACTTTTCTTCTATGGTTCGCTACTGGCCATGTTCAGCTCTGACTACGTGACCGGAGCCATCTTCTTTAGGTTACCGTGGTTGGCGGTGGTCCACGATGGAGGTCCTTTCAACCATCTGACTCTCGGACATTCAGAGCTTCACGGCCTTCTCGCCATTACTGCGATCATGGGCCTATGCCTGGTTCAGAGGGACTGGGGAGCGGTGACCTGGCGGGAGGTCATTTTGTTGGCGCTGCCCGCGCTCGCGCTCGCCATGCACTCCGTGGCTGCCATGTACTGCGTCGGTGTGGTGGGCATCCTTTTGTTTTGGGGGCGCCTCGGGGCGGTGCGTTCGTGGCTCCTGATTGTATTGATGCTCTGTTTCCTTATCGGAGCATGGAAGATCATGGGCTATGGCCATGCCCCGGATGCGGAGCGACTGAAGATTCATACGGAACTTGTGCAGCAATGGTGGACGCTTGCGGCCGCGTTCATGATTGGCCTGGGACTTCGAATCGTAGGCTTCCGATGGATCTCAAAGCCCTTGAGGGATCCTGTTTCGGCCTTGGTTCTAGCCACTGTCCTGGGCCTGTTGCTATTTTTCCTGCAAAGCATGTTCAGCATATTTGCCTTCTCCCGCCTGACGCCACGATGGCGGCGCGGCGTCGACCGTGCCCAATGGATCGAGGAGTGGCTCAATCTGTGGAAAAAGGGCACGATCCCGATTGCCACGTGTGGACTCTTGATTGGCATCGTCGGATATGCGACCCGCGGCTTTGCAGGGATAAATTACTTTCGCTACAAAATCTTCCTATGCTTCCTTTTGTTCGCACTCCTAGCCGGTGCTTCGGTACTGATGAAGCGAAGCCACCGCTTTGCGGCCGTCGCTTCCGCCATCATTATGGGCGTTTTGTTGATCGGCTTTCTGGCCTGGATTCCCCAATGGTCAAATTTCGGCATGGGCCGGCAGGACGTAACTCTTACGCCTGGCGAAATTCGGGGCCTGAATCGCCTTCCCGAGTTGGCCGGGTCCGGTGAAATATTTGCGACGAACAAACATGCTATGGACAAGTTGGGCGAGCGTTCCTACGGTTATGCCGCGCTCTCGGAACGCCCCGTCCTCCTCGAGGGATTGCAGTATCACATCCCGACCGAGCTGCCTTGGTTTCAGGCCTTGGTCCGCGACAACGACTTGATGTTTAGTGCAACTGACCCGGAAACGGTGCGCGAGATTGCCAAGACCTGGCACGTCCGATGGCTTGTCGCCCGACCCGGCACTGATATCGCGGTGCCCCGGCCCTTGCCTGCGTGGTTGGTGCAGCAGCAAGACTGCGGTGACCTGAAGATCTACCGGATCACGATGAGCTCTGCCCCGGGAGACTAAGATGCGTATGGATGGATCTGGGTCCGATGAAACTATGATTCAGGGCCTCTCGCAGTATTTTCGTGCGCGACTGAGTCGCGGTCTGTCCTTCAAGGCACTGGGGCCGACCGAGTCGCGTATCCTGTTCGACTTAGCGGCTGGCGGGGGGCTCTAGCAATAGCCGTTTTGTTCCACGTCGTCTTTGTGCCTCTTCGAGTTAACGGGCGGTGTGTATCTGCCCTTCGTCCCTATCGCCTTTGTCGCTGCGAACACAGCATTCGGCATTTACACATCATTGCGGAGAGCGTCCATCCACACCAAGATAAGAACTCTGGCGTTAACCGCGCTTTGCGTTGTTGTGCTGGGGCGAGTGTGCCGGATATCTTGGGATATCATCTCCTTGTGGGCAATTTTGACGGTCTCACCGACTGCTCTGGCGCGTTTCTTTCTGGGTCTGCCTTACAGCCGCCACAAGAACCTGCCGTTCCTGGCCATTAACCGCCGCGGTCCCGTCCTCGTGATCGGAGGAGCAGGCTACATCGGTTCGCCCACCGTTGAACTCCTGCTGGAGCACGGCTTCCGAGTGCGAGTGCTCGACCGATTAATGTACGGCCCCGAATCGTTAGCTGCGTTTCGCGACAATACGGACTTCGAACTGATCGAAGGCGACGTAACGGACATTGCCAAACTGACGTTTGCGACACGTAATGCGTCGGCGGTAGTCCATCTCGCAGGTTTGGTGGGCGATCCCGCCTGCGCGCTCGACGCCCAGTTCACGCGACACGCCAACGTCGTCGCCACGCGTATGGCCAGGGATGTGGCAGTATCGCTCGGCGTATCGCGTTTTGTCTTCGCGTCGAGCTGTTCCGTTTATGGCGTTTCTGATCACGAGGTTTGTGAGACCGACGATTTCAATCCGGTATCGCTCTATGCCCAGACCAAGATAGACAGCGAACAGGAGCTGCTCTGGAACCCTCCGGACGGTTTCTTCGTAACCATCCTGCGATTTGCAACAGTGTTCGGCCATTCTCGACGGCCACGTTTTGATCTGGTCGCCAATCTATTCGCCGCTCTAGCCCTGAGGGAGGGCATCATCCCCGTGCTTGGTCCCCAACAGCGTCGGCCCTTCATCCATGTCAACGACCTCGCCCGCGCCATCGTCGCTGTGTTGAGCGCCGAACCCAATACCATGCAGAGCCAAATCTTCAATGTAGGAGACCGGCGCCTGAACATGAGCATCCACTACTGTCCGGTTAAAAATCGAACAGAATCAGTTGGTTGGCGTTTCCGGTGAAATTGGCATCCTCTTCGATGCCCTGAAGGGCGTATAAAATGGG
>Ga0209039_10000429_pt1 | contig 40873 bp, 27 predicted proteins | sample BogFormECP12_OM1_FD_188238 | JGI IMG/M metagenome (GOLD analysis project Ga0209039, IMG submission 188238) | Bog forest soil microbial communities from Calvert Island, British Columbia, Canada - ECP12_OM1 (SPAdes) (version 2) | ecosystem: Environmental > Aquatic > Freshwater > Wetlands > Bog ...
GTTTCCGAATCTGGTCCGCAACCCACAAGGCCGCGTAGCACACCACATCCGAAAGATCGGAGAACCGCAGGTTTGCACGAGCATCATCGTTGCTGCGGATGCCGGGTGCTCCCAGTTCCGTTCTAAATACTGGCGTTCTCTACAGCGATTCGCTGCACCTTCCACCGGGAGAGATCACTTTGCACTTCGTCGTGCGCGACAACATGAACGGGCGCGTGGGCAGCGTCGTTGCTACATACACAGTTCAGTAAGTACTAAGCCGCAGACAGTCGGGCAACATTTAAGGAACTAACAGTAACGCCGGCAGGAACACCGGCCGGCTCAAGTATTCAGGGCGTGAAAAAGAAGCTTCCCAGAAGCATGGCCCAAAAGTGCTGTGATCCTGCTCATGATTTATCTGGAATGTGCGCCAACCTTTGTGTAGAGTTATGCGCATTTCGACAAAGTCTCTCGCAATGATTTTCTAGTCCTCGCCGGTCTAGATCTGAATGCCTCGGCTCCCAAGCGGGCCCGAGGCGTTAAACGGGCCACCTACTCCGAGGCAAGAAGAGCGGTTCCACCCGCTACCGGAGAAAACGAGTATGAACTACCCAGTCGTACTAGTTCATAGCGATGACCTGGGTTATTGCGCGGTGCAGACCGAGACAGGTCCGCTGAACGCCGTGCTGGACAAGTTGGGCGGAGACTGCGTTCCACTCTCGCGCGCGGCGAAGATGAGCGCTTCCCCGCCTGTCGCGATTCTTGAGGCCGCTCATTGGCCGCAGTGGCCGGAAGCCCTTCAAACTCTCAAGGCGAGATGGCGAAGCACGCCGCTGGTCGGCATCTTCGACGAGGAAGCGATCGGGCGCGCTTCGATGTGCACCTTACTTACTCATGGGCTGGACGATTTCATCTGCACGCCGGTCCGGCTCGGCGAACTGCTGGTGCGCCTGGATCGTCTGCTCGAGCAGTCAGCAACACCCGTCAAACCGGAGATCAAAGCTTTCAAGCTCCACCATCATCTCGAAAGCATGGTTGGTGAAAGCGAAATTTTTGCAGAGATTCTGCGAAAGATTCCGTTGCTCGCCACAGTAGACGCGACGGTGCTTATCACCGGCGAGACCGGCACAGGAAAAGAACTGGTAGCACGGGCGCTGCATTACTCCGGTCATCGCAGGAGCGGGCCATTCGTGCCTTGCAATTGTGGAGCATTACCGGACCACCTTTTGGAAAACGAACTCTTCGGCCACGTTCCGGGCGCGTATACCGATGCGCGGACGGAGCAGAAAGGTTTGCTGGCGATTGCCGACGGCGGCACGCTGTTCCTTGACGAGATCGAGGGGCTGAGCCCAAATGCGCAGGTGAAGTTGCTTCGCCTGCTGCAAGACCGCGAGTACAGGCCCCTGGGTTCGGCGCAAACGCATCATGCCGATATCCGCATCATGGCTGCCACGAACGTGAAGCTCTCGGAATTGCTGAAGCAGAAGCTCTTCCGCGAAGATTTGTTTCATCGATTAAATGTTTTGCAACTCAATCTGCCTCCGCTGAGGGAACGATCAGGCGATGTGACCGGGCTCGCCCTGACGTTCCTGAAGCGTTTCCGGACGCAAGTGAACCGGCCGACGCTGAAGTTCAGTGAAGAAGCATTCACCGCATTGTTGTCCCATTCCTGGCCGGGAAATGTGCGGGAACTCGAAAGCGTAGTCCAGCGGGCCGTAGTACTAGCCAAGTCGAACCACATCGAGCTTGAAGACCTAGAACTGCCGTTGGCGGAAGGACGGCTCCTGCTGGCCACAAGTTTCGGCACGGCCAAGCGGCAGGCGATCAATGGCTTCGAGCTTGACTATGTCAAGCGGCTGATGGAAGAAGCGGAAGGTAACGTAAGCCGCGCGGCGCAGAATGCCGGCAAAGACCGCCGCAGCTTCCAGCGTCTGCTTCGTAAATACAACATTAGCTCCTCCCAAAACCACCACTGATCGGCTGCGGCATTTCGTGTCGCATCGCGGGAATGTACCCGCACCCAGAACACAAGCCATTCTCTCGTTGGCGACTAACGTGGTGCGGCAGATGCGCCGCACGTCAAAGCCATGCGCGTTGCAAGCAAAGCCAATTCCCAGCGGACGCCGGATTGCAACAGACTCAGTGCGGAGCGTAGCTCGTTTGGCGTTTACCGGTAAAGCTCGCCGCGTCGCACGTTCAATTGTTGCTTACCTCTCAGAGCACCCGGAGGCCAAAGACTCGCTGGAGGGAATGCGCTGGTGGATCGAGCGGACGGATGAATGCAGCGATACCGACATAAGCGACGCAATCCGCGTCTTGCTCGATAGAGGGCTGCTTTCCCGGTGGGAAGCGACTCCGGGTTCTGTTGTCTTCGGACTGAGTCCGGAGTTCCTGGTTCATCCCGAAAGGGCGTTGCACGAATTCGACTCCATGGAAACGGAGCGCAAGCAGTAATCGACAACCTATGGCGACTTATGCAGCCATTGCCGCGACCTGTGAAACAGTGGTTCGCCTGCTGCGCTCCAACTACGACCCGTCGATGTTCAACGGAGCGGTGCTCGACTTCCAGGTCTACGTAGCTCATGACTTCACTACTCCGATGCAGGAGGGCGTCTCGGTTTTTCTCTATCGGATTTATCAGAACGGAAACAACCGAACGCCCGCCGGGCGCCTGTTACCGGACGGATCGAGGCAGGCAACGAAACTGCCGATTGACCTGCACTTTCTACTCACGGCGTGGGCACAGAAGGCCTCACTCCAGAATGAAATCGCAGGATGGATGATGCGGGTGATGGAAGACAACGCGACACTTCCGGCGAGCTTATTAAACGCCGCGCAACCCGGCGTGTTCAGGCCGGATGAAGGGGTCGACATCACCCTGACCGAGCTCAGTGTCGAAGACATGTTCCGGGTTTGGGAGGTCATGATCGGCCACGTCTATCAGCTTTCTGTGCCGTACCAGGCACGCATGATCGAGATTGAGTCATTCACGTCGATATACACGGACGGTGGCGCGGTGCAAACGCGCGTGTCGGATATGCGCCGGACCACGATCTAAGCGCGGAACAGCAAGTCGTGAAGGGATTGAAAGGTAAGCAAGAGTAAAGGACAATCATGGCGAGCGCAGGGCCCGCAATTCCGCTGGAACGAGTCTCCGTGTTCACGGTTCTGGGTATCCAGTTCTGGGACCAGACCCTGGATCGGCCTGTGACGGACGGTATTACGGCTACCGCGCAACTGCAAGACTCAAGCTATCCGGTAGTGACTGCGTTCCGTACGGCCTCGGGAGCATACGCTTTCCAAGGATTGCCGGGCCTGCACGATGTCGAATATCCCATCAGCGGTTCCGCCCAGACGAGCCCGCCTAAGAACTTGACATTCGTCATTACGGTTGCTGACTCGCAGCAGCGCTTCCTGCCTGCGTTGTTTGCCGTGGACCTGCCTTTGAGCTATAGCGGGTTGTTTCTGAGCAACCGAACCGGTAGTCCTGCGGCAGAAAATGCGCGCGCTTATTTGTTTACTGCCCCAACCCGTGCCGCAGCTCCGGGAGTTAGCGTTCTACGTGCGGACGTGCGGGACCGCGATAACGACAAACCGGCGGCCCATGCCGCGCTGCAATTGTCGATCGATGGCCAGTCCTGGATCGGCATTGCGGATGATCAGGGCCGGGTCCAGCTTCAGTTCCCGTCGCCGCTGCTACAAAGTCTCAACCTGGGTTCTCCGCCTGGAAGTCGTCAGGGTGCGCCATCGTCGATGACGTGGCCAATTTCGGTCAAGGTGCTCTACGAGCCGTCGCGGCTTCGCTTTCCGTTAGCAGGCCTGCCGGATGTGCAATGGCCTTGGAGTATCACGCCGAGCCTGAAGAGCATTCTTGACGCGCAACAGCCCGCGCTTGTGTGGCAGGACGAGTCCGGCCCTCCGGGAACGGAATGGATAGGCGCAATCAGCTATGGCGCACCGCTGGTTCTGCGGACCACTTCGAGCGACCCGACGGCGTTCTCTTCGGTTTTGATGGTTTCACAAATCACTTCACCGTAGTTGAAGGAGGTTTTCATGCCTGAGTACTTGGCACCCGGCGTATATGTCGAGGAAGTCAGCTTCCAACCGAATGCCATTGGTGGAGTGAGCACCAGCATTACGGGTTTCATCGGACCAACGCTGTTTGGCCCAGCCTACGGGGTCCCGGAATTACTGACCAGTTTCTCGGAATTCCAGAACATTTACGGCGGCCCTGATCCGGTGCACTTTGAGGACGCCCCGGAAATGCCCAACTACATGGCGCTGGCTGTACGCGCGTTCTTTGAAAACGGCGGACACCAGCTCTATATCGTGCGGACGTTCTCGTCGGTAGCGCGTGGAACGGAAGAATCCAATTCCGAGGAGATTTACGACCCGTTCGGCTCGTTCACGCAGCAAACCGTGTGCGCCGCGCACGTGTCGATTGAAGACACTTCCTCCAGCCCGCCGACACAGTTCATCCCGGTTTGGGCCAGGTACCCCGGCAGCTACGGAAATGTCACCGTCACCTTTACTGTTTCCGTGGGCCAGAACGCTCTCTCGGGAACGCCGCACGACCCGTTGAATCCGGCGGGGCCAAAAGATCCTGCGCTGCGAGGCGTCAACGACTACGACACAGTTTGGATCTCGCGGAACGCAACCACGCCAGCGAAGACGGGTCTCTACTGGGCGGAGAATTACCTGAACCCGGTAACGAAGCAGTGGGATTGGCAATTCCATGGAGAGTCGGGTCCGCCTTTGCAGTTGTCGCAACTGCAGCCGGCACAAAGCGGATCCACCGGTGATTACGTCAAGGTAATAACGATCTCGGTTGAAGTAGAGTTCCCGGGCGCATTCCCGAGAACGGTGACCTATCAAGGCCTCACGTTCCATCCTCAGTCACCCACATCCCTATCGCAATTCTTTGCGCAGCAACCGAGTTCGCGCTCTGCAGCGCTTACGGTGCCGCTGGTATTTGATCCGAAGGGAACCTTCACTGATGGCCCTACCATTGCGCGCATTTTGATGACCCAGCCGAGGGCCGCTTCTGAGATTGGGCGCCTCAAGAAGATACTCAATATTCCAACATCGAGTCCGCCGGTTGCACTTCCCGACCTGTCCATCCTAGGCACACTTGGCTACTCACAGCTCGCCAATACCGATCGGCAGTTCCAGGTCGTGCTGAGCCAAGGCCTTGACGGCTTCTGGCCGACGCCTCGTTATTACGAGGGAGAGGACACATATCCAAACGGGAAAACCGGACTGAAGGCTTTCGAGGACCTTACCGACATCTCGATCGTTGCGGCGCCCGGATCGACAGCAAAGAACATTGCGCTGAGCCCAGACCTGGATTCCGCCGACAAACTCACCATCGCCGGCCTTGTGATCGTGCACTGCGAACAGATGCGTTACCGCATTGCGGTGCTCGATTCGATGAACGGTCAGGACCTTACCGAGGTCAGCGACTATCGCGGACAACTGGATTCGGAGTATGCGGCGCTCTACTACCCATGGGTGACGATCCTCGATCCGGTAACTGAGGCCGAAATCAACCTTCCGCCCAGCGGCTTCGTTACCGGCCTGTACGTTGATAACGACATTGTTACCGGAGTACACAAAGCGCCTGCCAACATGGTCGTGGAGCTTGCCATCGGCTTCGAGGCCATGCTGAACAAGGCCCAGCAGGATGTGCTCAACCCGATGGGCATCAATGCCTTCCGGTTCTTCGAGGGGCGCGGTTACCGCCTGTGGGGAGCGAGGACGATCAGCTCCAACTCGCAGTGGCAATACGTCAACATCCGGCGCTACTTCTGCTATCTCGAACATTCGATTGATGTAGGAACGCAGTGGGTCGTATTTGAGCCGAACAGCGAGGCGCTTTGGGCTCGGGTGGTGACGTCGGTTTCGGACTTTCTGTACAGCGAATTCAAAGCCGGGCACCTGATGGGGACGAAGCCGGAACAAGCCTACTTCGTCCGTTGCGACCGCTCGACCATGACGGAGAACGACATTCAAAACGGTCGTCTGATCTGCCTGATCGGCGTCGCTCCTATTTACCCGGCTGAATTCGTGATCTTCCGGATCGGACAGTGGGCAGGTTCGAAGCTCGCATAACTTGCGGGCAGTTGACAGACGGAAAGGAAACTAGCTATGGCAGTGGAGCGTGACCGTCCGTATAGCCAATTCAATTTCACCGTCCTGATCGGCAATGACAACGGTCAGGGCGCGAACGCCGGTTTCCAGGAAGTTTCCGGTCTGGGTACCGAGATACACGTTGCGGAGTATCGCGCCGGGAACTGGGCGGACAATTCGCCGATCAAAGTAAACGGCTCATACAAGGTACCTGACGTCACGCTGAAGCGCGGGCTGATCGGCGAGTTGTCGCTGCTGCATGACTGGCTAAAGGCCGTTCGTGATGGCGGCAACGATCACAGCGTTCTGCTGACGGTGGTGATCAATCTTCTGAGCGAAGACCACACCAACGTCGTTCAGACCTGGACCCTGACCAACGCTCGCCCGATGAAATACACCGGGCCGTCGCTCACGGGCAAAGGAACGGATGTCGCCATTGAAGAACTGGTCCTCGCATCCGAGCACATCGAGGTCTCTTAAAGGACTTAGCGATGACCACCCGGTTACCAGGGATCTACTTCGAGAATGCTGTGCCGCCGGTCAGCGATACCCTGCCGCGCATGGACATTGCTGGTTTCGTCGGGTTCGCGTCCTCCGGACCGCTGGACACGCCTGTGCCGATCAAGGATCCCTCGCGCTTCCAGGAAATTTTCGGCCAGGACCAGGTGCTTGCCTGGGACCCGGTCGCCGGCGAAACGGTATACGCGCAACTTGCGCCGACGGTGCGCGCCTTCTTCCGCAACGGCGGGCTGCGCTGCTGGGTGGTTCGCGTGGCCAACCATCCGCCATTGGATGACAACCAGATTCCGGTCGTCGGAAGGGCAGCTTCAAACCAGTTTTTGCTTCCGGGCACACTCGTCGCCAATCCCGATTCGCCGCTTGAGGCTGCGTGGTTGTCTGCTCGCTCGGAAGGAAGCTGGTCCGACGATTACAACGCCAACGCGACCTTGAGCATCAGCCCTATCGAGGCCGAACAGCCGCAGTTCTCTAGCTCCGGCATCTCAGTCGTCCTCTATCCCAACGCGCTGACTTCCGTTTCGGTGGGCGATCTGCTGCAGATTTCGTTCGATGTGGAGGCAGGTAGTCCTTCAAGCTCAAACAAGCCGCTGCTGTTCCTGCCCGTGACTGGCGTCGCCACGGCTGTCGAACCGACGTCCGAAGGGGGACTGCAGCAGACGATTACGGTATCCGGCTCGAACGGATATTGGTTCCAGCCCGCCGGCATAGAAGATTTCCTGCATCTTCAGTCGAGCCCGCCGCCCGGCCAAGAGAATTCACCGACGACATGGCTGGTTGGGCCGCAGAGAGTTTTCTGGCTTACACAGCCGCAGGACAACGAGCTTTGGAGCGGCGCCTGGGGTGTCGAGCAATCGAACGGCACAGCGACGTTCGTCGTCGATACGCTGCGCTCTGATACCGACAACATCACCTCCGGAACGTGGCTGCGAGTCGAACTCCAGCAAGCTGGGCCGCATGGCGCGAAGGAATTGTTGTTGCTTGTGGACAGCGTTCGCGGCTCGCAAATATTGGGACCTGCACAGCAGGGTTCGCCGACGGGTGGTCAACAGGAAACAGCGCAGGTTGTCGCGAGCCTGGGATGGTGGGTGGTTGACGATCAGGTTGGCCGCAACCTGGGCTTGTCCTCGGCACGAGTCGATGTGCTCACGCTGGAACTATGGGTGCGCGATGGCTCCGGCAAGATCACCACGCTCAGCAACATCGGGCTGGTTCCGAGCAATCCTCGCTACATCGGCGTGCTGCCTGCCGACGCGCAACTGTACGCTCCCACAGACTCCTCCTCGGCGCCTACTTGGGACGGCTTTGCCAATGAAATTGATCATCCGCGCTTTGCTCTGGCAGCACCAAGTAACGCAACGAATTCTCCGGTATACCTTCCACTTGGGGTTCCCGGGCTCGTCGATGCCGACTTCTATCAGCCCGCACTGATCCAGCCCGGAAGGCCACTGGAACGCGACGGATTGGCGCTGGCCGACGGGCAACTCAGCGCCAGCCTGTTCCTCGATCCCGACTTGGAGACCGCGACAGTCGCGACGTTACTCACCGAGGCCTTTCACAAGCAATACCAGTTGCAACGGGGCGATGCGCAGAATCCGGGTGAGCCACTCCTGAAAATGCATTCGCTTTTGCCGATCGATGAAATCAGCATGCTGGCGCTCCCCGATGCCATGCATCCCGGATGGCAGCTCGCTTCGGCGCAGCCAGGGCAGAACCTGGGTGCACCGACGTTGCTTAGTTTAGTTGCGGCGTCTTCCTCAGGGCAGATCACCGCTTCGTGGACCGCGGTTCCCGGCGCGACGTCATATACGCTGGAGCAGTCTACGGACCCACAGTTCGCTTCCTCCACAGTCGTGTTCAGCGGACCGGGGACGCCCGGCGCTTCGAATTCCGGACTCACAACTTCGGTACCCTTCCCCGGTGCAAGCGGATGTCCCGTGCCCGATTACTTCCGCGTCTGCGCCGTTCAAGGTGTGATCTCTGGCCCATGGTCGAACACGATCAGCCGTACTCTGCCGGTCGAGCCATTCACCGCTTGCCGCGAGACCACGCTCGATCCCCCGTTGCTCGCAGCTCCCAGCGAGAGCCGGGGCCGGGTGGTGCTGCAGTGGTCACTGACGCAGACTGATGTCGAACGATTCACCTTGCAGGTGGCGTACGAGCCGGCATTTCTCCTGCCTGAGTTCCTTTACCAGGGTAGCGATTCGTACTTTGAAATTTGGAGTGATCCCACACGCACCGCTTATTTCCGGGTTTGCGCGATCCGCGGATCGCAAACCGGTCCGTGGTCGAACACGGTAGTTGTGCAGTCGGACTTCGCCTCGCAGCAATACTGGATGAATCTGCCGCCACCTCCGGGAAGTCCCGAGATATCGTTCACCGAACTGCTGCAGGTGCATGAGGCGATGATTCGCCTGTGCGCGGCGCGTGCCGATGTGTTCGCATTACTAAGCCTTCCGCGAAATTACGACGCCGCAACGTGCGTCCTCTACAAGGCCCTGCTTACCCAAGCGCTGGCTCCGGAAGACGGTGACACGACGCTGAGTTTCGCCGCTATTTACTTCCCTTGGCTGGTAACGCGCGACCTTTCGAGTCAGCAGCCGGGGGCCATTCGCGCGGTCGCTCCCGAAGGGGCCATCGCAGGTGTGCTGGCGGCGAACACGCTCTCCGCGGGAGCGTGGCTCTCTCCGGCGAACCAGGTGTTCACCGGCACGGTCGATATCGATGAACAGCTGGGCGACCAGGCCGCGACGGCCTTTTTCTCCAATCAGCTCAATCTGGTTTACCAGGCATCGCCGGGCTTCCTGACGATGAGTTCGCAGACGCTAAGCCCTTGGTCTCAGTTGGCTGAAATGAATGTGCGGCGGCTGCTCATCCTGCTTCGGCGGATTGCGCTGCGCGAGGGCGTGGATTACGTCTTCCAGCCCAACGACACAACGTTCTGGCGCAGAGTGAAACGGCGCTTCGACGACTTGTTGAGCAAGATGTACGTGCAGGGCGCGTTCGCGGGCGCGAGCCAGGACCAGGGATTTGTCGTCCGAACCGATGATTCGGTGAACACACCCGCAACGATTCAGCAAGGCCAGTTCGTCGTCGAGATCAACGTCGCGCCGTCGCTTCCGCTGGAATTTCTGACGATGCGGCTGGTGCAGCAGGGTGAGAACGTAACCCTGACGGAGACATTCTAGTTATGGCTGCCGCTTCCAGTCCTCGTCCATTCACTGCGTTCAATTTTGTTGTCCTCATTGATGTGCAGGGTGTGACGAACGGCAATACGCAATTGTGCTCCGCGTCGTTTTCCGAATGCGACGGGCTGGAAATGACGCTGGAACCGAAGACGATTCGTACCGGAGGCATGAATTGGGGACCGGTACACCTGGCGGGGCCCGTGAGCTATGGTCAGCTCACGCTGAAGCGTGGCATTACCAACGATATGGGTTTGTGGAAGTGGTTTGAGAAAGTGGCGAGCGATGGAAACACTGGGTATCGCACCTCGGCCACCATCGTCATGCGAGGTTCGGACCAGGGCGACCAGGCTTCATTTCAACTTACCGGCTGTTTGCCTGTGAAGCTGAAGGCGCCGCCGCTGAATGCCAAGGACGGGCTGGTGGCGATCGAGGAAATGCAGATCGCATATGAGTCGCTATCGCGAACGAATTGAAGACGTCTGAGAACGGGCTTCGCAGTAGCGAAATTCAAGTGGTTTGAGGAGCAGAAATGCCGCAACCGGTGAAGTTGGAACTGGCGACGTTTCAGGAGATCACCTGGAACACCCAAAACGGACAAGTCACGCCCGTTGATCCCAAGAAGCTGGTGACGGTGCAGTTCAACCCGCAAACTTTGAAACTGACTTATTCGAACCAGAAAGCCGGTGGTGATCAGCCAAAAGGCTCTTCCACGCAATTTGTCGGACGTGGGGTGACCAAGCTTGCGATGGAGCTGTGGTTTGACCTGGCACGCGCGCAGGCCGACAACGTTCCTGGCAGCCAAGGCGCTAGCGACGTTCGCCAACTGACGCAGGAAATCGTGTATTTCATGATTCCCAAGAAGGCGAACGGTTCCAGCGCGAAGAGCCAGACCCCTCCCCCTCCCCCGGGATTGCAAATCACATGGGGCACGTTTCAGTTTGCAGGGATTATGGAATCGCTGGACGAAACCCTGGACTTCTTCTCCCCGGACGGCAAAGCGCTGCGATCGACTCTATCGATCGCCGTCTCAAGACAGGAGATCCAATACGACGCCAGCGCGGCCGCGATTCTGCAGCAGCCCACCCCTCCCAAGGGAATCACGCCATACACACTCGTGCCCAAGAACAAGACGTTTCAGCAGATGGCCGCGCAGGCAAGCTCGTCCGGGCAGCCGGGAGCGCCGGGTTGGCAGGGCATGGCACTGGCGAACGGCATTGAAAACCCGCGCATGCTTGCGGCCGGAGCCTTGGTCGATTTGTCGGCCGGCGTCTCGGTGAGCGCGAATGCTCAGCTCGGAGTCTCAGCGCAGACCAGTGGGTCTCTCAACCTGAACTTAGGCGCTCGAGCCGGCGTGAGCGGCGGCGTGGCGCTTGGTTTTGTGGGCAGTGCCAGCGCAAGCGCCAGCGTCGGAGCGCAGGCCAGTGTTGGCGCGAGTGCGGGATTCCAGGCCAGCGCCGGATTCGGTGTGAGCGGTTAGTAGGAAGTCTGCGTCGGTACAAAACGGCAGTTCGCTCGACTTAGGAGATAGACAGTGTCGGTCATCATCAACGAACTCGAGGTCGTGCTGGAATCGCCGGCGTCGACTGGCCCCGCTAAGCCGGCGGTGCCACCGCCGCCTCCTCAGCAGCAGATCCAGCCGATTGACATCAACGACATGTTGGAACGCGAAGCACGCGCGCAGTTGCGGTTGTTAGCGCATTGAGGGACGAAACGTCATGCCAGACATTGGCGTAGCTCCGGCAAATTATGCGGCAAGGCCAATCTTCGAGCTGGGCGGCACGCCTCAGCCCGCCTTGAGTGATGGCTTGCAGGAGCTGCTCGTGGAAGAGACCGTCGCTGGTCTTTCTCGTTGCGAGGCGACCTTTGCGAATTGGGGCCCCAAGAATGGTACGACTGATTTTCTGTACTTCGACCGCCAGATCATCGACTTCGGCAAGAGCCTGAAGGTCACAATCGGCGGAGGCGACGCGTCAGGTGTCGTATTCCAGGGCAGGATCATGGGAATGGAAGGCCGGTACCTGCGCTCCAGGCCGCCCGAATTGCTCGTGTTGGCAGAGGACCGTCTCCAGGACCTGCGCCTTACCCGGCGCACGCGAACCTTCGAAAACCTGAGCGACTCCGACCTGTTTCAACAGGTGGCTTCGCAGTATGGTTTGCAAACCAACATCGACGTGAATGGGCCGACGTATCGCACCCTGGCCCAGATCAACCAGAGCGACCTTGCGTTCCTGCGGGAGCGTGCCCGCGCCATCGATGCTGAGCTTTGGATCGATGACAAAATCTTGAACGTTAAGTCGCGCAATCGCCGCGAAACCGATGACGTCACGCTCACCTTCGGCCATGGGCTGCTCGAGTTTTCGGTGCTGGCGGACATCGCGGGCCAGAACAGCGGATTTGTTGTCAGTGGCTGGGATGTCTCGGGCAAGCAGGCCATCAGCTATCGCGCGACTGACTCTGCGCTGGCAGGCGAACTGAATGGCGACCTCAGCGGCGGCAAGGTGCTCGGTTCGGCGATCGGCAGCCATGATCAGCAAATCGTGCACGACCTTCCCTTCACGCAGCAGGAAGCGCAAGCCATTGCCGAGAGTGAATACCGCCATGCAGCGCGGCGCTTCGTAACCGGAACCGGAATCGCCGAGGGCGATGCGCGAGTCCGAGTCGGTACGAAGCTGACGGTGGGGTCGACAGGCAGCCTGTTCAATGGCAACTACTACGTGACCAGGGTGAAGCATTTGTTCGATGGGACCGGCGGTTATCGGACGCAGTTCTCCGTCCAGCGGACCGGGATCGGAACGTCATGATGCTGACAGAGGAACACGTTGAAACAGCCAGGCTGCCGCGCGGATACGGTGGGCGCTTCTATGGGACGTATCCCGCCCTGGTCAGCAATATCAAAGACCCGGATGGTCAGGGGCGCGTGAAGGTGAAGTTGCCGTGGTCTCCGGACGGGCAAGGGGGGTCTTACGAAGCTTGGGCGCGGCTGGCAACCATGATGGCGGGAAACAACCGAGGCTCGTGGTTCATTCCTGATGTTAATGACGAGGTACTAGTGACGTTCATGGCAGGCGATCCACGACAGCCTTGCGTGATCGGTGGCTTGTGGAATGGGCAGGACAGCCCTCCGCAGTCGATGGATGGCGCGGGCAAGAACTACATCAAGACGATCCGCTCTCGAAACGGAGTACAGGTCACGCTCGACGATACAGATGGCAAAGAGACCATGACCCTGCAGACGCCGGCCGGCCAAACAGTCACCCTGACCGACAGCCCGGCGTCGATAAGCCTGCAGGACAGCAATGGAAATTCCATGCAGATGCAGGCTTCGGGAATCTCCATCAGCGCGGCAGCACAGGTGACGATCAATGCTCCGGCGGGGCTGAATATTTCGGCCAGCATGGTTTCCGTCAGTGCAGGGATGTCAACGTTTAGCGGTGTGGTTCAACCCGACACAGTGATTACGAACAGTATCGTCAGCGCCAGTTATACGCCGGGCGCAGGAAACATCTTGTAGGACGGCTCATGTCGACACACGTGAATTGGCTATCTCCGTCTCCGTTGTGGCCGCAGCTGGGCGCCAACACGGATAAGACCGCGTTTAACGCGCCTGTGCTATTGCGCTTCGCGACCGACACCTTTATGCAGGACTTGCAAACGAAGCTGCAGCAAAATCCTTCCGGTTTGAGCGACTATGTCGCACAACCGGAAACCTGGCGGATTCCGGCGGTAGGGCTCGCGACGGGGTCCACGTCGACATCCAATTCGTCAGCATCCAGCGGGGACGTGGTTCCTTCCACGCTGAAACTGTTCCAGCCGGTGCACACGAGGTTCTATTTGGTAACTGCGTCCCTGACTTGCCGACTGCCCGGGCTTCCCGATCATACAATCAAGACTGCAGCAGGAGAGCGGACAAGCTTTGTGTTGCGCAAGCTGTCCGTCGATCCTCAAAACGCGCAGAACGTCCAGGAGTACGCGTGGATTTCAGGGCAGACCCCGCCAGGATGGATAGCGGTCGATGGAAACTCCGTTGCGCCGGGGGAAGATAAGCTACCGCTGTTCAACCTCCAGTTTGGCACGAATGGTGCGCGCCGCAGAATCTTAGCTGGATTCATTCCCGTAGCGCGGCAGCAAGCCTATGTCGCTGGAGTGGCGTTACAGAGCGATCCCAAAGGCAACATTTCGCCGCAGGTCACGGATGATCCGCGACTGATTGATTTTCAAAGGCAGGTGCTCGATCCATGGGTCGACTTGATCCAATGGTCCATCAAACAAAGCCAGTTGACTACCGGGCCGGCGAGCCCAATCAGTGCGCAGAGTATGGCAGCGGCCCAGGGTTCTGCCTACATCCTGATCGACTTCGATAAATACCTCTCGTCCTATCTGCCCAATGTGTGGAACTTCATCCACAAAGGCTCACCCGTTCTTACGGGAGACGAGCTCGCACTGTATAACGGCGCTCTCACTACCACGATAGGCAGCGTCCAGGATGGCAACCGCTACACGCTCGCAAAAGCGATGCAAATGGTGACCCAGACCGACACTGAAAACGCCTTTAACAACGAAGTTCTGAGTGGTACGGAGGCGCAGCCCAGCCTGCCTCAAGGGTATCCCGGACCGACACTTACCGACCTTAGCGACGCCAACCTGGCACAGCTGGTCGGGCGGGCGAATGATCCCGATCAGATCACGCAACGGCCCATTGTAAATCTGATAGCAAAGGCTCTGCTGCAAGCTGGGCCTTCCCCTGTGAGTTCGGTCCCACCTCCGGCCAGTCATCCTCAGAACCCGAAAGGTAACGATGTCTTCATCGTACGCTGCGTGTATGAGAGGCCGGAATGCGGGCTGCCGAAATTACCAGCACTGCCCATCGTGTCTCCGCCATCGCGGCAATTCCAACTCTCCTCGTACTTCGATCCCGATGCTCCGGCGCGCAAGATCCAGGTGGCCCTGCCTATCGATACTACAGCGGCAACCTTGCGTAAGTACGACAAAGGAGTAGGTTTCATGATTTCTGACCAGCTCAATCAGCAGATGCAGCGGGTCACAAATCTTAAAAATCTTATAGACGGGAGCGTAGATCCGGGCACCGGGGGGTATGGACTGGGAATGATCTGCTCTTTCTCCATACCAATTATTACGATCTGTGCACTCATCATACTGTTCATTTTCGTGATCTTGCTGAACATCGTCTTTTTCTGGATGCCGTTCTTGAAGATTTGTTTTCCGATTCCAGTGCTGAAGTCAAAGTGAGCTAAATGAACGCTGCAAACCTTTTCGGGCAAGGAATTAGCTTTCCGCCGCGGTTGGGAGCTGACGGCCGGTTCGCCTGGTCGAGCGGGCCGGACAACATTCGTGAGGCTATTCAGGTGATTGTTCTCACCGACCAGGGCGAGCGTCTCATGCTTTCCAACTTCGGGGGAAATCTCCGGACCTACCTCTTTGAGCCGAACACGGTAGCCACCCGGCAGAGACTGAAGGAGCAGATACAGAACGCACTTACCGCGTGGGAGCCGCGCATTACGGTGCAGTCAGTGAGCGTCGATCCGGATAACGATGATCCGCGCGTCGCTGTGGCAACCATTCAATATCAGCTCGTGGCCAGCCAGACGCCGGCCCAGGTGAACTTGACGCTGCAACTTGGTGCATAACGAAGCATGCCGCTGATCATTCCACAACTCGAGGACCAGAGCTACAACGACATTCTGCAGCAGGCCATGGTCCGCATTCCGGTACACAATCCGGAGTGGACGAACTTCAACGATAGTGATCCGGGCATCACCATCCTGCAGTTGCACTCGTTCATGTACGAGAACCTGCTGTACCGCGCCAACTTGATTCCGGAGAGAAACCGCCTGAAGTTTCTCACCCTGTTGGGGGCGACGCTGACTCCAGCTAGCGCGGCGCAAGGCGTGGTGACAATCGCCAACGAGCGCGGCCCGCTGCAGACTGTGACGCTGCCTGCGAACCTGCCGATGTCCGCCGGGCAAATCGGTTTCGTTACGCAGAATGGCCTGGACGTTCTGCCCATAGAGATGCAGGCCTTCTATCGCCATCCGCTTTCGGACGCGCAGCAACAGAATGCACAGCAAACCTACGGCATTTTGTACAGTACCTTCACCGACGATCCCACCCAGATCGAGTTTTACGAAACCATGCCGCTGCCTGAGCCAGCCAACGCAGCAGCGATTCCGTCGGTCAGCCTGACCAACGATACGGACACCGTCGACGGAGCGCTGTGGCTGGCGCTGCTGACGCGCACGGGAGAGTCAGCGCAGGTGGGCGATGTACTGCAGACCATCAGCGGCCGCATCCTCATGCTTGGGATCATGCCGCAGGTCGAGGACGCGTCGCGCATTCTGTTCCCCGGCGGTGCTGCCGCCGGCCAGGGACAGCCGGCGTTGGAGTACGCCATCAGCACCGGCGCGATCGGCAGCAACCCGCTGCTCTACCAACAGCTGGAGAGCAGCGAAGACGACAATCCGCTGCAGAACCTCACGCTCGTACAGCTCACCATTCCCACCAGCAACGTTGGGGTTTGGTCGCAACTGGCGCCGCTGGAAGACGGCACGGGCGATTATCCTCCCACGCTGAACGATCCCACGCTCGCGGCACGGCTGATTGCCTGGATTCGCATTCGTCTGACGCCGAATTCAGATGGAGCGACTCCCTCCAACGTGACAGCGAATTTCAGTTGGGTGGGAATCAATGCTGCCCGGGTGACGCAGCAGATTCAGGTTGTCGCCGAGCCCCTCAATGCCGGCACGGGCGAGCCCGATCAATCGGTTCAACTGGCGAACACTCCGGTGATTACCGATTCCGTTCAACTGGCGGTCAACAGTGTGCTGTGGTCGCAAGTCGACGATTTGATGGCGGCTCCGCCGGAGGTTCCGGTGCGCGACCCCTTATTGCCACCGGGTACTCCGATGCCTGCGTCGCGGATAGCGAGCCCTCAGGTGTTTACGGTCGATGGCGAATCGGGAGTGATTCAATTTGGCAATGGTTTACACGGAGCGCGGCCCGCCGAGGGCGCACCCGTTGTCGCCAGCTATGCGTATGGCGGCGGCTCGGCAGGAAACGTCGGTATTGCGGCGATTCAAACCAGCCCGCAACTGCCCGCCGGTTTCACGGTACAGAATCCTCTGCCCACCTGGGGCGGCGATGACGGCGAAAGCGTCACCGACGCAGAGCAGAACATTCCCAGCTACTTGCAAAACGGAGGCCGGGCAGTTTCGGCGGACGATTTCGTTAATATTGTCCGCCAGACTCCGGGAGTGGCGCTTGGGCCCGGACAGGGGCGGGTAGAAGTCCTGCCGCTTTTCAATCCGGACCAGCCCGGCATTTCTACTCCAGGAGCCGTGACCGTGATGGTCATACCTGAAGGCTCTGGTGCACCCAAGCCCGACCTCGCGTTTCTCGACGCGGTCTGCAATTTCCTGGAGCCACGGCGATTAGTAACCACCGAGGTGTATGTGCGCGGACCTATGTACGTCCCGCTCTATGTGTCTCTGGGCATTGACGTCGTTGCCGGACAGAACATCGCCACGGTACGTCAGGCCGTGCAGGCGGCGATTCGCAACTATTTGTCGCCGCTCACTGGCGGATCGGACGGCTCGGGTTGGCCTTTGTCGAAGACCGTCGAGCAAACCGGGCTCATCGTGCAAGCACTATTGGTCAACGGCGTCAGTGATGTGCCTCAGGTCAAGCTTTGGGATGTAAGCAAGAACTCGATCCAGCAACTGCCGCTTACCGGTTTGCAGTTGCCGGACCTGCAGCAGATCGCAGTTTCAACTACCGGTGAAGCACAGGATTTGTCGGCTCCTGAACCGGCAACACCTCAGCTGCGAGTCGTGATTCCGGTACCGCAGCCGAGTTGCTAGAAGGCGATCATGGACGCTAACGGAACTCGATTTCATCTCGTCTACGGCGCGAACGATTGGTATCGACCGCCCGACGGCTCGTCTTCGAGCGAACCTCTGTTCGACTGGAACGCCTGTGATGCAACCTTGAGCCTACACCAGGATTTATTCATTTTTCCGCGACTCACAGGACAGTTGCCTCTTCCCATCGATCAGCGGCGCGGAGCCGCGCGCGATCGTTATGGCAACTGGTACTGGATTGCGGAGAGCCGATCGGAATTGCAGTTCCTCAGCTCCAAACCCAAAGCCGCTGCCGAACACTTCTGGTCAGCCGGCGATCAGGTTCATAGCTGCACTGCCTCGGGCGAGTTCTTTACCCCCAACTCGCCGCACCCACCATCGGAACTTCTGTTCTCGGGACTGACTGTTACGCCCGATCACTATCTGGTCGTTGGAATGCTCGAAACGAATGGGTTGCTGGTCTTCGATCTCTACAGCGGCGGTCCCCCAAGCCGCCTGCTATGGCCGTCAGGCGTACCGTTCGAAGCTTTCGATATGGCAATCACTCCCGATCGTGGGATCGTGGTTCTCGATCGGACGAACAATGCGTACTGGAAGCTGGATCGCCAGCTTCGCGTACAGAACCTCGGACCTGCGAATCTCCCGCAGAGCGAGGCCGGTGTTTTTGAACCCGTCGCGGGCCCTGCTGCGAGGCAGCCCTGTCTCGCGCCGGAGCGCATCAGCGCGGAAATGTCGATCCCTCTGAATAAAGTTTCCGACCCCATCGCTATCGAATGCATGACGGACGGAACCGTTTTGATTCTCGATAATCCGCCCGGCCAATGCTACTCGGTGGTTCATCGGTACGTTGGTGGCGCAGAGCTGGAGCCGGCGTTCGCGCTCGACAAGACGCTCGCGGCGTATGTGCCGGACGGGCCGACGATAGACGATCCATGTCCACAGGCCGTACGCGCCTACGACTTTGCTTTCACGCCAACCACCTCACTGCCGAACGCGCTTGGCACGCTCTATTTTGCGCAAATCTATGGCGATCAGGTTTTCGCGTTTGATGTTACGGTCGCGGCGAATACGTTCACCCTTGCCGTGCAGCCGCGTTACTTCCCGCTGCGACATTTTGAGGGCAAAGCAATCGTCGCGGCCGGCGGAGATGTCTACTACGACTTTGAGGAGAGTTGGGTGCGCTTGGCGGAACAGCCCCGACCGCAGTATCAACTGCAAGCACAATTGCAGCTTCCGCAACCTTTGGCTGCGAGCTCGCCGCAAACCCCGCCAACCGCTTTCGACGGCAAGCAACCGGGGTGTGTGTGGCATCGGCTTTTCCTCGACGCTTGCATTCCTCCGGGAGGCTCGGTGCTGGTGGAAAGTCGCGCTGCGGATTTGCAGTCGCTGTTGCCTTCCACTCCGTGGCAACTCGAACCCAAACCCTATTTACGGGCGAACGGGCCCGAACTTCCATATTTCACTCCGCAACTGCAAGGTCTGCCCGACCGCGTCGGCACATGGGAGCTATTGTTCCAGAATGCGCGCGGACGTTACTTGCAACTGCGATTGACGCTGATCGGAAATGGGCGTACCAGTCCGCGACTGCAGGCCATGCGCATGTACTACCCGCGCTTCTCCTACCTTCGCCAATATCTTCCGGCTGTTTATCAGGACGATCCGGTTTCCGCTCACTTCCTGGACCGCTATCTGGCGAATGTGGAAGGCTTCTTCACGGTTCTAGAGGGTCAGATCGCCGACGTTCAGGAACTCTTTGATCCTCGCACCATCCCCAGCGACTATCTTGATTGGCTTGCTTCATGGGTCTCGATTGCGCTCGATCCCACGTGGAGCGATCAAACACGCCGATTGGTGCTACGGCATGTTCCGCAAATGCTGCGCGAGCGGGGTACACCCTCTGGAATCGTACGTGCGATACGGCTCATGCTGGATGCTGTCCCTGATGATTCTCTCTTCCAGGAGCAGGACGGCGGCTACGGCACATGCACGAACACGAGCGATATCTTTTCCGTTCGCATCGTGGAAAGCTTCCTGACACGGGTGTCTCCGAACGTGGACCCTGCAAGCAGCGCCGAACTGCAGACGCCCGGTGTGGTTGCGACAGTGGCGACCTCGGAGTGCGCGGATACTCCCTCATGGACGCCCGCACAGGGTGCAGCTCCCTTGAATGCGTTTTACAGTTGCTATCTGCAGAGTAAGTACACAACCATCGCCGCGCTGAATGCTGCCTGGCAGACAAGCTATTCCGGGTTCGACGATCCTGCTCTGGTTCTGCCACCAGTACAGCCGGCCTCCGCTACGCAGGCTCAAGACTGGTCGAACTTCCTTCGCGATGGTCTCGGTTTCACCTACGCGCCTGTGACGGGCGCCGATCAGGATGCGTACCAGAGTTTGCTCACGGAAACCTACACCACGATTGGCGATTTGAATGCGGCATGGAACTTGTCCGGAACCAGTCTGTACCCCAGCTTCAGCTCTATTCCGCTGCCCGACAGCATGCCGTCCGGCGGTCAGCAGTTGCTTGACTGGATAAACTTCGTCAGCATCGCTCTTCCTGCTCAGCAAACCGCCCACCATTTCACGGTCTTGGTGCCGGTGAGTTTGTCGGATTCGCCTGACACTCAGTCGACGAAGCTTGCAGTTGCGCAAAGGATCGCGCAGATCGAGAAACCCGCACATACTGCGTTCGACGTGAAGCTTTATTGGGCTATGTTCTGCGCCGGCGAGGCACGCCTCGGACAGGACACGTTGCTCGGATTTGGAAGCAGGTTCGCCGCCCTGATCTTGGGCAAGGGAGGCTTGGGAGCGACCAAGCTTGCGCCTGCCGACCCGGTTCTCGCTTCCGACCGCCAGCCAGTCGGCGGACGCTCATTGTTGCAGACGTGCTGCGAGGTTAAACCTCAGGAGAGGTGCGTATGAGTGCTGTTCAAATCGGCACGCCCTGCTTGCAGAAATTAGACCCGCAGAAGCGGGTGAACTACAGCTTCGGCATGGTACTGGGAGTCGACGAGTTCAACCAGGAAGCCAATTACCTGATCGGCAAAGATCACTCACAGTACCGGCTGGCGCATGGCTATGGCACCATCTACGGGCTGCAGGTCAGCATCAGTACCTCCCCGGATCTTGAAGCTCAGGTGTCGAACGGGGTTGCAATCAACCCTCGCGGCCAGGAGATTCATGTCCGGCAGCAAATGTGTGCCCGTCTGAATGACTGGCTCACTGCAAACCAGGCCACTCTCCAAGCACTTTACGGCAAGCCGCCTTTTTCATTGTCGCTGTGTGTTGTGCTGGCCTATCGCGAGTGCCCGACCGACAGCGTTCCGGTACCTGGTCAGCCATGCCGGACACAACAAGATTCGATGGCTGCTTCGCGAATCGCCGACTCGTTCCAACTGAAGCTCTGCATTAACTCCGATCCGATCGTAACTTCGCCCATGTCGCCCCCTGTCGACCTGGTATCACTTGCAGGCTTGTGTTACCGGCCGTTGCAGGCGGAAGAGGATGCGATCCGGCGTTTTGGGAAGTTACTTCACCGCATTCGCATTGGCGATTTGCCGAGTTCCATCAGCGAGGCACAGTTGCAGGCGCTCGTTCGGCGGCTCAGCGTGGAACCAATCTCGGGATCGCCTGCCGAGGGTCTTGCATCACCTCCCGACGACGATTCTGCGATCGACCTTTCAATCCACGACGCTCGGAGCTTCTTGCGGGCTGCCTTTCTGGTCTGGGTAACGGAAGTGCGCCCAACGCTTATGACGAAGGCCGCCGGCTGTACCTGCTCCACGCCCGATGAGGATTCCGTATTGCTGGCGGAATTGGACTTCATGGTGGGCGCAGCATGGCAGGTGGTCGGTAGTGTGAACATCGATCAGTCACGCAGGCCATATCTCGTGGAAAGCCGTCTTCTGCAGGAATGCTTCCTGAGTCAAGGCGAGAGCGGTGGCGCTGCCGGCAGCAATGTTGTTGCGGCAGGTGTATTTCGTATCGCCGGAAACAAGGTCACTGCTGCCGGACCGACGGTGAACGGGCTGAACGCGACGCTTAAAGCGTCCAACACTTACTTTCTGAACTGGGGCGGGCCCGCGCCATATTTCAATCCCAGCCAGAATTCTCCCCCGCACATTTCGTACGTCGTGAAGGGAGCAGCCATGGGAGCGGCCCCGCCCGCGCCGGCCGTGGAGTTCCAGGTCGTTGATTTCTTTGATCAGGGAATCTTGGTTGCGATCACAGGTACGAACCCGGCGGGCTTTATGGTGGAGATCAGCGAGATCGCGACCGGATAGCCTTGTCGCCGGGGCCATTGGTTCGCGGGATGGTGAGCACGTTGGAGAGGTAATTCCGCTCTGGCACAGACGCAGAGACGGAGCGATTTATGGCGAACGCTCAACTCAATACGCCGATATTTACGGGCGGAATTCTAAACACGAATTTCTTCAACGGTCGTGTTCTGGCCGCGGAACATCTCACCGCGCTGCAGACCGCGAATGCCCAGCAGCGCCGCCAGTTGGCACGCGCGATTGGCGATGGCGTGGCCTGGGGGCTTGAGGTCACGCTCAATGCGGCGACCGATCCCACACAGCCGGTGGTGCACGTAACTGCCGGATTGGCGCTCGATCGCAAAGGCGATGCCGTGGCGCTGAGGTCTGACGCCGACTTGGCGCTGGTGAAGACACTGGATGTTCAAGCTGCAAGCAACGGCTTGTTCGCCGCATGCCAGCCGCCGCAAACCCTGGTGCCAACCAATCTCGATTGCTACGTTCTAACGGCGAGTCCGGCGTCAGGATTGCAGGGCTCGGCGCCCACGACGGACATTGTGGGCTCGGGATTCGCTTCGACGTGCGCCAGCGCAAACGTTGTCGAAGGCGTGCAATTCAATCTTCTTCCGTTGGGGATTGCGAATACGGGTAACACGACCGACCTGGGCAAGCAAGCCTTGCAACTCTATAGCACACTGGCTCCCCAGTTTGTAACCCTTGCCGGACTGACCGACCCGACGGCCATTGCCAATCAGCAGTCGCAGATCGCACCCAATCTTTCGAAGTTTCGCAATGTGGTAGCGCATCTTTGTTTCGGCACGGATAAACTCACGAATTTCGCTGCTAATCCCTTCGCCATTAAAAATGGAGACTCGCCGTTCGTTTCGTACGGGCTGCTTGATGATCTCCGCAATCAGGGCTACCTCACCGATTGCGCCGTTCCGCTGGCGCTGGTGTATTGGAACTCCGCAGGAATTCAGTTCGTGGACATCTGGTCAGTCCGGCGGCCCATCACGCCGGGCGCAGTAACATCAGTGTGGCCGCTATTGCTGGACACCCGAAGACGCAGCGAAGCTGGAGCGATGTTCTTGCAGTTTGAGGATCAACTGCAATCGATTCTGAACGACGTCGGCGATTTGACCGCGGTTGCAGCCGATGACTACTTTGCATATCTCCCGCCGTGCGGAATCGTGCCGATCTCTGCTAATGGTGTCCCGGCCGTGAGCGGCACGCTGGCTTCGCCGGGCTTAGACCTCGCCGGGTTCTTCGGCGATCATGCCTCGAAGGACGTCGCTACCACCGATGGCGACCTGCTGCGCGAGCTGTTTTCAACGTCCTTCGAATATGAGCCGATGCAACTGAGCCAGATCGCCAAAATCCAACTTTATCTCTTATGGGAAAACTTGCAGGCCATCAATGGCGGCGCGAGTTCGCAACTGGCGCTAGTATTCGCTAGTCCGGCGATTCGCTACCAGGGGATACCTCGCTTTACGCCTAAAGGCGAAAATGCCGGACCCGGCACGGCAATCTGGGGCCGGAGCCGCTGCGCGCCCGATGTGATTTGATTCATGACGCTCGTGATTCGGAAGGGAGAGTTCCATGGCTGATTTACAGACACTGGTTCAAGCTATACCCGATGCCAATGACGGCAACATTATCAGCAGCGACTATCACAACACGATAAAAGCTGCGTTGCTGGCGATTGCCAATCAATTGGGGGGGGCTGGCGGAGGATCAGGGACCCTGACCCTCCAGCCGAACTTCATCTCTATTTCTGCCAAGCCGTGGAAGGTCAACATCGGGGTAGCCGAAGACCCGGGTCCGCCTGGCGCGGACGGCTTCATTCCCGTGATGCTGCCCGACGGCGCCACTATTCAGAGCATGACCGTCACGGGCGCCCGCACCAGCAATGACAGGGGCAATGTTACGCTGCTGGCTATCCCGGTTGCCGGAGGAGGAGCGGGAGGGACAACGCTAATTCAGATCGACCTCAGCACCGCGGGAAACCCATTCACATTGCAGGGATTTCCCAACCCAACGAAATCGAACCTTAGTGCCGCGGCCTTACAGCAGATGCTTCTGGTCCAGAATTCGCAATTCAAGTACGTGGTGGAAGCCACTGCCGAAATCTTGCCGGCTACCCCTCCCGCCACGCTTCTCATTAACGCTGTTCAAATCGCGTATACAACCGGGTCATGACCCAAGAAAGGATCTTCGAAAATGCCTAACGATCCCACGATCTCAGCGGCCGATAAAAATAATTGCCTTTACATCTCCGATGCCGGAGACAAGGCGGGCCAGTACTGGCTCAGTGATTATCTCAAGATGCAGGGAGCAGATAAAGGCTTAATTGTTCCCGGTGCCGGCAACACAACCCTGATCAGATGCGGCTGGACCCCTAGTTGTCAGATCTCCGGCGGCGGGGAGCTTGGCCCCAGTGCAAAGTTCGATCTATTCATTACCAATGCCGGTTTTTCGTTGAACCTGTTCCCCGATAATAGTGGAGCGCATGGCTTGACCACCGTCGGGACGCAATCGGCGGTGAACAAGAGCGGTACGTTTCTCTCAATGGGTGATGAGTTCGTGAACTCTTTCGGTCCATGGGATCCGGGCACACTGATGCCTCCCCCCGCGCACGGGCACGAGTGTCTGATGGCGCGAATCTATCCAGACACTCTGGACGCCGGTAACTTCCCCTCGTACCCGGACCCAAACGCAGATATCCAGCCGTACATCGCGACCGACTTCCACTATGCGCAGCACAACTGCTGGGTCGGACCCTCGGAGGGGAAATTTTTGAGGCTCCCGATCGGCGATGGAAACCCTCTGGAGGAACAGCAACTGGTCGCGATCCAGGCAGTCCCGGATATCAATCCCAGCCCGAAGGTGCTGGCGGCTGCGCTCGGGGGATTGCAGCAGATTCCCGGATTCAAGCAAATCTCCAACACCCTTGCGCCGGGCCCGATCAAGCTGGACGTAAGCGGCTTGCCGCGCCCGCACGAGAGTTGGCTGGACAAGATCGAAGATTGGATCGAGGACGAGGTTCACGAACTGATCCGAGATTTGGAAGACAAGTGTGACAAGGCCGGTGGGGCTCACGCGCGCGCCGAAATGGCTCCAAAATCCTTCGGGAAATTGATATTCAGCGTGGACTTCACCGCGGCTGCGCCGGGAGACGCGTACATTTACCACATCTCCCAGGTCAATGGAAAAGGACTGCCTTACGGCGGTGCCACCGTCGCCGTAGTTGTGACTTAAGGTCGTTGCGTGGGGTTGGGAGCGGAGCCACTGGGCCAGTCAGACCAGACAACCGTTGATCGTGTCCGCTTTCGAAAGTCGCGCGTGGAACCCGCAGTGGCGCGGCTGCGGCTGTCGCATCTGCTTTCGACCGTCGAGGGCAGCCGGCGCCACGTCGCCCGCTGCCATACTCATGCTTTCTGAGGTGGGCTGATCCCATTTCTGGTCGTCCCACCCAAGACTTTGGCTCATGCATGCACCGGCACCAAGGCACCAGATGCGAGAGCGCATCCGGTGAGACTGGAAAACATATGCAGCACAGTTCAGCAGTAGGATAACGGCGGGGCAGGAAATAGGAGGCGCTTACAAACATGCCACTCGGCGTAGCTTCGGCTCCCGCGCTCGCGCGTCACCGTGCTCCCTACGGGGAGTTGGCGGTGAAGCTTCGCGTGTCTCACTTGGTGGAGAGTGCGGACTTTGAGCCTGCTGAGCTTTCGCCCGCCGCCCTCCTCATTGTACGAAGGCTACGTGACCCACTGCCGCGTGGACTGTCTATGGATAAATTTGCCTTGGCGGCTACGCACTCGTGGGAGCAAGCAGCACGCTCAGCACTCGCAAAGGTCGCCAGAAGCGCAGCCCGTCCGTCGCGCGAGGCGGTTCCCTCGAATGCAAATGCCGTTTGGTTTGCCGATCAGGCCGAATTACTGGCGTGCTTTTCGCGCGACTATCTGCGCGGCGAGGCCGCGTCCTTTTGGTGGTGGCGAGCAATGTTGCGCTTGTTCCCAGGCGCCGGGTCGCGCGGGCTGTTCAACGCATGGCTGCACGACATTCGCTATGTGCCCGCTGCTATCGCGCTGCTGACATCGCTCGGAGATGTTAACTGGGTAGTCCGCAGCTTCACGCCGGAGCAGGCGAAAGCAATCCTCCAGGAAATCGCGCGTGCCTTCGATCTGCCACACGTGCTTGCGGTAGCAGAGAATCCGCTGGATTCGCGCGACCCAAGAGCTGCGCCGGACGAGGGCTTTGGAAGACTCGCCCCCTCGCTCGAGGATAGCTTTCCCAATTCGCGAAAACGCGATGAGCCGGTGTTGCGGTCATTGCACGGCTTACTCAAGGTCGACGCGGTTTCTGTCGAACTAAGCTGCGAACACACTACCCTGATCATTGTTTCGCTCGCACTTTGTAAATCAGCCGGCGTCGTACGCAGCCGTGCCTTTGCGGCCGATCTGCAACGCTGGTGGCAGGCAGCATCCCGCGGCTCGACCACGGAAGTTGATGTCGAGGACGCGGGGCAACCACTTTACGCAACATTCGACGAGACTGACACCCATCGGAAGGTTGTGGCGCGGGATGAGGGTAGTCTTCCGACCATTGCGTTTGCGGCGACATCCTACGACTGGCAGCCACCGGAACCTGCAAGGCCCAGCATGGAATTGACGGTAGATGCTCATCCCGAACCACCGGGGCGGATAGCAGGGCCACAGGACGAAAGCTCTCCCAATCTACCCAGGACGGTAGAGCCCCGGAACGACGCCAATCAGGAAGCGAAGCGCGACCGTTCTCTGTCACCTCAGGATGAAGTGAAGGAGCACGAAACAGTTCCAGACTATGTTCCTAGTCTCATATCCGGAGAGATTTCTGAGTCGTCTAGTTATGTCGAGCTGTCAGAACAGCCATCGCAAAGCTGCGCGATAGAAGCACCGAAACTTCTCTCCGCCGTAAAGATTGCAGTACAAGCAGGCGATTATATTGCTACGGAGATATGCGGTTTATTCTTCCTCGTCAACCTAATGAGGGTGCTGAGAATACCTCAGGCGCTAGAACAGGAGTGCGATTGTGACTTCGGACTGGGAAGCTGGGAATGCTTAGAGCTTATCGCGCGCAGTCTGTTGGGACCAAATCTTCCTGAGTTGGCCGGAGACCCTGTCTGGAGTTTGCTATCGATTCTCGACGGCCGTCCACCGGAGCAGTCAGCAGGGAAGGATTTTCGTCCGGCCGCGTTGTATCGACTGCCGCAGTCGTGGATCCCGGAGGAGCTAACTGACGCGACGACTGCAGGTGTTCGCGTGCACCGGGACAGATTTGAGATCTGGACATCGCTTGGCTTTCCGCTGACCTCGTCGAGCTTTGATGATACGCTTTCCGCGCAGGACATCCTTGCTTGTGCGGGTGGACGAAGTCTTTCTTCCTTCCGCCGTATGCCACGTTATCGGTCTGGAACGTGCGCCCTCGGAGCGCGCTTAGAAATGCCGTTGCAAATTTTCCTGGCTTTCCTCATGCCCTACCTGCGATGGCGTCTGGCTGCCAGTCTGGGTCTCGCACGGGACAGCAGACCAGATCTCGCGAAGCTACTGTTGTTGCGAACAGGCAAAGTCTGGATGACCGCAACACACGTGGATGTGGTCATGCCTCTAAAACAAGCCACGAGCGCAGTGCGCCTTGCAGGTCTCGACACCGACCCCGGATGGGTTGGCGACTTCGGTCGAGTCATCAAGTTCTACTTCCAATAGCAAACAGTGAGCATACAAACCAATCCGTTTGCGGACGTTCCCTCCAATGCGCGAGGGCACCTCGGGCTGCTCTTCTACGAAGTAGTCTGCCGCCTTATCGTGCATTTACAAATGCGCGCTTGCAATTCCGGCGCTCCCCAGGCGAACGTTTTCGAAAACTTCGCGTTTCTGTCCTCCTATTGGGATGAGCTGCAAAGCCGCTTCCCTGTTGTCCAGCAGCCTGAAAGTTTGCTAAACGTTATTGCCACCGAATGCGAACAACGGGAGCAGGACTGTGAAGAGTGGCTTCCGGCCCGCGGGCTTCGCCGGCAAATGTCACTTCACTCAGAATCGGTCAGCTGCCTGGTTTTGGCAGGTCTTATTGAAGAGGATGCGCGCTTCGGCGAGCTGTTCGCCGCCTTACAACTCCCGTTGCCGCATCGCCGCCCGACACCGGGGCTCGTGCAATCGCTCGGGCAGTCCGGGCGTGGTGCGCCGGATGCCTGGGGCTTGTGCGGGCCTCTGATCGACCAAGGCTTTCTCGCCGTCAGCAATCGAGAAGCTCCACGCGCGGAATGGGAACTGCGGGTTCCCGCTCCAGTGTGGGCCGCGATGCGGGGAGAGTATTCCGGTGGAATGCTTGCTGGCGTTTACTACCATCCTTGGGGCGAGTTTGCGGCGGTCGACGATCTCATCCTCACGGCGGAGCAACGGACGCGGATTGGCGAACTCGCGCGGCTTCTGCGTCAGGACAACGTTAAGGTCGCGGTTATGCGTGGACTGGACGGCAGCCCACGCATCGAGGTTCTGGGCACTGTCGCGCGTGAATTGGGCCGCGACATTCTCGTTGTCGCGGCGCTGGCGATGCAAGACGAAGAGCGCCTGCGCATGATCGGACCTCTAGCAACTTTGAGCAATGCCGTGCCTGTATTCGATGTCGAATTAGGCACCGGCGAAACGTTCCAGTTGCCCAGGCTCTGTGGATATGAGGGCCCGATTGGAATCTCACTTGGTCGCGAGGGCGGCCTGGCGGGTCCTACGGCAGCGCTTTCCGTAACCATCGAGCTTGCGCCGGAAGACGCCGACCAGCGCTTTCGCTACTGGCGGCAGGAGCTCAAGGAAGGTTCCCGGGACGACCTTCTTTGCATTGCGCAAGCGTTCACCATGGGAGGGGGACACATTCGCAAAGCCGCCCACATTGCCGCGTCACATGCAGCCCTCGATGGCCGTTCCAAGATCAATGCTGCCGACGTGCGCGCGGCCACACGCCACCTGGGTCAGCGGCTTGAGCTGCTTGCAACACGCCTGCCAGGCGGCGGCGACTGGTCGAGCCTGGTTGTGTCCGCCGGAACTGAAGAAGCTCTGCGGGGCTTGCAGACACGTTGCCGGCAGAGGGAACAGCTTTCGGCATCGCTCGGCAAAGACTTGCCTGGCGGGATCACACGCGGTGTTCGCGCCTTGTTTGAAGGGCCCAGCGGCACAGGTAAAACCCTCGCGGCGCGCATTCTTGCGGCCGAACTCGGTCTCGATGTGTATCGCGTGGACCTGGCCGCACTGATGAACAAATACATCGGCGAGACGGAGAAAAACCTGAGCCGGGTACTAAGCCGGGCCGAAGATCTTGACATCATTCTCTTGCTGGATGAAGGCGACTCTTTGATGAGCCGGCGCACGGACGTCAAGTCGGCCCACGACCGTTACGCTAACCTGGAAACCAATTATTTGTTGCAACGTTTAGAAACTTATTTGGGAATTGTCGTCGTGACCACGAACTTCGGCAGCGCAATCGACAATGGCTTTCGGCGAAGAATTGATGTAATCGTGAAGTTTCATCTTCCAGGACCGGAAGAACGCTGGAGGTTGTGGCAGTTGCACCTCGCCGGCGGCCACCGGGTGGCTCCTGCCGAGTTGGAGAGCATCGCACTGCGCTACGAGCTGACAGGAGGGCAGATTCGCAATGCTGCGGTGCAAGCGACGTTGCTGGCGATGGATGACGGCCGAGGGGTAATCGCCGGGAGTCATGTGAAAGAGGCCATTAGATCGGAGTATCGCAAAGCAGGAGCCGCTATTCCGGTTGAGGAAAACATGTGCAAGGGTGAACAGGAAAGCCGCCTCGGCGGATTTCTGTCAGCCATTTCCTGAGAGGCTCACAGTTTCTTAGTTGGGAACGGCGGGCGAATATGGCTGAGTCAGAGAGAGCTCACAAGCCACGCGATTCTTCGAGGGCGACGAAGCCCCCTGAGAAGAAGGCGTCTGAACAGGCTCCTCCGGTAGCACAGCGTATGCCGAGCTGGCTTGGCGCACGCGCACCAGCGGGGGCGCCATTTCCCTTGGGCGGCGTGCAGCGGAAAGTTGCCATCGGCGCCAGCAACGACGTCTACGAACGCCAGGCCGATCAAGTCGCCAGCCGCGTGGGCGGCGGCCAAAGCGTGCCCCCGGGAATCATCTCGCCCATCGCACCGGTCTCGCTTGGTGCTGCCCAGAGACAATCGAAACCAGAAGAGAAAAAGAAGGAAGAGAAACCTGCCGCTCCTCTGCAGCGTGCGGTGCGCCCAGAGGATACAAGGAAAGACATCAAGTCGGCCGGTGAGCAATTGCAACGCGCGGCAAAACCAGAGGACAAGAAGAAAGACGAAAAGCCCGCCGGTCCAGCTCCCGTACAGAAGCAAGCCAAGTCAGAGGAAAAGAAGAAAGACGAGAAGCCCGCCGGTCCAGCTCCCGTACAGAAGCAGGCCAAGCCCGACGAGAAAAAGAAAGACGAAAAGCCGACGGCGGCTGCGCCTGTGCAGAAGCAGGCTAAGCCCGACGAGAAAAAGAAAGACGAAAAGCCGGCGGCGGCTGCGCCTGTGCAGAAGCAGGCCAAGCCCGACGACAAGAAGAAAGACGAGAAGCCCGCCGGTCCAGCTCCCGTGCAGAAGCAGGCCAAGCCCGAGGACAAGAAGAAAGACGAGAAGCCCGCCGGTCCAGCTCCCGTACAGAAGCAAGCCAAGCCTGAGGAAAAGAAGAAAGAGGAGAAGCCCGCCGGCCCGGCTCCGGTACAGAAACAGGATAAGCCGGAAGAGAAGAAGAAAGACGAGAAACCGGCGGCGGCTGCGCCGGTGCAGAAGCAGGCTAAGCCCGACGAGAAGAAGAAAGACGAAAAGCCGGCGGCGGCTGCGCCGGTACAGAAGCAGGCCAAGCCCGAAGAGAAGAAGAAAGACGAGAAACCGGCGGCGGCGCCCGTTCAGCGGTCGGTGCGGCCTGAGGACGAAAAGAAAGAAGAAGTGCCGGGTACGCTTCCGGTTCAGCGTGCAGGGGCGGACCAGGCGGCCAAGAAAGAGGAGGAGCCTGTACAGGCCAGTCGCGGCGGCGGCAATGCGCCGGCGGCTCCCTCGATGGAGAGTGCCGCTTCGAATGCCATTGCCAGCAAGGGGCCGGGGGAACCGCTCAACTCGTCAACCCGAGGCACGCTCGAATCGCGTATGGGAACCGATCTCAGCGATGTGCGTGTCCATAACGACACTAGAGCGCATGAGGCGGCCAATGCACTGAATGCCCGCGCCTTCACCCATGGCAGCGACATCTGGCTGGGCCGCGGCGAATCGCAATCCGACACCCGACTCATGGCCCATGAAGCTACCCACGTGGTGCAGCAAACGGGAAGCGTGCACCGGCAGTTGGTGCAGAGAGCGCCCGATAAACCCCCACCCGCGGCGGCGGGAGAGGACTCCGTCTACAGTGGTAAAGAGGGGGAAGTCAAGAAGAAGGGAGGATCGTTCGCTCTTACCATCCCTGAATTGAAAATCCCTACGTTCAAGCTGGACAAGACTCCGAAATCAGATCTTACGCTGCCCAAGAAGACCGACGAGCCACGCCCGGACGATCAGATTGCCGTTTGGGAGAAGGAGGCCAAGTCGGGTACCGGTATCGATAAGAAACTTGAATCGATGTTCAAGAAGGCGCCTCCCATCCAGTTACACGGCAAGTCGATTATTTATACAGTTACCAAAGGGAGCAATTTCTATGTGATGGGCCCTCCTGGCACTATCAAGGACAGGTCGCTACGTCCGAGCTGGGACAAGAACGGTGGGTTCGAACTCTACCAGGTAGACCACATCCGGGAACTGCAGCTAGGTGGTGAACACGACATCGCCAATATGTGGTTGCTTGAAGCCGAAGCTAACCAGAGCTCGGGCCGCAATATCAAGAGCGAAAAAAACAGCCGTATTCAGGCCCTGCTCGAGGCCGCCAAAGGCAAAGCCTGGGACAAGGTTCCGGACATTGATGTAGCCCGGCGCGAATACGATATCACCTTCAAAACGGTAAAGGGCGGACTCCCGGTCGACGGCAAGCCGGCGAAACGATGGGAACTGAAGGAAATTAAGGACGACGCACGCCAACTAGACGAGCTCGAGGTTTTGGACAAGAAGCAAATCAAGCAGCGCAACCTGCAGGGCAGCGCGAGTACGGTTGTGGTTTTCACCAACGAGGCGGGCGGCGGCAAGCGGGTCAGCGAAGGATGGAAGGAGGGGCAGAAACAAAACAAGATCGATTGGCACTATGGAAAGCTATTTCATGCCAATCTCCTTGAATATGACAAGGACTCGGGGAAAGGCTCTATCCACGTCGATGCTTTCGAAGGTAGCAAGCTTATAAAAAAAGCGCAGATGGACTTCGACATTCAGGAGATGGATGCCGTCGAGTTCGGTGGGTTTGTATCGAAGGCCTCGGTCAAGCGCGCAATCTCGCAAAGACTTGAAGCCTTGCACCTGAGCAGTATTGAACTGCCCGAAGGGGAGCTCACTGAGACTGGGCTCGTGGCCCGCGGCAAATTAAGACCCTCCATTCGTCCCTTCGACAAGCTGGAAGTCGACATTGTTTTCGATGGAAACAATATCTATCTGAGCAAGGTATTCAGCGCTTCCGATTTCAACTTCCCTGGTCCCATCAAGGTTACGTCAGCCAGTCTCGAGTTGTTTGCCGGTACCCAGGGCGTGGGAGCTAAAGGAGACGTGCTTTTCGAGATCGAGCGGGTTGGCGAAGGCAAGATTTCGGCCACCGCCGGGGTAGGGGAAGCCCTGACCATTGCAGGCGACTTCGCATTCGATACCAAGCTCTTCGATCCTGCCAAGGTACACGTCGAGTACCATGGCGGAAAATTCAGTGGCAAAGGCGAGATTGGGATAAAGCAGGGCAAGGTCAAAGGCATCAAGTCCGCCAACGTGACGGTCGAAATAGCAGAGGAAGTGATCGATGCCAAGGGCTCAATTACACCCGACATCCCCGCCGTGGAACAGGCCCAGCTATCGATGCACTATGACCCCAAAGGGGGGCTGACCATTGCAGGAGACCTCACGCTCAAGAAGGATATTCCCGGAATCGCAGGCGGCTCGATCCATGCGGAGGTAAACAAAAAAGAAGACAAGTACGTCGTGAAGGCCAGTGGCGAGGCAACTCCCAAGATCCCCGGAATCAGTTCCAAACTAACCGTCACCTATGATGATGGTGCCTTTGACGCTACTGTAACTGCCGGCTTCGAAAAAGGAATGCTCAAGGGGACGGTCACGGCGGGCGCGACCAACCGTCCTGTCGGTGACGATGGCAAGCCTGCTGCCGAAGCGCCTGCCGGTAAAGCCGAGAAGATTACGCTCTACGGCGGAGGCTCCGCCACGCTCAAACTCGCGCCCTGGTTGCAAGCAACGGCGGCCATTAAATTCAAGCCTAATGGCGAGGTGGAGGTCACCGGCAAGATTGGACTACCTAGCGCAATCGACATCTTCGACGAGAAGAAAGTCGAAAAGAACATCTTCAAGATCGGCATCGATATTCCGATCGTTCCCGGGGTCTCCTTGGCCGTTGGCGGGGGACTTGACTTGAATGCGGGTATCGGACCTGCACAACTACAGGAAGTGGATCTAAGCGTTACTTACAATCCTGACCACGAAGATGAGACCAATGTGCACGGCCACGCGGCGCTGCACATACCGGCCCATGCCGGATTGCGGATGAATGTGCACGCCGGGCTGGCCGTTGGCATCCCCCTTGCCAAAATCGAGGGCGGCATCGAACTAGGCGGAATGTTGGGGATTGATGGCGCGCTCCACGCTGGAGTGGACATCGATTGGACGCCTAAGAAAGGTCTGGTCCTGGACGCCAGCGCTGAAGTTTATGCTGAGCCCAAGTTCAAATTTGATATTACGGGATATGTCCTGGTGGAAGTTGGCATTGGGTGGCTTTCAAAAACGCTTTGGGAAAAGAAGTGGCAACTGGCTGCGGTGGAATACGGCTCGGGCTTGCGCCTGGGTCTGAAGCTGCCCATTCATTACGAGGAAGGCAAGCCCTTCAACATTTCACTCAGTGACATACAGTTTGAAGTCCCGAATGTGGACCCGATGAGCGTCCTCAAGGGACTTATGGACAAGATCATGTGACCAGACCACAGGAGGTTCATTATGCAAGGCGAAACAGCTTTTTCCCTCACCGGCGCGGACAAGCCGAACGGCAGCGGAGGCGCGAACCGCCAGAAGCCGGGCTCGCGCGAGGCCAGCGATCGCGGCGCGCGGCGACACCTGGAGGGCGACATCGAAGGTGCGAAATCCGAATACAGGTCGGCCCTCGAACTGGACCCGGGCAATGCGACGGCGCATAACAATCTTGGTTTCCTGCTGGCCCAGGAAGGACAGTTCGACGAGGCGGTTGCGCATTACCAGCGGGCGCTGGAAATCGATCCGCAAAAGAGCATGGCCATGGCCAACATGGGGATCGTGCAGGTTGCGCAAGGCAACGACGAGGGGGGCGTGGAATGGCTGCGCCGCTCCGTCGAAGCTAATCCCGCCAACGTTCTCGCTTGGGACAATCTAAGCCGGTTGCTGCTGAAACTTGGCCGGCTGACCGAAGCCGAAGCAGCCGCCCGCACCGTCCTGGAACAGGCGCCACATGAAGGTCGCATCTATCTCACTCTGGGCCTGGCCGTGGCCGGGCAACAGCGCATACGCGAGGCGATAGAGATTCTTCGACGCGCCGTCGAACTTGATCCCGACTCCGCAGCAGCTTGGGAACAGTTGGGCGTAGTGCTTTGGCTGCGTCAGGACTTCGGCTCCGCGGTGGATGCACATCGCCGCGCTCTGTCGCTGTCTCCGAGAAACGTCTCCGCGCGCTACCAGTTGGCGATGGTCCTGCTGACGCGCGGTGAGCAGGAAGAGGCTACCCAGGAACTGAATACGGTGCTGGCAATCGATCCTGCGAATATCGCAGCCCAGCTGGATCTGGCGGTCCTTGCGATTTCGCAGGGTCGCGCGTCAGAAGCGCTCAACCGGCTCGAAGTAACGCTGCATTCCGAACCAGACAACGCGCGCGCGTTGTTTTACCGAGGGGTGGCGCTCGACCAGCTGCAACGAACCAGTGAGGCCACCGAGCTGCTGCAAAGCTTGGCCGATGCCGGCATGGGCAAATATTCAGAGCGCGCCCGCCGCTACCTCGAGGAGAGGGGCGGCACGGTTGTCTAAGCATTTATGAGCTGCGCGGTTGTCCAATCCAGCTTGAATTTTCCGCCGCAAGGGGGAATACCTCGTACCCTGCCTTGCGAACTCAGAGATTTTCGAAACTATCATGCCGGCGAAACTATCCTGGTTTGTGGCTGTGGCTCTTCCCTGTCACAGGTCGTCTCCCCCGAACGCTACATAACGATCGGCGTGAACGATGTTGGACGGCTATTCCAGCCCGACTACCTCGTGGTCCTCAATCCGCGCCAACAGTTCAAGGGCGATCGCTTTCGCTTCGTAGAGCAAAGCCGAGCGGACGCCATCTTCACGCAATTGGACCTCGGGATAAATCATCCCCATATTGTGCGTTTCAAACTAGGCAGGTTTGGCGGAGTCGGACTCATCGACTCCGATGGCCTGGACTACACGCGGAACTCCCCTTATCTTGCGGTGTGCCTCGCCGCGTACATGGGCGCGAAACGCATTGGGCTCATCGGAGTGGATTTCACCGATCATCACTTCTTCGGCGCAACCGGTCGTCACCCGCTTACCAACGATTTTGCCAAGATCGACCGAGAGTACACGGCCCTCTATCACTCCTGCCGGAGCCGCGGCATCGAGTTGCTGAACCTCAGTGCGCAGAGTCGGCTAACTGCATTTCCAAAGATTTCGCCGGAGGAGTTTGCCCGTGCCGCTGTCGTGCCTGAACTGGAGACCGATCATAGGAAAATATTCTTTGTAAACTATAGATTTCTCAGTTGTGGGGATGTTTTCCGCACTGGTTTGAGTCGGGCGGCTTTGGATCTTAAGCTGGACTACTCGGAGGCATATTGGGATGACTCGAACCTGCCCGTCAAAATTCGACAATTTGCGCCCAATCTTATGTTCGTCGTTCATGGTCGGCGCTTCGCACAGCGCTGGCAACATAGTTTCAATGGACTACGATCCGCCGTCTGGCTGGTGGACGAACCTTATGAAGTCGATGACACGGCGCGCTTCTCCGGCCTGTTTGGAACAGCCTTTCTTAATGATCAAGCTACTCTGCATCGGCACTGTAATTCGCGATATCTGCCGGTTTGCTATGATCCGGCGGTTTATTTCTACTCCCCGGGTAGAGCACGGAAGTACGAGGTAGGTTTCATAGGAGGCTACAATAGCTTGCGTGAACAGCTTCTTGGATGCTTAGCCTCGCACAATCTTCTGTCTTATGTAATAGGTGGGCCGTGGCGTAGTAGTGCAGTGCAGTCATTGAATCTCGCCGGCAACGTACCTGCTGAACAGACTGGAGAGCTCTACCGCAATACTAAAGTTGTCCTGAACATATTTCGTACCGAGCACCACTTCAATCGCATGGGGACACCTGCCGGGTCTCTGAATCCCCGGGTATATGAAGCTCTGGCCTGCGGTGCGCTGGTCATCTCTCAGTATCGGGAGGAACTCGACCTTGTATGTCCCGAGCTACCTAGCTTCTGCAGGGCCGAGGAGCTGCCGGGGCTTGTCGAACGCTTCCTGAACGATGGCGAACTGTTGGAGAGAACGCGTAGAGCCTGTATCAGGCGGCTTGCGCGCCACACTTATGCTGAACGCCTGGTCAAAGTACTCAACGCCTGCTTCCCGGAAGGAGAGGTGACTATGATACCTGCCGCACAGGCTACTTCCGAAATGACTTCGGTTGCGCTTCCTGAGACACATGCTGAAATTACCCCGCAGTTCGACCTACCGCCCGAGTTGCATGCTCACTGGGAAGTAGACACAGGATGGGTACGGCTTGCGCCCGAAGGTCATTTGGTGCTGGAGAAGGTGCATGATGAAGGACCCGGAAGCGAATGGGGAATAATCGGGAAGAGCTCAGTGCATAATCTGAGTCTTGACTTCGATGTGTACCTGGAACCCAACACGGTCTTCGTGGCCAAGATCCATCAGGTTGAAGCCAGAAATCAGCTAACCAACTCTTACCACCTCATGTGTCGCGGTGCTCAGGGCTACCTTGCGCAGCACGGCCACATTTTCTCACATCTCACTCTGCCTTTGAGGACATGGTTTCACCTGACATTTTCCTATCACGAGGGCGCAATCTCCGTCCGCAAGAACGGCACGCGGCTCGCGCAAGCCCAGGACCGCGCTCTGCCCGAAGGCTATTGTTTTCTCGGAGTGAAGGGAGGAACAGCAGGCCTGCGAAATGTGCGTATCGATGCGCCCGGTCTGTCACCGGTCCCCCCGGCCCCTGTAGAGTGCGACTTGGTTCACTCAGCGCCGCAGCAGAACACTCCCAAAGTAACCATCGTTACGACGGTGTACGACCGCGTTGACTGCCTGCGCCGTTGTTTGCAATCCGTACGGGCCCTACACTTCAACGACTACGAGCACATAGTCGTAGCCGACTCCCCTCCATCTCCCGTATTGCAGAAACTGAAAGACCTGATCGTCGATTCGGGCCCGGGTGCTTCCAAGGCAGTATTGGCCACATTGAGACATCGCAGGAACGATTGGGGTATTTCCCCGGCATGTGCAGGTCTGGCGCTGGCTCGCGGTAGCTATATCTCCTTCCTGTCTGACGATAACGGCTACATGCCCAACCATTTTGACCGGCTGGTAAGTGTACTCGATGGCGACTCCAATCTTGGTTTTGTTTACAGCTCCTGTCTGTATGACGGAAGGGCCGTGCTGCGTGCCCCTATTCCCGCTGCTGGGAGAATTGACTTGGGGCAGCCGTTGTTCCGCCGAGACTTGTTCGCTCGTTTTGGTTATGCGCTTCCATTTCACGAATTCGGATGGGACTGGCGGATGATTGAGATGCTTCTAACAAATGGCGTCAAGTGCCGGCACGTGGACGATGCGACGTTTGTTTTTCGGCTTGCCAAATATCCGCAACTGGTGCCCAACGAACCATCAAGGCGACAAGGATAATTCATCCCGATGTGTTGGGCCTCCCGTCGTACGCTGCCGCTGAGAACAATCGACGTTACCGGCCATTTAAGTTTCGCTGCTAGGTGAAGAATGAAGATTCTCATTCCACTTGTAAACTTCACGTTCCTGACCGGAGCTGAACTTTACGTACATACGTTGGCCAGCGAACTAGTGAAGCGCGGGCACGCTGTCACTGTTGCCTCCTTCAACGTTGGCGGCGACATCGCCGCTCGAACGACAAAGGCTGGAGCAAAGGTCCTGCGCTTCGCGGATGTCCCGAAGGAGCGCTATGACATCATTGCGTCGCAGCAGCCTCAAGCCACAAGATGGGCGCTGAACGCATTCCCCGGCACACCGATAATCCTTACCGTCCATTCGGAGTACGAGTGCGAGAGACCCATCATTCAGCCGGAGATCACTCACTATGTTTATATCCGGCCGTCCATTCGAGAGAGGTGGAACTTGGACAGTTTCCGCTCCACGTTGGTTTACAATCCCATTGATTTCTCACGGTTTAATCGAGAGAATCTTACCGATGAAGGATTTTTGTTGTTTGTTGGATCAATCTACCATCTTCGCAAGGAAGCATCACTGGACGCGCTAGAGCGATTCCCCTACACGCAAATTTATTTCGTCGGAGATAAGTCCGGCGATTACCTCGATAAGCTGCGGAATCCTCGTGCTCGTTGGCTTCCGGGCACAGACTGGAATATCGAGATTCTGACCAAGAAATGTCATGCCACTATTGGATGCTTATTGGGTCGATCCACGATCGAGGGGTGGGCCTGCGACAAGGCAGGATATATTTATGACATAGATCGTGAGGGGAATATAAACTCTGTTGCCCTGCATAGGCCTCCGGCTGATATGACGATTTTTCAGAAAGAACACGTGGTTAACCAGATGGAGGCGATCTACGAACGCTATGTATGACATTATTGTTCCTAATTACGTTACAGCAGACTTGGCACCGATGATTGTGGAATGTCTGCAGAGCATCCGCACATATAGTTCGGATTATCGCCTGATCGTGATAGATAATGGCTCGCCAGCCTTTGATCTGATTAGCTCTGAAGTCGCGCTGCACCCGAATAGGATATTGATTGTTTTGCCTGAGAATCTCGGCTTTGTGAAAGCAGTGAACCTAGGGATGAGACTCTCCATTGCGCCTTATGTTGTGATTCTGAACAACGATACCAGATTGGTGTCAGGCTGGCTCGAAACTCTCAGGGCTGCGCTCATTGGACCCGTTGGATTAGCTGGCCCTCGCAGCAACGAAAACGGCACTGTATCGGGGAGCAGGCCGTATAGAAGCACCTTCGTTCTTCCTCCCGGCGAGATGATCGTTTTCTTCTGTGTCATGATTAAGCGCGAGGTAATAAACAAGATCGGATTGTTGGATGAGAAGTTCGGCTTAGGGCTGGGGGACGATGACGATTACTGCCACCGCGCCGAGGCCGCCGGTTTCCGCTTGGCATTCGTCGGAAACTTGGAAATTTATCATAAGCACAAGGCAACGTTCCAGGCTCTGTATTCTGTGCAGCAGATTAGGGACATGGGCCAGCGTGCGCGGGATCTAATAGAAAACAGAGAGGCAACTTGCGGGACGACAAAACACAGTTTCGGACGGGTTCAGACGCAAGAAAGCGATAAGCCCTTCTCCAAGGTTGAGGTATTCGGACGTATGGCGCAGTCCTGCCTCCAAGCAGGATGCGAGTCACGCTCCGGTTCTGGCTCGTCTCTTCTCTCCACGGCTGTCGTGCGAATAGAACTCGGTCGCTTGATTCAAGAACTCGGGGCAAAGTCACTTCTGGATGCAGCTTGTGGGGATTTCCACTGGATGCGGCATGTAGTCAACGAGCAAGTCCATGAGTATACCGGCATCGATATTCTGCCGGATTCGATCCAACAGAGTCAGGAAGCTTTCGGAGGTCCAAATCGAAAGTTTCTGGCCCTTGACATTACCAGTCATGAACTTCCGAAAGCGGACTTGATTTTTTGCCGTGACTGCCTTGTGCACTTTTGCTTCGCAGATGTTGCCGAAGCGATTCGAAATTTCAAACGCAGCCAATCCCGATTTCTGCTTACGACCAGCTTCCCGAACCACGAGAAGAATGAAGATATCGCCACTGGTGATTGGCGTCCGCTGAATCTGCAGCGTTACCCCTTCTACTTTCCTCCTCCCACTAGAATCATCAATGAGAACTGTGAGGAAAATGGTGGTATTTACCGAGACAAAAGTCTGGCTCTGTGGGAAATAGACAAGCTGCCGTATTAGGAATCTAGTTGTTTTTCACCTGGCCTTCATGGTTTGTTTTACCTCACAGCGGAACCAGACCTGCAACTCAGAAATTGTCCATCATCAGTGGTAGACGATACCTCGGTTCGGCGGGCGGTCGTGTCGACGATGTGCCGCATCAGAGGTATTGAGCACTCGCTGCACGGGCGACTCCCGTCAAGACTACTGGTTTGCGACGGCTGCCCGAAAATTGTGGGTTGGGAAAATCAGGCGCGATGCCTGTAACCCCCTGAAACGAATGGTGGGCGCTACAGGATTCGAACCTGTGACTTCCACCGTGTGAATCTGATCGGGATAGGCTTTTCAACGACTTACAAGTGCGTGGAGGTTGCCTAAGTACACGCAAGTCGTATAAGACATCGCATTTTGTGGATCGGTTTGTGGATTGAGAAATTTCCGGCTCTCCGCGTAAGTACGGTCGGACACGATACGGTGGCCTCCTCCCCAGACTCCCTGTTTGGGGATTGACCACAAACAGCCAATTCATGCGAAGCCTTGTTCTCGCCAACTGAGTCAACTGCCCAATAGTCTGTCCCTCGCTC
>Ga0209039_10000431_pt1 | contig 40843 bp, 43 predicted proteins | sample BogFormECP12_OM1_FD_188238 | JGI IMG/M metagenome (GOLD analysis project Ga0209039, IMG submission 188238) | Bog forest soil microbial communities from Calvert Island, British Columbia, Canada - ECP12_OM1 (SPAdes) (version 2) | ecosystem: Environmental > Aquatic > Freshwater > Wetlands > Bog ...
CCCCCGCAATGTCGAGACGGTGTCGGGGCGCGAGAATACCGTTTTTGCGGTCAAGCTGAGCCTGAATGACACGACGGGAAAGCTCAAACCGGGCATGCCCGCGGATGTCATCTTCGATCCGAAATAATCATGGAACCCGAAATTCTTCTGGAAACCAAGGACCTGGTCAGGAAATTCGGATCGATGCATGCTGTCGACGGGTTGAACTTGGAGGTGAGGGCAGGTGAAATGGTCGGACTGGTCGGCCCGGACGGAGCCGGCAAAACCACTGCGATCCGTCTAATGGTCGGTGCACTCCAGGCCACCAGCGGTCTGATCCGCGTCGCTGGCTACGAGCTCCCCGCGCAGGTGGAAAAAGCCCGCGAACAGCTCGGCTACCTGGCACAGCGCTTCAGCCTGTACGGCGACTTGACGGTCCGGGAAAACCTGAATTTTTTCGGGGAGGTCTTTGAAATCCCGGATGCCGAACGAAAACAGCGGTCTCAGGAGCTGCTCCGTTTTGCCGGTTTGGAGGAATTTGCCGACCGCCCGGCTGCCCGCCTCTCGGGGGGGATGCAAAAAAAATTAGGACTAGCGACAGCCCTTGTCCACCGTCCGAAGGTCCTTCTGCTGGATGAACCGACCGGAGGGGTCGATCCGGTCGCTCGGCAGGAGTTCTGGCAGCTGTTAATTGGCCTGCTGCGGGTAGGTTCGGCGGTGCTGGTAAGCACCCCTTACATGGATGAAGCCATGCGTTTCAACCGGGTCATCTTCATGAACCACGGCCGCGCCCTGACCCAGGGCGCGCCGCGTGACCTGATGAACACTCTGGCCGGTCGGGTCCTGGAACTGGCCACCGACCAGGGTATGGCTGCTCGCAAGATCGCCACCGAGGATCCTGACGTCGAGGATGTCCACACCTTCGGCGAATACCTGCACCTGCGCGTGCGCTCTGCCGAGGGTCCCCTGGAGCGCCTGCCAATACGAATGGCGGCCGCGGGCGTACCTCTCGCCCATCTTAAACCTGTATTGCCTTCCCTGGAGGACATTTTCATCCAGCTTCTGGAAATGGAAGAACAAACCAATGGCAAATGACACCCCGGCCCTGGATGTTCAGGGCTTGACCAAGCGTTTCGATCATTTCACCGCCGTCGATCATGTCTCCTTTACGGTTAAGCCGGGCGAAGTCATCGGCTACCTCGGCCCGAACGGCAGCGGCAAGACCACCACCATCCGCATGTTGTGCGGCCTGCTGACGCCTTCGGAGGGGACGGCCAAGATCCTGGGAATGGATGTGGTGAAGGAGACCGAAGCCATCAAGCCGCACATCGGCTATATGTCGCAGAAATTTTCGCTGTACGATGAGTTGACCGTACTGGAAAACTTGCAGTTCTATGCCGGGGTCTACGAAATCCCCCGGGCGACGGAACAGGAGCGCATCCAGGAGGTCCTCCACACTGCCGGCTTGGACGGTCGCAGCCGATCGCTGACAGGCAGCCTTTCGGGAGGCTGGCGCCAGCGCCTGGCGTTGGGCTGCGCCATGCTGCACCGCCCGCCGCTCCTGTTCCTGGATGAGCCCACCAGCGGTGTGGATCCGGTGGCCCGGAGGGAATTCTGGGACCTCATCTACCTGTTTGCCTCCCAGGGTACCACCGTCTTCATCACCACGCATTACATGGATGAAGCCGAGCACTGCAGCCGGGTGGGATTCATGTACCGTAGCAAACTTCTGGCCTTCGATTCCCCACGTGCCCTTAAAACCACTTATCTCTCTGGCGCTGCCTGGGATCTGGCAGCCAGCCCGCTCCTTGAGACCGTCGAATGCTTGAGCGGGATGGAGGGGGTGGCGCAGGCCAGCCTGCATGGGGACCGTGCTCATGTGATCATCGATCCGCAGCGTTGGACTCCGCAAGGCTTGATCGAGGCCCTGTCCGAGAAAAAGTTATCCGTCCAATCGATCGAAACGGTCGAGTCGACGCTGGAGGACGTGTTCACCCTGCTGGCGCATCGCGGCAAAGAATCCTATTCCTAATCCGGTGGAGTTGCGCTGGCTATCTAAGCTTCTGTTAATGAATCCATGGTTATAATGTGCGGTTCCATTTCTACAATGTGACCTTTCCGGAGAAACTATGCAAAAGAAGCTCGACATCTCGAAGGGGCGTATCGCTTACAAATGGATCGCCCTCTCCAATACCACTCTGGGAATCTTCATGGCGATGCTCGATGGGACCATCGTTGAGATTTCACTGCCGGCCATCTTCCACGGGATTGCGGTGAATCCCCTGGCCCGGGGAGAAACAGATTATCTTCTGTGGACCCTGATGGGTTATCTTGTCGTGACGGCGACGCTCCTAGTGACCTTTGGCCGCATCTCGGATATGTTCGGCCGGGTGCGCCTCTATAACCTGGGCTTTGCGATCTTTGCGGTAGGCTCGATCCTGCTGTACCTGGTTCACGGCACCGGGAATGGCGCCGCCCTGCAGATCATCATTTTCCGGCTTGTCCAGGCGGTCGGAGGCGCTTTCCTGATGGCCAACTCCACGGCCATCATTACGGATGCATTTCCGCCCAACCAGCGCGGACTGGCCATGGGTATCAATATGATCGCCGGGACAAGCGGCAGCTTCATCGGCCTGCTCGTCGGCGGCATCCTGGCCGCGATCAACTGGCGGTATATTTTCCTCGTCAGCGTTCCATTTTCCGTCGGCGGCACCATCTGGGCCTACCTGGCTCTTCACGAGACGGCCAAGATCCGTGAACATCAGCACCTCGACATTCCCGGGAATATTCTCTTTGCCCTCGGTCTGACCGCCATTCTCGTCGGCACCACCTATGGGATCCAGCCGTACGGAAACTCGACCATGGGCTGGGGAAACCCCTTTGTTCTGGCCTGCCTGATTGGCGGAGCGCTGGCGCTCATGGCCTTCGTTTTTGTCGAGCAGCACGTACCGGAACCCATGTTTCGTCTTGAGTTGTTCAAGATCCGGATGTTCAGCGCAGGCAATGTGGCTGGATTCCTCGCCTCCCTGGCGCGCGGTGGCTTGAATCTCATGATCATCATCTGGCTGCAGGGGATCTGGCTGCCCCTGCACGGCGTTTCCTTCGAGGAAACGCCGCTGTGGGCTGGGATTTATATGCTGCCGCTGACCATCGGCTTTATGATTATGGGACCCATCAGCGGTTTCCTCTCGGACCGTTACGGTGCGCGCACTTTCTCCACGGCCGGAATGCTGGTCACTGCCGCAGGTTTCGCCGGGTTGTTGCTGGTACCGACCAACTTCGTGTATGTTGCCTTTGCCCTGGCCATCCTGGTGATCGGCATGGGCATGGGGATGTTCGTGTCTCCCAACACCACTGCCATCATGAACTCGGTCCCTGCTGAACACCGCGGCGCTTCGTCAGGGATGCGCGCCACCTTCCAGAACACGGCCAGCACGATGAGCATCACCTGGATCTTTACCATGGTCACCATCGGACTGGCAGCGCATCTGCCCGTTGCCATGTACCAGGGTCTGACCCAGGCCGGTGTTCCCAGCGCGGTGGCCAGTCGGGTGGCGAATCTGCCTCCGACCGGCGCCCTGTTTGCGGCTTTTCTCGGCTACAACCCGATGAAGACCCTCCTTCCAGCCGCGGTGCTTCAACAGCTTCCGGCTGCTTCCCAGGCCTTGCTGCTCGGTAAGACTTTCTTCCCCAACTTGATCGCCGCGCCCTTTGATGCTGGCCTGCGGATCGCATTTTCAATCTCGATCAGCCTGGCCTTGATCGCGGCGCTGGCTTCCCTCCTGCGCGGGAAACGATTCATCTATGAACAGGAGAGCCAGCCCCAGCTGGGCTCAAGTGAACCGGCCTCCCCCGCCAACTGGACGGAAAGTAAAGGGGAGAAAGCCGCAAGCCCATTCGGCCCATCCGATTGACCTGGAGCGCGCGGGAGAATTTTGAACCCGGGCCCTTTTGGTTTGGAGCATCAGACCGCCATCCGCGGTCGCCTCAAGTGAATGATGAATAGGATGGATCAAAATAATACGGGGAAACAAGCGGTTGCCGAGACCCGCCCTCGAGGCATTCCCATTGTCGCGGCCTTGATGATCCTCTTTGGACTGGCGGAAGTGGCAACGGGCTTCACTCATCATTTCATCGGACTCATCACCTCCCAGGCCAGCATGTCCACTTATTTCGGTGTCGCTCTGGGTCTATTCTATTGCGGTGCTGGCTTGCTGGTCTTGACGTTGAAGAAATGGGCGGCCATCACCGCCGTCGTTTTGCTGGGGGGCGATGTCCTTGGGCGTATGGCGATGGTTTTAGCCGGCCTTTATCCAGTGAATTCCTTTGTTCAAACCTTCGCCATCCTGGTGGGCACCTCCCTCGCAGTTTTCTTCGCCATTTATATCGGATTGCGGCTGCGGTTCTTCGAATAAAAGCCTGGCAAACATTCGGGCCAACCGCATCCGCTCTGTTTCGCTCCTTGAGCTCCCTTTTGGCCTATCCATGGTGCGGTGGAAAGCAACCAGGATGGGTGAATGAATGGGGTGGCGTTTATGGACCCAAATAGCGGACACGCCGGGTTAAATGAGCGTAAGTGGGATATACGGGCCGCTACCTACGACCAAAAACGCTTTGATTACTTCCGCTGGATGCAGCGGAGGGTGATCGGTTTGATTGACCTGAGACCCGGCTGCCATTTTCTCGACGTCGGCTGCGGTACGGGCTGGGCGGTCCGCCATGTGGCCGGCCTGCTGAAAGGTGAGGGGGAGTTTAGCGGTGTCGATATTTCTGGCGCCATGATTGAAACAGCCCAGGTCCTTTCGGGCGGTCTCCAGAACGTGTTTTTTTATAAAGCGAACGCCGAGCAGATTCCGCTGGGAGACAACTGCGTGGATTTCGCCATCTGCACCAATTCCTTTCATCACTACATAAACCCGCTCAAGGTACTGGTCGAAATTCAGCGGGTGCTCACGGTGAAAGGCCGCCTCTATATACTGGACGTGACCGCGGACGACCCCTTGATACGGTCGATCAATGACCGGGTCAAACAGCGGGAGCCTGAGCATGTCAGGTTTTACAGCAGTCAGGAATACCGGACCCTGTTTGCGGCAGCTCGGCTCAATTACCTGAACAGCCGCCAGGTGGCGTACCCGCTCAAGGTCCATTTTTCCGAGAAGTTTTCACAGTCGGAATCTGCAGGCAACTGAAGAAATGGATGTGCGCCGCGTAACTGCAAATCGCCAGCAGGTTTGCTCTGTCACTTGACACAAGAACAAATGTTCTATATAATGGGTTCGAGATGTCTCTCTGGCAGCGTTTGCTTTCCCGCCTGTCCCTGCGCCCGGATCCCGGCCTTCATACGTACCAACTGGACGAAGATCTCCACCTCGCCCTCGAAAAACTGGCAATCCAGGAACAGCGTCCGGCCGGGGAACTGGCCGCCGAGATGCTCGCCTCCGCCGTGGCGAACCGCCATACCGCCGAGGGCCTGTGGAAGCGCTGGCTCTCCCTTTCCCCGCGCGAACAGGAAACCGCCGCCCTGACCTGCCTGGGTTTCACCAACCGTCAGATCGCCGCCCGGCTGGGCGTCTCCTCCGAGACGGTCAAGACGCATTTACACAACGCCCTGGTCAAGTTCAACCTGCACGGAAAGGCGCAGCTCCGCATGCTGCTCTCTGAGTGGGATTTCAGCGCCTGGAAATCGTAGCCCTGCCTCCCCTGTTGGCCCTCCCCTGCCTCTCCCCCTGAGCCTCCCCCGACGGGGGATTTTTGTTTCCTGCGGCCCGTGCTACGCTGGAGCCATGGATACCTACCTCGATTTCCGGCCCGGGCGCTGGGCGCTCCTGGTGCTGCCGCACGGCCGGCACGCAGACTTGCTGGTCGCAGCGGCGCGCCTGGCACAGCGCGGCCCGCTCATGATCCTGGACGGCGGCAACCGCTGCAACGCTTACACTCTGGCCCGCGCCACCGGCGGGCGGCCCGACCTCCTCCAGCGTATTTCCCTGGCGCGGGCTTTCACCTGCTACCAGATGGCCGCCCTGCTGGAGGACACGCCCGCGGACGACCGTCCCCTTTTCCTGCTGGACTTTCTGGCAACCTTCTACGACGAGGCCGTCTCCGTCCAGGAACGCCGCCGTTTGCTGGACGGCTGCCTGGTGCAGCTGCGCCGCCTGAGTCGGACCGGGAGGGTCGCGGTCAGCGTCTGCCCGCCGGCCGTTCCGGGTCCGGAGAATCTTGGATTGCTGGAGGCGCTGCGGTCTGCAGCCGGGCAGGTCTGGCAGCCCGATCCTCCCCTGCCCGCCCCCCAGCCCTGGAGGCTGTTCTAATGGGCCGCACCCTCCCGTCCATTACCCAGGTCTTCCTGGAGGAGCAGGGCTCTTTCGCCCGCTTCCGGCGCGCCCTGCGCCGCTCGGATCAGGTGGCCCTGGACGACCTGTTCGCCGCGGCCCGCCAGCACCTAGCCGCGGCCGCGTATGCCGCCCATGCCCTGCCCTTCGAGACCTTCCTGCTCTCCATGCTGCTCGAGGAGCACAAGGAGGTGATGCGCCTGCGGCACCTGGTGGAGGAACTGCTCACCCAAAACGGGAAGCGTCTGCCCGAACGACCCCGGGGCGGCCAGGATGCCTGACCTGTCCGGCTGGCTGCTCGAAGTATATGAAGACCCGGGCAGCGGGGTGGTGCTCTGGCTGCTGGGTGACGACGGGGCCCGCCGCCGTCTGCACCAGGACTTCCCGGTCACGTTCCATGCGGCCGGCCCTGCACCGCGCCTGCGCCAGCTCTGGCAGTATTTGCAGGAGGGGAAAGTCCCGGTCGGGCTGTCGCGGTCCGAGCGGCGGGACCTGTTCCAGCCCGAACCCGTGACCGTGCTTTCCGTTGAAGTGAAGCACCCGGCCGACCAGCCGCCTCTCTTCCAGCAGCTGATCCGCCTCTTCCCTGAACTGACCTACTACGACGCCGACCTGCCTCTGGCGCTGCGCTTCGCCGCCCTGCACGGCACCTTCCCGCTGGCCCGCTGCCAGGTGAGCGCGGACGAGGCAGGCTGCCTCCAGGAGCTGTCCGTGCTTGATTCCCCCTGGGACCTGGATCCGCCGCTCCCTCCGCCGCTGCGCGTGCTCAGCCTCGAGCCGGACGTTGATCCCTTTCATGCCGCTCCGACCAGTGTTCTCCTGAGCTACGGCCGCAGCGGCTACCGCCTGAGGCTGGCACCGGCGCGGGCCTTCCTGGTCAATTTGTGCGCCGTGCTTGAGCGCTATGACCCCGATCTGATCCTGACCTCCTGGGGGGACACCTGGTTGCTGCCGGAGCTGCTCCGCCTGGCCGGGGAGGGCGGCCTGAGGCTGCCCCTGAACCGCGAGGCGGGGCGCGAAATCGTGCAGCGCCCGGAACGCACCTACTTTGCTTACGGGCAGGTCATCCACCGCGGCCAGCAACTGCACCTCTTCGGCCGCTGGCACATCGATCGGTACAATGCCGTGATGTACCATGACTACGGCCTGGAGGGCATCTTCGAGCTGGCGCGTGTGACCTCGCTGCCCATCCAGACCGTGGCGCGCGTTTCGCCCGGCACTGGCATCTCGTCCATGCAGATCGTCACTGCCCTGCGGCAGGGAGTGCTTGTCCCCTGGCACAAGCAGCAGGCCGAACGCCCCAAGACCGCCCTGGAGCTGATGCAGACCGACCAGGGCGGGCTGGTCTACCAGCCGACGGTCGGCCTGCATCGGGATGTGGCCGAGGTCGATTTCGTCTCCATGTACCCGAGCATCATGAATCATTTCAACATCTCACCGGAGACGATCGGCACGGAGCGGCCCACCGCGGAGCTGGTCCCGGAGCTCGGCATGGTGGTGGACCGCCGCGAGCCGGGGTTGATCCCGCGCACCCTGGCGCCCCTACTGGAGAAGCGCATTGCCATCAAGACCGCCCTGATCGACATGCCGCTCTGGGACCCGCGCCGGCCGCGCTACAAGGCCTGCGCCCAGGCTCACAAGTGGCTGCTGGTCACCTGCTTCGGCTACCTGGGCTACAAGAACGCCCGCTTTGGGCGCATCGAGGCCCACGAGGCGGTCACTGCTTACGGGCGGGAGATCCTGCTGCGCGCCAAGGAAGCCGCCGAGGATCTGGGTTTCAGCGTCCTGCATCTGTATGTGGATGGGATGTGGGTCAAGAAGGACGGCTGCCGGAAGGTGGCCGACTTCCAGCCCCTGCTGGACGCCATCTTGGACCGCACCGGGCTGCCGATCGCCCTGGACGGGATCTACCGCTGGGTGGCCTTCCTGGCCTCTCGCCAGGACGGCCGCGTGAGTGTGCCGAACCGCTACTTCGGCGTCTTCCAGAGCGGGGAGATCAAGGTGCGCGGCATCGAAATGCGCCGCCGCGACACGCCCGCCATTGTGGGCGAGATGCAGGCCGAGATGCTGCGCCTGCTGGGGCGGGCTTCCGATGCCGGCGCTTTGGGGGAATGCCTGCCCGCTCTCCAGCTGCTGGTTCGCCGCCGGCTGGCCGAGCTGAGGGCCGGGCGCGTCCCGCTTGAGAAGCTGGTTGTCCGCCAGACGCTCAGCCGGACGCTGGAGGAATACCGTTCCCCTTCGCCGGCCGCCCGCGGGGCCCTGCAGCTCCAGAGGGTGGGGAAGTCGCTGCGACCCGGTCAGTACGTCCGTCTGGTGTACACCCTGGGAGAGCCGGGTGTGCATGCCTGGGACTTGCCGGAGCGGCCTGACCCCCGGGAGGTGGATGTGCGGGCCTACCGGGAATTGCTCTTGCGCGCCGCCCAGACGGTGCTGGAACCGCTGGGGCTGACCCGCCTTGCCGTGGAGGAATGGATTGGGGACACGGCTTGTTCCCTGCCTCTGCCTTTATTTCAGGAGTCGTTCGCGGCGCGCCGGCCAGGAAGTGAGCTGATTTCAGGGTCGAGTTTGTCGGTGGAAAGCGGACAGGCTATACCATATACCACTTAGCCTAAAAGAGCCGTTTAAACGGCCCATCTTGCCCAAAGTGGTATTTCCCTATTGTATTTCATCCTTAAACGACGTACAATGATGGCGTGATAGACCCGCCGTGCGGGTAAATTGTGACTTTTTTTGGTAAATTGTGTAGGAAATACCTTTTTTGACCCCCATTTGATATACCACAAACCACTTATACAATTCTCAGTATTAATCGCTTGAAACAGGAAAGTGGTTGATGAACGACGAGATCAACAAACCACTCTACACCCGGATCCAGGAATACATCGCCGAATTGATCCTTTCGGGCAAATTGAGCCCGGAGTCCAAGATCCTGTCGGAGCGGGAATTCAGCGAGGACCTGGGGGTCAGCCGGATGACGGTCCGCAAGGCGCTGACCGAGCTGGTCAACGAAGGTCTCCTGGAGCGCAGGCACGGCTCAGGCACCTATGTGGCCAAACCCAAGGTCACCTACGAATCCCCGGAGCTGGTGAATTACGTCCAGGCCATGCAGCATAGGAACATCGCCACCGCCAGCCAGCTGCTTGAATTCAGCGAGATGGCTGCCAGCCGCCGCCTGGCGGAAATGCTTCAGGTCGAAATCGGCACCCCGCTCTACCATATCGTTCTCCTGCGTTTTGCCAACCGCGTTCCGGTCATTCTGGAACGCGGTTACTTTCCCGCGCCCTCCACGCCGCACCTGGAGGAGTGGGATCTGGAAAAGAGCTCCACGCTGGATCTGCTGACCAGCGTGTACGGCATCCGGCCCGGCCGTATTTCCCAGACGGTCGAGGCACTGGCTGCGGCCGATACGGTTGCTCAGCAGCTGCGTGTCGCGGAGGGTTTCCCGCTCCTGATTCTTTCCCGCTTGATTTACAGTGCGGATACGGAAAAACCGGTCGTACTCTCACAGGATTATCTGCGCAGTGATTATGCGCGCATCCACACCGATGTGGATTTGGGGACCATGACTGAGACGAGAGTGCTGGAGGCCGAAGGACGAAAGGAGGTCAGCTGAACGGGGATTTTGCCATTTGATTGATGCGCCCGTTTTCGATCCAATATTCTCAACGAAGCTTAGACGATTAAGGAGGAACTTGCTATGGCTGAAATGGTGGCCCCTGCGGGGGCACAAGACAAGAAGCTCTATGCGCGCAAGAGTTCCGGCCTGGTCCGGACAATCGGCATCTTTGGTGCCATGGTGTTCGGCGTTCACTGCATCAGCCTGTCGTCGTCGGGTCTGATCACGTTCTCGTGGCTGGCCGGCGTCTGGCCGGGCAGCAGCATCATCGGCATCTTGACGGTGGCGATGTTCTTCTGCCTGTTCCACGCCTACACTTATTCAGTGATCGGGGCGACCATGCCTCGGTCAGCGGCTGACTACACCCTGGCCAGCCGGACCCTCAGCGCCCCGCTCGCCTTTGCCGCCAGCTGGACGCTGGTGATCTTCAGCGCCATGGTTGCCGGTTCCCTGGTAGCCTGGATCCCGAAGACCGCCTTCCCGGTGTTGTTCGCGACGATGGGAATCGTTCTGAATAACCAGGGCTTCTCCAACTTCGCCGCCTGGTCTGCCACACCGGCCGGGATCGCCCTGATCGGGACGATCTGCACATTGATCGTCTTCGGATCGATGATCCTGCCGACCCGCATCATCCTGCGCACCTTGGAGATCGGTTTCTTCCTCGGCCTGCTGGCCTGGGTGGTCCTTTACTTCCAACTCGGCACAGCTGCCAGGGATGCCTTCCCGGCGGCCTGGGATAAATTCATGGGGGCAGGCTCGTATGAAGCCCGCATCGCCCTGGCCAAGGCCAATGGCATGGTGACCAATCCGAATGTGGCCATCATGACCCTGGCGGGTTTGATCATGGGATTCTGGATCTTCTACGGCTACTACATCCCGACCTTTTTCGCCGGGGAAGTCAAGCAAGCCGAGAACACCCTGCTGGCCGGCTCCTGGGCCTCACTGCTGGTGACCTGGGTGATCTTCGTTGCAGCCGCCCTGCTTCTGCAGCGCCTGGTGCCCCTGGAATGGATCGCCGCCGAGTCCTATCTGAGCAATGCGGGGATCACCAAGGCCAATCCCATGCCGTGGATCACATTCTACGCCGCCATCCTGAAGCCGAACCTGATCCTGCTGTGGATCGTGGCGATCGCCTGGTTCTACACCCTGATCAACCTGGGGCAGACCTACTTCTTCTACTGCAGCCGGATCATCTTCGCCTGGTCCTTTGACCGCCTGGTCCCGGAAAAGGTCTGCTACATCCACCCGACCCTGCGCAGCCCGATCATCGCCATTGCGATCATCACTGCCATCGCCGAGCTCGGGGTGATCGATGCCTCCGGTTTGTTCTGGACCGGCAGCGTCATGGGTGCACAGCTGAACTTCGTCTTCTTCGCCGCCTGCACCATGCTGGTCCCGGTCCTGGCCGTGACCATCATGCCGTTCACTAAGCCGGATCTCTTTGAGAATGCCAGTGCCATGGTGAAGAGGAAGATCGGAAAAGTGCCGGTGATCACCATCGTCGGCTCGATCACCATGGTCTACCTGGTCTGGATGATCGTGGCCTCCTTCCTCTACCCGGCGGTCGGGGGCATGATCGGTCTACCCACTCTGGGTATCCTCGCGGGCCTCATCATCAGTGGAATCGCAGTGTTCTATATCGCCCGCGCCTACCGCATGTCCAAGGAAGGCATCGATATCAACTGGACGTTCCAATCGGTGCCCCCTATTTAAACGCGGCACTGCGTGCACTTCCTCCCCGATCTTGAATAGTTGAGGAAGATCAATTCGGTCAGTGTTTCAGCGGAGTCTTCTCCGCTGAAACACTGACCCCTGGATAAACCCGTCCTATAGAGAAGAGAAAGAGAATGGCCAAGCCCAATCAATCAGGTAAGATGGTTCGAATTCTATACGGTTCTGATTTTCACGGTTCGGAAACCGTTTACAGGAAATTTCTCGCCTCCAGCCGCCAGTACCAGGCCCGCATCTTGATCGTCGGTGGGGATGTCACGGGCAAGGCCATGGTCCCAGTGATCCACCAGGGAAAGGGCACTTACACAGCCAGTTGGTTTGGAAAATCAGAATCGGCCGCCAGCCCTGCGGATTTGGAACAGCTCAAGAAAAAAATCAGCAGCGTCGGCTTTTATCCCATTGTCCTCGAACCGGACGAGGCTACTGAGTTGGAAGAACACCCCGATCAAATGTCGGCGCGGTTCGAACAGGAAATGGTTCAGCGCATCCGGGAGTGGATGGCCCTGGCCGATGAAAAACTGGTCCCCGAGAACGCGAGCCTTTATTTCATGGCCGGCAATGATGACCTGGCTTCCATCGACCAGGCCGTTGCCGAGTTTCCTCGCGTCCATAATCCTGATATGTCCAGGTTCGAGATCGAGGGCGGTTATGAGATCGTCGGCCTGTCCAATGCAAATATGACCCCCTGGCGGTGTGCCCGGGACATCGAGGAGGACGAACTGGCCCGGAAGCTGGAGACGCTCTCCGGGATGATCCAGAACCCGGAGCGGACGATTGCCGTCCTGCATGTACCCCCCTATGGTTCCGGGCTGGATACCTGTCCGGACCTCGATGAGCATCTGAAAATCATCACCCAGGGGGGTCAGGTGGTGATGAAATCAGCCGGTTCCACGGCGGTAAAAGCCTGGCTGGAGAAGGTCCAGCCGATGTTGAGCCTGCACGGTCACATCCACGAATCACCGGGGCATGCCCGCATCGGGCGAACGCTGTCGATCAACGCCGGGAGCGAATACGCCGAGGCGATCATGAAAGCGGCCATCATCAACCTGGAGGATGGCAGAGCCAAGGGCCACCTGCTGATCTCCGGTTGAGTCAAAGCGAGGACATTTATGGGCAAATACGGCGAGATCACGGAAGACTTTTATACCGAACGGACCCGCATCCTCAGCGCGCTCCAGGATGAACCGAACCGGCACATCATCATGCGGCTGATCGGCGCCCTGGCTTTTCGGACGCGCTGTCCAGAGTTCGGACATATCCAGGACGATCTGGGGCGCGAGTTCACGGATTTTGACTTTGCCTCCTACCCGCGCTTTTCCCGTGACATTACCCGCGTGCTGTCGGATTTGGGTTATGCGGAGGACAAACAGGTGACCCAGCTGTTCGGGGAACGGCGGATGCTGTATCATGATCCGGTCTTCGGACGGCATATTGACGTGTTCTTCAATGTCCTAGAATTCTGTCACCCGCTCTCCTTCGTGGGACGCCTGGAAGGGGAGAGCCTGACCCTGCCGCTGGCGGAACTTCTGCTGGAGAAGATGCAGATCGTTCAGATCAATGAGAAGGACCTGATCGACAGCGTGATGCTGCTGCGCGAGCATCCCATCGGCGGATCGGACGGTGAAACCGTGAACGCAACCCTCATTGCCCACACCCTGGGAAACGACTGGGGCTTTTGGCGCACGGTCACCGGCAATCTAAAGCTGCTCGATGAGAAACTCGACCGGTATGATCGTCTCTCGGCGGAGGACCGCCGGATCGTCCGGGAGCGCATCCAGGAGCTGATGGAGCGGATCGAAGCTGAACCGAAAACGCTGCGCTGGAAGGCGCGTGGCAGGATCGGCGAAAAAATGAAATGGTATAAGGATGTAGAGGAACTGACCCGTTAGCAGACCCGTCTGGAGCCTGGAGGAAGTTCCTCGATCAAGGAGTGAATCATGAAACTGCCTGAAGATTACATTGTGCCCTGGGTGAAGACTGCTGAACCCTACAGCGACAAGCATATGGATGTCGCCTGGGAACATCCCCAGGTCGTGCGCATGATGTCCAACGAAAATTTGATCGCCCCCTCCGAAGAAGTCCTGGAGGCAATCTTGCGGGCTGCCCGGCTGGGCAACCTGTATCCCGGCTCGGGCCCTGAGCTGCGGAAAAGGCTGGGCGAGGCTTCCGGGCTGACCGCCGATCACGTGGTTCTCGGAAATGGTTCAACCGATGTGATCAACTTCGTGGTGCACAGCTTCGTCGCACCTACGGAGGAGGTCATCATTCCTGTCCCAACCTTTCCGATGTACGAGGCGCGCACCCGGGTCGCAGGCGGGGTCCCCATCCGTATCCCGATGAAGGCCGACTTTTATTGGGATGTCGAAGCGATCCTCAAAGCCGTGAACCCTCGCACGAAGCTGATGTTCATTTGCTCCCCCAATAATCCGACCGGACTGCAGATCGCGGAGAAGGACCTGCTGCGCCTGCTTGAACCGGGGATACCCCTGTTCTTTGACGAGGCCTATTACGAACTTGAAAATGAGGTCCGCTCGTATGCAAGCCTGATGAGCGAATATCCGCACCTGATGGTCAGCCGGACCTTCTCCAAGGCCTTTGGCTTGGCAGGCTGCCGGATCGGGTACCTGTTGTGCGACCCGAAACTCGCCAGTTACTTCAACCGGGTCAGGATCCCGTGGAACGTGAGCCTGCTGTCCCTGGCAGCCGCCCTGGCAGGGTTCGATGACCAGGAGGACCAGCAGCGCAAGCGCCGCAATGTGATCGATGGCCGAAATTCCATCTTTAAGGAAATCAACCAGATCCCAGGCCTGCATGCCTATCCCTCGGAGGGGAACTTCGTCCTGATCGATGCCAGTGCCCTGGACAAGGACAGCCTGGAGATCCGGGATCGGATGGCGGAGAAAGGCATCTACATCAGGCCCATGAGCGGCCACAACATGGCCAAGGGATTCATCCGGGTCACCGTGGGCACCCCGGACCAGAATGCCTTGTTCATCCGTACCTTTAAAGAATACGTCGGAGAAGTCCGGCGGAATTAACCCTTCGTTGGGAAACTACCCGCTATCCCGGAGAGTAACGTGGTCAATAAGAAATACATCCTCGCGCACGATACTGGCACGGGCGGCAACAAAGCGGTCCTGTGCGATCTGAGAGGCCAGGTCCTTTTTTCGGCTTATCAATCCTACGGGATCTCCTACCCCCAGGCAGAGTGGGTCGAACAGGACCCGGACGAACTCTGGGAGGCGGTCGCGGCGACGACCCGGCAGGTCATCCAGGAATCCGGCATCGACCCCCGGGAGATTCTCGGGGTGGGGGTCTCCGCCCAGATGTGGAACACGCTGCCGGTGGACGAGAAAGGCCGCCCACTGACGAAGATGTTGAGCTGGCTCGACCTGCGCAGTGTCAATCAGGCAGACCGCCTCAACCAGGGCGGCATGCCTGCCTTCCTTTATCAGAACACCGGCAACATTCCGACCGCCAAGGACAGCATTCCCAAGATCCTGTGGCTCAAAGAGGAACGCAGACAGATCTGGGACCGGACGGCTTATCTACTGGATTGTAAGGAGTACATTCTCTTCAAGCTGACCGGCAGGATCGCCATCGATTGGGTGGGCGCCTCGGTCTATTTTCTCTTCAACCCTCATACCAAAAAATGGTCCGAGGAGGTCTGCAAGGAACTCGGCATCCCCCTGGAGAAGCTTCCGCCGGCGTTTCCCTGCACGGAGGTGATCGGGGAGATCTCTCCAGAGGCCGCCCGCGCGACCGGCCTCGCTGCGGGTACGCCGGTCGTGATCTGTGCCGGGGATGTGGCCGTGGCGCAGACCGGGGCCGGCGCGAACGCAGACGGCAAAGTTCACCTGTGCATCGGCACGGCGACCTGGATCGGCATTTCGACCTCCACCTTCCGGAATAACCCCGTGAAACCCTTCTGGGGCTTGAACCATATCGATCCGAAGAAATTTATCATCGCCGGTGAAATGGAGACCGGCGGAGGAGCATTGATGTGGTTCCGGGACACCCTGTGTCAGGACGAGAAACGCCTGGCCGCGGAACAAGGCCGATCAAGCTACGATCTGCTGACCGTCATGGCCGAGGCCGTTCCCCCTGGCTCCGATCGGCTGCTCTTCCTGCCCTGGTTATCCGGGGAGCGAGCGCCGGTGCTGGATCATTACGCCCGGGGCGGCTTCATCGGTTTGACCATGAGTCATACCAAGGGGCACCTGGCGCGGGCGGTCATGGAAGGGGTGGCCTATCACCTGCGCTGGATCTGTGAAGCCATGGAGAATATCGGTTTTGAGATCGACAGCTTTAACGGCATCGGGGGAGGCTGCAACAGCGAGCTGTGGGTGCAGATCATCAGCAATGTGACCGGAAGGCCGTTGAGGGTGGTGAAGGACCACCTGCAGGCCGGCGCAGCCGGCGCGGCGCTGACCGTGGCAGTCGGGCTCGGGATTTATCCCAGCGTAGACGAGATCGATAGCTTGATCGAGATCGACCGGGAGGTTCGACCCGACGGCCTGCATAGCAAGCGCTATGAGGCCCTTTATCAGGAATACCGTCAGATCTATGACCTCCTGGTCCCCGTCCACCAGAGGCTGCATCAGGTGCCATGATTACCATCATCGATCGACCAAAATTAAAGAACCGCGCTACGCTTTCCAATCTGGCGAGCACCGGCGGGCTGGTCCTGCTTCTGGCGAGTGTCGTCCTGCCGCTCTTTCTGCCGAAGTGGGCGAAATTCTCCTTCGTCACCATGGTGATCGGATTGGGGGCGGCCATGGTGGGCATTTACTTTGCCAACCGCTGGGTGCGAAAACCCCGACCGGAGGAACGGCTTGACCAGGCCTTGAAACCTCTCAATGACAGCCACCACCTGTTCCATTTCCCGGCCCTGCCGTGCGACCATGTCCTTCTGACCCCGAACGGCGTGATCCTTCTGGAGACGGTGAACCTCGGCGGGGAATTTTATTATCAAAACCAGCACTGGAAGGAAGCCATGACGATGGGCAGGGCCATTCGCTTCATCGTCGAGGAACACCTCGGTGACCCGATCCGCTCCGTCCGCCAGGCGGAGAATTTCCTCCGCGAGCGCCTGGCGGGGGAGATCGGCTCCGAGCTCACCATTCCCATCAAATCGATCGTGGTTTTTACCCACCCCGGAGCTCACCTGGAGATAGAAGCAACTTCGATTCCGGTTTGCAAAGTGGACAAGCTGCGCAAGCAGATCCTCATCCAGGGGTCGAAGCTTGATCCAGAGGTTTATCAGCGCCTGGATGGATTTTTCAGGGCGGCCACATTGAAGTAGCCCTGGCGAGGCCATGGATTGTCCCAGGCTGTTCACGGACTGCCCGGGACGTAATATTTATAATCAGTAGTCGATTTATCCCTACCCCCGTGGATAACCCCTGCTACAATTAGAGGAGTCGGAACACCCGGGGTGGTTTGGTTCTTCCCCCAATGCCAGACAAGGGAGTTGAATAGTTCACCTTGCTCCGGCGGATCCCCCCCCATCCCGGTTCGCTCGCCGCTTTCACGGAGAAATCCATGACATCCTTCACCATCCAGGACCTACTGGGCGCCTTTTTAGGATTTATCATCTTCCCGCTGGTGCTGGTGTTCCCCGGATATGTCCTCGGCTGGGGGCTGAACCTGTTTGACTTTAAAAACCGCCTTCCGGTGACCCGGTATGTCATCGCCGTGGCGCTTTCCAACGCCATTACGCCGATCGGCCTGTTCCTGATTTACCGCTTCTTTTCCGCCGATCTGGCTCTGGTTGTATTAACCGCTTGTGCCATCGGTTGGGGGACGATTTTGATCCTCTCGAAATTGAAAAAAACCCCCACGCCGGGCAGGGCATCAATCCAGTCGAACCGTTATCAAAGGATCGCCTGGGTCGCGGCGGGAGCCTGGGTTGTATTTTCGATTTTCTGGCTCGTGGATATCCAGATCGGGAACCGCTTGTATTTTAATACCGTGGCCTATGATTACACCACCCGGGTGGCGGTCGTGAATGCCATCACCCGCACGGGTGTACCGCCGGTGAACCCGGGCTATGATCCGGGTCATCCCGTCCTGCTGACCTCGTTATATTATTTCTGGTATATCCTGGCGAGTGTGGTGAACAAGGTTGGGGGAACCCTGGTGGATGCGCGACAGGCATTCATTGCCAGCGTGGCCTGGTGCGGGCTCTGCCTGATGGCCACGGTCGGGCTGTATCTTCGGATCCGGAACGGGGAAGGCGGAACGAAAGCCTGGAAATCTTCGCTCCTGGGCTCCCAGCTGCTGCTGGTGAGCGGCCTGGATATTATTCCCGTGCTGATTCTTCTGCTCAGGGCAAAAATATTCCTGGGTCATCTGATGCTGGATGGTCGCATCGAAGGCTGGAATATCCCGATCATGGACTGGTTCGGGGCGGTGATGTGGGTCCCGATCCATGTTTCGGCTCTGTTGGCCTGCCTGTTGGGATTGATGTTGTTCCTATACAGTACCCAGCGAGGGCTCCGGGAGCAAGCGATCGCCGCAGTCATCGGCGGGCTGGCTTTTGCTTCCGGCCTGGGGCTGTCGGTGTGGGTGACCCTGACCTTCGCGGTGTTCTGGGGCATTTGGATGGTGGTCCGTTTGATCACCCCGCGCACCAGGTTGAGCGTCCTGTGGATGGCTTTCAGCGGAGTTGTTTCCTTGTGCGCGGCTTATCCATTCATCCACGACCTGTTTTTTGGGCCTGCCGCAGCATCTCTTGGCAATTCGCCCCTCTTGTTCTTTGTCCGCCCCTTCCCGATCCTGGATGTTTTCGCATCATCATTCTCTTTCTGGAAGCGGGAGCTGTTCGACCTGTTGGTCCTACCGGTCAATTATCTTTTTGAACTGGGTTTCTTCGCCGTCGTCGGTCTGGTGTGGCTACAAAACTACCGAAAGAGAGCAAGGCATCAGAATCCTTTCCATGTACCGGAAATGCTCCTGCTCGGAACCGTAGTGCTCCTGCTCTCGTTCGTGCACTCCAATTTGACCGGTATTGACGATCTCGGGATTCGGGCCTGGCTGCTGGGTCAATTTGTCCTGCTGATCTGGGCGGTGGATTTGATCCAGGATTTCGTGCTCGGGAGAACCTGGACCTTTCCTGCAATCCTCCGGAATCTTCCCATGGCAGGGAGATCCCCCCTCATCAGAAATATATTGATGGTCTTTTTTACGATCGGAGTGCTCACCACCACCCTGGATATGTTTGTGCTCCGGACCTGGTCGATGCTCATTGATCTGAACGTGGTCGGGTTCCCGAACGACTTGAGCGCGGATATTCACCTTGGAGAACGCACGTTCTCGGCCCGGTTGGCTTATGACTTTATCCGGGATCACCTGCCTCTTGATGTGGTTGTTCAACCCAATCCCAGCGTGGTCCTGGATCGCCCCAGCGGTTTGTACGGGACCCGTCAGATCGCGGTATCGGATCATACGGAATATGGCATCTCCCCGGTGGATTTTCAGGAGCGAGTCGACCAGATCAGCCAGATTTTCCAGGGGAAAAGTCCGGCCACCTGGGCGAGGATAGATCAAGATTGTGCCCAGAATTTCATCAACATCCTGATTGTCAACGATACCGACCCCTTATGGCATGATCTGCCGAAGCTGGAGTTGCAAAGGCCTCCGCTCTATAGCAACGATCGTTATGCGCTGCTCGAATGTGGATCCGCCTTGAAATATATTCCATAGCCAGATCGGAGACACCCTGGGCATGGTCGCCCAGGGTGCAGCTGGTGAGGAATTTTTCCGTTTATGCCGTAACACGCTGGAAGAGGGATAACCGCGTACATCCTGGTTTTAGAGGCTGGCGATTTTCCCGGATCAGCTCGAACCGAAGAGGGGAATTTTTGCCCCATTGACCGTCCCGGCCTCGTCGGAGAGCAGGTACAGGATCCCTGCCGAGAGCTCCTCGGGTGTGGTCCAGGAGGCGTTTTCCGGGGTTGGGTTGGAGCGCTTTTCGCGGTGGATGTCGATGGTCTTGGCCTGCAGAAGGTTGGCGGTCACGCCGGTCCCTTTCACCTCCTCGGCCAGGGTCAGCATCAAGGCTTCCTGTCCGGCTTTCCCGGCGGCGTAGGGGCCGCCTCCTGCCGCGGGGCGTGCCGCAAAGGGGGAGGTGATCATGACGATCCGGCCCCAGCCGTTCTTGACAAGGTAGGGAACAAAAGCCCTGGTGACGTTGAACGTGGTCCAGATGTGCTGGTTGACCATGAAGGTCAGGTCTTCAGCGGAAGCTGCCATCAAAGTCTTTCCGCCGGTCCACCCCCCGACGAGGTGAAGCAGGATGTCGATCTTGCCGAACTTCACCGCGACCGCCTCCGCGGCGAACAGGGCTTCCTGGGGGTCAAGCAGGTTCGCGGTGCGCGTGAGCAAGCGGTCGAGGGGCAGGTCAAGTTGCCGGGCGAGCGAGTCCAGGCGGCCGGGGTCCATGTCTAGCAAGGCGAGCTTTGCCCCGAGCCCAGCCAGTTCGCGGGTCACGAATGAGCCGAGTCCGCCGGTCGCACCGGTAACGACAGCTACACGCGGCCCGAGGTTCATCCTCGTTCTCCCTGGGACGTCTTTCCGGGAGCCTTGTTACCATCTTCCGGATGAGGAGAGCGGGCTTTCGTGTAGGTATTGTACATTTTCTGGATATCCTTCTGCTGCTCGCCGTTCATCCCGTCGACCATCGGTGCGTCGTCCTGTTCGGGGATTCGCGTGATGGCCCCGAACTCGATCAAATGTCCCGACTTGCGGGCCTTCGTCTCCAGGTAGAACCGATTGTATTGATTGGGTTCCATGATATGGGGGATGCGCCCGGTGACCGTGATCCCGTTTTTAGTCAGGTCGGCAATCTTTTTCGGGTTGTTTGTGATCAGCTGGACCGACTTGACCTTAAGCGACATGAGCATGTGGGCGGCGACGCTGTATTCGCGCTCATCGTCCCGAAAACCCAGGGCGAGATTGGCCTCCACCGTGTCATAGCCCCGATCCTGCAGGCCGTAAGCGCGGATCTTATTGGTCAGGCCGATGCCGCGCCCTTCCTGGCGCAGGTAGAGCACAATGCCCCTCTCCATCTGGCCGATCATGGTCAGAGCGGTTTCCAGCTGATCCCTGCAGTCGCAGCGCAGGGATCCCAAGGCATCCCCGGTCAGGCACTCGGAGTGCATGCGCACAGGGACGGCCTCTTGATCCGTGACATCGCCGTGGACGATCGCCACATGGTCCTTGTTGTCCTTGTTATTATAGAAGGCCACGATTTGGAACTGCCCAAAGCGTGAGGGGAGCTCGGCGATGGAGGCGATCCTGACGCACACATGATCTGGGCCGACGCCGTCGCACTCATGGGCCCGGTTTTCATCGAGCAGTTCCTGGATTTGAAGGTGTGAGAGACTCATAAGAATACTCCGTCGTACACGGATTTGAAAGCTAGGACTTCTGGACGAAATAGTGGAGCAGGATTCCGCCCTGTCCATCGATGGATTTTGCGGATTCCAGTTCCAGGTGAGGCGCTTGATCAAAATGGAACCCGGGGCCGTCAGCCAGGGTGGGAGAGGTCGCGCCGCCGAAGATCAACGGGGCCAGGTAGGCAAAGATTTCGTCCACGAAACCCAGGCGGAAGAATTCAGCGATCAGCGTTCCGCCCCCCTCGACCATCAGCTTGCGGATGCCCTGTTCCCGCAACGATTTCATCACCAGCCGTAAGTCGACCACCTCTTCACCGACGACCATGACCTGTGCTCCGGCCTTCTCCAGGCGGAGGATTTGCTCAGGTGGAGTGCGCCGGGTCGTATAGATCCAACGGCGGGCAGGTCCAGCCGTCATGAAGTCGCCATCCAGCTTGAGGTCTGCCACGCTGACCACGCCCACCTTGACCGGATTTTCCTCCTGTTTGTGCACTTTCCGTTTCTCGCGCAGCTGGGCGGATTTCACGGTCAGTTTTGGGTCCTCGTGGATCAGCGTTCGGCCTCCGACCAGGATGGCGTCTACCCCTGCGCGCAATAGATCGACACGCGTTTTATCCGCAGGGGAAGAGATCAACGCACCTTGCCGGGCGCTCGTATCGATCTTCCCGTCCGCGCTCATGGCGACATTGATGGTGACATGCGGTCGGATTTTTCCTTCCGTCTGCATATGGGATTTTCCTTGGTCAGGTGATTTTTCCAGGTTCCATTTAAAAACCAGCCTTCCGGCCCAGGTTTATGGATGGGATATTCTAATCCATTCCGTCTGAATTAAAGGTAAATGTTTTATTAAAATTCTAAGACAGGAATGGTCAATGACCCCCCGGGATGTAAGAACCGCCTTTTCTCATTCCTAATTTTCGAAGGCGATCCGTCGGCAGGCATCGTAGTCTGCCATTGCCGCGGTCAGCCACCTGAACTTGGCGATGGACGCCAGGACACCCGGCTGTGGTTCGGTCACCTGAATATGCGGGCGAAGACCTTCCGCGTCCCAGGCCGGCAGGGGAACAGGGTGTTTGCGCCCCAGCTCCAGGATGGTTTCCAGGCGGACATTTCCGTCCAGATGGCGGTGAAGTTCGACCAGCGGAAGGGTGGGTTCGATCAAAGGAAGAGCAGATTAGATGGAAAAGGTATTTTCTCGCGCCCCGTATTTGTCCACAATGCGCTGGACGATTTCAGCGTCATGGGGAGTGATGCTGATAATTTCAAAGCCGATGTCGTTCAAATACGGCTCCAGGTCATCCGGCCGGCACCATTTGCAGCGGCCGGTGAATTCGATATAATTTTTATCCGCCACGTCCACCGATACATTTAAACGGATCTGGCAATCTTTATCGATAGGGATCGACATCTGGCTGTCCATCATCAATCCCTGCAAGGAAATATCAACCAGGTGGCCGATGATCTGTTCTGTCTTGGGGTCAATCACCGGCATGTAATAAGACATGCCTCGCCGCTTTAGTTTTCGTCGCTCACGCATGGTCTAATCCTTTCAGCTCAGCTACCATTGAGTATAGGTCAAAAGCGAGCTCGAATCAACACCTTGGAGGGGAAGGAACCGGGACCTCCGGGTGATTAGTCCGGATGGAGCAGGATTAAGAGACGCTCCTTGGCAAGGTGCTCCAATCCTTCCGGAGAGGCCCTTCCGTCTGACCCGAGAGGGATCTTGAAATTTCCGGCATCTCCCGGGAATCGCTTAAAATAATCAGCCAGGCCGGCTGCCACGGCGATGGGTTCTGAGACGATTTCGCCGTGTACGCCCACCTGACGGCCAGCGACGCGCAGCAGGGCGCGCCTCCCGTCCCGGAGATTGCGCCACCAGGTCCGGTTGCGCATGCTGACCACCATCCAGGTCCTCCCCTGGCGGCTGAGGTTGATCGGGGTGGAGAAGTGCCTGCCGGTCTTGCGTCCTTCTAGCGTGATCACGGCTACCCGATCACCCAGGAGCGGATGCAGGGGGGAATTGACGATCGCCTTGATGAAAAGATTGCCGATGCGGGTGGGCATTCCAGCCTCTTTGATCCAGGAATAACCCGCCTAATTGTCCCTGAAGCCATACACTTCAATGATGCGGTTGACGATTTTGACATCCTCCGGGGTCAATTCCAGGATTCTAAACCCCGTGTTATAGAAATGGGGCTCGATATCGGGGTGGCACCACAGGCTTCTGGCGTTGAATTCCAGATACGGCTTATCAGCCACGTCTTCGGAGAGCTCCAGCTTCAAGTGGAAGTTCGTTTTGATCGGCAGCGGATGTTCGCTGACCAGCATGGCGCCTCGGGGAGTAAGGTCGACCAAGTTGCCGATCTGCTGGCGGGTTTCATCATAGACGCGCATGTAATACAAGAGATAACGCCGCTTGATTTTTCGTTTCTCCTTCATGCCATCTCCTTTCCCTGAAACCGCCTGCGCTATAGCACCCATTATACAAGGTTTCTGCGCTGGCGGGCCGTTCTGTCCGGAACCAGCGGTAGTGAGATATTCCTGCCATTCTCCTGAGCGGTCGGTTTTGATAGGGGTTTTGGTTGTAAAATAGGTCCTAATGAAGAAAACAATCCGGGTCCTCTTTCTCGCCGCGGAAGCTGAGCCATTTATCAAGGTGGGTGGGCTGGCCGACGTCGCCGGTTCCCTTCCACTGGCCCTGCGCGACCTGGCCGGTTCAGACCGATCTGAACCCAAATTGGACATCCGCCTGGTGCTGCCCCAGCACCGGGTCGGCCAAAGCGGATCAGCGACTCTGCGTCCGGTTGCGGAGTTTCCCGTCTACCGGCGAGGAGGAAGCCTGCCTGCCCGGGTGTCCAAGACGGTCTATAAGGGGATGACAGTCTATTTTATTAACGGAGAGCCGATCTCCTCGGCAGCGGGGGTTTACTCAACCGATACAGCCCAGGATCGAGAAAAGTACGGCTTTTTTTCGCTGGCAGCTGTTGAATTGACCCGTTACCTGGACTGGCGGGTGGATATCCTGCACGCCAATGACTGGCATACCGCGCTGGCGCTGTATGCTCTGCGCTCACACCGGAAGAATCCCGAATTTGCCTCCCTGCGGACGATGCTGACTTTGCATAACCTTCCCTATATGGGCGGGGAGGGTCGGGATGTTCTCAGGGCCTACGGTCTTACGCCGGGGGAGGATGCATCCCTGCCGGATTGGGCGCGCTCCCAACCGCTCCCGCTTGGTTTATGGTCAGCCGACGCAGTCATCCCGGTTTCACCGACCTATGCTCGTGAGATCCTGACCCCCGATTTCGGTTGCGGCCTGGATCCCTATCTGCGCACTCGCGCCGATTCCATCACCGGCATCCTGAATGGTCTGGACGTCGACAGCTGGAATCCGGGAACGGATCCTTCCCTGACGGCCGCCTTCAGCCTGGATACCTTGTCCGAGCGGGGGGCGAACAAAGCCGCGCTTCAAAAGCAGCTCGGACTGGCGGTGGAGCCGCGCACACCGCTGCTGGCCATGATCGGCCGGGTCGATCCTCAAAAAGGTGTGGATATCACCCTGGCAGCCCTGCCGCTGCTGGCAGACCAGCCCTGGCAGTTCGTTCTTCTGGGAGCCGGCATCGCCGCACTGGAGGAAGCTGCCCGCCGCTTTCAAGCGAATTTCCCTGACCGCGCCAGGGTGGTCACCCGCTTCGATCCGGGTTTGAGCCGGGCGATCTACGGCGGGGCGGACGCCTTCCTGATGCCCTCCCGCTACGAACCCTGCGGCCTGGCACAGATGATTGCCATGCGGTACGGCTGCGTCCCGATCGTGCGTAAAACCGGCGGATTGAAGGACACCGTGAAGGAAGGCCGGACCGGTTTCCTCTTCGAGAAACCGCTTCCTGAGGCCATGGCCGAGGCTGTGGGGCGCGCCCTGACGGTCTATGCCAGCCCGGGGAAGTGGCGGCGCTTCCAGGCCAATGGCATGAGGGAAGATTTCTCCTGGCCTCGGTCGGCCCAGCAATATGCTCTTGTTTACCGTTCATTAATTCCTGATGTGGGATTTCGAGAACCCCTTGAGCGAGGTAACCTATGAAAACACGTGCTGTCATCATGGCCGGCGGAGAAGGTGCGCGTCTGAGCGTCCTGACGGTTAAACGGGCCAAACCCGCTGTCCCCTTTGCGGGGAAATACCGGATTATCGATTTCACCCTCTCTAACTGTGTCAACTCAGGGATCTTCGATGTCATGATCCTGGCTCAATACCGGCCTCATTCCCTGATGGAACATATCGGAGCGGGAGGACCCTGGGACCTCAATCGTGACTTCACCGGGGGTGTGCGCATATTCACCCCTTACAAGGCGCGCTTTGGAACGGATTGGTATATCGGCAATGCGGACGCGGTCCAACAGAACTATTCCTTTATCAAACAGACCCATCCTGATCAGGTGCTCATCCTCTCCGGTGATCACATCTATGCCATGGATTATGACGCCATGATCACCTTTCATATCGACCACCACGCCGATCTGACCATTGCCACCATCCGCGTCCCGCTCGAGGAGGCGCCGCGTTTCGGCATTGTGGGTGTGGCGGAAGACTATCGGGTCACCAGCTTCATCGAAAAGCCCAAGCAGCCGCCGTCCGATCTGATCAATATGGGCGTGTATGTCTTCAATGCGGACATCCTTGACCGTGTCTTGTGGCAGGACCACCAGCGCTCCGATTCAGCGCATGATTTCGGGAAAAATATCATCCCGCAAATGCTGAAGGAGGGTGCGGCGATTTATGCGTATCCCTATTCCGGGTACTGGATGGACGTCGGCACCATCGAATCCTACTGGCAGGCCCATATGGACCTCCTTGTAGAGCCGCCGCCGCTTAACTTGAACGATCGAGGCTGGGTGATCCATACCCGGACGGAGGAGCGCCCGCCCATGCGGATCGCCCAGGGGGCGAGCATCGAAAGCAGCATGATATCGGATGGCTGTATCATCGAAACCGGTGCGACGGTGCGGTCCAGCGTGCTCTCCCCGGGTGTGGTCGTCCGGGCGGGGGCCAAGGTGTGTCAATCGGTCGTCCTAACAGACACCGTCATCGAAGCCGGGGCGACCATCTGCCGGGCGATCATCGATAAGCGTGTCCGGATTGGAGAGAAAGCCGCCGTGGGTTCCTCTGAGCCGGGGGCCGCCCTGGCGGTTATCGGTAAGAACTCCGAAGTCCCTGCAGAAACCGTGGTGGAACCCGGAGCCGTGATCGGCACGGATGTCATTGCCCCGGATTATTCCTCCCGCGCCGTGCGATCGAACGAAATTCTGCAAACCAAACGGCAGCCCTATGAGATTTAAACGGGCGTCAGGCATCCTGCTGCACCCCACCAGCCTGCCCGGCCCGCATGGGATCGGTGATCTGGGCCCGGCTGCGTATCGTTGGGTGGACTTCCTTTTCTCGTCCGGGACCACGCTCTGGGAGATACTTCCGCTCGGACCCACCGGTTACGGCGATTCCCCCTACCAGTGTTTCTCGGCCTTTGCCGGGAACCCTTATCTGATCAGTTTGGAGTACCTGGAGAGGGATGGCTGGTTGCATGAGAACGAGCTCGGGAAGAGCGGCAATTTCCCGGAGCACGAAGTCGATTTCGGCAGACTCATCCCCTGGAAATTGAATCTGCTGGAACAGGCGTTTCAGCAATTCTCCGCGGATCCGGAGCCTGTCCAATTGGAATTCGATCAATTCTGCAGCACCCAGGCCGCCTGGCTGGATGATTATGCCCTGTTCATGGCGATCAAGGAAGCCCAGGGAGGCGGTTCGTGGGCGCAGTGGCCTCCTGATATCCGTCGCCGTGAGCCGGAGGCGATGCAGGCTGCCCGCCAAATGCACGCCTCAGCAGTGAAGCGTCACCAATTCTATCAGTTCGTTTTCTTCCGCCAGTGGACGGCTCTTCGGGAATATGCCCACCAGAAGGACATCCAGATCATCGGCGACGTGCCCATCTTCGTGGCCTATGATTCAGCCGATGTATGGGCACATCCCGAATTGTTCTTCCTGGACGGGGAGGGGAAACCCACCGTGGTGGCGGGTGTCCCGCCGGATTACTTCTCACCGACCGGCCAGTTGTGGGGGAACCCGCTCTATCGCTGGGATACCCATCGTGACAGCGGGTATCGATGGTGGCTGGATCGAATTCAAGCCTCCCTGAAGATGGTGGACATCCTGCGCGTGGATCATTTCCGTGGCTTTGCCGGTTACTGGGAGATCCCTGCGGGGAATCCGACCGCTGAGATCGGTCGGTGGGTTCCCGGGCCCGGGGCAGAGTTCTTTACCGCTCTGAAAACCGGGCTGGGCGATCTTCCGATCATCGCCGAAGACCTGGGCGTGATCACACCGGATGTCACCGCCTTGCGCAAGCAGTTCCGTCTGCCTGGGATGAAGATCCTGCAGTTTGCCTTTTCCGGTCCGGATAATCCCTTCCTGCCGCACTTATATGAACCCAAATGCGTGGCCTATACCGGGACGCATGACAATGACACGGCAAACGGCTGGTATGCCTCAGCCCCCGAGGCGGAGAAGCAATTCGCCCGTCGTTATCTGCACGCGGAAGGGAGCGCCTTCGCCTGGGATCTGATCCGCGCCTGCTGGTCCTCGGTGGCGGTCTTTGCCCTGGCTCCACTTCAGGATTTGCTGGATCTGGGGACAGAAGGCCGGATGAACTTTCCGAGCCGCCCGGGAGGCAACTGGACGTGGCGTTTCCCGGAGGCAGCGGTGAACGATGAGCTGGCTGCCAGGATCCGGGAATTGAACTACCTCTACCTGCGGTGAATCATTCGGGGTGGCCTGGAGGTCACCCCGAATGTTCACGGAATGGGTACCTATCCCCAGCCGTTCACGACAGCCGGTCAGGTCTGGTTCCGGGTCCGGGCTGCCAGATAAATGCCGGTCAGGATGAAAAGGCCCCCCAGGATTTTGATCCAACCCGGCGATTGCTGGAAAATGATGAATGCAAGAACCGTCGCGCCGATCGGTTCCCCGAGCAGGGTCACGGCGACGAACGATGCGGGCAAATATTTCAAGGCCCAGTTGTACGCGGTATGGCCCACCAGCTGGGGGATGAGGGCCAGGAGCAAGCACCAAAGGAAAACGCTCGCGGAATACCCAAAGGGTTTCTCCCCAGCTGCGAACAGGATGGCGATCAGGACGACTGCCGCCATGCTATAGACGATGAAAATATATGGAATGAGCTCGAGGGACGACCGTACTTTACGCCCGACCAGCATGTAGCCGGAGGCCATCCAGGCTCCAAAGAGTGCCAGAAGATCGCCGACGACGGCCTGGCCGTTGAAGAATGTCTGCAGGGACGGACAGGTCAGTCGCCCGGCCTGAAAGGTGCAAGCATCGCTTAAGGCGACCACTATACCTCCGGTCAGTGCCAGAAGCATCCCGAGAATGGCCGCCAGGCCGAGACGCTCGCGCAGGACCAGCGGGGAAAGCAGCGCTACCCAAAGAGGAGTCGTGGAGACCAATACCACCGAACTGGCGACGGAAGTATATTGCAGGGAGGTGATCCACGAAGCAAAGTGCACCGCCAGGAAGGTGCCGGAGAGCAACACCAGGATCCACTGGGAGCGTCTCAGGTTGGCCAGTTCTGAACGGTAGCGGGTGAGCGCCAAGGGAGCCAGGATCAAACTGGCGATGGTCAGACGGTAAGCGGCAATGACGATCGAGGGGGCACCCGCGTGCTGCGCAAACAGGATGAGGATGGCAGCCGTAGAAGCGGCCAGGACTCCGACCCCCAGTCCGGGAACGAGGGTCAATCGGCGGGGAGCTGGACTCCTGGGTCGGTCATCCATGGTTTGAATTATATGCGAAATGTTAGAACTTTTTGCCCATCTCTTGACATTTGCATAGGGTAGGCATAGAATCGCATTACTATCATAAATATCATAAATATTGTCACAAATATAAGGAGATCAATCATGGCATTTCAACTTTCCCCTATTCCATATGCATATGATGCACTGGAACCGTACATTGACAGCATGACCATGCAGATTCATCATGACAAACACCATGCGGCGTATGTATCCAACCTGAATGCGGCGATCGAAAAGCATGCCGAACTGAGCAGCAAATCGCTGGAGGCGTTGCTGGTGGATCTCAACACGGTCCCCGAAGATATCCGCACCGCGGTCCGCAACCACGGGGGTGGCACCTGGAATCACGATCTGTTCTGGAAGGTCATGGCCCCCAAGGCTGGCGGTGAGCCGAAAGGCGATCTGGCCAAGTCGATCGAATCTACGTTTGGCAGTTATGCCAACTTCAAGGCCGAGTTCGAGAAGGCCGCCATGGGCCGCTTCGGGTCCGGTTGGGCCTGGCTGGTTAAAAAAGGTAAAGGGCTGGCCGTGATCTCCACCGCGAACCAGGATAACCCGATGTCCGAGGGCATGACCCCCCTGTTGACGCTGGATATCTGGGAACATGCCTATTACCTCAAGTATCAGAACCGCCGCGCCGAATATGTAGCCAATTGGTGGAATGTGGTCAATTGGAACGAGGCGGCGAGCCGCTACGCCGCCAAGTAAGGCTTGTTCATACAGGCTCGGAAAAATTGCAGAAATCCCCTGTGCCAGATATAATATATATCTGGCATTTTCTTAAACCCAAGGAGGCTAGACGATGACCCATATCATCACCAGTTTATGCGTTCGCGATCGCGGTTGCATCGAGGTCTGTCCGGTGGAATGCATGATCCCTGGAGCGCCGGTTGCGGAATGGCCGTGGATTTACATTGATCCGGATACCTGCATTGACTGCGGCGCATGCATCCCGGAATGTCCTTACAACGCCATTTTTCCGGAAGACGAAGTCCCCTCGGCCTACACCGCCAAGGGGGGCGAATACATCAGCAAGGTCGGCTTGACCGGTCATTTCGAAGGGACCAACCACGAGGGAAACAAGATCGTGTTGGATACCGTCCGGCAGCTTCAGGCAGGGGAGGTCGTGGACCTGACGGCCGACATTCGGCCCAACTATGACTTTTTCAAGGGCGGACCTGGGTATGGTGCCAAGGATCAGGATACCGGCATGTAGGTGAATGGACAGTGCCCGATGTCCACGTGACATCGGGCATTTTTTTGTGATGGGTCAAACCAGATGTGATAGACTTAAGCTATGGTTGCCGTGACCCGTCTTGAACGCGATTCAATGGGGGAGGTCCGCGTCCCGAGCAGGGCGCTCTTTGGCGCTCAGACTCAGCGGGCGGTGGAAAACTTCCCCATTTCTGGCTTGAAGCCCTGGCGGGCATTCATCTGGTCCATGGCGCTGATCAAGTGTGCTGCCGCCGAGGTCAACTGCGACCTGGGCCTGCTCGACGCCGGGCGCATGGAGGCCATCACACAGGCGGCCCACGAGATCATGGATGCAAAGTGGGATGATCAATTCGTGGTCGATCCATTCCAGGCCGGGGCCGGAACCAGCCATAATATGAACGTCAATGAAGTCATCGCCAACCGGGCGACCCAGATCCTGGGGGGAAAATTGGGTGAGTACCGTGTTCACCCGAATGACCATGTCAACCTGGCCCAGTCCACCAACGATACCATCCCGACCGCCATCCGGGTGGGCTGTCTCTGGCGGTTGGATGAGCTGCTGGCTGGATTGGACGACCTGGTCGGGGCTTTGAAGGAAAAAGCACTCGAGTTCGACGGGATTGTTAAATCAGGACGCACGCACCTGCAGGACGCGGTGCCTTTGCGATTGGGGCAGGAATTCGGCGCATACGCCAGAGCCGTGGAGCGGGATCGCCAGCGCATCCGCCGTTCGGCCGAAGGGTTGCGCCGGCTGGGGATCGGAGGAACCGCGGTGGGGACCGGTCTCAACGCTCACCCGGAATATCATCTCCGCATGGTAAAAAAATTGTCGGAATTGAGCGGTCTTCAGCTGGAGGGATCCGACAACCTGTTCGAAGCGATGCAGTCGATGTCCGACGCGGTCGATTTTTCGGCCTCCCTGCGCACCCTGGCGCTGACCCTCATTCGCATCGCCAACGATTTCCGGCTGCTGGCTTCAGGCCCGTCGACCGGCCTGGATGAGATCCGCATGCCCAGTGTCCAGCCGGGGTCAAGCATCATGCCGGGCAAGGTCAACCCGGTCATGGCCGAGATGCTGGACATGGCCATGTTCCATGTGGTGGGATGTGACACGACCATCGCCCTGGCCGCCCAGGCCGGGCAGTTGGAATTGAACGTCATGATGCCCGTCATCGCCCACCGCCTCTTCGAGGAGATGCAGGTGGTGATCGGGGCTGTCCAGGCTTTTACCAAACGGGCGGTGCGCGGGATCAGTGCCAACCGTGAAAAGGCCGAGGGGTGGCTTGCCAGGAATGCCATCCTGGTGACCGCGCTCAATCCCCTGATCGGATATGCACAGGGGGCGGCTCTGGTCAAGGACGCTGCGGCTCGCGGCCTGTCCATCCAGGAAGTCGCCGTCCAAAAAGCCCTGGCAGGCGCTTTAAAACATCGCGACCAGGATCGGCTGGTGACCCGCCAGGAGGTAGAATCCGCATTGAAGGACCTGTATCGGCTGACCGAAGGTGGGATCGTCACCGAGGGAGGCAGCCAGTGAACCAGAAAAAGATGGGACGGTTAAGGAGCATCTATGACCTTTGATCCGACTGCCTTGAGCGGCTTTATCCGCATCTTGATCGCCTTTGCCGGGGCATTTGTCGTCGCCTTGTGGCTGTCTCTGGTGGTATGGACTTATCGCGATATTCATGCCCGCCACCGGGACCGCCTGGTGCACATCCTGGCGACCGTGCTGGTCGCCCTTTTAAACCTGCCTGGCGTGCTGGTGTATCTCATCCTGCGACCGGCGCGCACGCTGGAGGAGGAATACCAGCAAACCTTGGAAGAAGAGTCGCTGCTGCAGTCGATCGAGGACCAGGCCGTTTGTCCGGGCTGCGAAAGGCGCATCCGGGAGGACTGGCAGGTCTGTCCAAACTGCCAGACCAAGCTCAAGAAGCCCTGCCATCACTGCGGTCGCCTGATGGAACTGCCCTGGAATATCTGCCCGTACTGCGGTACGCCGGCCCCGGGGATGCGGAAGGAAAATGAAACCATGGATGCCGTGATGAGGGACCTGCCGAAGGAAGAAAAGACGGGCATGGGCTCCCCTTCAGCCTGATCATCGAGGTTTGACCTGAAATGAAGATCTATGATATCTCACTTGCCTTGAGCCCCCTGTTGCCGGTCTGGCCCGGCGACCCGGCCTTTGAACTGGAACGCGTCCAGTCCATGGAGGCCGGTGCCCACAACAACGTCTCTCGCATGGATATGGGTGTCCACACCGGGACGCACGTCGATGCTCCATTTCACTTCATCCAGGATGGGCGGACGGTAGAATCGCTATCCCTGGAGATTCTGATCGGACCCGCCTTGGTCGTCCGCATCCCGGACGAGGTCAGCCGGATCACGGCCGAAGTTCTGGAGCAGGCACAGCTCCCGCCCGGGGTGGAGCGTCTGCTTTTTCGAACCAGCAATTCGGGGCTCTGGGGAGGAGCTGTAAAGGAATTTCACACCGGCTTTGCAGCCATCCCTGTGGATGGGGCTGAATGGCTGGTACGCTACGGGGCCAGGCTGGTCGGCGTGGATTACCTGTCGGTTTCTCCTTACCAGAACAGCATCCCAACCCACCGTACCCTGCTGCAGGCCGGCGTGGTCATTGTGGAGGGATTGGATTTGAGTGCGGTCGCGGCGGGGAAGTACAACCTGTATTGTCTTCCATTAAAATTGGTCGGCTCGGATGGCGCACCGGCGCGTGCCATCCTGACCAGCTAAAGGATGGGTCCCCCTCCAGCTCAGCAATAAAAACCTCCCGTCCATGGACGGGAGGAATATTGTTTTAGTACCGACGCTGACCGCCGCCGCCGCCGCTGGGGCTTCGGCGGTTGTGTCCTCCGCCCGGGCCACCGCGGCTGAAGCCGCCACCCCCGCGGTTGAATCCACCCGGCCCTCGTTCCTCTTTCGGGCGGGCAAAATTGACCTTCAAGGCCCGGTTCCCCAGATTCTGGCCATTGAACATCTGGATGGCTTTTTCTGCATCGCTCTGGTTGTTCATTTCGACGAAGGCGAAACCCTTGGATTGGCCGGTATCGCGGTCTTTGATCAGGGTCACAGAGGCGACAGCCCCGGCCTGGGCGAACAGGTCCTTCAGCTCGTCCTCGGTCGTTGTGTAGGACAGATTGCCTACATAGATCTTGGTTTGCATCATTCTCTCCTTGTGAGTGGGCACCAGCCCTATGAAAAAGCCGACAGCCTAGGAAAGGTCTGGCGGCATTCGCGCACACAAATCCTTACGCAAGTACGTTCATTCTATCATAAAAGCTTGTCACCCGCTGACATTCCGCGCAGAAGATTGGATCAGCTCGCGGCTGGAAGCGTGGCGCCTCCATCCACGACGAGGACCTGGCCACAGATCATGGCCGCAGCGGGTGAGCAAAGGAACGCCACGACCCTTGCGACATCCTCCGGGGTGACAAGCCTGCCGGCCGGGGTCGCCGCGATCGCTTTTTGGAGAACGCCCTTGTCCTTCAGGGCGGCGAAGTGCTTGAGGGCTTCCGTCTCAACGATTCCGGGGGCAACCGCGTTCACGCGGATCTTCTGCGGGGCGAGTTCCACGGCCAGGTAACGGGTCAGGGATTCCAGGGCGGCCTTGCTGGCCCCGACGACGACATAATCGGGCATGACGCGGGAGGCTCCCGGGCTGGAGATGCTGACGATCCATCCCCCACCGCGTTTCACCATCAAAGGTGTGCAGCGCTGAGCGCTGAAAAGCAGGGCACGGGCGTTGATGTTCATGGTCCAGTCCCAGCCTCTGGGTTTCTGTTCCAAAGCGGGACGGTTGTATCCCGATGCGGCGTTATTCACGAAGATATCCAGTCCGACAAAGGTCTTTTCGACCTCATCGAATAGCCGGTTCAGATCATCCAGGTCTCCCACATCCGCCTTGACCACCAGGGCGCGGCGGCCGAGTTTCCGGATCTCCTCGGCGGTCGCTTCCGCGGGAGTCCGGTTGCGGAAGAAGTTGACAGCGATATCCGCACCCAGTCTGGCCAGGTGCAGGGCGATCGCCTGGCCAATGCCGCGTCCTGAGCCCGTTACCAGCGCAACCTTTCCGGAAAAAGATGTCTCATTCACCGCGGCCTCCATGGTCAGCCTCCGCTGCTTTCGGTTTTCCCCGCAAATGGTATGAACTGTTCTACCCGCGCCGGACCGAGTTCATCGAAGTGGATGGTCAGGTCCGAACAATCGAACTGGCAGCCGCAGTTCGGACAAATCACTTTGCACTGACGTTCGATCATCCCTGCACCGCAGCGGTCACACACATACCTCTGCTGACCCTGGCGCCTGGGGTAGGCCCGGCTGCCCGTCGCGGGTTTGGGACGGGTCGGTTCAGTTTTTTTCATAGAGGACCGGTTTCAGGAGGGTAGGATCAAAAGCCGACAGGCGTTCAGGTCCCAGCCGCTCGACTTGGAGCATGGCTGCCTGCAAATCGCGCTGCAGTTGTCCGACCTGGATGCCGCGGCACGTTTCCGGCCAGCGGGTCAACCACTTCTGACTGCGTTGGTACACCTTGACGGCACCGGGGAAGTTGCAATGGGTGATATGGAGGTAAACCACGGCAGCCTGCAGGATGCCGCGGTACAGGTCGCGGATGGAGGTCGCCTCTTCCTTCCAGGCAGCCTCAAGGGACTCGTGGGCTTCGAAATAGGACCTACGGTTAAACAGCTCCAGACCCTCGATCACCTTGGGATGGAGTGGTTGTTGACAATTCCTCAATTCGGTCATCCTGTGCGGCATTATATCATGCACCATTTTTCATACGACCGTGGTCTGACCCCCTGACGGCGGTGATTGACGGGATGACCCCGTCGCTTATCTGGTAAAATCCCTTCGGGCCATCCCATGAAGAGGTTCTTAGGTAGCCAATCATTTTCGATCCTGCTGGGTGGAATTGCGATTCTGGCAGTGGTTTATATCGCTGCAGGACTCCCTTCCTTCAAATTCCAGCCGGCGGAATCGTTGGTCATCAATCAGGCCGTCGTCACGCCGGTCCCCCAGGCAGCCCCGGTGGCGGGGCAACCCTTTCCCCTGGATACAATCCTGGTCCTGACCGCTGGACTTCTCGTGCTCCTGGCCGGATTGTTTGCCCTGATCGACCGGGAGCAGCGCAAAAAGCTTTTGATCGCCCTGCTGCGGATCGGGCTCACCACGGCCGCTATCCTGTTCGCGCTTTCGCGCCTGGGAAGGATTCCCCCGCCGGTCGCCCCTGAAAAAACGGACCAGGCGCCTTTTCCGGGCCAGCTGTTGTCCGGTCCGGCGTCAACCTCGCAGCTCTTCACCCCTCCCCATTTGGCTTCCTGGGCGATTTATCTCATTACTGTGCTGCTCCTGCTGGGGATCGGCGGGGGCGTCGGATGGTTCTTGCGCAGGAAGCGGAAGGATCGCCAGGCACTTCCTCTGGACGAGCTGGCGTCGATCGCCCGCACGACCCTGGATGACATCCGCTCTGGCAGCGATTGGGAGGATGCAGTCGTGAAGTGTTATGTTCGCATGAGTGCGACCGTCGGCAGGCGGCGCGATCTTGCCCGTTCAGCGACCGTGACCCCGACCGAATTTGCGGTGCAGCTGGAACAGGCGGGTATACCGGGGCCGGCCATCCGCCAGTTGACGAGTCTCTTTGAAGGGGTCCGATATGGTGGAAAACACTCCACCGAGAAGGACGTGCAAAAAGCAGTGGACTGCCTGACCACCATCCTGCATGCCTGCGGGGAAGCGTTATGAAGCCGGGCCGCACTTTCGCCTGGATCGCAGCCTTTGCGGGGGTGCTTTTGTTGGCTTTCCTTCTGCGAGCAGCCGTATTCGAGTGGATCATCCTGCCGCTGGCACAGTTGTTCTGGTGGCTCCGGGTTCTCTATCGCGCCATTCCTCAGCTGGTTTACTGGGTGATCCTTGTCGTCGTTCTGATCTATCTCACGATCAGCACTTTCGTCGTGCACCTGCCCGAGATCCAACGAACCAGGCATTCCGGCGGATTTCGGATTGGCGAGGTGCAGCAGGTGTCCTTCTGGCTGACGCGCAGCCGCCGTGGCATATTTTCCCGCTGGCATCTAGCGAACCTGTTAGCGAACCTCGCCTTGGATATCCTTTCCCGCCGGACCGGCACCAGGAAATCCGGCCTGCGTCTGGCCGGCCCGGGATGGGATCCGCCTGCGCAGGTGCAGGGCTATCTGGAAGCGGGCCTGACGACCACTTATGCGGACTATCCGCGGCCGGGGATATTTTCCAATGAGCCGCATACGCCCCTGGATGCCGACCCCGAGCCGATCGTGGACTATCTAGAGTCTCTTCTGGAGGACGACCATGGCCATCAACATTCCTGAAACTTCCAGCCTGTGTCAGCGGGTCATCGGCGAGGTGGAAGGTGCGATCGTTGGAAAGCGGATCCTGCTGGAGACGATCATGGCCTCGATCCTGGCCGGCGGCCATGTCCTGCTGGAAGATTACCCCGGATTAGGAAAAACGCTGATCGCCAAATCTTTTGCAGCCGCCCTGGGTCTGGATTTCAAACGCATCCAGTTCACCCCGGACCTTCTGCCGGGAGATATCACCGGCGGTTACATCTACAACCGGGATGAGAACCGCTTTGAGCTGCGCAAGGGGCCGGTCTTCGCAAACATCATCCTGGGCGATGAGATCAACCGGGCTTCGCCAAAGACTCAATCTGCGCTGCTGGAAGCCATGCAGGAAGGCCAGGTCACCCTGGAAGGCGAGACCCTGCGCCTTCCAGACCCGTTCCTGGTGCTGGCAACCCAGAATCCGATCGAATATGAAGGCACGTTTCCGCTTCCCGAGGCACAGCTGGACCGCTTCATGGTCAAGGTGACTGTGGGTTACCCCGCCTTGGACGAGGAAGCCCAGATCCTCCACCGGCGCCATGAACGCAAAACGGAGGATGTGGAATTAAAGCAGGTCATTGACCCGGGGCAGCTTCTGGAGATGCGTGCGGCCGTGGAAGATGTCCACGTTGATGCGGACCTGGAGAGCTATATCGCCGCGGTGGTCCAGGAAACCCGTAGGGATCGGCATGTTTCGGTCGGAGCCAGCCCGCGGGCTTCGCTGGCCTTCCTCAAGATGGCCCGGGCGCGCGCCGCGTTGGTGGGCCGCGATTACATCCTCCCGGACGATATCAAGCGGTTTGACCTGCCGGTTCTTTCGCACCGGCTGATCCTGCAACCCGAATTCTGGCTGACCCGCCAGGTGATCGAGGAAGTGATTCGGGATGTTTTTGCCCGGGTTCCGGTCCCGGTGGTGAAGGGGGCCTAGGGTGCATCCGGGAGGGAACGGTTGATCGCCGGGGTAGCCCAATGAACCGCGCTTTCATCACCGCACTACTGGCCTGCCTGCTGATCGTCACCGGCCTGGCGGCCCTGCATGCGCCGCTCCTCGTCCTGGCTGTCCCGGTTTGTATCTACCTGCTCAGCGGGATCCTCTTCCGTCCAGGGGACATCCAGATCGAAGCGGAGCGCAGGATTAGCGCTGAACGGGTGCTGGTCGGGGAGAAAGTCCTGGTCACCCTGAAGGTGACCAACCCCACGAATCACACGCTCGAGGAATTACTGCTGGAGGACCTGGTGCCTCCAGGTCTTGAGATCGTCGAAGGATCGTGCCGCCACCTGGTCAGGCTTCCGGCCGGTGGGTCTGTGACCTGGACTTATGGGCTGCGCGGGAGGCGGGGGAGCTACAGCCTCGGCCGGCTGAGGGCAACTGCTCGAGACCAGCTGGGATTGGCAACGGTTCAGCGGACGGTCACCACGACCGGCCAGCTGCTTATTGTGCCGCCCGTGCTGAGACTGCGGCGCGTGGCGATCCAACCCCGCCGGACGCGCGTTTACTCCGGGACCATCCCGGCGCGCCAGGGTGGCCCGGGGGTCGAGTTCTTTGATGTCCGGGAATACCAGACCGGAGATCCGCCCCGCTGGATCAACTGGCATTTGACCGCCCGTCATCCTGCCTCAGTGTATGTGAACCAGTTCGAACAGGAGCGCGTGGCTGATGTCGGCCTGATCCTGGACGGCCGCCGGATTGCGAACGAGTTCGGTGAGCGAACGATCTTTGAGCATTCGGTTCTGGCGACCGCCTCGCTGGCAGACGCGTTCCTCAACGCGGGCAATCATGTGGGAATGTTCTTCTATGGCAAGCAGATCGTCTGGACCATGCCGGGATACGGCAAGATCCAGGCGGAGCGCATCCTGCATGACCTGTCCCGGTTGGAACCGGGCGATTCTCAGATCTTCAGTGACCTGTATGTGCCCCGCAACCTGTTTCCGTCGCACTCCCAGCTGGTTCTGATCAGCCCTCTGGCTTCCGCGGATGATGGCGCTCTCGTCGCCCTGCGTTCGCGAGGCTACCACGTGCTGGTCATCAGCCCGGACCCGGTAGCTTTTGAGCTCGCCGCGCTGCCGGTTTCAACCACGACCGACCTGGCGGCGCGCATTGTCCGTTTGCAGCGTAATCTTCTATTGCGCCGTTTACGCGCCACGGGGATCCAGGTGGTGGAATGGGATGTGTCCCAACCCTTTGAACTGGTCGCCAGACAGTTCCTGGAACGGCGTCCGGGACTGACCCGGGGAGTTCAGCCGTGACAGCCTTCCTCCTGTTCGGCTCGATCCTCCTCAGCGTGGGATGCGTGGCGAGCGGCTATTCCCTGGCTGGATATTTCGTGCCCGGGATCCTTCTCGGGGTGCTGGGAACGACCTGGATCATCGGGCTCATTCGTCGTTGGAAGTGGGTCCCGCTGCCGGGCTTGTTAGCTATTTATGGGTTCGCCGCGGCAGGCTTTTTTCTAGGGTTGCCCGCCGGCCTCATGTTCCTGGGTGCGATCTTTGGCCTATCGGCCTGGGATCTGTCCGATTTTTATGCTCGCCTTCGACTGGCCGCGGAAGGGGACGATGTGCCTGGGTTGGAGCGCCGCCACATCCTGCGCTTGATGTTGGTCCTCCTGCTGGGTGCGGGGCTGAGCACCGCGGCGCTCGTGGAGCATGTTCATATATCCTTCGAATGGATGGTGGTCCTGATCCTTTTGGGCGCGTGGGGCTTTGGGCGGATCGTCCGACAGCTGCTGCATTAGAAGAGAAACGGATGTGCTCCATCCAGACCAGCCTGCTCAATCGGCCTATTCAAGCGCGGTTCTATTTTATAATATAGGCTGGCGATTCAATCTGACCCATCCACATTCCACTCAGTGAGGTTCCAATGTTCGATCTCCCCGATTCTGAAATCCTGCGCTTGTCAAAGGAGCACGTCTTCTGGACCTGGTCGGCGCAGGGGAAGGTCAATCCCCTCCCGGTCAAGAGCGCCAAGGGGGTCTACTTCTGGGACACGGATGGAAAGCGTTACCTGGATTTTAATTCCATGACGATGTGTGTCAATATCGGCCATGGGGATGAGCGCGTCATTCGGGCGATCCAGGCCCAGGCTGCCGAGCTTCCATACGCTGCACCGGGAATGACGACCCGGGTGCGCGCCCTGGCGAGCAAACTGGTCGCGGAGCTTTCCCCAGGGGGAAAACTGACCAAGGTTCTTTTCACCCTCGGCGGAGCGGATGCCAATGAGAATGCCGTGAAGCTGGCGCGCGGCAGGACCGGCCGCACCAAGATCCTGTGCCGCTACCGGTCCTATCACGGCGCAACCGCGGGTGCCATGGCCTTAAGCGGCGATCCCCGCCGCACGGCCTGGGAACCGATGCTCATGCCGGGAGTGGTTCATTTCCTTGATCCGTACCGCTATCGCTCGACCTTCCACCGCACCTCGCCGGATATTTCAGAGGCGGAATTTTGCCAGGATTACCTGAACCACCTGGAGGAGGTGATCCGTTACGAGGGGCCGGGGACTATCGCCGCCGTCCTGATCGAATCCGTCACCGGGACCAATGGGATCATCATCCCACCGGAAGGGTACTTGCAGGGTGTCCGAAGATTGTGCGATCAGTACGGCCTGCTCCTGATCGCCGATGAGGTGATGAGCGGTTTTGGTCGGACCGGGAAGTGGTTCGCGGTCGATCATTGGCAGGTCATCCCCGATATCATGACCATGGCCAAAGGACTCACCTCTGCGTATGCACCGCTGGGTGCGGTCGCCATGAAGCCCGAGGTCGCCGCCGCCTTCGAGGATGCCAAATATGAGAGCGGTTTGACCTACACTTCCCATCCGATTTCGCTGGCAGCGGCGATCGCTAATATCGGGGTCATGCAGGAGGACCATCTCATCGAACACGCTGCCCAGATGGGGCCCGTGCTGCACAAGCTGCTGGCGGATTTAGGGGAGACCCATCCCTCGGTGGGTGAGGTCCGTAATATCGGCCTGTTCGGCGTCATCGAACTGGTCAAAAACCGCCAGACCAAGGAACCGTTAACCCCCTGGAACGGGTCCTCCCCCGAGATGGCGGCATTCAGCAAATACTGTCTCGATCACGGTCTGTATGTGTACACCCACTGGCATACGGTCCTGATCATCCCGCCCTTGATCATCACCGAAGAACAGTTGAAGGAGGGATTCAAGGTGCTGGATCGAGCGCTGGCGATCACCGACCGGGCGGTCGAAGCATAGAGGCCTATCAGGGGATTATGCCCTGGGTTATTTTTTGGGGCGCCGCCTGCCCGGTTCGGTCTGATCTGCCGCTCATGGAGCTCCGGTGCCGGGTGCAGGCGGCGTGCAACTTTTTTAAGCTTAAAGCATCTGATTAAGGGCAA
>Ga0209039_10000432_pt1 | contig 40824 bp, 35 predicted proteins | sample BogFormECP12_OM1_FD_188238 | JGI IMG/M metagenome (GOLD analysis project Ga0209039, IMG submission 188238) | Bog forest soil microbial communities from Calvert Island, British Columbia, Canada - ECP12_OM1 (SPAdes) (version 2) | ecosystem: Environmental > Aquatic > Freshwater > Wetlands > Bog ...
ACAGGCATCCTTCGCTGAAAGTCGCGAGTTCGGATGAGCGCCACAGGATCTCGGGGTTGGCGAGCTTGAGGGGATGCGGCTTCTCGCCCTCGCGCGCGACGTCGAGGACGATGACGCGGCGCGATTGCCCGACCTGCGGTGCCGCGAGCCCGACGCCGATCGCCTGATACATCGTTTCGAGCATGTCGTCCATCAGCCGCCGGACCTTGGCATCGACCGCAGGGACGGGTCGCGCCTTGATTTTGAGCCGAGGGTCGGGAGCGGTGATGATCGAGAGGAGGGCCATGGGAGCGCGCTCTAGGTAGGGTGCAGGCGGCTTGCCGTCAATATGACCGGTGTCATGACCGGCTTGTGGATGTCGATCAAATATTAACCATTGGGCGAGATAACTGAAGCTTACGGACCTTCGACTCTCGGGTTGGAAATCGATTATGGCTCCCCTGACCAAACCCTCTTTGGGCAAGCTTTCCGCGATCGCGAGCCTCGCGGTCGGATTGTGCTTCAGCTCTCCGCTGCTGGCGGGCTCGGTGTCCGACGGAACCGCTCCCTCGCCGCAAAAAGGCGTCAACATCGCAAGCGGGCCAAAGGCGCCGGAGACCGACGAGCCGATAGCGCGGTTGCAAATGGCGTCCGACCTCCTCGCATTCGGGCGGGACAGTAAAGACCCGCTGGTTCTGATCGTTGCGGCCCGGATCATGAAAGCACTGGGTGGCACCGAGATTGACCTCAAACCGGAGGGGAAAGCGGCGACGGAGAGCGCACAAAAATCGGGCCAGCCGGTGTCGGCTGACTCGATCCTCGTTGAAGCCCGCGATCTCGCCAAAGGTGAGAAGATCACCAACCTGCTGATCGACGAGACCGCCGCGATGGGAGTCGCCGCCGGGGACGGGCAACCCAAGACCCATCAAGACACGGTCCAACCCGGTGCTACCGATGTCTATGGTGTCGTGTTCAGCGGCGGGCAGTTGGCCGAAGCAGGCATCGCCGGGGATGGCAGTAGCGATCTCGACCTGCTTATCTACGACGACAACGATCACCTCGTTTGCCGCAGCACCGGGAGCAGCGATCGCGAATATTGCCGTTGGTGGCCGAGGTGGACCGGGACGTTCCGCATCGAGATCCAGAATTTGGGCACTGTCGCGAATCTGTACCGCGTTGCGACGAATTGACGAGCGGGCAGCCGTCGATCGATCACACGAATCCGAGCGCCTTAAAAAAAATTTTGATCGTCTCGGCGGCGGGGCGCCGTAGAATCGTCTCGTTGGTGAACAGCTCGAACTCGGCCCCCTCGCCCGAAGCGTGCAATGGCGAGCGGATCGCGATGCCGCGTTCGAGCAGCCGCTCGGGCAAGCCTGCAGCATCCCCGCCGCGAATGCGCAGACGCGTAACGTTAGTCGCCGCCGCCGACCGCACAATTTCGCAGCGGCCGTGCTTCCGTAAAGCGCCGAACAGATTGTCGGCCGCCTCCGCGGCGCGCGCAAAGCGCTCGCCGAACCCATCAAGATAATGCAGGGCAACCGCCGCATAAGGCCAAGCCTGCCGTAGCCCGCCGCCGAACATGCGCCGTTGATGGTAGAGGTTTTCGAGCAGATGCCGGGGCCCGGCGAGCACGGCACCGCTACCAGCATTAAAATATTTGTATAGCGATACGTAGACGGTATCGAACAACGCTGCGTAGGTCTGCGGCGCTATCCCGGTGTAGGGGTGAGCCAGGAACAGTCGGGCGCCGTCCAAATGGAGCCCAATCCCTTGCTCGCGCGCGAATGCCGCAATGCGTTGCATCTCGGTGAAGTCGAAGACCTCGCCGACGACACGGCGCACCGGGGATTCGATCGAAATCGCCCCGACCGGCGTCGCGACGCGACCCTCCTCGGCGCGCGCGACCTCGGCTGCCGCCTCGGCCAGGCCAAAGGTCGCGCGCGCGGGCGCGAGAGGGATCAAGGTCAACCCGCTCAACTCCTGCACGCAATCGCCGGCGTCGTTGTAGATGTGGCTCTCCCGCTGCACTAACACTCGGCAGCCGCGCCGCGCGAGGAGGCGGAGCGCCAGATGGTTGGCGAGCGTGCCGCTGGGCAGGAAGACAGCGGCTTCCTTCCCGAGCATCGCCGCTATCCGCTCTTCGAGTTGCGTGACGACGCCATCCCGCGAGAACTCGTCCATGGCAATCCCGTCAGTCTCTGCGAGCCGGGCCAGCAAGCGAGCATATTCGGCGGACGACAGTGCCAAGCCATCAGACCGGAAGTGGATGCCGTCGTCCTCGGCGCCCTGCGGGTCCTTCCCCTGAGCCGCCACCGCTCACCTCCCCTAAAGTTTCGCCTTAGCAATGAGTTGCGGACATCGTGACCAAGGGGATGTTAGCATAGTGTTCCGATCCGTGCCTCACATCGCCGCCTTGGAGATCGCGATGTACCGATCTCATTCTTGTTTTGCCAGTCTTTGCCTTGCTGCGATCGTTCTTTTGCTGACACCGGCGAAGAGCCGGGCCTGGAGCGCCGAGGGACACACGATCGTGGTGCTCGTTGCCGATCGGCTGCTGCAAGCCCAGGAGAGCCCGACGCCAAGAAAGCTGGCAGAGCTGCTGGCAAGCGACAAGTCGAACAGTTGGACCAAAACCGACATCGCTGGCGAGGCCACCTGGGCGGACGCTCTGCGCGAGAAAAGCCCGGAGGGCCGAGCCGCGACGACGAAATGGCATTATGTGAAACTCGACGTTAACAATCCCGACCTGACAAAAGCATGTTTTGGCAAACCCGCCCTCCCGTCGATGGCGCCGGCGAGCCACGGGCTGCAAGATGACTGCGTCGTCGACAAAATCGAACAGTTCGCCAAAGAGCTCCGCGATCCCGCCACCTTCCCGGGGGAGCGGCTGATGGCGCTGCAGTTCCTGCTGAACTTTGTCGGCGATATCCATGATCCTCTGCACACCATCGAACAGCATGATCAGGAGGGCCGCTGCGTCGCGCTCCTGCTGCCGGGAGCGAAGACCCCGGTCCGGCTCAGCGCTTATTGGGACGACACGTTGGTCGTCGAGGCCGAGGGGAAGGACACGGCCAAGGCCGCCACCGAAATCGTCGCCCTCCTGACAGCGGCCGACGTCCGAAAATGGTCTAGTGGCACGCCCGCCGACTGGGCGCAGGAATCTCACAATGTAGCGAAGGAAATCACCTACAGCTTTGTAAAGGATGCCCCCAAGGATGCGGTCGGCAGCAAGTATGTCTTCCCGGTACGCAAGGGCGAAAATGACCCGTGCGGCCCGGTCCCGGTTTACAGTGTCGACACCACCTATCGCGACCGCGCTCTTACCGCGGTCAAAGAGCAGCTAGCAAAAGCTGGAGTGCGTCTCGCCTTTCTCTTGCGAGAGAATCTGCAATAGGCTATTGTTATCGCAGTGCGCGCGCTCCGATCAGCGACACCGCGATTTCGACCGGATCGTCATCGGCACCCGCGAGGAATTCGACTGCGCGCTGGACAGGGTCATGCAGGCGCGCGCTCAGATCCGCGATTTCCGAGATCCGCACTGCACGCCCTTGCAGATCCGCCGCACATTGATCGAGCACCCTTTCCAGTACAAAGGCCACTGTGACCCGGTCCGAAGACATAGAGGATGCCACACACCCTCTCGCGGATATCGCCAGTTCCCGCAATGCCTCCAGGCTGCCGAAACGGCCGCGTTGCGTCTGATAGAGGAATTGGCGCCGCAAATGCGCTGCCGCCAGATCGATAACCGATCTGGTCAACTGAAGTCACGCCGAGTAAACAGGGCCTCGAAGGGGATTCCCGCCTGGCGGAAATTTTCGGCGGCGCCTTCGAGGCGATCGACCACGGTTATTACCTTTAATACCGTGCATTGAAATAGCCGGGTCTGGTCGACCGCTCGCATCACGGAGCTCCCGGTGGTGGTAACGTCTTCGAACAGAATGACCCGTGATCCTCGGTCGAGCAGACCATCAACCCGCTGGTCGGTGCCGTGGCCCTTGGCCTCTTTGCGGATAAAGAACCCCTTTATCGGCTTCTCGGGCCAGCTCCGCATGCAGAGAGCTGCGACGATCGGGATCGCCCCTGTTTCCATCCCCCCGATATAGTCGACATCCTCGACCCTGATCTTGTCGAACAGCAGGTCGGCGAGCAGCGAAGCCCCTTCGGGATCGAGCATCGTCTTCTTCAGATCGATGAAAAAATTGCTCGATCGACCCGAAGTCAGGCGAAAACCTCGACCCTGCAACAGCGATGCGCGGCGAATGATCGCGAGAAGCTTTTGTCTCTTGTGAGAAAGATCAAAGGTTTCGCGGGTTACCATAAGACGCCACCGCATCATCCCGAGCCGCGACCCGGAATTAAGCCTGAAGGTTCGCCACGGGACAAGCTTCCTCGCAGGGGCGATGCTTGACGCGACGCGGCGCGGACGGCTAATCCTTCGCCGCAGGTCAACCAGCATCTAGAGGGGACGAGATGGCAGTGCGACTGGTCGTCACGATCACCGCCGCACCGGGAAAGGGGAGCGAGCTCGCGCAAGTGATGAAGGCCCGTTGCGAGGAATGCATGAAAGAGCCCGGCTGCGAGCAATTCGAGGTCTTTCAAAGCGCCCTCAACCCGGACAAGCTGGCATTGCTGGAGCGTTGGACCGACCAGGCGGCTCTGGACACGCATGCGAAACTGAACAGCACGCGCCCGGCATCGCGCCCTGAGCTGCGCGTCGGGAGCGGTGAGCGCGAAGACTATCAGTATAACCGGACCCGTTAGGGAGGGCGCAATGCTCGATCTGGTCGTCGCCGGCGGCGTCGCGGTCATGCCGACCGGTGCGCAAGCCGCGGATATCGGCGTCGCCGGCGGCAAGATCGCTACTATCGGCGCGCCGGGCAGCCTGCAATCGGTCGGCGCGGCGCGGATCGTCGACGCCAGTGATCAGATCGTCATTCCTGGCGGCATCGATCCGCATATCCATTGCAGCATGCCGATCCCGTTTCCCGGCCGCAACGAGGATCTGCTGAGCGCGCCGCCCGAGCAAGTCAGTCGTGCCGCCCTGCACGGCGGCACGACGACGTTGCTCGATTTTGCTCAGTGCCCGCCGGATCAGCCGCTGCAGCGGTCGATTGAATCGCGCCAGCGCGAATGGGCCGGCTCGTGCTGCTGCGACTATGCCTTCCATCTGCTGCTGCATGGCAAGCTGTCGCAGGGCGTGCTCGACGCACTGCCCGAGGCGATCGAAGAGGGTCACGCCTCGGTCAAAATGTTCACCACCGACATCCGGCCCAATCGGCAGGGCCGGATGGTGCAGTTCGGCGACATCTGGGAGGTGTTGCAAATCGTCGCGGCCAAAGGCGGGATCGCCGCCATTCACGCCGAGGACAACGACATCGTCATGCACATGTACGAGAAGCTGATCCGCGAGGACCGCGTCGGCTTCGAGAATATGGCCGAGGTGCACAATACCCTGTCGGAGGATCTGTCGTTTAACCGGGTGATCCGGCTGGCCGAGAATGTCGAGGGTGCTGCACTCTATATGGTGCATGTATCGGCCGCGACCGGGGTCGCGGCGATCGCGCGGTCACGGGCGCAGGGCTTCCCGATCTATGGCGAGACCTTGCACCAGTACCTGCTCTACACCGCCGAGGACTACAAGCGGCCGGGCGGGCAAATGTATCATACTTACCCCTCGCTCAAATTCGCCAAGGACCAGGAGGCGCTATGGGCGGCGACCGGTCATGGCGCAATCCAGGCGATCGCCACCGATGAGGTCTGCTGCCCCTTGCAGGTGAAGCTCCAGGGCCGACGCATCGATGACACGACCGGCGGCAATTCCGGGGTGGAGCCGCGTCTGTCGCTGATGTACACGCATATGGTCGAGAAGCGCGGTTACAGTCTTGCCGATTTCGTCGGGCTCGTCTCGTCGAACGCGGCGCGCATCATGGGTCTTTATCCGAGGAAGGGGGCGCTGGCGATCGGCTCGGACGCCGACATCGTGCTGCTCGATCCGCGCGCGCGAAGGGTGTTGCGCAAAGAGGACCTGCACGAGACCGACTACACTCCCTGGGACGGCCACGAAGTCGCCGCCTGGCCGAGCATGACCATTCTGCGCGGCAAGGTTGTGGTCGACAACGGTGTGTTCCTCGCGAGCCCGAGCGACGGCCAATTTCTGCCGCGTAAGATCAGCACCGATATTCGAGCCCGCCCCGCGCTTTGATCGCTCTGGGGCGGGACTATTCGAGACGGGTTTGGATGGGGCAAAATTAGAAAGTCGTGCGCAGGCCCCGCGGCCCTGCAGGACTCTCCGGGAAGGATGGTTCGGCTGGAAGGATCGAGCGTAGTGTCTCACCTCAGATCGAGCGTCGCGGCCGCTTCGGCCGCCTCGGTCTCCGCTATAGCGAGCAACTGAGCCGCCGGGCCGCTGATCAGCCCCGCGGTGGCTCGTCGGCCGGGGGTTGCCTGTTGAATTACCCGGCGGCGCTGACCCGCTGGGGTCGACCGTAATTTCGCCGACCCCTCTAAAAGCGGGCAAAACAGGGTGAATCATCGATTTCGCGCTGAAATTTTCCCTGGTTATCCTCGACATAACCTTCTATATCAGACACTTAGGAGTTGGTTTTCGACGCGAACGAACAGGGGCGTATTTTCACCGAGTAGGGGGCCGAATCGTACTATCAGGGGGATAGCAGGGGAGGGAACCAGTCGTCGATTCATCGGAGTCGAAAGTCCATTGATGTTACGAATAACAGTATTTCTATATTGACAAAAAAGCCGGCCCTGATATAGAGCCGAAACTCCGCTTCGGCAAGCCAGGGATCGACGCCCGCCACTGCCCGTGGAGCACGGCGGCGTGCCGGGGAGCGATCACACGCGCTGATTCTTCCGCACGGTTGCACGCTTTTTTTCCGTCCCGGCTGTCACAATAATTTGGTGGGCAATTGGCTCCCAGCGCTTGACGGCTTCGTCGACGAATTGCAGCGTGGTGCCAAAGTCGCCGATTTCGGGTGCGGCCACGGCTGGTCCACCGTGTCGATGGCCAAGGCCTTCCCTAATTCGCAATTTATCGGCTACGACTTCCATCCGAGCTCGATCGAACACGCCCAGGCCCATACTCGGGAACGCGGAGTCACGGCAAACACCCGTTTCGAGTTCGCGACGGCCAAGGGCTTTCCGGAAACGGACTTCGATCTCGTGGCTTTCTCTGACTGTCTGCACGACATGGGCCACCTGGTGGGCGCCGCGGCCCAGGTTTGCCAATCCTTGAAGCCGGACGGTTCGTTGATGATTGTCGAGCCAATGGCGGGCGATCGGCTCGCAGACAATTTAAACCCGGTCGGACGAACCTATTACGCGGGCTCCACGAGGGTGTTCATAGCGACCTCGCTGTTGCAGAACGTGGGCGCCGCACGCGCAAGCCGGCGAGGCGCGCCTTCGCTAGGTCATCACCGCTGGCGGGTTCTGCAATGTCAGACGCGCCGCGGAGACGCCCTTCAACATGATCCTCGGAGCCCGACCTTGAGCTGACGCGCCCGGCGCGCCACATGGCAAAACCCGGGTGAGGAGGGTGTGATGCGCGCTCCCTGTTATGCTTTACTGGACGATGCCCTCGAGACCCTTGCGCCTTATGGGATCGAACTGAGGAACGGCAACAGCAATCACGCCCCGATGGTGGCCGAAGCGCTCTGCGCACTCGGTCGCCCCGACGCGGTGATGGCGTGGATCGCGCGCTACCGCGAGCGAATGTTGCCGCGGCCTGCAACCGACATTGGCATTTGCCGCGAAAACTGGCGTGCCGCACTCGGCGAGCGCGCTCGGTTCACCGATTGGAGCGCATTTTTCGGCGAAGAATTGCGGGAGGGGCCGTGGCGGGAGGTCCTCGATCGCTGGATGAAGCGCCTGACGCCGGGCTTTTGCGCCGCGGCGACGCACGGCGTGATCCGCGTCGGGCATGCCGTGCGGGGCCTGGCGGCGGGCGAGACGCCGCACCGCCTGCGCGAGCTTGCCGATGCATTCGCCAGCTGGGCGGCGACCTATCAGGAGCTGCCCACGCATGGTCAAGCCGCAAACGGCACGATGACGCCGCGCGAGGCGATCACCCACGTGGCGCTCGTTCCGCCCCATCGCCGAAGTTATGCCGGGAACATCACGGCATCGCTGGCCATGCTCGATGACCTCCCCGAGTTTGGCCCGTCGATCGGGCTGATCGACACCGGTGGCGATCTCGCGCCGCTCATGTCGGAAATCACCGAAGTGTTCACGCGGGTCTACCTCGCCAACGCGCACGACATCCGGACAACGATCGCCTTTATCCACGGCGTCACCAGCCCCGCGGCACTCGGCAATATCGCCCCGCAGGTCAGCGATCGGATCGCACGTGCGGCACTTCGCTATGCCTGGCAGTCCGGATGCGCGCTTTATGCCTGCTTCGGCGGGGCCAGCGCGATGGCCGAGAACATCAAACCGCGCGAAGCGGACGAGGACGAGACCGTCGACCGCGCCATCGCACATGGCGACGAGCACGTCATCAAATTCACCGAAGCTTGCCTGCGCCGGCACGCCATCAGCCCCTCACCGGTTTACTTTGCCGCCGTCGACCACGTGCTCGGAGTGATACCGCGCCGCTGAGAAGACCTCGCGTTCCGCTCCTTGCTCGCCGGCGTTCGGATCGCTAAGACGGTCGGCGGGAGAATGGGGAGGTGCGCATGACGGAATTGTCTTCAGCGACCCGCGACGCTCTGTTGCGCGTCGGAACATCGACCTTGACCGGCATTCTGTCGCGGCGCGGCCTGCGCAACATGTTCCTGCAGGACGTCTGGCCGATCCGGGCCGAGATGCCGCGGATGGTCGGCCCGGCGTTCACGATGCGCTTCATTCCGGCGCGCGAGGACAAGACTGCGACGGGGCGGGGGCCGGTGCAGCAGCGCGCGATGGAGGAGTGCCCGCCGGGTCACGTGCTCGTCGTCGACGCCCGAGGTGACCCGAGGGCGGCCTCGGCCGGCGATCTCTATTGCGGGCGGCTCAAGGCGCGCGGCTGCGCCGGCATCGTGACCGACGGCGGGCTGCGCGACACGGAAGGGGTCTTCAAGACCGGCTTGCCGGCTTACCATCGACGCCCTTCGTCGCCGCCGAGCGGGATCGTCCATCACCCGGCCGACCTCAATCTGCCGATCGCGTGCGGCGGTGTGGCCGTCTATCCGGGTGACCTCATCGTCGGCGACTGCGACGGGGTCGTGGTGATCCCGCCGGACATCGTCGACGCGGTGGCCGAAGAGGCGCTCGCGACCACCCTCTACGACGAATTCGCCGAGGAGGAGGTCGCGCGCGGCCGCTCGCTGATTGGTCTCTTCCCGGCAGCGGGAGAGGACGCCAAGCGCGACTTCGAAGCGTGGAAAAAGAGGCGCTCAAGCGCATAGTAGTTAGCCTAAAAAGACGACCGGACGGAAGATATCGACCCAATCAGCCGGCCCGGGGAGAAATGACATGGGCGACGAATTCGATTTCATCGTGGTGGGCGGCGGGTCGGAGGGAGCGGTGATCGCGTCCCGTCTGTCGGAGGATCCGGCGTGCCGGGTAGCGCTGATCGAGGCGGGCGAGCGGCCGCCCGAAATCTCGGCGTTGCCGATAGCGCCGCCGGCGATGCAGCTGAACCCCGCCACCGACTGGATGCATACCGCCGACCCCGGCAAGGCCGGGCTCGGGCTCAATGGCCGACGCGTCCCGGTGCCGCGCGGAAAGATGCTCGGCGGCTCGTCCGCCATCAAGTATATGATGTATGTGCGCAGCCATCCCGGCGACTTTGATTCCTGGGCGGCGGGCGGCGCCATCGGCTGGAGCTACGTCGAGGTGCTGGCCTATTTCCGCAAGAGCGAGGGCCTCACGCCCAACGACGAGATCGTCGTCGACTCGCCGGCGCACAATACGACCGGCCCGCTCGGGGTTTCCGTGCGCGACCCGATACTGCCGGCCGCGCGCCAGTTCGTCGAGGCGGCGGTCGCCGCCGGCATACCAAAGGCGACTACAACGGCCGCGATCGCGGCGCCGCCGCCGGCGTTGTGTCGTTGACCCAGTACACGATGCGGGATGGCCGGCGGTCGAGCACCTATCAGGCGTTTCTCGCCGGCGAGCCTGAACAGCGGCCGAACCTGACGATCATCACCGGTGCGCAAGCGACGCGCGCGCTCCTCGACCTTGCCGATGGCCAGACTGTCGCCACCGGAGTCGAGTACCGCACCACCGCTGGCGAGACCGTGACGGCGCATGTCGCCAAGGAGGTGATCCTGAGCGCCGGCGCAATCGGTTCGCCGCAATTGCTGCTGCTGTCCGGGATCGGGCCGCGGCAGGAACTCGAAGCCGCCGGGGTTTCCTGTCTCGTTGACGCGCCGCAGGTCGGCAAGAATCTGCAGGATCACCTTATGTGTCCGCTGATCTACCCCGCCCAGGGCATCGGCGTGCCAATGAGCGAAGTCGCGTTGTCGATGGGACCCGACGCATTGCGCGCCGCTGCCGGACCACTGCCTTCCGATCCCGCCGACGATGCGGCGCTGCCGCCCGAGCTCCAGGCATTGAAGCAGGAGGCGGAACGGCGGCTGGCCGAGTGGCGGGCGACCGGACGCGGGGTGGGCGCGTCATCGCTTGCCGATGCGGTGGTCTTCTGCTCGTCCGGCCTCGGCGATCAGCACAGCCACGACACCGAGATCATCTGCTTCCTGACCGGCGGCAATGACGATTTCATGCGGACGATAGTCAATATCGACACGTCGCGGTTTTTCGACGACGCGGCGACGCGCGTGGCGAACGACGCGGAGAACCTGTTGCTGCTTGCCAACCCGGTACTGCCGCGCAGCCGGGGCGAGATCGTCCTCGAAAGCACTGATCCCGGCGTGCAGCCGGCGATCCGCATGAACTATTACGACGATCCGCACGACATGAAGGTCATGGTGGCGGCGATTCGGCGGGTGATGGACATTGCCGCGCACTGGCCGGGAAACCGCAAGATCGGTCCGCTGATGATGCCGCCGTTTCTGGCGGAAAAGCACGGCTATTGGGAAGGTGCCGAGCCGAGCGACGCGCTGCTCGAAGATTTTGCGCTACATTTCTCGCTGACGGTCTATCACCCGACATCGACCTGCCGGATCGGCAATGTCGTCGATCCGCGGCTGCGAGTGCTGGGCGTCGGAAATTTGCGCGCGGCAGACGCCAGCGTCATGCCGTCGGTGATCGGCGGCAACACCAACGCGCCCTGCATCATGATCGGTGAGAAGGCGGCTGAGATGATCGCCGCCGAGCACGGCGTGAAGCTGCGGGAGTTCGTTGGAGAGCAACCCGCCAGTCCGCACTAATGGGTTGCCTCAGCGACGGGAGCTGGCGTCCTCAGTTCGTGTGCGACGCAAAATGAAGCCCGGTCTCCGGCCGGGGGCGAACAGAACTTTGGACTTCGCCGGCGCGGTCTCGCGTTCGCTTTGCTAGCCGAAGACCGCGACGAACTCGCAGGTCACCAGGGCGTGGCTTTCGGAGCCGAGCGCCATCGTGTGACGGGCCGGCCGAGACGCCGCGTCGGGGAACATTTTGACCCACTCGTCGTTGAGTGCGGCGCGCCCGGTCCCCGGTTCCTTCATCCAGAAGGTCATCTTGATAATGTCGTCAGGGGCTCCGCCGGCCGATGTTATCGCCGCGCGCACGTGAGTGAACACGTTGGCGACCTGCTTTGCCAATTCCGGCGGCAGGTTGCGCGTTCCCGGGTCGACCCCGCTGATCACGCTCGACATCATCACATTGCCGATCCGGCTAGCGTTCGGGATCGGGTTTTGATGGGCGAAGCCGGGGAAGTTCACGCTTTGCCGTTTTGCCATCACATCGCTCCTTTATCTGTGCAGGCGTCTGGTGTGCTACGATTGCTCAAAGCCCCTTTCACGGGAGACCGCGAATGATGCGCTCATGGATCCACTTTACCCGCGGCCGCTTTGTGCGCCAAGCGCGGGTCGGGCTCGGCGAGCTCAGGGAAGAGCATTTGAGCCGGCACGGATTCGCCGGCCCAGTCGCGATGCTCTACCGCACCGACGGGCCGAACGAGGTCGTCCGTATCGAAGGTAATTATCGGCCGCGGCAAATCGACAGCGCCGACGTCGTCGCGGCCGACGCGACCGATCCCCGCGGCGGGCCGTTGACCTTGCTGTCCAACGAGGACGTCGCGATCGCGATCAGCCGCCGCCGGCAGGCGATGTCTTATTGCTACCGCAACATCGACGGCGACCTGCTCTATTTCGTGCATCGAGGCTCCGGCGTCTTCGCCACCGAGTTCGGGCCGCTGCGGTACGAACCTGGCGATTACGTGCTGCTCCCCAAGGGGACCACCTTCCGCCTGATGCCCGACGATGCGGAGAGCCTCCTCTTGGTTGTCGAAGCACCGCAGCCGATCCGCTTGTGCGAGCACGAGCAGGTCGGAAGACATACCCCAGTCGATCCCACCATGCTGCAAGTGCCGGACGTCGCCGATTACGGCTGGCCCAAGCGGGACGAATGGGAGCTGCGGATCAAGCACAAGGGTGCGCACACTTCGATCTTCTATCGCAACAATCCGATGAACGTCGTCGGCTGGAAGGGGGACCTGTTTCCGTTCAAGCTCAATGTTCGCGACATCCGTCCGATTATGTCCGACCGCATACACCTCGCGCCGTCCGCCTGGATGACGTTCGAGGGATCGGGCTTCGTCGTGCTGAGTTTCCTGCCGCAGATCGCCGTCGCCGATTTGAACGCCGAGGAACTGCCGTCTTATCACCGCAACATCGACATGGACGAGGTCATGCTGACCCATGCCGACGATGATCCGAGGGGTCGCCGTCCCGGCGGCATCGCGTTCACGCCGCAGGGCGTTTTGCACGGCGCCGACGAGGCATTCCGCGCCGAGTTTCAGGCCCGGCGCACCTCGGGGATGCGGCGAACGCGCACCGGCATCGGTGTCGATACCTACCGGCCGTTGAACGTATCGCCCGAGTTCGCCCGAATGACCGGGTGATTCCGCGCCCTTGTCCCGACCGTGCAGGGGCCGGCGCCTATTTCTCCCTCGCCGGCGGGGACGAGGCATTCCAGAACAGTCGAGCGCGTGCCGCAGCTTTCGCTTGGCGCAACCGCTCCTGTGCAACGGCGTACTGTTCAAGCGCAGCTTGGTCGGCTGCGTCAATCGAGCCCTGCGTCGGCAATACGCAAGCGGTCGGGCAGCGCGTAATTCCCTTGGTGCGGATGAATTCGGCGATCACCGCTTCGTAATTGCTCCGAACGGTCGGCTCACTTCTCTGCCTGAGCATCGGGTTCCTCCGGCTGCGATCGAACGTGAATCGTGGGATCACCTCAACCACGAAGACAATGAGGCATGAGCGGCGAAGACCGCCGCCCAAACCCCAAGCGATAGGAGTAGTAGCCCAGCCGACGATGTTCCTCTGGTCTGTCCGCAGGCGGCCTCGTACCCCGATAGAGCGGATGGCGGGGACCGGCGCTGAAGATCTAGAGGTGCAGCAGAATACAGACGCGCTGACGCGAATTTGCGCTCCATGTGCTTCTCCCGTCATCTCAATGCAAATCTCGGGCAATAATCATCGCCCAGAGCTCATTTTAATTATGTTTTCGTCAATAGAACGTCCAATCGGTGTCCAAAATCTGTCATAAACATTTATTATTAATTCGTATTTTACTCTAATTTTGTTTTAGAGAATTTAATCTAATTAAATATGAATGCGGTCTACAGTCATATATCAGGGATGCGCCTTGAGATCGGTTGGGCAACGTGCCGATTTCGCCGTATTTTTCTCGACGGGAAATGGAGCGGGGCGCTCCGCCCGTCGAGCGATGCGCCCCGGTCCTCGAGGTTTCGCCTGTACTTCGCCAGTGATTACGGCGGGAAGGACAGGAAGCATTTGTCGGATGCCAGGATATAAGTCTCCATGTAATCCTGGATTACCGGACGGCGGTCGAGCGCCTCCATCGCGCCGATCAGCGCCATCCAGTTCAGCATTTCATGTTGCCCGGCAAATTCCATCTCGGCCAAAGAGCGCTTGCGCCAAATATCGTAATCTGCGCGGCTAACGGCATCGAACAGCAGCCGGTCACCTTCGTGATCCGGCCACAGATAGCCGTTTTTTGGCGACAGGAAGGCATGCGACCAGCTCGACGATGCGATCAGTGCCGCCCGATAGGGCGAGGCGGCCAATACCTGGGCGACGGCGGCGCCGACCTGCATGCAGCGCCACGGCGGCGGCGACGGCGGGTCTTCGGATTCGCCGGCCGGTCGGGGTGGCTGGAACAGATGGGCAAGGCCGCCCTTGGCGTGAAGTAGGGTGCGGCCGTAGCAGTTGATCGCGAACGGGATCACCGGATACGGAAAGCCCGTCCGGTCCCAGTCGAGATAGAGAAACGTATTGGTAAAGGCATGGGCCATCGGGTGGTGCAGCGGCTTGTACGCGTAGGCCATGTCGATGCCGCGCTCGATCAGGCCGGTCGCGAGGTATTTGGCCGCCTCGCGATGGCCCTTGAGCTTCAATGGCCAGTCGCCCGGCTCGCCCCAGCGGTTCGGTTTGCCGCCGTTACCCCCATCGCCATTGGCTTGCCAGGGCTTGATCTCGAACTGATCGTCGTAGCCGAGCAGGCAGAAGGCCGGGACGATGTCCTCGCGGAAGTTCTCGTATTGGTCGTCGCCCCAGACAACCACCAGGTCGGGGTTGAAGTCGTTGAGGATCTTGCGGATCGCCCGGAAATCGTTGCCGAAGCGCTCGCCGCAGCGATTGGCCGCCGACAGGCCGTCGTCGTTGCCGAGCTCGGCGATCAGCTCGGCCGGCCAATTGACCGGATCCTTGCGCGCAGCTTCGACATTGGGGGCGCGCAAGGTCGTCTTGAAGACCCCGGTCAAGCCCTCGTTCGGCATGCACAAGGTCGGCCAATGGGTAACGCCGAGACCGAGTATTTCCGCCATCTGCCTGTTCCTTCCGTTGGAGTGGTTCCCTACCGATAGAAGCTAATACTGCCCTCGCGGCTCGAGGCCGAACGCGTGCTGGCCGTACATGGTGCCCACGGCATCCCAATTGAGGCTGACGTGACGCGCCACCGCGTTCGCGTCGCGCCACGCGCGTTGCACCGGATTGCTGAGGTGCAAGCCGTAGCCGCCCGTCGAGGCGTTGAGCCCATCGACCGCTTGCACCGCGAGCTTCGTCACCCAGGCTTGGTTGCGGCGGCAGCGGATGCGGTCGGCGATCGTGATCTCCTCGCCCGCATAAAGCTTCTGCGTCATGTTGCGCATATCGGTTAAGAGGATCAGTTCGGCGCTCTCGACTGCGGCGGCGGCTTCGGCGTAGCGCAGCTGGATCGTGGCGAATTCGGCCATCGGGAGCTGGCCACCGGCCAGCGCGCCGCGGGTCTGGCGCGCGCTCGTCATCGCCAGATAGGCATCGAGCGCGCCGCGCGCGGCACCGACCGCGGTCGAGGCCAGCATCGAGGCGCCGTGGATCAACAGCGGCATGCGGTAGAGCGGGTTCTTATGATATTTGGCGCCGGGTGCGGTGCCCGACCGCGCGTCGGCAAACAGCAGCGCCCGGTGCGCCGGAACGAACACCTCGCGGACGACGATGTCCTTGCTGCCGGTCCCGGCAAGGCCGCAGACGAACCAGTTGTCGACGATCTCGCAATCGCCGATCGGCAACAGGAAGAAGGCCCCGTCGAAGGGCGGCGCCGCACCTGCAAGCGTGATGAAGGCGCCGAGCTTGACCCAGCTCGAAGCGTCACAGCCGCTGGCGAACGACCAGGTGCCGCTCAGCACATAGCCGCCATCGACCGGAACGGCGGTACCGGTCGGCGCAAAGCAGGCGCAGGTGAAGGGGTCTTCGTCCCCGTCCCAGACCTCGCGTTGGGCCTCGATCGGGAAGTGGGCGATCGATCGGCCGTTGGAGACGGCGCCATTGACCGCCCAACCGGTCGAGGCGCAGGCCGCCGAGATCGTCAGCGCGATCTTGAGCGCCACCTCGCCGTCATACTCGAAACCGCCAAACTCCTTGGGCCGACAGGTCCGCAACAGCTCGGCGTCGCGGATCTTGTCAATGATGTGAGGCAGAACGTTGCGATTGCGCTCGGTCTCTTCCGCGAGCGCCCGGATCTCGGGGACCATGCCGCGCGCCCGACCGATCAGCTCCTCGGGGCTTGGAACAGCAAAGCGCCGGATCGCGGCGGTGCTCATACGCGTGAACCCCTTGTCACAGGCTTCGCATTCTCAGCCAAAGCATGCGCCCGGCTCCACAGCGATGCAACGGGAAAGGCGCCGCGATCGGCGCTGCTGTTTGACCACGACCGCCTCGCCGCTTTCCCTGACGACGATCGATGCTAGCGTGTCGACGGCGGCCGGGCAGTCACCTCCGTGTGAGGTTGAGGATAACAAGCGGCGACACGCCCGGGGCGCGTCTTCGTGGGGGGCCTGCCTTTCCCTGGTGGCTGGGAAAATAGTGGGAAAAAGCCGATTCCAACCGGTCGAGCAGCCGCGCATCGACATCCAAGTGATTGATATCCAGCCATACCCGAGAGCGAATTCCCTAAGCGCCCGAACAGGGAAATAAATCGGGCGAACAGGGAGGTAAATTAGGCGAACAGGGAATAAAATCCATCGAGCAAGTAATTAAATCCGTCGAGCAAGGAAGGTTGTCAGCAGGTCGTCGCCGAGGACTTCCATTGACATCCGCTTGAAGCCCGGTACCCCAGCCAGCGTATCGAGGTCGCAGCCGAGCACAAGGCAGGCGCGGCAGCACCGCCGGAGCCCGCCAAATTGACCGCACCCGACCGCGCAGATGCTCGACTGGTTCAAGCGAGGCAGCAGCCCCGGCTCCAACGCCGGGATCCACCAGTTGTACACCGCGCGCCGCTACCGGGATCAACCGTCAGCTCGGCGCTCAGGCTAAGGGCTAGCCATCCGACCGGCGTTTCCGCAATCGGGCAAAGTCATGCGCATGCACGACCCAAAGGAAACCTGAATTTAGGTAATTGGCGAACGGTACTAACCCATGTTAGTGCGGGGCCTGGAGGGTTTGATGTCACGGCCCCGAGCAGCTGACGATTTCAAGACGATCCGTACCCGCATGGAGGAGTTGCGGCGGGAGAAGCTGCCCGGGCAATCCACCCCAACGACCGGCACCAATGTCGCGGGTCATCGTGGCCCTTGCGCCTGTGGCAGGAGCTTGTTCTCCGACGAGTGCGACGGATCGTGCAAGACGCTCTAACGGTCGAAGGTTGCCATTTAACGCGATCAGGGCAATCGCCGGCTCGGCGCCGATGGCTGCCAGTCCAGCCGATGCGATCGCCAGGCGGCACTTCGACCCTTTGCTGATTTCGCGTGGGGCCCACTGAACCGCGGCTGATGGAGGCCCGCTCGCTACCCCGTGGGGAACGCCTCCGGAGCGGATATTTATAATCCATCTTGAACCGCTGGAGATGCAAATGATCAAGACAATTGTGATCGGTGCCGGTGTGATCGGCGCCTCGGTCGCCTATCGGTTGGCTCAGGCCGGCGCCGCTGTTACGGTGCTGGAGGCGACGCGGGTCGGCGGCGGCACCTCCGGCATCAGTTTCGCCTGGACCAACGCGCACAACAAGCCGCCGAAACCCTATCACGATCTGAATGTCGCCGGCATGAAGGCGCATTTGGCACTGGCTGACGAGTTCGGCGCCACGCCATGGTGGCACGGCGGCGGCAGTCTGGAGTGGGAAGCCGAGCCCGATCGCACGGCGCAGGCTGAAAACATCGAGCAGCTGCGGTCCTGGGGTTATGCCGCGGAGTGGATCACGCTGCGCCAGGTGCAGGAATTGGAGCCCGACATCGATCCGGTAACGATCGGCGACTCCCCGGTGGCGTTTTTCCCGCAAGAGGGTTGGCTCGATCCGGTGGTCTACGCGCATGCCATGCTGTCCGCCGCGCGGCGTCGCCATGGCGCGAAAGTCATCTGCGGCGCCCGGGTCGTAGACCTGATCATGGCCGGCGATCGTGTGACCGGCGTCCGCGTCGCCGACGGCGCGCAATACGCGGCCGACACCGTCGTGAACTGTGCTGGTCGCTGGACCAATGAGGCAGCCCGGGATGCAGGTCTGCACTTGCCGCTGGCACCGACCGTGGGGTTCCTGGTGTTCACGCCCCCTGTCGCCGCCAGCTTGAGCCGCGTGGTCCGCAGCACCGTAATTGACGCGCGCCCTGATGGTGCGGGGCGCCTGATGCTGCATTGGAACCCGACCGACGCGACATTGAGCTTCGACACGAGGCTCAGCCCGTCGATGCCGGAAGCGCGCGATCTGGTGCGGCGCGCCCGACAGCTGCTGCCCTCGATCGGCGAGGTCGAACCGGAGGCGGTGCGCATCGCCATCCGGCCGATCCCCGGCGACCATCTGTCTGCCATCGGACCGATGCCGCGGACTTCCGGCTACTACATCGCCATCACCCATAGCGGCGTGACGATGTCTCCGTGCCTGGGCGCGGTGGTGGCTGACGAGATCTTAAGTGGACGGCAAAGGGCCGAGCTCGCCCCTTTCCGGCCCGCGCGTTTCTTCAATTGACCTGGAGACGTATACCACTGGTCCGTCCGGCGGCGCGCGGCGCCGTAAATTCGATATATCGCGGTGGGCCCCTGAAAGCTGTGTCCATCCGTATGGGGAATGTCAGCCACGCACCGCCTGAGTCCACCCGGAAAAGGGGCGCCGAAAGCGGCCGACCGTTCCCCCGCTCGAAACGGGCAGTTTCCTGAAACCCGGAACGCGCCCTGAGCGCTCGCGAGTGCGGAGGGCCGATATTCCTAGAGCGGGTGTGGACAGCTCAGTGCTGATGGCGGCCGTTCGCGGAACCGCGATGGAGCTGCCGGGCTGGACCGTTGTCGGCGACTCGACCTTCGCGCTGGGAATAGTCTTTCCTGCCCCATTTAACGGGCGGCTACCAATTTACCCGCCGTTTGCGGCTAGCTCGGCGAGGTCTACCCGCGGCCGCGTGGCCGCACCCAGCTATTCAAGTGGCCGCACCCAGCTATTCAAGGAGAGGGGCGGATATTGTGGTTCATATGAAAAAAGTTCTCCGCATCGTATTTCGCCTTTATTTGCTGGAGCCGTCGATAATTCGGTCCATAGGCTGTAACGACCTCCTCACCGCGTTCATCGTCTGCAAGGTAGTTGACATACCGGTTCCAGCTTATGAACGGCTCGACGGCGGCATAGGTATCGCGCGCCCAGCTGATGCAAATATCGTTTTCTTTCGGGTCCATCCATTCGGAAATCACCAGCAGGTTGTACCCTTCCGCGCGATGCGGGAATGCAGTGTCGGTGACGCCGATGCGGGTAACCGCGCCATGGAAATGCTCGAGGAACAGCGCACCCATCGGCGCGGGACAGCTCGCGAAGCAGTCGATCATGGTCCGAAGCGCTTCGTCGCTCAGGCTCGATAGGAAGCTCGACTTCCAATAATTGAGCGCGCCACGCGGAGCGGCAGCATCCAGCATCGCGTTGACCTGGCAGTACGGCATCGCTCCGACGGCGTCGAGGACGGGTGCGCCGAACTTCTTGATCCTCTGTACGGCGCGGTCCCCATCCTGGAGCTGTCCGCAGTGACACAGCAGGATCGCCGCCAGCTTCGTGCCCGACCCGTCGGGCGCGTAAACCAGGCCGGCGAATACCGTGAACTCGTCAGGGAGCGTCGCGGTTACGTCGCGGTAGAACCGCAGCACGTCCCATGCCGCGCTGAAGGGGTAGAGGATGAGGCCGCCGGCGACGATGGGTCCCAGCGGATGCAGGCGATATTCGAGGGACGCCGCTACTCCGAAATTGCCGCCGCCGCCGCGCAATGCCCAGAACAGGTCCGCGTTGTCGTCTGCATTAGCGGTGACCGTGCTGCCATCAGCCAAAACGAGTTCGACCGAGAGAAGATTGTCGAGGGCAAGGGCGTGCTTGCCCATGAGCCAACCGATCCCGCCCCCAAGGGTAAGGCCGGCGATACCTGTCGTCGAGATCACTCCTCCGGTCGTCGCCAGACCATGGAGTTGCGTTTCACGGTTGAACAGGTTCCAGGTAACGGCCCCTTGCGCGCGGGCGGTGCGCTCCTTCGGATCCACGTGAATCCCTGTCATCGACGACAAGTCGATCAGCAAGCCGTCGTCGATCGTCGACAGCCCAGCCACGTTGTGACCGCCCCCGCGGACGGCGACTTCCAGGTCATTCTCGCGTGCCGCTCTTACGGCATCCACAATATCGGCAACGCCCCGGCAACGCGCGATCAGCGCCGGCCGCTTGTCGATCAGGCCGTTGTGGACCCGCCTGGCCTCTTCGTAGCTCGGATCGACCGACTGCAGGAGCTGCCCTGTAAACGTCTTGGCAAGTTGGCTGATCGTGTCCGTCAAAGATGCCGTCGAGGTCATGATCATTCCCCTCTCGCTCGGAGCGTCGGTAGCCTCCCACGGATTAGTGCCGTTGAACAAACAACGGCAGGGTGCGCGAGCTGCCTGGACCCGTCTCACCTTAGAGCCTACTCACTCTCGAGGCGAAGGACCGAATGATTGCTCTGCAATTTTCCCCAGTGTTGGGCAAAGGTCGGGTTAGGGCAGATCCGGCCGATAGCCCCCCGCGAGCGCGTGGTCAGGGCTGCGCCGAATGGGCATCATCGAGGCCACGCCGACCAAATAATGGAACCGACCCGGGCCAACACGGTCATGCTTTCCTTCACGGTGCCAATTGATTTCGCCCGCCGAGAGGTTAGGTTCTTGCCGTTCACCTGAGGAGGTTGCGATGCCCGAACCCGAACGCATCGATCGGCGCCGGGCGGCACTGATTGCTTACGACGTTTGCCGGCGCGCGCTAACTCCGTCGGATCCCGCGCGGAGGGCTGCGATGCGCCCGGTGCTCGATGCCTGGGTGCAGATGATCGCGGTCGCGCGGGCATCGGGCGTGCCGATAATCTACACGACACCCGTCAGCCGCTCCGATGGCGCCGACGTCGTCATGCTCCCGACCGACCTTTCGGCGGAGACCGGCGTGCCGCCACTCACCAATGCTGTCGAGGGCACGGCAGAGGCCGGCTTCCCCGACGAAATTGCGCCGCGACCCGAGGATTACGTCTTCCTCAAGCGCCGGCCGAGCGCCTTCTACGGGACGGGTGTGGCCGAGCTGCTGCACATGCTGCGGCGCGACACGATCATCATCGGCGGCGGCGCCACCAATCGCGGCGTCGAGACGAGCGTTCGCGAGGCCTTCAACCTCGACCTCGCGTCTGTCGTGGTGCGCGAATGCTGCTGGAGCGGCGACACGGCCGCCCACGCCTACAGCCTCGACAAGGCCATGAAAATGTATGCGCGCATTCGAAGCCTCGACCTGGTCGCGGCGATGCTGCAGGAATGAGGGCTCACCACCCAAGCCAGTCATTCGTCCGCTAGAAAGAAACAACCCCTCGGTCCGCCGGTCTGCCACGCCTGTCATCGCGAGGAGCGCAGCGACGAAGCAATCTCGATCAGATTGCCCACTGTCCATCGAGATTGCTTCGCTGCGCTCGCAATAACAGCATCAGGGCGGCCGAGAGCAAGGGCGTTTGAGGCCCAATCTGCTAAACTGACGACTGGGGCGCGAGAAAAATGTTCACAGCCGCGCAAAGCACCAGGTGTGCCCCTGCGTTATCACTTCATTATCCGACGAATGCGGTCATCAGCTCCCGCGTATCCGGCAGCGTTTCCAATCGTCCGATCGCCGCCAGCAGCCCGTCTAAACTCGCATCCGACAGCGGCTGCACCGCATTACGGGCGCAGTCGCGAAACTTGGTCTCGAGCTGAGCATTGGTAAGCGGCTTCTCCGGCGATCCGATCGGCTCGCTGGCCTCGACGGTAACCGAGCGCCCGTCGGTCCGTTGCACCGTGATACTGAGCGACCCTTTCGGTCGGTGATCGCGCGCAACGCCGGCGATCCGATCCGATAGCGACAGAACCGAGGCATCTCCCAGACCATCGACCTCCGCTATCCCCACCTTGCCATGCACCAAGGCGGTGGCGACCAGGAAGGGTTGGGCGAACTGCGCCTCCACGACCTGGGTAGGACGGCGCTTCGGTAGCCCGCGGCCGAATTGGTCGCTGTGTCCGGCGGGGTCCGCCTCGATCGTCACCGATCCGATGTCATCGGGCCGCTCGATGTTGAGCCGCGCTCGCGCCATCAGCGCGGCGTCGATCGCCGCGTGCAGTGGCCGGCCGCAGGGGTAAGGCTTGTAGCTCAGCGCCTCGCCGCGGAAGGCCGTGCCCAGGTCGCGGAGGAGCACCGATGCGTCGTATCCGTTGGGTTGGTACAGCTCCAGAAAACCAAAACGGCCATTAAAGACGTTGCGCGCGCCGGTGAACCCGGTCTGCGCCAAAACCGCCGAGAAAACGCCGGCGCTTGCCGCCTGGCCCGCCTGCATCCGCTTGGTCAGCGCCCCGTCGAGGATGCATTGGCGATTGCCGGCGGCATGACTGTAGGCGATGCCGAAGGCGGCCAGCATCTGTTCCTGTGTCAGGCCGATCAGTTTGCCTGCGGCCGCGGTGGCGCCGAAGACCCCGATCGCTGCTGTGCGATGCCAGCCCCGGTCGAGCGTGCTCGCGAGCGCGATGCGGCACGATACGTCCAGACCGAGCGCGACCGCCAACAGGACATCACGCCCACCGACAGCCCTACCGGCACCCCCGAGGCTATCGCATACCGCGAGTACCGATCCCAGCACGGAAACGCCGGGATGGATGGAACCCCCGGTGTCCAACGTGTCGTCGAAATCCAGCGCATGACCCATGCTGGCATTCAGCAGCGCCGCCTGAGGTGCGGGCAGGCGGGTGCCCCGTAACAGCACCCGGCTTTCCTCACGCCCGCCCCACCGGGCGATCACCGCAAAGAGCTGATCGATCCCCGGAGAGCCGCTGCCGCCGAGCATGCAGCCAAACGTATCGAGGATATCGCGGCGGGCGGATTCGACCGCACTCGCGGGTAAATCTGCATAGCCGGTATGGCAAACGTACCGGGCGAGGGGCCAAGCGGCGTCGTCGGTCATGGTCTTCTCCCACGGGTTTCGATCTTCCGATATTACGGTATACGTAACTTGACCCGGGATCACATCGCGTGGTGAAACAGCCCGGCCGCCGCCAGCTAAGTGCCGACCGAAGGGGCAGCCCGCTGAGCGCGGTCCCTGGTCGATGGAAGGAAGGACGAAGGACATGTTCAGGCTTTATTACGCCCCCGGTACGTGTGCGCTTGCGACGCACATCGCGCTTGAAGAGGCCGGCGCGCCGTACGAGGCGGTTCTGGTCGATTTTCGCTCCCAGAGCCAACGGAGCCCCGAATACCTCGCGGTAAACCCCAAAGGGCGCGTTCCCGGGCACAGCGTTTTCCGAAGGCCGAACTCGCCCCGCTGGCTGATCCCTTCGCTCTCGCGCAAATTCAGGAGTTCAACAGCTACCTTTGTTCGACGGTGCATGTCGCGCATGCGCACCGCATGCGCGGCACCCGGTGGGCGGATGACGCCGCAGCGATCGAGGCAATGAAGCGCAAAGTGCCGTCGAACGTGACGGAATGCTTTGAGCTGATCGAGCACAAGCTCATGAAGGGTCCGTGGGTAATGGGTGACACGTACACGATCTGCGATCCTTACCTCTTTACCATCGCTTCCTGGATAGAAGGCGACGGCGTTGACACCACCAAAGTACCCCGCGTCATGGAACATCGCGCGCGCACGCTGGCGCGTCCCGCTGTGCAAAAGGCTGTGGCCGCCGAAGGCACGCAAATTCACTGACGGTGGCCCCTCTGCATCTGAGGCATATTCTGGTCGTCGGCGCTGGTGCTGCGGGCTTGATGGCGGCCCGCGAGCTCGCGCGCGCGGGCAAACGAGTGACGATCCTCGAGGCGCGAGACCGATGCGGCGGACGCATCTACCCGCTGCCCGCCCAGGAATTTGGCTACCCGGCCGAAGGCGGCGCCGAATTTGTCCACGGTGCCGCGCCGGTGACGCGCGCTCTGATGCGCGAAGCGCGAGTTTCGCTCTTGCCGCGTGGTGGCACGCGGTGGAGCGCCCGCACGGGCAAGTTGTTGCCCAACGAGTCTTCGCCGCCTCATGTGGGTCGGTTCTACCAAGCTCTGAGCGAGGTGAAAGCCGACCTCCCCATCGGCGAATTTCTGGAGACGCATTTTGCCGGTCGCCGATACGACGAGCTGCGGCGGTCGATCACCCGGACGGTCGAGGGCTACGACGCGGCTGACCCGCGCCGCGCCAGCACTCTGGCACTTCGCGACGAATGGATGGCCCGGGACGAGGGTCAGCACGGGCGGATCGCAAAAGGGTACGGCGAGCTCATCGAGTATCTTTCATCCGAATGCTGCAGGCACGGAACGTCACTCCATCTCGGCGCGGCCGTAACGGCGATTGACGAGGCCCGCGGGCGGGTTGCCGCGCACTGTTCCGACGGCTCCACGTTCGAGGCCGACGCCGCGGTCCTTGCCGTGCCGCTCCCCCTCCTGTCCGAAATGGCACTTCCTTCGGCGGCGCGCGAACAGGTGACAGCCGCTGCCGATATCGGGTTCGGTAACGTCGTCAAAATTCTATTTCGCTTCGCCACGAAGTGGTGGGCCGATTTGGGCGGGCGAGACCTGGGCGGGCGAGATCTGGCCGACCTGTCGTTCCTGCTTTCCGATGCAACGGTCCCGACCTGGTGGACCCAGTATCCGGACGGATATCCGGTGCTGACGGGTTGGTTGGCGGGACCCAAGGCCGACGGGGTGTCTTCACTTGCCGAAGCCGAACTGATCGACACGGGGCTCGCCTCGCTCGGCGAGATTTTCGATCTACCTCCGGGCCGCATCAGGAGAAATCTCGTCGCGGCGCGAGCGATCAACTGGAGCAACGATCCGTTTGCGCGCGGCGCTTATTCCTACCCCACGCCACGAACACGCGAAGCGCAGTCCGTGCTGAGAAAACCCAACGGTGACGCTATATTCTTTTCTGGCGAGGCGCTTTATGCCGGTCCGGTTATGGGCACGGTCGAGGCGGCGCTGGCGAGCGGCCAGGAAACAGCGCAGACGATCATGATAGGGTCTCCGGCGACACCACCCGGCGTCTGGTAAAGTTCCGAGCTCACCTTTGGTCGGCCAACTTCACCGTCCGCCTGGGCATGAGTCTCACCTTCAAATACGGCAGCAATGTTTGTGGCCAAGCCGCGCGAGGGCGCTACGCGGCAAGGCCGTGTCTTTACAGCGCAGGCACGCGATCGAACCACGGCTGCGTTGTCTCTAGCTCGGCGGCAAGCGCCAGCAGGGTTGCCTCCTCACCGTAGCGGCCCGCAAAATGCACGCCGACCGGCAGGCCGTCTGCCGTCCAATGCAACGGCACGCTCATCGCCGGCGTGCCCGTCGCGTTATGTAGCGGCGTCACCGACAGATATTCCGTCACACGCTCGGCGAAGGTCTGAACATCGCCGTTCTGGTCGAAATAGCCGAGCTTCGGCGGCGGGCCGGCCAATGTCGTCGACAGGATCACGTCATAGCTAGTAAGGAACGTGCCCATCTTGCGCCCCGCCGCGTGGGCAGCAGCGATCGCCTCGATGTACTCGACGCCACTCACCTTCATCCCGCGCTGGCACACCCCCCATGTCACAGCCTCGACGTCGTCGGCGTTAGGCTCGCGTCCCAGGGCCCTCCAGCGCATGTAGCATGATCGGGCGGTGTTGGCCGCCGAGATCCGGGCATTCATGGGCCGCAGCGCAACCATGTCGAGATCGGGGTCCGCCTCCTCGACGATGTGGCCGAGGCCGGCGCACAATTTGGCCGCGCGTTGCACGGCCTCCAGGCATTCAGGATGCAACTCGACGCCGCGATGATCCTTCAACATCAGCGCGATCCTGAGTTTGCGCGGTGGACGGGCGAGGGCCGCGAGGAAGGGGCGCTCTTCCATCGGCGCAGCATAGGGGTCGCCGGGCTCCAGTCCGGCAGTGCAATCGAGCATGAGGGCCGAGTCGCGCACACTTCGGCTGACCACGTGACCGGTTGACAGCCCACCCCATCCTTCGCCCGCGTCCGGCGCCATAGAGACCCGGCCGCGTGACGGCTTGAGCCCGAACAGACCGCACTGCGCCGCTGGAATCCGGATCGAGCCGCCGCCGTCGGTTGCATGCGCCACGGGCAGGATGCCCGCGGCAACCGCTGCCGCCGAACCACCGGAGGAACCCCCCGGCGAGTATTCGAGGTTCCAGGGGTTGTGGCAGGAGCCGTAAAGCCGCGGCTCGGTATTCGGGTTCAGACCGAACTCGGGGCTGGAGCTGCGGCCCATGAACACGAGGCCGGCCTTCTTGCAGCGCGACACGTAGGCGGTCTCGTGATCGGCGACAAAATCCTTGAAGAGGCTGCTGCCGAAGGTCGCCGGCTCACCGGTCTCGAAGAAACCGAGGTCCTTGATAAGGTAAGGCACGCCCTTTAGCGGCCCTTCGGGAAGCTCCGCCGCGACCGCCTTGCGCGCCTGCTCATACTGCTTGTGCACGATGGCATTGATGGCGGGATTGACCTGTTCGGCCCGTGCGATCGCCGTCTCCAGCACCTCCCTGGCCGTGACCTCGCGCTTCGCGATGAGCCCGGCCAGCGAGATGGCGTCGTGCCTGCGATATTCTTCGAACCTCATGGCCTGCAGATCTCCAAATTAAAGCCGATGAAGACGACTACAGCTGTAGCGATCTTGCTACTAGCTATTTCATCATCTCGGTGATGCTGGCGTAGATGCAATGTACGCGTGATGATGATGTGTCGCCCCAGGCGTCTCACCATCGAAAACCGGCGGCCATACAGGTGAGCAAAGGCCGGCAGCGATCACCCGCGCGTGCCAAGACCGACCGAGCAATCGCGCGGGGGCAGCATGCGCCGCCGAGATGCTGTTTGCGCACCTGGAACGCATCCTGCGGCTTGGGCGGGACGGGTCTGGCGGAGTAGTAGTGGCTGGTTCCACTGTCCGCCATGCTAGCTTGCGTTTACCTTTAGCCGGGTCGATCGGAGGCTGACAAGGCCACGGGCAGGCGGATGCGGGCGGGCAACGCGGTCGCAACCGCGGCGGAGGGAAAGCGAATGTTCTGCACTGGCCCTGCAAGAGATGCGAGCGCGCGCCGGCGCGTCGGCCAGCCCAACATGCTGGGCGGCCCAATGCGCAAAAGGAAATCGCACCCCAGGTTCGTTTGCCCATGCCAGACCTCGATCTCGGCTCGCCCTTTTTGAGGAGGGGTGCGCGTGGGGGCTTTTAACTACAAATGCTTAGCAATTAACTACCTTTTGTCTCGATATTCCCCGAAATGTTCCTAAACTACCAATCATCACCACGGACTTTACATGGAGATGACAAGTGCTGAGCCTAATTCTGCGTCTGGTCAGGGATGAAAACGGCGTTACGGCGGTCGAGTACGGCCTAATCGCCGCTTTAATAGCAGTTGCCGCGATCTCCGTCATGGCGACGGTCGGCACCAACCTCAGCAATACGTTCAGCGCGATCGCCAATAACCTCTGAGGCACAACGCGGGGGCGCTTAATGGCGCCTACGCTGGCTGGCTGATCGGCTTTGCCGGAGCGTGAGCCGGCCCCCGCATTGTCGATATTGGGGCGCCGCGAGCATAATTCGCTCGGGGTCAGCGTTAATTTGGAACGCAGCGGCTCGAGTTAGCGTCAATTCGGGGCGCAGTGGCCCGAATGCCAGTAGCCGAGCGGTCGCGCCAGTGCTGGCGATGCCAACCCCACCCGCAGCCTCCGGCCACCTGCTCGATCGCCGGCGCGGCGCCAAGCTCGGAGGTTCCCACGATCAGGCAATGTTCACGGATAGATGATCATGGATAGAAGTTCCGTTGCCAGCATGTCGAACAGTTCGCCGATCGCCTGAGTTGGCGGTACAAACCCTTCAGCCGGACCGAAGGGATTGACAGGCGGCTCGTCGCTGTGGCAGCGCCGCCCCTATTACCTCGGCAAGAATTTCGCCGAAGACGCGATTGCCCTCAACATTAAGATGGCCTAGCCCCAAATCAGCGCCGAATCCGTGAAGCGGTGCCACTCCATTGCGCCCCACCCTGGCGAGGACGCGCGCGTCGAGATCGATGAATCGCAGGCCGGCGGTTTCGAGCCTCGTACGAATCGCATCGATGAGTGCGGCACGTTTCGCCGCGAGGGCGGGGCATCGCGCCTCAATTCCGCGGGTTGCGATCGTGATCGGCATCCGATTGGAACGCCCGATCACTGCCAAATCCCGAATGAATGCATCGACCAGCGCCCGCGCAACGGCCGGCTTTCCGTCGACCCATAACGCGATCTCGCTGTCCAAAGCATCGGCGGGGCAATGCCACGCGGTGTCAAACGTTTGCCGTGTCGGGGGCTGCGACCATTCGGCTAGCAATCCGACGTTCTTGCGGTCATTGATGACCCGCATCACTTGGCTGTGATCGAGAAGCCAATAGAAGATCCGCCCTCCGAGCGAGGTGCGAAAACGATAGCCGGGACTCGAACGGAAGCCGTAGGATAAGTGAAATTTGCCGTCGGCGGCGCGGCGATAGCCGGTGAATTCGCTGTCGTCGGTCGCCAATGGCGACAGTAGCTGATCGATCGTTAGCACGACCACTGCGACGTCAGGCGTCAAGGCGAGTCCCTGCGATTGCAAGCGTGCGACGTGTACGGCTGGCCGAGCGCCCGACAAACCGAGATTGACGACCTCCGCGCCCGGGATGTCATGCTCGAGAATTCGTTCAGCTATTGCCACCGCGGTTTCTGGCCAGTCCACCTGCAGCGCCTCGATAAAGGAGTCGCCGATGACGATCGCGCGCGGCGCGTTGCCATGAACGATATCGCGGTCGCGGTCGCGCAAACCGAGATTGGAAGTCCTAAGGAATACTCGGTGCTCGGTAAGCCATAAGCCGCTGACATTTGCACGATGCCGGTAACCCGTATCGGCATCCGGCCCATAAAGCGCAATCTGGGGAACCGGCAAGACCCATCGTAACGGGGTTGCGAGAATGAGCTGAAATCCGAGCTCGATCACAAGAGTTGCGGCGACGAGGCCGGCCAGCAATGCTCCAAGTCTACGGAAAGCGAGGCGCCACATGATCAGAACCGGAAATAAATAAATGGATTGTTCTGCGCCTTCGGCAGGAGGAGGAGCCAGATCGTAATTCCAGCGAACAGGACCCGCAAGAACAGTCCGTCGAAGCGAAACAACAGCCGCACCGTGCGGCGCGTGAACAGTTGGGCTTCCAACCAATGCAAAGCAAGCAGCGCAAAACAGCCGGCGATGATCCAAAGACCTCCGGCGCCGTCCTCGGGCACGCGTGCAGAGCCGGTCCCGCCGAACCCGAATGTTGTGCTGAGATAATCGGCCGCTGAACCGAGATTTGCGGCGCGGAAGAAGACCAAGGTCACCAGAAAAAAGCCGAACGTCGCAGTCCAATTGACCCAAGTTGGCGGCGATGGAAGGTACCTCGCCCAGGCGAGGCCAAACACCATTGCGAGACCCTGCAACGTGCCCCAGACGATGAAATTCCATCCCGCTCCATGCCACAATCCGCACAGGGTCATCGTCAGGACCATTGCCCCGAAATGTTGCGCGACACGATAGCGTCGTCCAACCAGTCGCATATCGGCGAGAGGCAAGAACACGTAATCGCGCAGGAATCGCGTGAGCGTCATGTGCCAGCGTTGCCAGAGTTCTTGAATACTGATCGCCCGAAAGGGTGTGTCGAAATTGCGCGAAAGCAGGATCCCAAAGATCAGTCCAAGCCCGACGGCGATGTCGCAATAGCCGGAAAAGTCGAAATAAATCTGGAACGCGAATAGCCAAGCCCCTAACCAAGCCGCCGCAGCGTTCCACGGACCGTCACGAAAGATCGTATCGACGAACGGCGCGATCGAGTCGGCCAATACGATTTTCTTTGTCAGCCCCAGCAGGCACAGGCCCAGCCCCAATCCGGCCATACGATGGCCGCGTGGAAGAGGCTCGCCGTCGAACAGACGATCCACCTGCGGCCCGAATTGCCGCCAACGCATGATCGGCCCGGCGATCAGCTGGCCAAAGAACAGCTTGAAAAATGCAAAACGCGGCAAAGAGACGAATGGCTGAGCTCGGCCACGGGTGATGTCGATCAAGAATGCCGAGAGCTGAAAAATGTAAAAGGAAATCCCTAGCGGAATAACGATCTCGCCGGTAAAGAGATTCGAGCCCGCCACGCCCGCCAGAAACACCCGGTACTTGAAGTACGCGAGAAAGCCAAAATCGATGATAAGGACCGGATAAAGCCATCTTCGGTCGCGGACGACAGCAAACTGAAAGCCATAGTTGACCAGTATGACCACTGCCGCGAGGATGCTGTCCCGGAGCCCGGCTGCAGCGTAGAAAACAATGCTCGCGGCGAGCAGAATCCAACCGCGCCACGGCAGCAGTTGAAACGCCAGCCAGACTATGGCCAAAAAAAACGCGAAATAAAGGCTGTCGTAGCTCACGGCGAACCGGCGTTTGAATCACGACCCGCAGTCTGGTGAATCAACACTGACTTACGGCCTGGCAGGTACTGCAGAAAATGATGCGGTGAACGTCGAGCACGCTTCCATGCATGCGGATTGAAACCGAGAGGGAAAGGTCGCAAGCAGCGAAATCAATCGCGGCGTAACCTCCGGCTATTTCGCCACTTCGAGCAAGCCGTCGAGCCAAATCGTGCGAGTGAGATTGCGCTGCACCTTTCCGCTCGTCGTCTTCGGGAGGGCTCCCGGCGCAATGAGCAAAATTTCATCGGCATTGACTTCGTGCTCATTCACCACCGCCTCGCGAATAGAGGCAACGAGTTCCGCAACTGCGATCTCGCTCCGATATGTCCGTTCTACCTCCTGGATCACGACTAGCTTCTCTCGCCCGTTCTCTTCGAGTGTCGTAAATGCCGCACCGCAGTTTCGGCGCAGTGCCGGATGGACGTTCTGCACCGTGTTTTCGATGTCTTGCGGATAATGGTTCATCCCCCTGATTATGATGACATCCTTGATCCGGCCCGTAACGAAGAGCTCTCCGGATTGATCGAGGAACCCAAGGTCACCGGTCCGCAGCCAGTACTTACCGCCTTCACCCTCGATTTGTGCCCGAAATGTGGATGCGGTTGCGCCGGCATTTTGCCAGTAGCCCTGGGCGACATTGGGCCCACTTACCCACACCTCGCCAACGCTGTCCACCTCGAGCCTTCGGCGACTGTCGGGGGCGATTATCGCAACGTGCTCGCCAACGAGAGGTTGTCCGCAGCCGATTAAAACTTGTCCGTCGTCCGGTCTTGTCGGAGCGGCCACTCGGCCTTTTTGCAGTTCGGCGCGACTGACGCGGCGCGTGATGGGGCCAGAGCCCCTGTGGCCGCCGGTGACCAACAGCGTGGCTTCCGCCAGTCCGTAGGCCGGGTACATCGAGTTTGCGTTGAACCCATACGGAGCAAACGTCGAGCCAAATCGATCCAGTGTATCGGCCCGCAGGGGTTCGGCGCCATTTAGAGCAAGTTTCCAGGACGAGAGGTCGATGTCCCGCATCTGCTCGGCACGAAAGCGGAGCACGCAGAGATCGAACGCGAAGTTGGGCGCGGTTGCGACCTCCGCCCGATAGGTGTGGATCGCCCGCAGCCAGGTGAGCGGGCGCTGCATGAAGGTCACTGGTGCCATCAGCACGCATAGCGCACCGAGATACAGCGTCTGCAGGATGTTCAAAATCAGGCCCATATCGTGATAGTGCGGCACCCAGCTGACAAAGGTCGACGCTCGGGTATTGCCGAGGGCGAGCCGGATCATTTCGGAATTGTCGAGTAGATTGCCGTGACTGACCATCACGCCCCTCGGCTCCGACGTGGAGCCCGATGTGTATTGCAGGAGTGCGATATCGCCACGCTTGGAAGCGGCAACGCAAACATTTGGTTTCGTCGTTTGTGTGGCCTGCTCCAGGATTAACCACTCGAATTCGACCGCTTGAAAGCGCTCGATGACATCGGGCCTGGTTGTCGCCACGCCGCGGGTTGTCACCGCGAGTCTCGGCGAGCAATCCGCGAGAATAGCGTTGGCGGCGTCGCGCGAGCTTGCCCTACGAGGGATCATCATGGGAACCGGAATGACCCCTGCCAGAACACAAGCAAAGAAGGCAACGACGAAATCCAGCCCTGGAGGGAACAGCAGGAGTGCGCGATCACCCCGTTTCACGCGATCCAACAGCGATCCTGCGAGGGCGTGCGCCCGCCTGTAGAGATCGGCAAATGTCAACGGCGCTTGTTCATTTCCACGATCCGACAAAAAAACATATGCGCGATCATGCGGCTGTTCCGTTGCTCGATGACGGAGCAGATCGGCCAATGATATGGGATGCTCCCTCGGCGTCGCCTTGGGCTCATAGCGTTCAGCCACGCCTGCGTCCGCGGGCGGTTTCACTGGCGCGACATCTCGCAACGTGTTGCGCGAGCTGCGCGATGGTCGGATATTCGAAAATAATCTCCGTGGGAAGCTCGATGGCCAACCATTCTTCAAGCTCCATGAGGAGGAATACGGACGTCGCCGAATCCACCCCCAATCGGGCGAACTTCGCATGAGGATCGATCAGCTTGGCCGGTCGATTCAATAACTTCGCCAGATAGTCGGTGCACCGACCTCGAATTTCGGATTCCATTGGGTCTAATTCGGATTCCATTTGATCTAATGGTGCATCGATGCAGTTGAGTCCGAATGTTCTTCACGCATGACGCAATGCCCCCCACGGCCGTGGCGCCGCTATCATCGATTAATGCCGAAGCAGCGGGACGATGCAACCGAAACATTTGATACAAAAAGGTAATGAGGGGTCGCTACTCAACTTCGCGTAGCGCATTTTTTATAGGTGGTCGATTTAGAATAAGATATTGCGCGGCGTTCATGTCATGCAGCCTGATTGTCAAAAGCTACATGCTTCGCGCCACACGGCTGCTACGCGGCTTTTATAAGTTGTCACAGCGGAATGATGTCGGCGGCCAGCTGCCTGCCCATCACGGCGACTTCGGCGGGCGGTTTGTCCGCTACAAGCCAGAGAACGAACCCCTCTCGCGGGAGGATGCGCGCATCATCGTCAGTGCGTGTTTGGCCAGACACAGACCGGCATGCAGCCGCCGAGCGTCAACAGCACGGTCTCGGCCCTCGGCTTCTTCCTCACCGTGACGTTCGGGCGGCCGGACCTCCCCCGGCGGCTTACGGTCCTGCGCCGGCCGCGCCGACTGCCGGGCGTGCTCAGCGTCGAGGAGGTCGCGCTTCTGCTCCAGGCGGCGCCGGGACTGAAGTACTGCCGCCACCGCGTACGGCGCCGGGCTGCGCGTCTCCGAGGTGATCACGCTCAAGGTTGGGGATGTCGACTCCGAGCGCATGCTCCTGCGGGTCGAGCGCGGCAAGAGCCTGCCTTCGCGAAGGCGGCGGGCCGCTGAGCATGCCGAAATCGCGCCGTCGAGGGCAGCAGCGGCGAAGAACTCTCTGCGGCGATCCTCGATCCGCCGCCGACTACGCCTGCCAGCGCGTTCCTCACACAAGCCGCGGGCCCATCAAATCCCCATAGACGGCAGACCGCCCGCCCAACCGCGCGGGTTCCTTCCTTGGAGGCTTTCGGACGCCGGCCCGCAGCACGGGAGGATCGGTCACGACGGGCCGGCATCCGAAACCGCTAACACGAGCTGGGATTCGGAGCCTCACATACGGACTGCTAAGTTCGACCCAAAGGAGACCTAAATTTAGGCGATTGGCGAACGGTATTAACGCATGTTAGTGCGGGGCCCGGAGGGTTTGATGTCACGGACCCGAGCAGCTGACGATTTCAAGACAATCCGTACCCGCATGGAGGAGTTGCGGCGGGAGAAGCTGCCCGAGCAACCCGCCCCGACTACCGACGCCAGCGTCGCGGGTCATCCTGGCCCTTGCGCCTGTGGCAGGAGCCTGTTCCCCGACGAGTGCGACGGATCGTGCAAGGCGTTTTGAAGTCGCCATTCAGCGCGATCAGATCAGCGCGGCGGGGTCCGGCCAAAGAGGAGGCGCTATGAGGCCGCGCTTCAACAGAATCGGGCAGACTGGGTCCTCGCCGCCCACGAGAGCATTCGGCTGTACGGCGCCGACAGACATAGTCCGCTTGCAAGATACCGGCTGCGGTCGACCCAGAGCATCATTCTAGGCTGACATCCCAACAGTTCGCGCCGGCAGTTGGCGTATTAACGTTAAAGGCCTGCGTGGGCCGGAGTTGTGCGGCCTCCAAATCGTCGCCGCGTGTCGATGCCGGCGAGCTTCCCTCGCTCGAAGCGAGCGCGAGCCGCTCTATTTCCGTGCGAGCCCGCTCCTGATTGATGGCCTCGAGCCGATCCAGCAGGTCGGAGCAGGGCTCATCAAAGATCGAATACGCCGTGGCCTGGGCGGCGTCCCCACCTCTCGCCATGACCTCAGACAGGATTAAATTTTGCCGCCTTTTTCGGCAGCTTCCTCCACACCGTAGGCTTTGCCTATTTCGCCTTCGCCCGACGACGCTTGGCCCAGCCTGAACGCCCGAACCTCGATCCGGCCCATCGTATTCTGATCGGCGCGGCAAGAACTTACGTGGTCTGCTGGTGCCATCGATCGATTTGACAGTTGTCCTATTTGCAGCGAACCGCCGTGAGGTTAAGCTGCCGGACGGCCCATGAAGGAAACAGCCATGACCATGATCGACATGCATGCCCATTGGAGACCCGCCCAAGTAGCCGACGCCCTGCGCGCCCGTATCAGAGAACCACGCATCCTGCGCAATCAGGACGGCGTCGAGGTGCTGAAGGCGCCACGGATGGGCGAAGCGCCGCTCGCCGATGCCTTCGACGACGTCGATTTCCATCTCGGTCGGATGGACCGCCAGGGAGTCGAGACGAGCGTGCTGTCGCTCCTCGGTTCGTTCTGCTGGGTCGAGGCCCTGCCGTTGGATGAGTCCGGGCCGCTGTGCCGGACCATCAACGACGGGCTTTCCGCGATTTGCCAAGAGCATCCCGGCCGCTTCGCCGCCTACGCAGCACTGCCCCTGACGGACATTTCCGCCGCCGCCACGGAGCTCGAGCGGGCGCTCGGGCTGCCGGGCATGATCGGCGCGCAGATACCGGGAAACTACTTCCTGACGCGCAAGGACGCCGAAGCGATGCGTCCGCTGCTCGAGGTCGCGAACCGCCACCGCGCGGTGCTCTTCATCCACAACGGTCCGCGGCCGGGCGACGCCTACCCCAAGGTCGCGGCCGACACGGACAATGCGCGCCGCCGCAACGGCACGCTCGACATGCAGGCGAGCCTGTCCTCGGTGATGGTGACGCTGTCTCTCACCGACTATCTCGCCGACTACCCCGACGCGATGATCCAGGTCCACAACCTCGGCGGCAACATTCCCTTCGAAGTCGAGCGCATGGACCACCGCTGCCTGCTCGACACGCCGAATGAGGAGCTGCCGTCGTCGCGCTTCCGCAAGGCGAAGGTGTACGTGGATTGCAACTCGTTTGGCCCGCGCGCGATCGAGGCGGCCGTGCACCTGTACGGCGCCGAGCGCATCGTGTGCGGCACCGACGGCACCGAGTTCGGCTGCGACTGGACCAGGAAGGCGCTCGCGGAAGCGCAGATCGGCGAGGAAGCGCGCGAGCAGATCCTGCATCGCAATGCCGCTGCGATGCTCGCCCGCGTCGCAAGGAGCGCGCAGCCCGAGAGCGCCGCCGCCGAATAGTCTCCCGCGGCCGCTCGGGGTCCGGCCGGCGCTTCGTCGCGGTGATTCCTGGCTGGCGAGATCCATGCGATGAGCGTTGTGCAGAGGCGGTCGAGAGTGCGCGGCGGATGACCGCCGACGGTCGAGACCAAGAAGCGTTTCACCAAGCTCGGCTTGGCGCTGCACGAGGACAAGACGCGACTGATTAAGTTCGGCCGGTAGCCGGCATTGGCTCGACAGCGCGACGAGAACGGCAAAACCTTTGCCCTCCTCGGCCCCATCCTTTACGGCGGGTGGAGCGAAAGAAGGCAGCAACGCCCAAGGTCGGTTTTCGACCTTTCTTGCTAAGTGCAAGGCCGTAGGCTTGGCGACCGGTTATTTATGGATAAGGCCGACCTCACGATAATAATTCAGCGCTCCTGGATGGATCGGCATGACCGACTCACTCGGCACCATGTCTCGTGTCTCCAAGTTTGACAGCGCAGGGTGCAATTGCCGGAAAACAGCGAAGTTGTCGAACACTGCCCTGACCATGGCATAGATTAACCCATCCGGCTGATTACTCGACGAGACGAGCAGGGCCCGCGTGCCGATTGTCGGGACATCGTCGGGATTACCAACGTACATGCCGCCTGGGATGATAAAGGCTTTGTAATAGGGATACGTTGCAAGCAGCCGATCGACCGGCTGGCCAGCGACGCGCACCAGCCTCGCTCGGCAGTCCGTCGTAGCCGCCTGGGTCAGCCCGTTGGGATGCCCGGCTTCAAATATAATCGCGTCGACTATGTTGCCACAGAGCGCCTGGTTCTGCTCGGCAGGGGCAAATTCCAGCACACGCTCAGGACTGGATGTCGTCCAGCCATAAAATCCGAGGATGACATCGCGGGTGAAGTTATATCCAACACCGCTCGTGCCGATGCCGACCCGCTTCCCACGCAAGTCTTGGAAATCGCGTATGCCGGTATCGGCGCGAGCGACAACGGTAAATGCTTCCGGGTAAAGTGCCATTACCGTGCGGAGCTTCGAATCGGGGCCGGCGGCAGCGAACGGCCCCTCACCATTAAAGGCGGCCAACGCGACATCGGTCTGCGAAAGGCCAAATGCTGAGTCGCCGTTCTCGACACGTCGGATGTTCTCCACCGAACCGTCAGAGCTCACGGCCACACATGGCATAGCTGGATGCTCGCCCTCGAGGTTATACATGCGGCAGATCGCATTTCCGACGGGATGATAGACACCGCCAGGGATCCCGGCAGTGAGACTAACCGAGTTCGGAGCGAGGGCATTGGAGACCGCTATGCAGCCTGTGACGGCGCTTGCCATGATGGCAGCACTCCGAAATAGCAGTCGCCTAAACGACACGACAGTAGGCCGCCTGGTGGTCGAGTGAGCGGGCTTCACGTGTTGAGCTCATACTGGACCTTCGAGCCATCACGCTCGAACTCGCCGCGCACCCAAAGGCTTGCCTTGTCGTACCAAATACTCCCAGCGTAAAAGGGCGTGATGAACGTGTAGCGCGTCGTCTGAACCTGCCTTCCGGCAATCACAATTTGCTCCTCGGCAAGCTTGCGTGCGCTTACGCCAATGATGCCGCCACGCTGCGCGTCGACTACCGTAGTCTGCTCCAACATTGCCGGGGTCCACAGGCTGTTCGACGTCAAGGTAGCGGTGGAAGCGATAGACGGGCCGCCCTTGCCCAGCACGCGAAACCCTTGAGGCGTCGCCGCGCCTTCGACGTGGAGCGTCTCGCCATGCTCAACAGTTTCACCATTGAGTGAAGTGAGCCGCCCCGCGCGCCAAGTCTCTTCCGAGCGATGACTAAAAGCGTAGGCGGTTAGGAAAGCGATCTTGACCTCGAGATTGATCTCGGTATTGACACGTGTTTCACCGGCAGCTGATGAATATGAGACCGTATGGGTGCCGATCCCGATGCCCTTGTACAGGACGGAGAACCGTCGATTGGCTGCTGCGGTGGGCAAGACGAATGCTGTTGCGGCGTGAGCGACCGGAGGAAAAGCACAACTGACAGCGCCAGCAAGCCCGCCCATCAGGAGCGCGCGTCGCCGAATAGACGTCTTCCCTTGACCAGGGGCTAATCGAAACATGGCGCGGCCGCGACTTCTAATTCATATGTTGTCGAAGAAGGCGATGACTTTTTCCGGATACCTTCCGAAGTAATTGTAGCCATCTTTGAAGCGTCGGGTCGTGCCCTCGATCCAGGCCAATTCTGCGTCCTTGCTTGCAAATAGATCGAAAGTCTTTTGTACGTCTTCGGGATTCCTTGTCCATGAGTCTTCCAAGACTTGGATCATTAGCACGGGCATCTTCACTCCCGAGGCAAAGAGTTGCGGAGTCATTTTGCGCTACTGGGCGGCGGCTGCCATAGATTGCACTGCTGCAACAGGTCGATGGGCGCGGAGAAAGGTGCGGATATGGCGCACCGCCAGCGGAATCTTGTCTGCGGTGTCCTTCCACGGATAAAGGCTCACCTGCGCGTTGGGCGCGAGATGCACGGTCTCCATCGCCACGGCATAGGGGTGCCCCGGAACGTCGTCGGGCAACACCAGGATCGGCGTCTGGCAGTTGCGCACAAAATCGCGCGTCACGGTGTACACAAAGTCGGCGCGAGCACCACCGTACATGTTGGTCAGGAAAGTATCGACCATCGCCATCGTGATATCGGGCCGGCGGGCGCACAGCTCCGGGCCCCAGCCCTTCATGTTGTTGTTGTAGGAGAGGCCAGGCATCTCCGGACGGTAGCCGCTGGGCTGCGCCGGCACGGCGGCGACGACGCGGTCGCCAGCCCGCTTTAGCAAGTTCCAGATAAACGGACCGCCGATGCAGAAGCCAAGCACCATGAATTCGCGGATGCCCAGGTGATCCATCAGGCCGATATGGTCGTCGGTATAGGCGTCCCACGGCCGATCGACCTCAAGCGGACCGGAAGACTGGCCACCCTTGGCGTTGCGCAGATCGGCCGCGATAACGCGAAACTCCCCCTTGAACTCGTCGAATGGGTTGAAAGGGTGCGTCGCGAGCCCCGCCACCGTCGAGTTGAGCCCGCCGCCGGGGATGACCAGCAACGGGAAGCCCGAGCCGACCTCCTCGTAATGGATGCGAACTTGGCCTCTTTCATAGAACGGCATGGCAGTCTCCTCCGACGTTGCGGCCGCCGCGCTCTTCGCGGCCGGTAAGGTGCGCAGACAGACGTTTTAAGCCAATCGGGGGAGTTTTCGAAAGCGTTTCGCTGCAAGCGGCTCGTTTTGCGATGCCGAACGGCGGCTTTCCACCTATACCAGTCGCCGGCTCACGCCAGTTCGTCGAGCAGGGCCTTCGCCTCTTTGAGATCCGGCGTATCGAACCCCTCGGTGAACCAACCGTAGACCGGGGAAAGGAGGGCATGGGCCTCGGCCCGGCGACCCTGGTCGCGGCGGAGCCGGGCGAGGCTCACGGCGGCGCGCAATTCCCAGAGCTTGGCTCCCTGCTCTTCGGCAATACTGAGGGCTTTGCGATATAGTTCCTCGGCGGCCTCGGTATGGCCCTGCCGCAGCAGCAGATGGCCTTTGTGCCTCTCCAGCTCCGCTGCAAACCAGCGTTGTCCTGTTCGTTCCACCACCTGCAAAGCGTCGTCGAACTGGGTCAAGGCCTCTCCAACCTGCCCTGCAATCTCACATGCCACGGCGAGGAGGGTGATGTAGTAGGACACCCACGCCTCCGCCCTGGTGGCGCGATAAGCAGCCAAACCGCTGCGCAGGAGAATTATTCCCTCCGTCACATCGCCGTTCTTGACCTTGACCCACCCGCGATAGATCGTCCCCGTCGCGTGGTACAGGGCGAAACCCTGCTCGGTCGTCACCGCAACCAGCTGGTTCGCCCGCTCCTTCAGGGCTGCGGCGTCTCCAACAAGCAAAAGCAGCAGAGAGCCGTTTGCCAAGGCCAGAGCCAAAGATGGCAGATGGGTGAGCCTCCGACTCTCGGCGATGGCTGCGCTGCTCTGGGCCGATGCCTGGTCCGGAAAGCCAAGAAAGAACAGCACCAACGCCAAAGCGGCCTGTGAGATGCTTCGGGGGTCCAATCCGGTCTGATGGACAAGCGAACGGTGGGAGATCGGATCGTAGAGTGTGAGTGCCTTTTCCAAGTGCGATCGCGACCGCGCGAAACTGCCCATATACATAAAGGTTCGACCGAGGGAGTAGTGACCCAGAACGAGCCCGGCCGAGTCGTCGCGCTGGCGGCTCAGCTGGAGCAAATCTTCCGCGAGAGTCTGCGCCCGATCGAGTTCGTCCCGGACCGCGTAATAATGCGACTGACCCCAAGGGATGTGAAGGAGCTCTGAGGGGGAGCCAAGCTGCTCCCACAGCGCCCGTGCGCGGTCGTACGCATCGCCCGTTTCCGGTGCGGCGAAACCTTTGACGACCATCAGGGCCGCGCTCAAGCCACTTAGGAGTTCGAGTTCCTTTCGCTGGCGTTCGGGGGTCTCGGGCAGTAGCCCCAGCTGGTCCAGCCCCTTCTGCAATTGCGCGGCCGCCTCCGCCATCGCCGAGCGGGCGGCGGATCGCTGGCCGGCCTTACCCCAATGGAAAGCGGATTTTTCAACGAGCCCGGCCTCGGCGTAGTGCTGCGCCAAAATCTCGGGCTGGCTGTCGATGATCTCGGCCGAATGGGCTGTGAGCGCTTCGGCGATCTGCGCGTGCAATTGTTGCCGAGAACTCCGCAGCAGGCTGCCATGGGTCACGTCCTGTACGAGCGCGTGCTTGAAGCTGTAGACCGCGTCGGGCGGAGTGCCGCGCTGGAAGACCAGTTCGGAAGCGACGAGCCGGCCGAGTGCGGCTTGCAACTCGTCCTCGGAAAGACGGGAGACAGCGTGTATTAGGTCATAAGAGAACTCGCGACCGATCGCGGCGCCGATTTGTGCCACATGCCTCACCGAGGCAAGGCGGTCGAGCCGCGCCAATAACGAGGCGTGCAAACTCGTTGGTATCGCGAATGGGGTCAGCGCGCGGTCGAGCACGTAACGGTTCCTGTCCGCGCGCAGCAGGCCGCTCTCCAAGACGCTCTTAGAGGCTGACCGAAAATGAATTGAGTTATTTCAGTCGGTTGTGGCATGATGGTTGTGGTGAAACAATCATCGGAGCACAAGATGTGGACCG
>Ga0209039_10000433_pt1 | contig 40792 bp, 25 predicted proteins | sample BogFormECP12_OM1_FD_188238 | JGI IMG/M metagenome (GOLD analysis project Ga0209039, IMG submission 188238) | Bog forest soil microbial communities from Calvert Island, British Columbia, Canada - ECP12_OM1 (SPAdes) (version 2) | ecosystem: Environmental > Aquatic > Freshwater > Wetlands > Bog ...
GCGGACGGCACGGTGGTCGAGACCGGCGGCAAGCAAGCCGATCTGCCGGGATACGACCTGACGGGGCTGCTGACCGGGTCGGAAGGCACCATGGCGCTGGTCACCAAGGTGACGCTGCGGCTGATGCACAAGGCGGAAGCCGTCAAAACCATTCTGGCAGTTTACGATTCCAACGAAGACGCCGGCCGCACGGTTGCTGAGATCACCGCCCGAGCCATTACACCGGTGGCGGTGGAGATGATGGACGGGGTGATGCTGCGGATGGTGGAAGAGGCCACCCACGCGGGCTACCCGATGGATGCATCGGCGGTGCTGCTGATCGAATTGGAGGGCCCGTCCGACACGGTGGAAGAACAAGCGGGGCAGATTCACGCGGCCTGCGTCGAGTGCGGAGCGCGCGAATTTCGCGTGGCGCAGAGCGCGGAAGAGCGCGACCTGCTATGGAAGGGCCGCAAGAACGCTTTCGGCGCGGTAGGCCGCGTGAGCCCGACCTATTACGTGCAGGATGGCGTGGTGCCGCGCACCAAGATCGCGCCGACGCTGCGGTTTATCGGCGAGGTGGCTGCACGGCGCGGGCTGACCATCAGCAATATCTTCCACGCCGGCGACGGCAATATGCACCCGATCATCCTGTTCGATGCGCGCAAGCCGGGCGAGCTGGATCGGGCGCGCGCCGCGGGGGAAGAGATTCTCAAGTACTGCGTGGAAGCCGGCGGGTCGATCACCGGCGAGCACGGCGTCGGCATGGAAAAGAACGAGCTGATGAGCAAGCAGTTCCCGCCGGACACGCTGGACATGATGGCGCGTTTGAAGCGATTGTTCGACCCGCAGGGCCGGCTCAACCCGGGGAAAATGCTGCCCACGGGGCGGGGCTGTCTCGAGATCCGGCAGGGGCCGTTGGTGGCGGGCGGGGCGGCGTATTAGGCGCGCGAGCGCCGTAGTTCCTCAAGTCGAAGGCCCCCTGCAACAGACCACAAACGGCGATGGTCTGTCCCACTTCGGCTGCTATTTCCCGTGGTAGCTTTCGGGCGGGCCGAGATAGCTGGGCTTCACTCCACCCAGGTTCACTACGAGTTTTTCCAGCACGATGCCGGGGTCGACCATCCAGATTCTCAGCGTGTGGTAGCCGGGTGAGGCGATCGTCAAATTCGATTTGACATGGCGGACGCTGTCTTTGACGGTGGTCTCCCAGTCGCTCTGCGAATTCTGAGCGAGTGAATCGATGACTTGCGGGGGCTGGTCGTCAAAGGCCATGGCGAAGCGCAGGCCGCGGCCCGGAACGAAGTTCTGGGTGGGGCCGAGGATGGCGTCCACTTCGGTTTTCCCAGCGTCGAACAAGTACATCCGGTATTCGAGGCACGGCGAATTCTTGCCCGGGTCCAGGCTGGGACCGTTGACCGGAAAGACCGACATTGCCGAGAGAGTCCGGCCGTAGTCATCGATCTTTTCCCAGCGGGCCGCGGGCGTCGAGCCGTTCTTCGAGTAATGCTCGGCTTCGATGGAGACGTAGCCTTCGGCCTCGGCGAAGCCGCGGAGCGTGGAGCGCGTGATCTCGCGCGGATTCGAAGCGGTGAGCTTGACGGTAACTTCGCTGCCGCCGGGGCCGGCGATTCTCACGGAGCCGTCGGACGATCCGGCGGGCGCTTTGCTCCAATCCACGGTCACCCAAAGGCGTTGTTCCTTCTGAATGGCGCCCCGCGGCGGGCTCACGGAAATCCACGGGGCGCTGGGGGCGGCGGAGAATTCAAACGGCGCTTTGCCTTTGTCGAAGACGTCGATATAGCAGCGCTGCTGATTGAAGGCGTCGAACGCGGGCAGCACAGGATCGGACTTCGCGCCCGGCCAGGAATCGGCGGAGCCTTCCACGGCGATACCCATGGCGGCGGCGTCGGGGAGATTGATCTCCTTGACGGCGGGCATGGTGTTACGGGGAGGTTCCTGCCACATGGTGTAGCCGATGTGGGTCTGATCCATCATGTGGTCCCACTTGCCGTTCAAGAGCGCGTGGTTGTAATAGTCGCCGAGATCGATATCGGCCTGGAAGAGCGCCTTGGTTTGGGCGGCGTAATCGTTGGCTGAGGCGCGCCCCTGGGCGGCATAGAGACGATTCTTGGCGGCGGCGATGTAAAGCTCGGCAACCTGGGCGTAGGACTTGGCGGGATGCAGAACGAGCTCGAAGAAGGCATCGCGGGCATTTTCAGGCAACGCGGCTTCCAGGGCTTTGGCTTTGGAAACCAGTGCGTGGAAATCGGCCACCACGCGGTCGGCCTCCTGATAATCCGTCAGGCTGAAGATGGTGGGATCGAGGAGCTCCGGCTTGCGGCGGCCGTTGTATTTGAGGTAAGTGGAGACCAGATCGGCGATCTCGGCGGCGTGCGCTGCGCCAAATTCGCGCTCGGCCCAAAGGCGCGTGAACTCGCCAAGTTTATCTTTAGACCAACGATTCGGATCGCGGCCGAGGTCGAGGAAAAACTCGATGGGGAATTCCATGGGCTTGAGATCGCCCACGTTGACGATCCAGATCTGTTTGGCGTCGTATTGGAGAGCCAGGTTCATCTGCTCCCAGATTTTGGGGATGGGATTGGTGTCGATCCACTTGTAATTCCGCGGACCGCCGACGTAATCGAAGTGGTAATAGATGCCGGCGCCGCCGCTGCGTTTGCGCTCGTCGGGCGTGGGAAGGCGGCGAATGTTGCCCCAGTTGTCGTCGCACCAGAGGAGCGTCACATCGTCGGGAACGCGCATGCCTTTCTCGTAGTAACCCTGGACCTCTTTATAAAGCGCCCAGAGTTGGGGAATCTTGGTGACGTCGGGGTTCACCTGCTCGGCGAGGATTTTGCGTTGATCCGCGACAATCTGCTCGAGCAGCGCGACATTGGCTTCGAGGGACGTGCCGGCCATTGGCATGTCGCCATCGCCGCGCATGCCGATGGTGATGATGCTCTCGTAGTCTTTGTTGCGCTTTACGCCATACTCCCAGAACTGGCGGAGCACGTCGGCGTTCTTGGAATAATCCCAGGGGCCTTTGCCGTGGCGCGCCCACTCCTTCTGGGCGCGCAGCATGGGCTCATGGTGAGACGTGCCCATGACGATGCCATACATGTCGGCGATCTTCGGATTCAACGGGTCGTCCTCGTTGAAGGCGTTGTTCCACATGGCGGGCCACAGGTAATTGCCCTTGAGACGTAGGATCAGCTCGAAGACCTTCTGATAAAATTCGTGGCCCATGTTGACGACGCCGGGGATGGAAGTCATTCCGAACTTCTCGCGGACCCAGCCGCTGAGCGCGGGCGCTTCGTCGTTCAGGAAGATGCCGCGATACTTGACGGCGGGCTCGCCTTCGACATATTTGCCGGTTTTTACGAAGAGAGCGTCCTGGTGGACCACGGGCACATCGGCCCAGTAATACCAGGGTGAGACGCCGATCTGCTCGGAGACGTCGTAGGCGCCGAAGATTGAGCCGCGCTTGTCGCTGCCGGCAATGACGAGCGCGCTGGCCAGGCCGGGCAAAGGATTAGCCACCACCTGGATGACGAAGGCTTCCCACTTGCCGGCGACCTGCGCCGTATCTATTTTCTTTTCACGCACCAACTGATCGATGATGGGGCTGCGGCCGATGGTTCCGACGATGATGGCGGCGCGGCCGAGCCCCTTGGTCGCGCGGAGCAGCGCGGGCGTGACGGCGGTGACGCGCGCGATATCGGCCTGGAGGTCCGCGGCGGCACGCGCGACGCCGGGCCAATCGGCGGGGTCGACATAGATGGACGCGGCGGCGCGTGCCTGGACCATGGGGAAAGCTCCGGGCGCAGGCTTATCCAGGATATAGCGGGGCTGGCCGATGGCATGGGCGGTGCGAAGTGGCGCGAAGATACAAAGGCCCAGCAGTGCGACAAAGGTAAAACGGCGGCGCACGATTATTTTGCTTCCTTAGCCGTCGAGATCACGGAAGTGAAGGCCGGCTTGGGTTTTCCCTCGCGATCGAAGAGCAAAGGATAGTTGGTGCGGCCGCGAATGGGGAAATTGTTCAACCAGGAGTCGCCATCGGTCACGCCCCAGAAAGTGATGCGCGTAATGGAGGCGCGATATTTGACGAAGACATTGAAGAGCTCGGCATAGCGCCGGGCGAGCGCCTGCTGGGCCGCGTCGGGAAGGCCGGCGGTGTATGGGTTGGAGCCAGCGCTGCCGGCGGACGTGGCTGAGACGTCGGCTGAAGTTCCGGGGGCGGTGCGAGGCAGCACATCGACGTCCAGTTCGGTTATGTTCACCTTGATACCGAGCGCGGCGAAGGCCTCGATGGTCGAGGCCTGTTGAGCGGCGGTGGGCCAATTCATTTGGTCGTGGCCTTGCAGTCCGATGGCGGTGATGGGGATCGACTGGGCTTTGAGTTTCTTGATGAGCTCGACGGCGCCGGTGCGCTTGGCCTCGTTTTCGAGCGAGTAGTCGTTGTAATAGAGCTCGGCTTTAGGGTCGGCTTCATGGGCGAACTGAAAGGCTTTGGCGATGTAGTCTTCGCCGATGATGTTCAGCCAGAGCGATTTGCGCAGCGTGCCGTCTTCGTTGAGCGCTTCGTTGACGACGTCCCAGCCGGCGATGCGGCCTTTGTAGCGGCCCACCACGGCCTGGATGTGATCGTGCATGCGTTGCAAGAGGGCATCGCGGGTGAGCGGAGAGCCCTGGTCGTCCTGGAAGACCCAGCGGGGCGCCTGGCTGTGCCAGACGAGGCAGTGACCGATGATGAACATCTTGTACTTCTCGCCGAACGCCACGTAGTGGTCGGCGGGATCGAAGTTGTAGCCATCGAGGCGGGGGTGGATGGATTCCCACTTGAGCGCGTTTTCCGGGCTGATGGTGTTGAACTGCGCGGCGATAATGGTGTCGCCGCGGGCGTCCTTCTCTTCGAACTGCGACTGATTGATAGCCGCGCCAATGCGGAAGATTCCCTGGAAGGCGTCTTTCAAAGTGGCCGGTTGCGCGTGGGACACGCTGGCCATCAGCAGGCCTAGGATTGCGATGGATTTTGGCGACATGATGTGGGCACTCCTTATTCAGCGGGGGCGAACTTCTTGCGGCGCTCGGCCAGTTCGTCCTGTATCTGGAGGTTCAGGTTCTTGCCGATCTTATAGCAGACCAGGCAAATGATGACGATTGCGAAAAAGATGGCGGGAAAGACGCTGATGGTGAGGCGTATGCCGCGCAAGGCGCCGGCGGTTTGCACGGCGTTGGCGCGATACCCGAAGCCGGAAAGCAGCCAGCCGGCCATGGCGCCGCCCAGGCTGAGACCGGTTTTGAGGCCGAACAGGATGGTGGCATAGATCACGCCGGTGATGCGGCGGCCGGTCTTCCATTCGGAATAATCCACGACGTCGGCGAACATCGACCAGATGAGCGGAATGGTGGGAGCGTAGGTGAGCGCGCGGGCGTATTCGAGAAGGAACAGTGCGCCGATGGCGTCGCGCGGCAGCAGAGCGAACAGCGCCATAAAGACGGTGGTGAGCGAAAAGCCCACGAGGGCGACGGCTTTCTTGCCGAACCGCATGGAGAGGAAGGTGGAACACAGGACGCCAATCACGGTGACGAACTGGCTGGACATGTTGAAGAGGCTGAAACCGACCGAGGAGACGTTGGCTCTTTTGGAATCGATCACCAGGCCGAAGGTGTTCAGCAAATACGCCCAGACACCGTGCGCGGCGGGGTTGACGAGGCCGATGCTCTGGAGCAGACCGAAGAGACGATCGTGGTTGACGTAATACTGGAAGTAATAAGAGAGGGTGCCGCCGCGCATGGCCAGCACGACGAAGTGGGCCAGCGTAAGGATGAACATGGCGACCCACGGGCCGGTTTGGAGGAGGGTGCCGAAGTCGCGCTTGGCGTCGGATTTCTGTCTGGGATCGGGCCGGATACGCTCGCACGTGGTGAGAAAAGTGATGACGAAGCAGACCACGCAAATGGTGGCCCACAGGCCCATGGTGATCTGCCAGCCCTTGGCGTTATTGCCCTGGCCGAACTTGGCGACCAGGGGCAGGGTGAAGCCGCCGACGATCAATTGCGCGATCATGGCGGCAACGAAGCGGTAGGAGGAAAGGCTGGTGCGCTCGTTGACGTCGCCGGTCATGACGCCGGTCATGGCGGAGTAGGGAGTGTTATTGGCGGAGTAGAGCGTCATCAGCAGCATGTTGGTGACGCAGGCGTAGACGATTTTGCCGGTGGTTCCGAAGTTGGGCGTGGTATAGGCGACCACCATGACGACGCCCCACGGGATGGCGGTCCACAGCACCCATGGGCGGAACTTGCCCCAGCGGGTGTTGGTGCGGTCGGCCATGAGGCCCATCATGGGATCGAAGAAGGCGTCCCAGAGACGGCCGACCAGGAGCAGCGAGCCGGCGGTAGCGGCGGCGATGCCCAGGGTGTCGGTGTAGAAATTCAACTGGAACAGGATCATCGTCATGAAGACGAAGTTAGCGGCGCCGTCACCGAGGCTATAGCCGGCCTTTTCGACGAACGAGAGCTTTTGCACCGATGCGTTGTTCATTGGACCGCCAGGACTACTTTTTGGAGATCGGCGTCGCGCGAGGAATTGCCGACCATGATTTCGAAATCGCCGGGCTCGACGGTGAATTTCATTTCAGCATCGTAGAAGGCCAGCAGTTCGGGCGTGATGTCGAAGGTGACAGTGCGGGTCTCGCCGGGGTCGAGCGAGACACGGCGAAAGCCTTTCAGCTCTTTCATGGGGCGGGTGGCGGAGCTGACCAGGTCGCGGATGTATAGTTGCACGGTCTCGCTGCCGGCGCGGCCGCCGGTGTTGGTGATGTCGGCGGAAACGCGCGCGGAAGCGCCCTGCTTGATCTTCTTCTTGTCGAGGCGGACGTTGGCGATAGTGAAGGTGGTGTAGCTCAGGCCAAAGCCGAAGGGGAAGAGCGGCGTCACGTCGTCGAAGAGATAGCCGCGGCGCGCGGTGGGCTTGTAGTTGTAGAACGCGGGCAGGTGGCCGGCGGAGCGTGGAATGGTGATGGGGAGCTTGCCGCCGGGGTTGAAATCGCCGAACAGAACTTCCGCCACCGCATGGCCGGTTTCCTGGCCGAGATACCAGCATTCGAAAATCACCGGCACATCGCGGCTGAGCGAGTTGATGGAAAGCGGGCGGCCGTTGAAGAGGAAAACGATCACGGGTTTGCCGGTCGCGACCATGGCGCGGACGAGTTCGTCCTGGCGGCCGATCAGATCGAGGCTGGCGCGGTCGCCCAGGTGCACGAAGGACCAGGCCTCGCGCGAGGTCTGCTCGTTGCCGCCGATGGCGAGCACGATGACGTCGGCCTTTTGGGCCACTTTGACGGCTTCGGCAATCTGGCGGCGATCTTCGGCGGGATCGCTGGGGACCACTTCATCCTGCACCCAGGAGCCGCCAATGGTGATCTTGCAGCCTTCGCTGTAGAGCACTTTGGCGCGGTTGCCGACCCTGGCCTTAATGCCGTCGAGGACGGTGACATCATGCTTGGGAATGCCGCTGTAGCCGCCCAGCAGGCTGCGGTGGGCGTTGGGTCCGATGACCGCGATGGTCCGGATGCGATCGAGATTCAGCGGGGCAACCTGGTTTTCGTTCTTGAGCAGGGTGATGGTCTGGCGCGCCGCCTGAAGAGCCAGTTGTCGATGAGCGTCGCAGCCCACGATGGCGTCGGCGGCATCGGGATCGACGTACGGGTCGTCGAAGAGGCCCATCTGGAATTTCCAGTAGAGCATGGGCGCTACCAGGTCGTCGAGTTGCCGCTCCTTCAGGACGCCTTTGCGGACGAGTTCGACCACGTGGAGGTAGCACTCCGGTTCCGGCAATTCGATATTGACGCCGGCCTGGACGGCGAGACGGCAGGCTTCCTTCTTGTCCCTGGCCACGGAGTGGCCGCGGACATCGGCGCGATAGTTCAGCTCGGTGATGGCGTAGTAGTCGGAGACCACGAAGCCTTTGAATCCCCATTCCTTGCGGAGCACGTCGCGCAAGAGCCAGCGGTTGGCGTGAGACGGGATGCCATCGATTTCGTTGTAAGAAGCCATCACGCTGATTGCGCCGCCCTTGTGGATGGCTTCCTTGAAGGTGAAGAGGAACGTCTCGCGCAGCACGCGCAGGGAGACATTCACGGGCGAGCAGTTCATGCCGGATTCGGGCTGGCCGTGGGCGGCAAAATGTTTCAGCGTGGCGATGACATGTTGCTTGTCGCGAAAGGTGGCGTCGCCCTGAAAGCCGCGCACGGCGGCGATGCCCATGCGCGAAACCAAGTAGGGATCTTCGCCGTAGGTCTCCTCGACGCGGCCCCAGCGTGGTTCGCGGGCCACATCGACCACGGGGGTCAAGGCCTGATGTGTCCCGCGCGCTCTGGCTTCGGCGGCGGTCATGGTGAAGAGCGCCTCCACCAGTTCGGGATCGAAGGTGGCGCCCAGGCCGATGGGCTGCGGGAAACTGGTGCCGCCGATGGCGGCGTGGCCGTGTAGGCACTCTTCGTGAAAGATCACGGGAATCCCGAGCCGGCTGTTTTCCAGGAAGAATTTCTGGATGGCGTTGGTGAGCTCCGCCATGGTGCGCGCGGTGCGGCCCTTGGCGGAATCGCGGGGACCTCCGGCGTCGCTGGGGCGGCCGACCTGGCCGAGGCCGCGGCGATCCTTGAACGCCTTTCGGGCTTTGGGCAAGTCGAAATTGCCGTCGTCATCGACCAGGGTGTCGACCTTTTTCTGCCAGACGCACATCATCTGCGCGGCTTTTTCCTCGAGGGTCATGCGGGACAGGAGATCCTTGACGCGTCTGGCGGGCGGCAGCGCGGCGTTGCGATAAGCGGGGATCTTCTTCGGGGGAACTTCAGATTGGGGTGCGGGAGATGGCTTCTTCATATGCTTGCCGGAGCACCTTGCAGGGACTTCGTTGTGGATTCAAACTATACCTGGATTGCGCGGAGGAAAGCAAGGAGGAGTCGGAAGTCAAAAGTCAGGAGTCAGAAGCGCCGGCTTCTATGCGGGCCTCGACGCGAAGCGGCACACACGGGGCTTAGATTCTTTGCCGGCTATTCCTAAACAAGACTGCTTCAACAATTCCTCGTTCTTGATATGGAAAGAACCCCTCGCCGTCGCTCTTCTGACTCCTGCATCTTTGACCCCCGGACCCCAAATCCCGGATTTCTAAGGGCGAAGTCCTTGCTCAGAAATACACGCCGAAATCTTTTTGCAGGATGAGGGCGACGGTGCCACGGAGGCGCGCCATGCCGCCTTCGCTGGTAGCATCGAGGCGGGGGATGACACCGCCGGGCAGAACCTGGTCCTGGACTTCGGCTTCGATCACCGGTCCGAAGCGGTTCCAGGAGCGCGTCAGATCACCGACTACGACGATGCGCTCGGGGGCCAGGCCGGCGACGATCATGCGCATGCCGCGGCCGAGGTAATGCGCCATGGTTTCGAGAGCCTTGACGGCGCGGACGTCGCCGTGGTCGGCGCGGCTCAGAAGATCGGGAAAACTCAGGCCGTCGGTAGTGGATCCGGATTCCAGGTAATAGCGGAGAGCGGCTCGATTCGAGGCGTAGACCTCCCAACAACCGCGGCCGCCGCAGCCGCAAACCGGGCCCTTTGGATCGAGGGGCACGTGGCCGAATTCGCCGGCCATGCCATTCGCGCCACGCACCAACTGGCCATTCAAGAGGATGCCGGTGCCAATGCCCTCCGAGACGGTGACGACGACCAGGTTGCGGCAGTCCTCCCTGTGTTCGAACCAAACCGTGGCGAGCACGCAGGCGTTAGCGGCGTTTTCCAGTTCCACCTCGACACCGGTGGCCTTCATGATGGGAGTGCGCAGATCGAAATCGCGCCACTTGAGATTGGGGGCGAAGACCAGACGGTCGGAGCCCTGATTGAAGCGGCCGGGGAGGCTGATGCCGATGCCTTCGAGCTTCTTGCCGCGGCAGGAATTCCTGACGCGTTGAATGCATTGCAGGAGTTCTTCGACGGCAGTCTTGGGATCGGAAGGAGTGGTGATGACTTCGCGGGAGGTGAACTTGCCGTTGGCGTCGGCGAGGGCGATGGTGGTTTGCCCGGGGCGAATGTCGACGCCGATGATGACGCGGTCGTCATTGAGACGGAGGAACGTGGGACGGCGTCCGCGGGGCAGGCGGCCGGTGGGGCCTTCGATGACCCAGGACTCGTTGATCAATTGTTCGACGATCAAAGAAATGGTGCTGCGCTGCAAGCCGCAGAGGCGGGCGAGGTCGGCGCGCGAGATGGGCTGGCGAGTGCGAATGAGGTTGAGGACGATGCGGCGGTTGATATCGCGCACCACCTCGCTGGACGCGCCTTGGATGCGCTTGGGGTCGATCACTCCCAACTTGCGATCCACTGCCGGCGTATTTACTCCTCCTTCTGCGATGCTATCAAAGGACCGCGTCGAGGTGGGAAATCTTCCCGACGGGCTGGCCGCCGCCGACGCTGATCCGCATCTTGTCTTTGGGCAACTCGGCCGCGGGGATGGAAAAATCGACTTCGCCGGATTCACCGGGACCGAGATGAATGCGCTGGAATCCGCGGAGTTGGCGCACGGGGTCGTCCGGCCCGCCGGCGCCGCCGACGTAAAGCTGGACCACTTCGTCGCCCTCGCGGTTGGACGAGTTCATCACGCGGACGGAAATTTGCGCGCCGCGGGGTGTGCGCTGGGCGCGCAGGGCTGAATAATCAAATTTGGCGTAGGTGAGGCCGAAGCCGAACGAGTAAAGTGGGTCGCCCTGGAAATAACGATAGGTGCGGCCCTGCATGGAATAGTCTTCGAAGGGAGGCAACTGTTCGACGCCGCGATAAAAAGTGACGGGCAGGCGGCCGGCCGGGTTGTTGGTGCCGGCCAAGGTCTGGGCGATGGCGGTGCCGGCTTCTTCGCCTCCATACCAGAGTTCCAGGATGGCGGCGGCGTGTTCGGCGGCGAAATTGACGGCGAGCGCACTGCCGCTGGTGAGCACCACGATGACCGGCTTGCCGGTCGAGATGGCGGCCTCGACCAGGCGCTCCTGCGGATCGGGCAATTTGAGATCGGTGCGGTCACCGCCCGAGAAGCCAGGGACATCGACCTGCATCTCTTCGCCTTCGAGATTGGGATTGAGGCCGACGCAGGCCACGGCGACGTCGGCATTCTTGACGGCTTCGACGGCATCGGCCAGGAGCGGCCCTGCGGGAGGTAGCCATAGGAGTTGCGCGCCGGCGGCGGCGGGATCCCGCGGTTGGTATTCGACGCGGAGGCGGTAAACGTGATCGGCTTCCAGTTGCGCGTGGGCGGGAGTGACGGATCCGCGGGGCTGGGCGCCGGCGCCGCGGCCGGGGGGTGTGGCGGGCGCGGGTTCGGGCAGCAGTTCTTTGTCGTCGAGGAAAATGCGTAAAGCGGTACCGAATCCGCCTCTACCGGCGATGGCGTAATCGCCGCTGACCGGAGGCCGGAGACTGCCGGTCCAGCGCACTGCGGCGGCGTGTTGCGGGAGTGCGCCAGCCAACTCCGGATCGACGATTCCGGCTTGTTGAAACACGCGGGGTTCCACGCGCGCGAGTTTCGGCTGGCCGGTGAAAGCGGCGTTGTCGAAGTATTCAGCGAGAAGACCGCGGCCCGCTCCGGACGGAGGCACGAGCGCGTTCGAGGGTACCAGGGCCTGCGATTGCGGGGCGTAGGCGGCGCCGGGCGCGAAGCGCACGTCGATCTTCTTGTTGCACTGCTGTTCGATGCCTTCGAGAGGCGTTACTTGTTTTTGGGAGAAGCCGTTGTAGTTGCCGAGCAGCGCGACCGGGTCGTCGGCGGAGGGGCCGATGACCGCGATCTTGCGCATGGAGGTTTTGAGCGGCAGAATGCCGCCTTCATTCTTCAGTAGCACAATGGATTCGCGGGCGGCATCCAGGGCGATTTTGCGGTGGCCCTCGGAATCGTTTTCGGAGTAGGGGATTTTGGAAAACGACACGAGGTCGGGAGGATCGAACATGCCGAGTTTGAAGCGCGCCACGAAAAGGCGCTGGACGGAACGGTCGATTTCCGCTTCGGTAATGAGGCCGGCTTTGACGGCATCCACGAGCGAACGGTACTCGTTGCCGCAGGTGAGATCGGTGCCGGCCTTGACGGCCAGAGCGGAAGCCTCGGCGGCGGTGGGCTTGTAGTTGTGAGCAGTCGGGCTGTAGATGTCGCGGATGGCGCCGCAATCGCTGACGACATAGCCCAGGAAGCCCCAGGCCTGGCGGAGATCCTTCTGTAGCAGATCGGTCGAGGCGCAGGCGGGAACGCCGTTGACGCTATTGTAGGCGCACATGATGGAATCAACGCGGCCGTCGATCACGGCGGCGCGGAAAGCGGGCAGGTAGGTTTCGTTGAGATCGCGCTCGCTCGGCTGCACATCGAACTTGTGCCGCAGGGGTTCGGGCCCGCTGTGGACGGCGTAGTGCTTGGCAGTGGCGATGGTCTTGAAGTAATGCGGATCGTCGCCTTGCAGGCCTATGATGAAGGCCACGGCGAGTTGGCCGGTGAGGAAGGGGTCTTCGCCGTAGGTTTCCTGGCCGCGGCCCCAGCGCGGATCGCGAAAAATATTGATGTTGGGGGACCAGAATGTGAGCCCGAGGTATTGCTTGTAGGTGTTGGTGCGAATGGCCTGGTTGTACTTGGCGCGGGCTTCGGTGGAGATGGTGTCGGCGATGCGTTGCATCAGCTCGGTATCCCACATGGCCGCGAGCCCGATGGCCTGGGGGAAAACCGTAGCCTGGCCGGCGCGAGCCACGCCGTGCAGCGCTTCATTCCACCAGTTGTAAGCTGGAATCCCCAGCCGCTCAATGGCCGGGGCGGAGTTTTGCATCTGCAAAACTTTCTCCTCCAGGGTCATCTGTGCGACCAGGCCGGCGGCGCGCTTTTCGGCGGGGAGCTCCGGGTTGCGCCAGGCCACGTTTCCCGTCTGCTGTCCAAATAAGACAGCGGCTAAAGCCATGAATGGAACGCCGCAGGTCCGTAAGGCGCCCTTGTGCATCGCAACCACTCCCTTTCGTTCGGTTCCCGTGATGTGCCGGAAGTGCTTGTAACCCGTTGCGGACTCCGGCCAGCTCTGAACGGGGGAGCAAAAAACTGATAGTACAGCCTGGGCGGCGACGCGGGAGCGACTTCCCGCGCGGGCCTTTAGTTTACGCACCAGACTATAGACGCAATCGCGCTGGAAATCAAGCCGTGGCGGCGGAAACGGCCGAAAACGGGATTGCAGGCCCGCTTGACTTTTGTCTTGCAAGGTGTATATATAGTTTGAAGCTACAACGAAGTCTCCTTGGTCGGGAAGAGGTCAGTGGAAAGGGTCAAAGTAATGACGACACGAACTCTGTTTATCGTTCGCTGCGCGGTTGCACTTCTCGCAGTCATATGGGCCGGCAGTGTCTGCCACGCTCAAGTTCTGTATGGATCGCTCACGGGGAACGTGACCGATCCATCCGGCGCGCCGGTGCCCGGAGTGCATGTGGAAGCAATGAACCAGGGCACCAACGTCAAGGCCGAAACCAACACTGATGTCCATGGCTTCTACCGTTTCACCAACCTGCAAGAGGGCATGTACAAAGTCTCGGTCACGGCTAAATCGTTCCAAACCTCCGTCGTGACCGACGTTGAGGTGCAGGTGAGCGCCGTCCGGCGCGTGGACGTGCAACTCCAGGTCGCTACGCTTAACCAGTCGGTAGAGGTTTCGGCGGCCCAGGTGGTGCTGCAAACCGATAAGGCCGATATTCATACGGAGATTTCGGCGACCGAAGTGGAGCAGTTGCCATATAACGGCACGGAAGGCCGGAACTTCCAGGCGCTGGCGCTAATGCAACCGGGCGCCAACACCACGGCTGGCACGGGCGAAGCCAATTCGACGGCCGGCAACCCGCAACGCGCCATCACGGTATCTCAGAACGGCGTTTCATCCCAAGCCAACAACACCCGCCTCGATGGCGCGATCGATGCCTATCCGTGGCTGCCGGTCAACATTTCATACGTGCCGTCGCCGGAAGCCATCGAAACGGTCAGCATCAGCGCCAACGCGTTCGACGCCGAGCAGGGCTCGGCGGGCGGCGCGGCGATCAACGTCATCATCAAGTCGGGAACCAACAATCTGCACGGAGTTGCGTTTGAACGCAATACCAACAACGATCTTGAAGCGGTCAACAATTATTTCAGCCACCCCGGCCGCCTGGCCAAGAACATCCAAAACCAGTATGGATTCGCGATTGGCGGTCCGGTATGGATTCCCAAAATCATTCATGGCAAGAACAAGCTGTTCTGGTTTATGGATTTTGAGGGCACCAAGCAGGTCCAGTACGGGTCCGATGTGAACCTGACCCTTCCCACCGCGGCCATGCGCACGGGCGATTTCAGCGCCGCTCCCACCACCATCTACGATCCGTTGACGGGCAATCCGGACGGCACCGGCCGGACCCCTTTCCCCAACAACACGATCCCCGCCGCCCGCATTGCGTCCCAGTCTAAAACGCTTACGGCTCTGCTGCCGGCGCTGACCAGGCCGGCTTCATACTTAACCAATTACGATGCCTACGGTACCACGTCGTACAACGTGAATCGCTGGGATTGGAAGGGCAACTACAATCCCAATGAAAAGGCGATGATCTGGGGCCGGTACAGCATGTCTCCCATGGCTATCGTAACCCCGCTGGTTCTGGGCCCGGCGGGCGGCGACGGCTTTAACGGCGGCAATCCTGGTGTTGCTGGCGGCCGGACGACTGTGGCGGCAGCGGGCCTCACGTATGCCATCACCCCCACCCTACTGGTGGACGGCAACGCAGGCTACACGCGGCTGCACATCGGCGCCAACGGCGACCCGCAGGATGGCTATTACGGAACGGATGTGCTGAAGATTCCGGGCACCAACGGCGTCGGCCCGAACTACGAGGGCATACCCGGCTTCCAGGTGACCGGCATGGCCAACATTGGGAACACCAATACGGGCAGCCCCTTCGAGTTCCGCGACAACCAGTACACCAGCGTCATCAACGTGACCAAAATCAAGGGCGCGCACAACATTCGCGTCGGCTTCGAATACGATAAGTACGCGCTGAATCACTTCCAGCCGCAGGGCGGGACCTTTCAGACGGCCCGCGGCACTTTCGGCTTTGATGGCACGTTGGCGTCCCTGAAAGGCGGGCCCGCGATTAACGCCGGCAGCCCGTCCAACTCGTGGGCGCAGTTTCTCCTTGGTTTTCCGTCCCAGACCGGCAAAGCCACGCAATTCGAAGATCCCAACGCGTTGCGCTTTGCCGACTGGGAAATGTACGCTCGCGATCAGTGGCAGGTCTCGAAGAACCTCACCATCGATTACGGCTTGCGCTGGGAATACTACCCGATCTACTCGCACGACAGTTTCGGCGCGGTTCGCTACGATCTTGCGACGGACAGCATTTTAATCGGTGGCGAAGGCGGCGTGCCGTGGAACACCGGTGCAACGGCCAGTAAGAAGGGCTTCGCTCCGCGCCTAGGCGTGGCCTACCGCCTCGACGAGAAGACCGTGATTCGCGCCGGTTACGGCATCAGCGTCGATCCCGACAACATGCGCAACCAGCGGAACCAGTACCCGAACGCTTCCGTCACGTCCTACACTCCGCCCGCTTCCTACCAATTCATCAGCTACGCCGGCGTTGCGAATTCAGACGGGGCCACGCAGGTGTCGCTCGCGGACGGCATTCCTTTGCCCAGCTTCCCGACGATCTCAACGGGCACTCTCAAGCCTTCGTCAACGGCGTCGTTGACTACCTATCTGCCGAGTATCAGCACGGTGAGTTTACCGGCCTACGTCAACCGGGGATATTACGAGAGCTGGAATGTCACCGTTCAGCGCGACCTCTCCTCGACCCTGACGGGGCAGGTCGCGTATGTGGGCACACACGGCGTCCATATCGACATGAACGTCAATGTCAACGGAGGTGCTCCGAACACGGGCAATGCCGGGCGCCAGCTTTATCCGTACCTTACGAGCGACTTGAATTTTGTTGAGCCGTTCGGCGATATGACATACAACGGCCTGCAGACTAGTTTGCGGAAGCGCATCGGCAGTTCGATCATCGGCGTCAGCTACACGTTCTCCAGGTCCATCGATAACATCAACGGCGACAACGACGACGGCTCTTTGTGGCGCGCGTACCCGGTGTCTTTCGCGCTGGACAAGCAACTGTCCGGCATCAACCGCCAGCAGACATTCGCCACTTACTGGGTTTACAACCTGCCGTTCGGCAAGGGACACACCATGTTCACCTCCGGACCGGCGGCCTTGATCCTGGGCGGCTGGCAGATTTCCGGCATCCTCACGCGGTTCAGCGGCCTGCCATTTACCGTGGGAACGAGTTCCAGCATCAACGCCGGCGGTCAGGGCACCAGCGCCACCCAGATCAATCCGGTAGTGAAGATTCTGGGAGGCCATGATGCCAATGATCCCTATTTCGACGGCTCGGCCTTTGCCAATCCGCCGACCGGCGTCCTGGGCACCACAGGCAGGGACCTGCTGATCGGGCCGGGATACTTCCAGTTGAACGCGAGCGTCCGTCGCACCTTCGCTTTCAAGCAGGAGAAGATCAAGTTCGAGTTAGTCGGCGAGGCATACAACCTGACGAATACCGTGGTGTTTTCCAACCCCAACACGACTTGCTGCTGGGTGACGAACGCGACCACCGGCGCCATCAGTTACAATAACTTCGCCGTGATCACCGGCACAGCATCCACCCAGCGTTATATAGAGGTGGGCGGATATCTGCGGTTCTGACCAGCAGGAGAAGCAAGCAGGCGAGGTTTCGCGGAAGCGCGGGGGTTCGTCGCACGATATCGCTAGCAGGCAAGCCGATCCTGTGTGCACTGCGATGTTGGTCAGATGGTAACCCAGCACCGCCTCACCCGGATTCGATGCTCCATCCAAAGCGCGCTGTGCCGCAGCGGATACTATTGCTGGGTCGCTCCCAGATCGAACCAAATGCTCCACAGACCGTGCAGGGACTGGGAGGTCCGGCGGTTACGTAGCTGCTATCGTCCGAGAGCGGAAAGCCTAGGAGCGCCGGCAGGTAAGCGACCGGGGCCGCAGTTCGGAGCCCGAGATCGATTTCGTAGTTCCAGTCGCCGTGGAGTTATCCCCAGAGCTCGTTTACAGGGTAATACTGCACCGGGCCGGTGGTCGGAACATATTCGAAACCGCGTCCCAGCGGGTCGTCGTGCCGGACGCTGGTCCAGTCGATTCCCAGCGCGGAGTAAATGGTGGCCTCAATGTCCTCGGGGTACACGTAGCGGTTTTGCGACCAGCCGTAAACCGCGGTGTCGGAGCCGGTGGTGTTGGTCTGGCCCACCACCGTGCCACCCTTGATGCCACCACCCGCAAAAAAGGCGAACTGCTGCTGCAAGTGATCGCGGCCCGCCGCCGCGGTGAGCGGCCCCACCGTGCGGCCGAACTCTCCCACCATCACGATCAGCGTGCTGTCGAACAGGCCATTGGCCTTGAGATCGGCGATCAGCGCGGAAACCCCGGCGTCCAGCAGTTTGCCCTTGGCCGGAAGATTGGTGGCGGAGTAGATATTCTGGTGCATATCCCAGCCGTCATTGGAAGTGATCTGGATGAAACGCGTGCCCTGGTTGGCTTTCAATACCTGGCTGGCCACGAGCATGGCATTCCCCGTGCTGCTTGAGCCATACCGCACGCTGTCCGCCGCCGCGAAGCTGAAGGCCTGCGTCACCACCGGGTTGTACATCATGCCGTTGGCGGACGCGTAGAAATCCTGATAATCGTCCATCGGCTGCCCGAAGGGCGAATTCACCCGCAGGTTGCCGTCGAGAGACTCCATCTCGCTATAGCGGTTATTAAAGCGGGACTGTCCGTCCGGATTGGCGGTGTAAGTGATCCCGGTCGCGCTCGGAACAACCTTGAACGGCGCATAAGTCGCTGCCAGGTAGCCGTTCCCCACACCGCTCGGCGAGTTGAGCCCTACGAACGTTGGGAACACCTGTCCGGGTTGCCGCTGGGGGTCCTTCTCGATCGCCACGATGCTGCCGATGTTCGGCGCGATATTACCCAGGGCGGCGGACGGATTGCGCCCGATCTGGGTCCAGGTCTGCGCCAGGGAGTGCACCAGGGCATGCGACTGCATCGACCGGATCAGCGCGAAATCCTGCACCTGGGCCGCCAGGCCGGGCATCAGGCCCGCCGGAAACAGAATCCCATTTATGGTGGTGGGGGCAAAACTGGCAGGCGTGACACCGTTGATGAACTTCAGGTCGAAGGTGTCGGTGTGGCTGGGCGCGCCGGCGAGCAGGATGAAGATACAATTCGTCGCCGTGTTCTTGGTGGTGGCCCCGGAATTCGTCACTACCGCCTGGGCCTTGGCGTACTTTTGCGCCAGAAACGTCCCGGTGACACCCGCGCCAGCCAACTGGAAGAAGCGGCGGCGAGTCCAGTGCGGGCGGTTGAAGAACGTCTTGTTGTTATAGCCGTACTTCTTGCAGTAACAATTGAATTTTTCCTGTTCCGTCATGGCGTCCTCCTCCGCTAGTAATTAAAAACAAAATCAACCTTGTTATACAACGACCACACCAGGTCCTGCACCGCCTGGGAGCGGTTACTGGCACTGGCGAGTGACGCCGTCGACTTAGTCATCTCATCGCTGGTGGGATAGCGCGAAAGGATGGCCAGATACAGCGTGTTGATGAGGGCGGTATTGCCCAGGGTAAGATTAGTGGCGATGAGCTGGCTCGGCGTGGAGCCAGTGTATTGAATGCGCGCCTCCACAAACGGGTTGTTCATCAGGTTGAGCGCCTGTAGAATCGAGCCGTCTTCCTTGCGCGGCTGGTCGTCGCGGTTGCCGCGCAGAAAGCTGTCCAGGAGGTTGCTGGCATTGCCGTCGGAGGTGGGCGCGTTGACCACGTCGGGCAACTGCATGGTGTAACTGATCTTGGTGGGGTAATATCCGCCCTGGTCGGTATAGCCCGTCATCGTATAACTGGGGAAGGTGCCGCTCGATTGCGCCACCGCGTCGTGGATTTCCTCGCTCCACAGCCGCCGCACGTTCTTGCGGGCGAAAAGAGGCTCCCACGCCACGTTCCAGGCGCCATTGTAGCGGCTGGAAAGCTGGTAAGTCTGCGAATTCACGATTTCGCGCATCAGCGCCTTCATGCTGTACCCGTTCTGAATAAAGTGCGTGGCCAGGGCGTTCAGCAGGTTGGCATCGGATGGCTGCAGCGTCCACGGCGCCGGCGGTGGATTGCCGGGGTCGAGGCGCGCCGGGTCGAATGTGTCCGGCGGGTCCACAATCCCCATGCCGAAAAACTGCGCCCAGATAAAATTGACCGTGGCGCGGGCGAATTGAAAATCATTGGTGATGTCGTTGGCCAGCGCCACACGGTATCCCGTGCCCGCGGACGGCGATGATCCATCGAAGATATACTGCGGCGGCACATAGTAACAAGGTTGGCCCGACTTACAGCCGGCAGGCGCTACGCGCGACGGCCGGTTACCCGTGGTGGTGTTGAGCGTGTAATCCACCGTGTAACCCTTGGGATTGTCCTCGAGCGTCCAGTAACTCGGGTTGTTATTAGAGTCCCTGGTCTGCGCCGCTTGCGTGTGGGAGAGGAACGAGGACAGTTGCCACGCCTGGTAGCGGGTGGTGCCGGCAGCCCAAAGGCTAAGAGTGTCGAGATGGCCGCGGCCGTTGTGGCACAGCAGGCAATTCACGTGCGCGATGCCCAGGAACGTGTCGAACACGTTGGCCGTCATCTGGTCCATGGCATCCTGGCTGGGGCCGTTACTGATGAACCCGCCCACCAGAAAGTTAGCGGCGCCATCATAAAACGTGTCGGTGGAGGCTATCGAAATCAATTGCGAGGCCATCTGGTTATACGGCACGCCGTTCGCGAGCGAATTGTGGATCCACCAATAGAAAGCGTTCCGCCCCGCAGCCAGCCGGTTTACCCCGCTGGTATTCTTGGTCACGGTATTCTGGAGCAGGTCGCCGAAGTACATGGTCCACTTGTCCACCCATTCCGGCTTGGCCAGCAGTTCCTCGATTAGCGCCGCACGCTTGGTGGGCGTGGTGTCGGCCACGAAGCTGAGGACTCGCGCCGGATCGGGGATGCGCCCCGTCAGATCGAGCGTCACGCGGCGTATGAATTCCCAGTCCGTGGTCATCGGCGCCGGCGTGATGCCGTTGGCCTTCCAATCGGCCTGGAGGTAGGAGTCGATCGAGCCCGCCTGGTGCGTCAGACCGAAGGTCGCTGTGGGACTGCCGGGCGGCGGCGAGGCCACCATCGTGCCCACATGGCTGGTCAACTCGCTCAAGGCGCGCCCGTGCCGCGAAACCGACGTTCCGCCATTCAACCCGGTGTACGCAAACTTATCGCGGTCCGGGCCAAAGAGAGTGCAATTCGCGTCGACCAGAGTCATCTGGCCCGAGCCGGTAACCGCGGGCCTATCCTGTGCTTGGATGATTAATGCCCCACAGAAAACCAGGAAACCGCAGACCACGAGGACCGGAACCCAGCGAGGAACACTCATTTTCACCCTCCTTAAGACGCTGTCGCTATTATAGTCCTTTAAACACGTGGCGTCCGGCAGAGTTCCATTATTTTTAACTGATTTGGATAAAGGCGCTCCGCAGCGGGACTAAATTGGCCCCGCAGGGTTTACCATTTCGATATGGGACATCGGCGGGGATTCGTCTGGACAACGCTTTGCGTGCTGGCGGTGACGATGCCGGCTTCAGCGCAAACCTTGAATAATCAATCGTTAACCGGGAAGTATTTTTTCCGCCATGTCTCGCTGGGACTAGACGGATCGGGCAATCTTAAAGATCCCCGCAGCCTCCTTGGCGCCATGACCTTCGATGGGAATGGTAACTACTCATACAGCGGCCAGCAGGTGGTCGGAGCCGCAGCCGCTACCTCCCAGACCGGTTCCGGCGTCTATTCGGTGGACCCGGCCGGCTTCGTTTCGCTCGACAGCCCGCTGCGCAGCGGCGCCAAGATCAACGCCCGCTTCGGCCCGTCGATCGTGGTGGGATCGACCACCGAATCCACCGACAACACTTACGATCTGTTCGCCGCCATCCAGGCTCCCATCACTTCCGTGGCCGGCACGCTGCCCGGACCTTATTGGGCTGTCTCCCTGGAATTGCCGGGCGGGGCCTACGCCAACGCGCGCAGCTCCCAGTTCAACCTCAGCTCGACCGTGCAGGGGCAGTTCTCCACCGTCATCGTGAACGGCCACGCCGCCAACCTTTCGAGCGGCCTTCCCACTACCCAGCAGGTGAGCAACGCCACCTACGCCATGGGGACCGACGGAACCGGCAGCTTCTCCTTTGGCGCGGCTTCCAATGCGCAACTGCTCAGCGGCAGCCGGACGATCTATGTTTCGGCCGACGGCAACATTTTGCTGGGCGGCAACACGGCCGCCGGCTCCCACGATTTTCTCTTCGCTGTGAAGTCGCTTTCCGGCGCCGCCAACACGACTTGGAACGCGGACTATTTCGGCGCCGGCCTGCGCGTCGATCCCAACGATCCGGGGCAACCCGTGGCGCTGGGCTACGCCGCCGCCGTCTCCGCGCGCGGTCTCGGCAACCTCACCTGGACCAAGCGCTTCAAACAGGTGGGCGCCGGAGCGTACGACTTTACCGGAACCAACAGCTACTCCCTTACCGCCGACGGCTCCGGCACGGCCAACCTCGGCTCCGATGCCGTCGCGCTCGGCGCCGGCGGCAAGGCATTCAACGGCGTCGTCCTCAGCGCGAGCGACCCGGGCTTCGAGGTTTTCTTCGGCGGGCAGATGGCCTCGCTCAGCGGCGCCGGCGTCTTCCTCAATCCGCAACGCATCTTGAATGGCGCCAGCTACGCGCCCGCCGGCAATCCGATTGCGCCGGGCGAGTTCGTGTCGCTTTTCGGCACGGGCATGGCCGCCAGCGCGAAGGTGGCCACGCTCCCTTATCCCCCGACCCTGAATGGCGTGACCGTGCTGATCAACGGGAAGCAGGCTCCGATTCAGTACGTCAGCGCCACGCAGATCAACGCGCTGGTGCCCTACTCGACGCAGGGGCCGACGGCGACCATCGTGGTGCAAAACGGCTCGGCCAGTTCCAACACCGTGACCGTGCCAGTCGCGATCACCGCGCCCGGCGTGTTCGCGCTCGATCAGAGCGGCACCGGCGAGGGCGCAGTGCTGCACGCCAACGGCTCGGTGGTTAACGCCAGCAACCCGGCGACCACCGGCGAAATTGTGGAAGTCTACCTCACCGGCATGGGAGCGGTGACTCCTGCCGTGGCGGATGGCGCGATCCCCGGCGCCAGCAACATCAATGCGACTCCGCTTGCGGTCTATGTAGCCGACGTGGCAGTGACCCCGATCTACGCCGGCATGGCCCCCGGTTATCCAGGCCTCTACCAGATGAATTTCACCATCCCCTTGACGATTTCGACAAGCGGGCCCGTTCCCCTGGCCATCAACACGCCCAACGCTTTCCACGACCAGGTCTACGTGACGGTGCAATAGCGGTTGGGGGCGCAGTCCCAGCTATGCTACAAAAGTATGCAATGACTCGTGCCATCCTCTTTCTTCTTTTCTCCGCCGCGGCCTATGGCGCCGCACCGTGCACTTCGGCCACGCCCGCCTGCACCGAATTCGTCACGCTGGGCGAAGGCCCATCGCGCGCGCTGGTCTACCGGACGTTCTCCCTCGGCGTGAAGAATGACAGGATCACCCGCGCGCTGGTGGTGATCCACGGCGCCAATCGCGATGCCGACAACTACTTCCGCTCCTCGCTGGCCGCGGCCTTTCTGGCCGATGCGTTAGAGGACACCATGGTGATTTCGCCGCGCATGGCCTCGTCCGCCGGCAGTTGCCACGACACGCTCGCCGCGGACGAGGTGAGCTGGAACTGCAATTTGTGGCGATCCGGAGGCGTGGCCGCGAGCGACGCCAAGCTGACCTCCTTCGATTTCATCGACCAGATCCTCCGCCAGCTCGCCAAGAAGGAGATCTTTCCCAACCTGAAGGCCATCGTGGTGGCCGGCCATTCCGCCGGCGGCCAGTTCGTCACCCGTTACGAAATGGCCAACCGCGTTCACGAATCTCTCGGTGTGCCGGTTACCTACGTAGTGTCGAACCCGTCCAGTTACGCCTGGCTCGACTCCACCCGCCCGATCGGCGAAGTCTCGAACTGCGCCAACTACGACCGGTGGCCCTATGGCATGCAAAACATTTCCGGCTATGCTTCCAAGCAGACCGCCGAGGAATTGAAGAAGCAGCTAGCCTCCCGCCCCACCACGTATCTGCTGGGCGAAATCGATATTCTTCCGCTGGGCGGCTTCGATTCCTCCTGCTCGGCCATGGCCCAAGGCCCCACAAGGCTGGCCCGCGGCCAGGCCTTCGGCAAGCTGGTTGACGAGAAGTTCGGCGCGAAGCACGAAGTGACCATCGTGCCGCTCTGCGGCCACAACGCCAGATGCATGTTCACCGCCGAAGTGGCCCTGCCGATTCTGTTCCCGAAGCAGTAGCCCTTCAGCAAGCAACCACTCCATCCGGCCGCTCGCTGATGCTCACGGTCCAATACCCCAGGGGATCAGCACGGAACCACGAGCGTCAGTTCTTGCCATTCGCTCTCGCCTGGTTCCTCAGCCGACTCTCTCGAGGATGGACGTCATTGTCTCGTTCCACTTGCTGCAGTAGAGCAGGTCAAGACCGACCTGGAAGTTCGTCCCAGTGGCAGACACGCGTTTCGCGCGGCCTACCAGAAAGTGATCGTCCCACTCTACTTTCACTATCTTTCCGGAAGAAATGGGTTGTTCCACGATAATGCACAGCCCGGATCTCGAGAAATCCCGGATTTGACATGGCACCGTGACATCGGGGTGTCCCAGGATAGTAACCCTGCTGACTTCCCCGGTTGCAATTCTGTTTTCCGCTCTATGATTCTTCACCAGTCACCTCCCTGCGATTGGCTATTACCTTTCAATTGACCATGACGGACTCGTTGCGCTCCGCCCACGAGGCGGACCGGATGGACCTGAACCTGTCCGAGTAGCAGAATGAGTTCGTTGGAACACGTGTCCCCGCATATCACCTGTCATCATCCGGGCAGGAAGCGCGCCGATCAGTGCCTGCGTATAGGGGTGCTCGGGCGCTTCGAACACCGCATCCGTCTCCGCAAATTCCACAATACGTCCCTCGTGCAGAATCGCCACCCGATCGCAGAAGCCGGCGATCGATGGCAGATCGTGCGAGATGTATAGAATGCCCATACCGAGCTCCCGGCTCAGCCGCGAAAGCAACCGCAGCACATCCGCCTGGGAGATGAGATCCAGCGAGCTGGTAGGCTCATCCGCAATCAACAGGCCGGGATGGTGCAGCACCGCCATGGCGATCAGCACCCGCTGCGCCTGGCCGACGCTTACCTCGCCCGGATACCTTCGCAGAAAGGCGCGCTCCGTGGGTAGCCCGACCTGTCCGATCGCCCGGCGCACCTCGCGTTCCACGTCCGCGCGGGATCCGTTCTGATGCGCCCTCCACGCCTCAGCCATCTGATCGCCCAAGCGAAGCGCCGGGTTCAAGTATGAAGAAGGGCTTTGCGGCACGAAGGCGATTTCCTTTCCCCGGATGCGCCGCATTTCGCGCTCGCCGGAACGCATGAGGTCCCGGCCGTTCAACCAGATGCTTCCCGAGACGCGGCCGCCCTTCAGATCGAGCAGCCGGAGGAGGGCGAGCGCGAGACTGCTCTTGCCCGATCCGCTCTCACCGACCAGCCCGACAATCTCACCGGGACACACGTCGAGCATGGCATCGTCGAGCACCCGCGGCCTGCCCGGGTAGTCGATGGAAAGCCGAATGTGGAGCGCCGGACAGCCGTTCACTTTTTCACGACCTCCGGCGCCAGCGCGAGCATCTCGATATTCCACACTGCCTGTGGCCGAAGCACGCTGGGATTGGCGTTCTGCAACGACGGCGATACGGCAACCAAAGCGTTCCTGGTCACCAGGTAGAGGAAGGGAACTTCCTGCGAAACGATCTCCTGCACCTTGTCGAAATAAGCCTTGCGCTTGGCCGGATTGAGCTCCGCGGCTTGCGCCTGCATCAGGCCATCGATTTCCGCTTCCCAGGGCGTGGCCGGCGAGACCTGGTTGGGATTCCACTGATGGTTGCTGGCCGAACTCAGCCAGACGTTCATCTGCGCATCGGGATCGAGATCGACATTGGTCAGGCCGAGAAGACACGATTCGTAATCGAAGCTCTGGCTGATCCGATCGATGATGGCCGAGTAATCGAGCTTCACCACGTTCAGGCGGATTCCGATGGCCTTCAGGTCCTGCTGGATCATCTGGGCGAGCTTCTCGCGGGCCTGATTGCCGGCGTTGGTGATGATCGAAAACTCGACCGCATGCGACTGGGCATCGTACAACTGCCCATCCTGCAGGCGGAATCCCGCTTTGCCCAGAAGGTCGAGAGCTTCCTTCGGATCGTAGGGGTGCGGCTTGAGGCCGGCGTCGAACCAGAAGCGATTGGCGGGTGAAATGGGTCCTTCGGCCGGGCGGGCGTGGCCGCGATAGACGAGCCGGCACAGGTCCTCGCGATTGACCGCCGCGGAAATGGCGCGCCGGAATTCCCGCGATTGAAACCACTGCTTCTTGTAGGCCGGGAGGGGCGCTTTGGGCGACTGGTTGAACCACATCATCTCGGATTCGAGTGACGGCCCGAGGTCGCGAACCGCCGTAGGCATGTGAGCCTGCAACTGGTCGAAAACCTCCGGCGAGACCGCGTTGATGATATTGAGCTCGCCGCGCTGGAAGCGGATTAGCTCCATATCGCGGTTCTGCTGGATGTAGAGCCGCACCGAATCGATGCGCGGCAGCCGTAGTCCTTGTGCATCGCGCTTCCAGTAATAGGAATTGCGCGAGAGATCGACTTCGCTCCCGGGCTTGTACTGGGCGACGTAGAACGGACCCAGGCTGGCCATTTCTTTCTTGGGAGATTTGCTGGAGAGGATGCCCACTTGGTCGAACAGTCTCTCGAGCCCGGCGACCGGCATGGGAAACGTCAGCGTCACTTCGTCCGCCGCGGGTGTTTCGATCTTGACGGAAGTGCCGCCGCGGAAGGAATCGGCGGTGGGGGCATGCAGGTTGGGATCGAACAGAGTACGCATGGTGTATGCGACATCTTCGGCCGAAAACGGTGTGCCATCGGAGAATGTCACGTTCCGCCTCAACTTAAAGGCGATCCCTCGCCCTTGCGACACCACGCGCCAGGAGGCGGCCAGCTCGGGTTGCAGCTCCTGCGTCTGCCGGTTCACACGAATCAGGACACCGGCGGTCATATAGCGGATGGCTTCCGAAGAAGTGTCCGCCACCAGCAGCGGGTTGAAGGTCCTGGGCTCGGAATACAGGCAGAAGCGGAGCTCGCCGCCGTACTGCGTGCCGGTCGCGGCGATGGCCGAACAGACCATGGAAAACACAGTCAGGAAACGTTTCATCGCACCACTACCTCCGACGATTGCGTCAGGTAGAAACAACTCACCACAACCAGCATCAGGATCAAGGGCGCCCACGCCGCCGAATTCGGAATCAGGCCGCTCTCGAGGGGGCGCAGCAGGTTTCCCCACGAGGGCAGAGGATCCGCCACACCGAGGCCGAGAAGGCCCAGGTTGGCCTCCGCGAGAATATAGATCGGAATCGACGCCCGGAGTTGCGCCGTCAGGATCGGCCGCACGTTGGGCAGGACGTGCTTCACCAGAACGCGACCGTTGGAGAGGCCGCTGGCGCGGGCCTGGACCACCAGGTCGGAGCAGCGCAGCGTGCGGCAACCGGCACGGACGATGCGGGCGGCCGACGCCCAGCCGAGCAATCCGATGAGCCCGAAGGTCACCAGCACCGAAAGCATCGCCGGCAGGTTCAACGGCAGCATGGCGCGCACCATGATCAGGAGGAAGAGCCAGGGCAGAGACAACATGAGGTCGATCGCAGCCACGGCGGCGCGATCGAACCAGCCTCCCAAAAAACCGGCCAGCCCTCCCACCAGGGCGGCCAGAATGGTGGAGAGCAGGGCCGCGACCGGCGCAGCCAGCAACGATACTCGCGTCCCGTACAGCAGCCGGGAGAGCCGGTCGCGACCCAACTCGTCAGTCCCCAGCGGAAACTGCCTGGAGACCGGCGCATTCGGCAGCTCGCGGAACTGCCGATCGTACGGCGTCCGGGTCAGGGCGCCGGGCCACAACGCTACCAGGAGAAGGGTGAGCAGCAGCATTTGGGCCAAGTAACGGATAGCCTTCATGACTGACTCCGTAAGGCGGGGGTGCAGAGATCAGCCACCAGGTTGGACATCTGGGTAACCAGCGCGACCATGACCGTCAGCACGACCAGAACCGGAAGGTCGCGCGCCGCGGCGGCCTTCCATGCGAGCTGGCCGAGACCCGGGATGTCGCAGATCGCTTCGATGGCAACGGCGGCGCCGAATGCCATGTTGATCGAAACCGCAACCAGCGCGATCAATTGCGCGCGTGCCGGCAACAGGACATGCCGCAACAGCATGGGCTGCCAGCGAAGTCCCTTGGCCCGGGCGAGCAGCACGTGAGGCATGCTGGAGGCTTGCTGGAGAACATTACGCAAATACTGGTACAGCCTGGGGAACAGCACCAGCGCGATCATCCATTTTGCGGAACCTCCCAGGTGGAAGAGCAGAATCGCAACACCGGCGGCGGGCAAGGATGCGGTCATGCCGCTCAACACGCTCGAAAGGGCTTCCAGGCGGCCCAGCCGGCGCACGACGGCCGGAACGGAAAATACGATGGCCAGCATCCACGCGCCGGCGATGCCCCCGAGCATCAGATCGATGGTGGCCGGCGCCCGATCCGCCAGCAATTCGCGGATAGGACGGTTCAGCGATTGCGAAAAGCCGAGGTCGCCCGCGAGAACGCGTTTCCACCAGGCGGCGTAAAATCGCAGCGGGTTCCGCTCCGGGTCGTGCGACCGGAGGACCGCCTGCTGGCTCTGGCGGCTCAAACGCGCATCGAGCTGCTTCTCATCGAGGCCGAAACCGGGGCTAAACCGCACCATGGTGGCGCTCAAGAGACCGCCGGCAAGGGCCGTCGCCGCGATGCGCAGCAGCGCCCGTCCCACACGACTGCGGGATCGGCCTGGATCCGTAGATGATATCTGCGGGCTCATTGGACGGTAGCCATCTCCAAAGCGGGTTGCGATACAGCCGGATCAATGGACGTCCGCTTCGGCTTGTGCGCCTGTTTGGCTTTATACATGCTCCGGTCCGCCTCGGCGAGGAGCTCGTCGGCATCTGAGCCGTCCCGCGGGAAGACGGCTGCGCCCACGCTCACGGAAACCTGGGTGTGGATCTCATCGCCGGAGCCGGCCTGCCATACCATCTGCCGGAGTTGATCGATGCGCTCGGCGATGGCTCCCTGGTCGTTTCCGAGCAGCAGCAGGACAAACTCGTCCCCGCCCATACGCGCCACGTAGTCGTATTCGCGGCAGTTGTCGCGCAGGGTCTCGCTGACTTGGCGAAGGAGGCGATTGCCCTCGAGGTGCCCGTAGCGGTCGTTGATCTGCTTGAATCCGTTCAGGTCGCAGACCGCCACTGTAAGCACGCTGTTTTCGCGCCGGCACCGCGCCAGCTCGTTTTCCAGGCGCGGGAACAGGGATCGCGAGTTGGGCAGACTGGTGAGGTAGTCGGTAGTGGCCGAATCCTCCGCCTGGCGGAACTTGAGCGCATTTTCAATGGACAGCGACACCTTCGAGCTGGTGGCCAGCAGGATGCGCAGGTTGTCCCGCGAGAACGCGTCCTTGTCCGAACGGTACAACGTGAGAACGCCAACTGTCTTGTTGAGTCCCTGAAGAGGCACAGCCAGGGCCGACCGCAATACGCTGACCTTCTGCGGATCTCTTAGGTAGCCGCATTCGACCGATGGGTTGCCGTTGAGGATGGATTTCTGCTTTTCCGCCACCCATCCCGAGAGGCCCTGCCCGATGGGAATCTGCAGCGAGGAAAACAGGCGGAAATCCTCGCCGTTCACGTATTCCGGTACCAGCAAATTATCCCTTAAAATGTAAACCGCGATGGCATCGTACCGAATCAGGCGTTTGAGCCGGACCCCTACCACCGAGAGGGTTTCATCCAGGCTGAGCGAATTTCCCACCTCGCGAGTCAGCTCAAACAGCAGGCGAACCTCCTGGCGGGCCGCGGCGATGGAATCGAGGAAGGAGCGGGGCTGGCTCTTGTCCGCATGCGAGAGCTCGAGCCCGGCCGCGGGAGCGAGGCCGCGACCGATTACGAGATCCTTGGAAAGCTTGGATTTTCCGAGAGGCTGCGCCTGCGCCATGCGTTCGAGCTCGCGATACCGCCGTTTGAGCACCTCCACGACGCACGGATCGAAACTCTTGCCGGACAAGGACTCGATTTGAGCCATGGCCTGATCGAGCGGGAGAGCGCGGCGGTATTGGCGATCGGATGCCAGCGCGTCCAGCGAGTCGACGGCGGTCAGGATGCGGGCGCCAATCGGAATCTCTTCTCCCTTGAGCCCGAATGGATAACCGCTGCCGTCCCATTTCTCGTGGTGCGCTTCGACGATCGGCGCGACGGGACACGGGAAGCCGACGCATTCCAGAATCTCGGCACCGACAATCGGATGGATTTTCATCTTCTCGAATTCTTCGGCGTTCATTTTGCCGGGTTTGGAGAGGATGTGCTCCGGGACCGCCAGCTTGCCGATATCGTGCAGTAACGCGGCCGCTCTCAGCCCATCGAGCTCCAGGTCGGAAAGGTGCATGTCTCTTCCGATCTCTTCGACATAGGTCCGGACGCGCCGCAGGTGCTCGTGGGTGGCGTGGTCCTTGGCTTCGATGGCGAGCGCCAGCGCTTCGATGGTGCGGAGATGCAACCCCGCCACTTCCTGCGCATGTCTTTTCTCGTCTTCCAGCCTGCCCAGATACACGCGATAGGAACGATAGACGAAGAACAGGATCGGCATGAGCAGAAGAGAACCCAGCCAGTTGAAGTTATGGCTTACCAGGCACAGCAGCCAGGCAATGGAAGCCCCGACCACGTAAAAGGGAAAAGACCAGAAGTAACAATTGCGCCACGTTTGCGCCAGCCGCCGGTTCTCCGTCAAGGCGACCACGCCGGCGACGGGCGCCGTGTTCAAAAAGAAGAACACCAGCGACGCCGCCAGGAGGATGCTCGGAGTGCTTTTCATCGGAAGGATCCCGCAAAACGCGTAACAGCCGGTAACCGCAATGGCCATGCTGGAAACACTGAAGAGCAGGCGGATGGGTTTTACCGGGTTCTTGGCCTTCCAGATACACTGCACCAGCGTGCCAACGCACCCGAGCGCCATGGTCTCGCCCAGGCTCATCTGGCTCACGCCCACGAGGATGAAGAGAAAATTCACCGACATCGTGCCCTTGATCCCAGGCAGGTTCACCTTGAGGCCGGAGACCAGGGCGCATACCACCAGGTTGCAGAGGAAACGCGGCAGGTCATCCGAGTGCCAGCCGGAGATGGCATGGTATATTGCCCATGCACCGCCTCCCACGAAGAACCCGATATAGAGCTTTGCCTGAAGGCGCATTTCCTTGTCCACGGGATTGCCTCAATTCACTCGCGTGCCGCTGCAGACGAGCGGCCGGGACCGGTTTATACCATACAGCTTGAGCCTGCGGATCAGCGTCCGCCGGGAGATTCCCAGCAACTCGGCGGCCCGGTTCCTCCGGCCATCGGTCTGTTCCAGGGCGTGGTAAATGACCTCCTGCTCGAGTTTTCCGAGGCTGTAATCGGGGGCAGATTCGACCGGCTGCGAAACAACCTGGAGCGCCGGCCCAAGGTCTTGCCGCCGAATTTCGGTGCCGTTTGTCAGAACCGCCAGACGGGCCATGAGACTTCTCAATTCGCGAACGTTCCCCGGCCACGAATAGCGCTCGAGAGCTTCGATGGCTTCCTCCGTGATGGTCAGATCAGGATTTTGCTGTTCCAGAAACAAGTTGGCCAGCGGGCCGATATCGTCGCGGCGTTCGCGGAGGGCAGGCACCGCTACGCGTACCTGGTTCAAGCGGTGATAAAGATCAGTGCGGAACCTGCCCAGCCGGACCTCGTTCTCGAGGTCTGCGTTACTGGCCGCCACGATCCGGACATCGACCGCTATTTTGCGAGTCCCACCCAGACGGTAATGCGGGCACCCATCCAGCACCCGCAGGAGTTTGCTCTGGCTCTTCAGGTTCAGCTCGCCGATCTCATCCAGAAACAAGGTACCCTGATTCGCCAGTTCGAACATTCCCTGTTTTGAGGAGTCGGCGCCGCTGAACGCGCCTTTTTCGAAGCCGAAGAGCTCACTCTCTAAAAGGTGGTCGGGAAGCGCCGCGCAATTGATATCGATCCACGGCTTGCCGTTGCGTGGCGAGTACTCGTGCAGCGCACGCGCGATCAGCTCTTTTCCGCTGCCGGTTTCGCCGGTAATCAGCACGGCAGCATTACTTTGCGCGATCCGTTCGACAAACTGCATCACGGTCCGCATGCATGCGCTTGAAATGACGGCCGTCATGCCGAGGAACGAACGCACATCCGGCATCTCGTCGGGTGCGGTGACGTCTTCCTCCATCCGGGCGGTCAGCGTCTTCCTCAGTATCGCCATGGCTACCGCATCTCCGCATTGAGAGCTTCCGAACCTGCCGTGGCGGATGTAGCCCGACGGTGGTGGATTTCCGCCCAGATCCGGAGCGCCGCTTTCAACTGAAGGATTTCCTCTTCCAGTTCAGCCCGCGCGCGTTTGAGATCGCTGATCCGGCGGGAAAGCGGATCACGTGCCAAAGTTCTAGTAGGGCTAGGATTTTTTGACATCTTGTGGGAATTATCAGCCGGTATCCCAAGGAATACAAGTTCTGCAGGCCCAGTAGTCTTCAATTTGAGAGTACTGCCCGGTTTTCAATGAGAGTACTGAACCCTATGGGACTGTGGGGGCGCGTTGTCTCCACAAGGTGACAGATTGGCGCAGATGCGCCATTTTTCGGTGCCAGACTGGCGCGTACTTCAAGTTCCATGTTAGTACCATAACTATTGAAAATACAGTACTTTTTTCTCTTTTTGGATTGGTAACCGGCCTGCAATCAAGAGCTGCGGCGCGAGGCGGAATCAGCTAGCGTCCTGGAGACTCACAGATGAAACGACTTCTCTTATCGGTTTTTATTGCTTCGGTACAGATTGCATTTGCCCAGCCGTTCAGTGGTGCATCCGGCCCAATAACAACAACCGGCCCAACAAAGACAACCAAGGTTTCACCCGACCTGCCGATCTCCGCATCGTGGCAGCTCATTGACGTGATTGTGCAGTTCCAATCCAACGGCAACAAGCAAGGCACTAACTTCTCCAACTTCAATCAAGCCGCTTTCAACAATAATGTCAACCAAGTCGGGCAGAGCGGCCAGGTTAAGGCGACGTTGCCAGCGATCAATGCCGTTCATATGCAGTTGCCCCTGGCGTTGGTGCAGTTGCTTCAGGCAAACCCGATGGTCAAGTACATCACGCCGAATCGCCCTATCAAGAAGACGCTGGACATCACCACTCAAACAGTCAACGCCGAGCTCGCGTGGAATCTCGGTTGGGACGGCACGGGTGTGGGTGTGGCTGTGATTGACAGTGGCATCACGCCCGTGCAAGATCTGACCGACACGGCCAACAACTCGCGCATCGTGTACAGCCAGAGCTTCATTAGCGGCGTGAGCGATCCCACCGACGCTTACGGTCACGGGACACATGTCGCCGGCATCATCGGGTCACGGGGCGCCGATTCGACGGGTTCATCGTTCACCCGCAGCTTCAAGGGGGTTGCTCCTGGTGTAAACCTGATCAACCTGAGGGTCCTGGACCAGAACGGCCAGGGACAGGAAAGCGACGTGATCAATGCCATCCAGACCGCCATCGCCCTCAAGAATACTTATAACATCAGGGTTATCAATCTATCGCTGGGCACCCCCGTCTTCGAAAGCTACACGCTGGATCCGCTGTGCCAAGCCGTGGAGGCCGCCTGGAACGCAGGCATTGTGGTTGTCGCCGCCGCCGGGAATGCCGGTCGGGACAATTCGCTCGGCACAAACGGGTTCGGCACGATTGTTTCGCCCGGAAACGATCCCGATGTGATCACCGTAGGAGCAGCAAACGCACACGGTTCGGCTTCGCGCATGGGCGATACAATCGCCACCTACAGTTCGAAAGGTCCGACGCTGATTGACCACATCGTAAAGCCGGATCTCGTGGCGCCGGGCAATGGCGTCGTTTCCCTGCTGGCGAGTCCCGGGGCAACCCTGTTCCAAACTGCCACCACCCGAGTCGTCGACTCGTACTACGAGACCAACGGCTCGTCCACTGTGGCTTCCCAGGACTACTTCCGACTGAGTGGCACCAGCATGGCGACACCTGTGGTGTCGGGCGCAGCCGCCATTCTTATCGAGAAGAACCCCGCCCTGACCCCCGACCAGGTCAAAGCGCGTCTAATGAAGACGGCGTGGAAAATGCTGCCTCAGTATAGCGTCGGGAGGGACGCTTTCACTCTTGCCGCCTTCAACAACCAGGCCGACATCTTTACGATAGGAGCCGGCTTATTGGACATCAATGCGGCATTGGCAAATAACGACCTGGCGACTATGCCGGCTTTGTCACCGACGGTTACTTACAATTCCGCCACTCATTGCGTCACTCTCGTCCGCAGCCTCTGGGGCGACTCGGTGGTTTGGGGCGACTCGGTGGTCTGGGGCGACTCGATCTTTGTCGGCACACTAAACGGACTCTCGGTGGTTTGGGGCGACTCGGTGGTTTGGGGTGATACCACGCTCACAGGTTTCAGCGTGGTCTGGGGAGATTCCCTGAATCTGTCGGCGACGCTCACGGCGCTGGCGGATGGCGATAGCGATCAGTAACCCAAAGATCCCAACCTCTCATTTATTTGGTGATCGCGATGAACGAGAAAGCTAAAGTCTTTGTTGGCTTGACGATCGCATCAGGGGTCTGCCTGGTGACCTACTGCCTGGCCGGAGAGGCCATGGTTGTCCCTTCCAGTGCCTATCTGGTAGCTGTCCTGCTGGCCCTTCTCGCTTCCACGCTGAAGGTTCACCTGCCTGGAATCACCGGAACAATATCCGTAAACTTCCTGTTTATTCTGATCGCAATCGCAGTTTTTACGTTTGCGGAGACCGTTCTGCTGGCTTCCGCGGCATGCCTCGTCCAATGTTTGTGGCGGCCCAGAAGCCGGCCACGGCTGGTGCAGGTTTCATTTAATGTGGCGACGCTGGCAATCAGCAGCGGCGCCGCTTACCGACTCTCCCACTTATTCGCTGGAACGCCGGCGGCGAATCTGGGCGTACTGCTGGCAGTTGCGGCTTCGTTCTATTTCACCGCAGATACGCTGCTCGTATCGGGCGTGCTCTCCCTGGTGCAGGGCAAATCGCTGTTCGCCGTGTGGCAGCAGTGTTATCTGTGGTCCTTTCCATACTACCTGGCAGGGGCGGCGATTGCCGGGTTAGCCGTGGAAACCGATCGGGCGCTCGGATGGGTAATGTCGCTTCTCATTCTGCCCCTGATGTACCTGGTGTATGTGTTTTACCGGATCTGCGTGGAGCGATTGGCAAGGACGTCGCCAGAAGCGCCATAAACCCGGCAGGAAAGCGCGCATTCATGGCACGCCCGGGTGCACTGCGCATTCTGGCATCTCCGTTCGAAGCTGCGCGGCCGGTTGGCGAAAAGCCAGGCATGCCCTGGCTGGGCTGGCACGTGTTCCAGCACACGCACGCCACCTTGGCCGACAAAGATCGGCATAGCCCTCGGACCGGCAGGCACAACTCGGTCATGCGACTGACGCATGACGATGGGCCAGATGCACGAGGACCTGGAGCATCGGGTACAACACCACCGGAACCCGCCCGGCAGTCGTGAACGGCGTGTTACAGGAGCTAAACACTTCACCGCTTTCGGATGATTCTGAAAACCTTGCCTTTTCTCTCTGTGCTCCCCTCACGAGAAAAGCTCATTTTCCTTCAGTCCCCCCTGGGGCCCAAATAGGCCGCCCCGTAAATAGCCGCCCGTATATCTCGATGCAAAGTGCCATCAAACGGCATGGTCTGGACGAAGAAAACTGCCGCCAGCCGGTTGGCCGGATCCACCCAGAACAAGGTGGACGCGGCGCCGTCCCAGAAAAATTCACCCACCGCTCCCCGGTTCTCTTCCGGCTTTTGAGGTTGCAAATGGCGCACGGCGAAGTCGAGGCCGAAGCCGACGGAGCCCTTGGAAGGCAGGAACTGTCGTTGGGTGACGCGCGGATCGAGATGGTCCACCGACATCAGTCGCACGGTCGACGCTCTGAGAATTGTCGTTCCATCCAGTTCGCCGCCTCCCAGCAGCATGCGGGCAAACCGAATGTAGTCATCGAGTGTGGACGCCAAGCCGAAGCCGCCGGCCGTCAATCGGTTGTTTTGGAAATTAAGCCTTCGCGTGGACGCATCCGGGTCGCGCACCAGCTTGCCATCAGTCTTGCGGTACAGCGCGGCCAGGCGAGGCAGCCGTTCGTCGGGTTGCCGCCAGGCTGTATCGTGCATGCCAAGCGGTTCCAGCACGTGTTGGCGGACATAGTCGGCAAATCGCTGCCCTGACAATTTCTCCACCAGCAGCGCCTGAACGTCTACGGCAATGCTGTAGCTCCATTGCGCTCCGGGGTCGAACAACAAAGGCACCTTGGCTAGCCGCCGCCCCATCTCGGTCAAGTCGATATCGAGCGCAAGCGGGTCGGCTTTCATGTAAGCGTCGTGCGCGGGCGTGTCCCCCGGTCCATAGGCAAACCCGGCAGTGTGGCGCATCACGTCGCGGACAATGATCGGACGCGATGCCGCCCGATAGATTGGTGATCCCGCGGCGTCTTTGCCCGCATAGACTTGCATGGATTCGAACTCGGGCAGATAGCGCGAAAGCGGATCGTCGAGGCTGAACTTGCCCTGCTCCCACAATTGCATCAAGGCCACGCCGGTCACCGGCTTGGTCATCGAATAGATCTGCACAATTGTGTCGCGGGTCATCGGCCGGTGCGCTTCGCGGTCCGCAAACCCGGCTGTCCCGAAATACGCTTCGCGGCCATCCTTCCAGACCAGCACGGAGGCACCCGCGGCGCGCCCGTCGGCTACCATGCCTGCCAGGACATCCTCAACACGCTTGGGGTCCAGACGCAATGTTGGGGCACCGCTGTCCACCGCCAGCGCGGTCTTATCCTGGGACGCAGCCGGAAAAGCCGACCAAAGCAAGGCCAGCGGCAGCGACGACACTGCCAGCCGGCGCGTGACGAAATGGCACCGTCTCTTGATATTTGCGGTCATTGTTTTCGAGGCCTTCAAGGGGCGCGCTCAGCATAACATAGTGCGATCGGTTTGCACCCGCCCATTCAGTACCCTTGGCGACGTCTTAGGGCTTAAACGCTGGCCGGGCGGTCCGGCTTCGAAACCGGGCTGTTTGCAAGACGGCTGCCCAAGTCGTCTTGGAAGTGCCACGGTCCCTCCCCGACCGGTTTTCGCCGCACTGAAGATGATCTGCGGCCTCGAAACTCGCATAGATCCGCTCTGATTGCGAATGGTTGCTAGTCGAGTCCGCATGGTCGGGCACTCGGAAGCTACCCGTTTGGATACAACGCTTCCTACTCGTGGAACCCCCGGCGGAATACCGGGCCCAGGCACTCCGCACACACGAGTGCGACGCAACTACCGATAAGGGCGGTCAACGCTGTGGGCGGAACTGCGCGATGTACTCAGGTACTATGGTGCGCGGGCAACCCCACGCGCCCTGCCAACTCTGTAAATCCCGGCTCGTCCCGCAGCTGATCGAAGGTAGCCGTGTGAAGCTCGGTAACCCGCATGACATGCTCGTCGATAGCCCGTTCCAGCCACGACAGCGCGGAATCCACATCCCCCAGCCCCGCGTGCACGATCGAGAAGTCCAGCGGCGAAACATACTTATCGCGGGATAGGTTGTCAAGCCGCTTCAGCGCATTGAGCGCCGCGGTCTTGTCCCCGGCGCGGCCGCAAGCATGGCCGAGCATGGCCACATACATCGCGCCACCGTGCGACTCCTCCACCGCCCTCGCCAACACCTCCCGCGCGCGGTCAAACTGCCGCCGCTGCGAGTAAATCAGGCCCAAAAACCAGTTCACGATCGGCAGGCGCGGGGCCATATCCACGGCCTTCTCCGCCTCCCGCACCGCATCATCATACCGGCGCGCCCGAAAATACGTGAGACCAACAAATCCTGCGATCGCAGGAGAGAGTGGATCCATACGTCTTGCCTCTTCCACCGCGGTGACAGCTTCGCGGTGACGTTCCAGAATCGACAACAGGTTCGCGTACCACTGGCGCGCGACCGCGCAATTCGGATTCAGCCGTAGCGCCTCCCGATAACCGACCTCCGCTTCAGCCCAGTTCCAGTCGTAGCCCTTGCTAACATCAGCCAATGCCGCATGCGCTTCCGCCAGCGTGGCATCGAGTTCCAGCGCTCTGCTGGCAGCTGCCCGCGCGCGCGGATAGATTTCCCCGGCAGGAGCCAGGCCGTGGATACCCATCAGAATCCACGTATCCGCCAGGCCGACATACGGCAGCGCATACGCAGGGTCCAGATCAATCGCCTGCTGAAACAGCGGAATCGCCTCCGCATAAGCACGCGGCGTCTTTTTGTTCCACAGGTGCCTGCCTTTCAGGTAACATTCATACGCTTCCGGATGCACCCGCCTCTTCCTCGCCGGTGCCGCAGCCGGCTGCGCCGCGGTCTTCACTTCCCTCACGATCTCCCGCACCACCTCGCACTGCCACGCCAGCAGATCGCCAAGATCCTGCTCGTAACTCTTTGCCCATAGCTGCGTCTGGTCGCCCACCTGCAATAGCCGCACATTGATCCGCACTCGCTGCTGCTGCCGGCGCACACTGCCCTCGAGTACGAGATCTGCACCCAGTTCGCGCCCGATCTCCCTCACCGTCAGCCCCCGCCGCTGGCATTCCATTGCGCTGGTGCGCCCGATCACGCCAAGCTCCACGGGCGCCAGCGCACCCAGGCAAGTGATCAATTCCTCCGTGATGCCATCGCTCAGATACGACTCTCGCGGCGGCTCAGAAACGTTCTCGAGCGGAAGTACGGCCAGTACAGTGCGGCTCGGCACGGCCAACGCCGCTCCGCCCGGCCTCGATAGCGTCTCCCGAATGGTGGCAACGAAGCGATAGCCCTTCCCCGTCACCGTTTCAATGAAGCGGGGGTTCCCGGCGTCATCCCCGAGGGCGGCCCGCAGCTTTCGGACCGCCGTGTTGATCGCGCAGTCGTCTTCCAGGTGGTGGTCCTTGCCCCAGATCCGGTCCGCCAGCTCGCTCCGTAGCAACAGCCTGCCCGGATCTGCCGCCAGGACCATCAACAACTCCATGGGAATCCGCTCCAGCTTTATAGCTTGGCCCGCGCGCCGCAGTTGGTAGCCGCCCGCGTCCAGCTCAAAATCCCCGAATCTTATGGGAGTTGACACCAGTCCTCCGTTTCCTCCAGTTTAGTCGCCCGCGGCCACAAAGAGTACAGATAACCTTCATTCGCGCTCCATGGTATGTGCGCTCGAATCTCCGTAGCATGAACTTCATGGGCCGCGGCCAACCCGTAAGCCCATACCAGGAGGGGACCATGAATAGAACGAGAACCGCCGGATTCGCTTCCGCGATCGCCATCTTGGCTCTCGCGCTTGCCAACTCGGCTTACGCCCAAGTCAATTACGGATGCACCACCGCGACTCTACAAGGAGTCTTTGCCTTTCAAATCACCGGCCAGATTCTGGCGCCTGCCGCCGTCGCGGGTCCGGTCAACGGCGTCGCACTGACCACCTTCGACGGTGTTGGCAATCTGACGCAGGTCGATCACGTCGTCCACAACGGCGTGGTCCCCGTCGAAGAATGGCGTCCGGCAACCGGCTCCTATACTGTGAATTCGGACTGCACTGGAACGTTCACCTTCACGCCAGCGCCTACCAACCCGGCGGATGCCGGCCCAGCCCTGAAGTTGAACTTCGTCCTCACGGGCGGCGCAGCCCAGATTCTCACCACGGTTTCCGGCTCGCCCAACACGCCACCATTCACTTCCAGCATCGTCAGCATCGGCACTCGGCTGACGAATACCGTGTTCGGGTCGATCACTCCAGCGATAAGAGATGTCCGGTAAGATGGCGGGAGCCAAGCCGCAAGCTGAGCGAAAGCAACGAACTGCAAGGCCGGCCGCCTCATTGATAATTCGGCGCCCGGCCTGTTCGCTGACGGGTTCGTGAACGCTCCTACCTGGCTTCAGATTAGCAGATGCCTACGGCAAGAGATTCCTGGCAAGTGTTTGATTCTGAAGGGAAAATAAGGGTAATAATATAGTTGACTAAGGACTCCCGTTGACCCATACTGTTGTTGAAGAGCGTTGTAAGCCGCTTGAATGTGTCGATAAGCTTGTGGTCAATCTATGGGCCTTCTTCGATGATGCCGGTACGGGACCGGATTCCAACGTTGTGGCGTGCGCTGGGTATTTGGCTTTAGATGGGCGCTGGGACGCATTCTCTTCAAAATGGCGGCACCTGTTGCGCTCTTATCACGTTCCAGACTCGAAATTCAGCATGAAGCGATATGCACATTTCAAGCCACCTTTCGACGGATGGGACGAACTAAAGCGCCGGAGTTTTATGGCACAAGCACTCGCTTTGATAAAGCGGTACGTTGAAGTGGGCTTTGTGTGCGTGATGCGTAAGAGTGACTACGACGGGTATTTATCGGAAGGTGTCAAGAATCGCGCCGGAGGGTACTTCTCTCTCTGTGCTCAGATGTGCGTGGGATTAGTGGAAGCCTACGTCGCAAAGCGCGCTAATCGAACTGTTCCGGATCAGCCTACAGAGTACATTGACTATGTTTTTGAAAGAGGGTCGGTAGGCGCGGGGCACGTTCATGCCGCTTTTGAAGAATGGTTTGGCGGAATGGACCGGCTTTGGTACCGGGAATTCCGGCAAGAGACGAAAGATTCGTCGGAATTACATGCGGCAGACGTCTTAGCCTATGAAACTTGCAAGCTGCTCCGTGATGTTCTAGACGGGAAAACTTACGTGCGCCACCCATTTAGGACCCTGATTGCCGGAATCCCACACATGATCTTCGGGCCAGACGGATCTGATCTCGCCAAAATGGATAAGATCTTGCGAAACCAAGGGTGGATCGCCTAGTATGAAGGTAGTGCAACCACTTCCGACAGGCCCCGGAATGGACCGTTTCAACGCGACGATGGACAGGCTTCTCACCGTATCCCACGAAGAACTGACGCGGCGTATGAACGCCTACAAGAAGCAGGCGGCGCAGAATCCCCACAAGCGCGGTCCGAAACCAAAAATGAAGTAAGATTCAGGCCCATTCCCAAAAGGGGTTAAAGGTCAAACAGTTCGTAATGAACTGCGGCTTCCTCCTCATGTGTGTTCTCAAGAATCAAATACCATTCCTGCTCAAAATCTTTCGGGATGTTGACTTGTGCTTGCACCAACTTACGTGACATAAAACTGAACCCGCCATATTCTTCCCCGTTCTTCCAGTTGTCTATGTCTGACGATTGTACGATGAATACATCAATCGGTACACTCGCTTCGACCTTTATGGCAATTCTTTTCTTCCGGGGTGTCGTGGCGTATGGAATCTTTTTGAACTTGTGGGAATGCACAATAGTTGTCGGCACTATCTCTTCCTTTTCGTCATTGACACTTCTTCTTCCTCGGGTTCTTTTTC
>Ga0209039_10000434_pt1 | contig 40752 bp, 35 predicted proteins | sample BogFormECP12_OM1_FD_188238 | JGI IMG/M metagenome (GOLD analysis project Ga0209039, IMG submission 188238) | Bog forest soil microbial communities from Calvert Island, British Columbia, Canada - ECP12_OM1 (SPAdes) (version 2) | ecosystem: Environmental > Aquatic > Freshwater > Wetlands > Bog ...
ACCCGCGCAGCTTTCCAGCTACCGGTTCGTGGACCTTCCGGAAGGCGAGCAGGGGGATGAGGCAGGCCACTGGAACCATTTCACGGCTTCGCGTTGGGCGACTTCGGCCGGGCATCTTTATGGCGTGCCGGTGACCTCCGCGGAGGCCTGGACGTGGATTCACACGCTGCCGTTCCGCGCCACGCCGCTCGACATCAAGGCCACGGCCGACGAATACTTTTTGCAGGGAATCAATCAATTCGTTGCGCACGGTTACCCCTATTCGCCGCCCGGCGTGCCGGAGCCCGGCTGGCATTTCTACGCGGCGGGGGCGTTCGGCCCACATAATCCCTGGTGGTTCGCCATGCCGGACCTGGCGCGCTATTTGCAGCGCGGAAGCTTCATGCTGCGCCAGGGCAGGCCCGCCAACGATATTGCGGTTTACCTACCCACCCACGACGCTTGGGCCAGCTTGCCCATCGGCGAGGTGAACCTGTGGGAGTCGATCTGGATGAAACTCGGGCCGAACCTTCTGCCCAGCCTGCTGGAAGCGGGATACAATCTGGATTTTATCGATGACGAAACCTTGGCGCAGCAGGGACACGTTGAAAAAGGCAAGTTGACATTTGCCGGCCAGGATTTCTCCATCGTTGTTCTGCCGGGAGTCGAACGCATCCCACCCGTGACCCTGGCCAAAATTGGTGAATTCGCCCAAAGCGGCGGGACTTTGATCGCCACGCGGCGCTTGCCTTCTCTCGGGCCGGGCTTTCTCCATCAGGATACGGAGAGCGCGGAAGTGGCGCGGCAGGTGCAAGTCCTTTTCAAGAAACCGTCCGCGGCGGGTCACTTCGTTGCCGATGAGGGGAAACCTCTCGAAGATGAATTGACGCGCCTCTACCCTCCTGACGTGGCCTTTTCTCCTCGTTTGCGAGATGTGGGTTTTATTCGCCGCCATACGGACACGGCGGAAATATACTTCATCGCCAACACCTCCAACCGGCGCTTTGAGGGCACCGTCACTTTTCGCATCAAGGGCAAGAACGCGGAGTGGTGGAACCTCTTCACGGGTGAGGTCACCCCGGCGGAAACCCTGTCCGGTGCGGAGAGCGGCTCCGTCTTGAAACTTGACATTGAGCCTTATGGTTCGCGGCTCGTGGTCTTTAGCGACCGGCAAGCACCAAAGTCGCCGGCCCGGGTGGAGGCGCACCTGCCGGAGCCCGTGGATATCAGTCACGGATGGCAAGTCACTTTCGAGGGCACAGGAAAAGAAGTCTCCATGGACACGCTGCGTTCCTGGATGGAACTCGAAGGCATGCAGTATTTCTCCGGGCGCGCGACATACCAGAAGAAATTTGATGCTCCCGCCAGCTTTCTTCAGGAAGGAGTCCGGGCGGAGTTGAACTTCGGCGAGGGGACTCCCCTTCCGGTTCTGGAACACGCCCACTTTCAGGCATGGCTCGATGGCCCGGTGCGCGAAGCGGCAGAGGTCTACGTGAATGGCCAGCGCGTGGGCACGGTCTGGCATCCACCCTATGAATTGGAAGTAACCCCCTATCTTCACGCGGGCGAAAACGAGCTGCGCATTGTGGTGGGCAATCTCGCGGTCAACGAAATGGCGGGCAGCCCCTTGCCCAATCGGGCGGAGCTAACCGCCCGCTATGGCGAAAGGTTCCAGGATCAAGGGAATAACCTTGTAAAGGCGATACCGTCGGGGTTAATGGGACCCGTCCGGCTAATCGCGCGCAGCCAGTAGAAAAACTTTGGAGGCCACCGGTAGGGATTCAATGGCCTTTAATGGGCTGTCAAGCAAAATTTCGCTCAGGGGGAGAAGGCTATGTCGCAAACGTCAGCGCTGCGTACTTTTCAAGTTGACCGTGCCGTTGTCGAAATCTATCTATCCAAGGCTGAGGCGGGGAGGGCAGCGGCTCTGCGGGCCTCCGCCATTCTGAAAACCGCGATCGCGAAGGAGGGTCACGCGCGGCTGATCATGGCGACGGGGAATTCCCAGGAAGATCTCATCGGCGCGCTGGTCGAAGTCCGAGACCTGGATTGGTCGAGCCTCGAGGTTTTTCACATGGATGAGTATATCAACTTGCCTGAGACTCACCGGGGCTGCCTGAAACGCTGGATGAACACACATTTCGTGGAGGTCGTCCAGCCCGGCAAAGTCAATTACCTTGACGGAAACGCTTCCGACCTCGCTGCCGAATGCCATCGCTATGAGCAAGCCCTGCGGGCGGCGCCGATCACCTTGTGTATGCTGGGGATTGGTGAAAATGGGCACATCGCTTTCAACGACCCGCATGTCGCCGACTTCCAGGACCCGCTGGGCATCAAGCGGGTTGGCCTGGATGAGCGCTGCCGGAAGCAACAGGCGGGCGAGGGGCATTTTACGGATTTCGCGAGCGTGCCGAGCGAAGCCGTCACCCTGACCTGCCCGATCCTGATGAGCTCCGAGAACCTGATTTGTTGCGTTCCGGAAATGCGCAAAGCGGAAGCGGTAAAGAATGCGCTGGAGGGACCGGTCACAACGCAATGTCCCGGTTCCGTGGTGCGCACGCATCCGCGCGCCTGCATTTACCTCGACACGGATTCCGCCTCGCTTCTGAAGGCCTGAGCACGTGGCGCGGCCATCGTGGCCGTGACTGCTCACGGGCGGGACGCCCGTGCCACCGCGCTGGATTTTTCGCGGCGGAACACCTGATTCTCATATAATGGTTGCTGGTGGGTCGAAAATCTACACTCACAAGGCTTCAAGTATTCTGCGGTGGAACAACGAACTGATTCGCCATCGACGCCGAGTTCATCGGGGACTGAGACCTCTCCTTTGGCCGAGTGGAAGCTGTCCCGGCCTCCACGGGAGGAAAGAACGCTGGGTACCTCGCGGAATACCGCCATCGTGATCGTTCCCATTCTGCTGGTTTTGATCACGTTCCTCTTCTGGTATCAAACTTGGTTTGGGCGGAGGCTCTCCGACCAGGAGATGGCACATGACCTGGCTGACACGTCCGTGCCGCACAAGACTCAGCACGCCCTCGCGCAGGTTTCTGATCGCATAGCGCAGGGTGACCCGGCCGTCAAGCGCTGGTACCCGCCATTGCTGGCCCTGGCGCAGAATAAGGAAGCGCAACTGCGCCTGGAAGCCGCATGGGCGATGGGGCAGGATAATCATTCGGAGGAATTTCACCAGGCGTTGCGCAAGCTGATCGATGATCCCGTGCCGCTGGTGCGCTGGAATGCCGCATTGGCGCTCGTGCGATTTGGCGACGGGGCAGCAGAGCCGCAGTTGCGGTCCATGCTGCAACCCTTCACGCTTGGCGCCCCGGCGCCGGGCACGATTAAATTCCGCATGAAGGAGCGAGATGCCGTTCGCAATGGCAGCATCATTGCCCGCATCCGCGCGGCGCGAAGTGACCAGCAGCAGGATGTCCTATCTCCTGTGGGTGGAACGATCTCACGGTTGCTTACCCAGGATGGCGCAACCGTGGCCGCTGGTGATGCGGTGGCGGTCATCGATCCAGACGAAGGCCAGGTGGTGGAGTCCTTGCGCGCGCTCTACTTGGTGGGCCAACCGCAGGATCTCGGCGACGTGGAGCGCTTCGCCCGCGGAGCACCTAATATGTCGGAACAAGTGCGCCGGCAAGCGGAAGCCACCGCTCGCGCCATCCGGGAACGGCCGACGAAAGGGAAAAGCTGAAGGGTGGGCCAGAGGTTAGACCGAAAACTTTATTCCGAGATGAGACTCGACGTCTTCGGTTGGTACCATGTCGATAGCGTCCCAAGGGCAGCCATCCAGAAAGCTGCCGTCAGGACCTTTGCTGGTACACTTCTTGCATCCAATGCAGAGCGCCGGGTCGACTTCGATCCGGCCGAAAGGGGGATGGTCCTCGTCGGGGACCCAATACATGCAGTCGGCCACGGGGCAATAAGCAACGCAGGCCGGTGAGCCGGAACAACCCGTGCAGCATTCGGTGATGACCGCGAGTTCCTTGGGTCGCTTTTTGCGCGGAGTTTCAATACCAACGGATTTAGGTTCGCTCTTGACAACTTCCCCGACGGGAATGTAATACTCGGTCAAGTTGGTCCTCCTCGCCCCGAATGTAAAGACATTCTCCCAGAACGATGCGGGAACGTCAACTAGGAGAATCGGGTCATTTGGCCATCGGGTCATCGGCTCATCGGTTCACTGGGTGATTTAAAGACGATCTTTTATTCTTGGTCTGTTGCCCGCAGCAATTGATGCTGCGAAAGCGAAAGACTGAAGCCATTGACGGCGGACACGGGCAGCTTTTCAATGGCCCGATGACCCGATGGCTCGATGACCCGATTACAAAATCTTCGCGAGGTGCCATGGTAGCCTGGACGCTGGTTTTTCACATTATTGGTTTGGTTTTTTGGCTGGGAAGTCTTTTGGTGCTCACTCAAATCCTGGCGATTCACACGGAGGAAACTTCTCCTGAGACGCGTGTCACCTTGGGCCGATTGGAATCGAAACTCTTGAAGGGACTAGCGCACCCCGGGGCTGCCATCATGGTGATCACAGGTTTCCTCCTGGTGTCCCACGACCCCAACTATCTCCGGGAACACTGGTTGCACGCAAAACTGCTTTTGGTGGTGATTTTGGTGGCGCTTGATCTGCGGCTCACGTTCCGAGCGCGGGCGTTTCAAGAGGGGAAAATCGAGTTAAGCCGCCGCGAATGTATGTTCTTGCATGGAGCTATCTCCTTGGTGTTCCTTGCAATTTTGATTTTGGTGCTGACCAGACCCTTTAGCCCACACCGGCGCCAAGCCCGGTTAGAGGGAACTAGTGGTCCGATTATATTTAATAAACAGCCTTGAGTTTATCCAACACAGGAGGTTCGTTTGGCGAAAATCACCATCAACGACAACGGTTCGATTCGGGTGGAAGGCGAGTTCACGATCTGCGACGCAACCGGGAACGTTTTTGACTTATCAGGGCGGACCGCGATTGGTCTTTGCCGCTGTGGGCATTCGGAGAACAAGCCTTTTTGCGACGGCAACCATCGAAAAGTCAGCTTTCAGTCGGAGGTGAAGGCTCGGACCCTACCGCCACCGGCTCCTAAGCCCGCATAAAATGGCTCGCGCCGTCCCAACCTAATGGCCCCAGGTAGGGCAGTGGGATTTTGCCACCTTCAAGTGCTGGAATGGCTTAGTCAATAGTACTCAAGGTGGGAAAGTGATCCTCATTCCGTTGACTTGGATGGGGGCGTATGTTATTTTTAGCGGACAGTTCACACCATTGAGAGGCAGTTGGAGCGTATAGATGGCTTTTCACAAGGCCAGAGCGCTGCAAGAGGCTGAGAAATCTGTTGCTCAAGGCAAGATTACTCAGGCGATCAAGCAATATCAAGACATCCTTGATAATGACCCCTCCGATGTGTCTCTGCTTAACACGGTGGGTGATCTCTACATTCGCGACCGGAACGTCACCGAGGGAATCAGGCAATTCCACCGCCTGGCGGAAGCTTACGTCCGCGAAGGTTTCAACGTAAAAGCAATCGCCATCTACAGGAAGATCGCCAAGCTTGATCCCAATTCCGTTGACACCTTACTGAAGTTGGCGGAGTTGTATCAGGTCCAGGGCTTAAGTCGCGAGGCTCGGGAACAATATCTCCAGGCGGCGGAGTTCTTCAAAAAGCGAAATCAGGCCGAACGTGCTCTGGAGGCCCTCCGCAAGCTGGTGCAGCTTGACCCAGAGAACCTCACCTTTCGCATGCGCCTGGCGACCGAATGCGAACAGATGGGCAAGCGGGAAGATGCCGCCCAGGTCTTTCTGGAATCGGCCGAGATTTTGGTCCGCCGCGACGACCAGGGGGCGGCTGAAACCGCATTGAAAAAAGCCGCGGAACTGAACCCGAAGAATTCCAAGATCCAGATTCTGCGAGCTCGTGTGGCCATTACTCGCCAGCATCCGGAGGAAGCCGAGAATATCATCAATTCCTCGCCCGAGTTGCAATCGGATCCCGCGGGCAAGCGGATATTACTGGACTCCTACCTTGCGGCCCGGAAGCTTCCCCAGGCGGAACAGTTGGTGCTGGAAGTTTTTCATGCAAATCCCGCGGACTTCGCGCCGGTCTCCAGCTTTTCTGCGCTGTTAGTGGAGAAAGGAGACATTGACGAAGCGTACCGCTTGCTGGCGGGCGAGGCAGAGCAGTTGATCAGCCAGAATAATGCCGGTCCCCTGCTGGAAGCTCTCCGCCGGATTTGGAACACGGCCCCCAAGCATATTCCCACACTGGAATTGATCCATCTGGTTTGCGAACGGACCGCAAATGAATTGACCCTGCCGGAAGTCCTGGAAGCGCTGGGCCGCGTCCACGAAGAGGCCGGGGATCTGGAGAAGGCCGAAACGGCCTATCTGAAGTTAGCTGAGCGCGAACCCGAGAACGAGAATTATCGTGGACTCTTGAATGCGGTTCAACGAAAGCTCGGGAGGGAGGTGAAACCCATAGATTTCTCCGCCAAGGAAATAGCGCTTACGGCGGCGGCGGAGATCCCTCCAGAGTCGGCCGACGTTGATGTTGACCAGGAAGCGATGGTGAAAGAGGCCTTAGAGAATAGTGACCTGTTTGCGCGTTACAACCTTCCCGAGAAGGCGATCGCCGAGCTGGAGAAGGTCTTGCAGGTTTATCCCGACCAAATTGACGTTCATCGGCGCATCCTGGAAATATCCTGCAAGGGCTATCCGGAGCGAGTAGTGGCGGCGGCCGCGCAGTTAGCCCGAATATTCACTGAGCATGGTGATCTCGAGATGGCGGGCAAATACCAGGCCATCGCGTCGGCAAAAGGCGCCCTGCCGGAGATTCCGCTACCTCCTCCGCCCCCCATCAAGAAAGTGGAGGAGCCGGTGACGCCTCCACCGGCCCCTCCTGAGAGGCCGGAAGCCGGAATGATCATGGAGTTTCCACTTCCCGCGATTACCCCGGAGGAACCCGTTACGGCCGCAGCCGCGCCACTGCCGGAAGCAGTTTCTTTCGACCGTACACCTCCCGAAGTTCCGGCTGTGCCTTCCCCACCTTCGACAAAGGCCGAGCAGATTATGGAATTGGATCTCTCCGGTGAACTGGAGGCCATGGAGGCGCTAGAGTTTGAAGCCCCTGCCCCCTCTGCCCCTGAAGCGGTTGCTCCACCCCCGGTGGAGATACCGCTGCCGGTAGAAACCCCGGCTGCCGTCGAAGAACCCGCTCCGCCACCGATCGTGGAGGAGGCAGTACCGCCCGTCGAAGCACCCACCGAGTTTCCTGAGCCACCGCCTGCTCCCAAGGAAGAAGCGATACCTGCGGATCTTGAAGATAGCAGGATCGAAGTTGATTTTTACCTTGAAAACGATTTTGTGGATGAGGCCCGGCAAACCGTGGCCGAACTGGAGGAGAAATACCCGGGCAGCCCGTTAGTGGCAGAACTCCGCCAGTTGCTGGATGCGCGGGCCTCTGAAGCACCTGCCGCGCAACCGCAGACGAACACCGGGAACGCGGATGAAGTTGTGGTTGCAGAACTGCCGACGGAATTTGAGCTCGTGGACGAAGCGCGCCAGGCGAAGCCGCCGATAGAGGTGGAGCAAGCGGAGCCAGAAGTTGCGCCTCCACCTGAGGCCCCCCCCGTGGCGGAAGAGCCTACGCCGGTGGAGGAAGAGCCCGCACACGAAGAATGGGAGCTTCCCACCAGTTACGCTGTTACCTCCCAGCCCGAGCCTGCAAAGCAACCTGTGGTTCCGCCTCCCATGACGGAGCCCGAGGCTCCACCGCAAGTGGCGAAATTCGCAACCCCACCACCTGCGCATGAGCCCACGGCTGAGGAGCCGGTCTCCGCCGAGAATGGCGGCATGGACATGATGGGCGACCTGGCCGGCGATTTTGCTGCATCGCTGGATGGATTGACGGCACCCGCAGACGCTTCCTTCCCCGCGTCTCTCGCCTCACCGAAGGCAGCGGGTCCTCCCCCTGCAGGCCCTGCTCAGGGTGCGGCGCAGCTCAACGGTTTGCTGGCGGAGATGGAAGAGACCGGCGGTGCGGCCGCCAAAGACGATCCCGAGACACATTACAATTTAGGCGTGGCTTTCCGGGAGATGGGATTGTTGGACGAATCTATTGGAGAGTTCCAGAAGGTTGTAAAGGGTGCGGGGAGAGGAAACTTTCCTTCGAATTTCCTCCAGGCGTGCAGTCTGCTGGCGATTTGTTTTATGGAAAAGAAAATGCCCGCGATAGCCATCAAGTGGTACTTACGTGCGCTGGAAACCCCCGGCCTCGACGAGGAGGCGCTAATGGCCCTGCAATATGATTTGGGCCTGGCTTATGAGCAAGCTGGCGACTCTCACAATGCCCTGGAGAGATTCACTGAGGTCTATAGCCAGAATATCGACTTCCGCGATGTGGCGGACAAGATCCGCGAACTCCAGCAGAAGGCCTGAAAGACATTCCACCGGCTGCCGCAGGGGTGGCCTCTATCGCCTTGCCTGAGATAGAATTCCCGGATCGACCAAATAAATGAATCGCCTTCTGACGATCGTGTACATTGTGTTCTGCTTCGAGATTGGCGTGTTTCTCTTTGTCTTCCCGTGGATTTCGCTATGGACCAAGAATTATTTTGTGGTTCACTATCCTTTGTTTGCGACCATCGCGCACAACTACTTCCTGCGGGGGGCGGTCTCCGGCCTCGGGCTGGCGGATGTCTGGCTGGCTTTCTTTGAGGTGTGGCGCTTCCGTCGCGAATTGGGCTTCGGCAGTTCCCGTCCGAACCGGTGAAGAAATCGGCTCATCGGGCCATCGGTTCATCGGATCATTGAAAAGCTTCCCGTTGTCCGTCGTCATTGGCTTCAGTCTTTCGGATTATCAGCGTCAAGGGCGGCGGATGTCAGACCAGGGAAAAGCGCGTCTTTAGATCAACCGATGAGCCGATGAACCGATGAGCCGATGGCCCGATGAGCCGATTCTTCCAGCTCTACTACATTACGGACCGCAGTCAAATCAAATCCCGCCCTCTTGATACTTTTATTGCGCGAGCCATCGCTGCGGGCGTGGATTGGGTGCAAATTCGTGAAAAGGATCTGCCTGCCCGCAGCCTGCTTGCCCTCACTCAAGCTGCCCTTGAGTCCGCTCGCCAGCAGGGGCATACGCGCGTGATGGTGAACGATCGGTTGGACGTGGGGCTGGCGGCCAAAGCCCACGGCGTGCATTTGGGCACGCGCTCGATGCGGGTGGATCTGGTGCGGAGCCTGACGCCCCGAGAATTCGTGGTGGGAGTTTCGTGCCACTCGCTTGCGGAAGCCCTGGCTGCGCAAACGGGGGGCGCGGATTACATCCTGCTGGGGCCGATCTTCGCAACTCCCTCGAAGCTTCAGTATGGCCCGCCGCTCGGGCTCGTCAAGCTGCGCGAAGTAGCTTTGCGGGTTTCGATCCCGGTTTTCGCGCTGGGCGGGATCACCCTCGACCGCGTCGCCCCCTGCCTCGAGAACGGCGCGGCCGGAATCGCCGGAATTCGAATCTTTCAGGATTGCGATTCGGTCGAGGAATTGGTTTGCGAGTTGCGCGAAAAGGCAGGGCAGTAGCGCAGCCGAAGTGGCACGGGCATCCTGCCCGTGTGCAGACATGGCCAAAATGGCCATGCCACAATGGCCCGGCTATTACTTTCTAGCGTTTGACCATTGTCTATACTCATTGTTATAGTTAAAGCGTGCATCTTGCAGGCAGGACGTTGTCTAGTTAATGGCCAGTATCCACATAACATTTCCGGATGGCACATCCCGGGAGTATCCCCAAGGCACGACCGCCCTGGAGGTTGCCAAGTCGATTGGTCCGCGCCTGGCCGCCGAAGCGTTGGCGGCCCAGCACGGCGACCAGCTCGTGGATCTGTCGACCAAGCTGGATGCGGACGGGCCCATTCAATTCATCATGCCGTCGTCTGCCGAAGGCCTCGAGATTTTCCGCCATACCTCTGCGCATTTGCTGGCCGCCGCCGTTACCGAACTTTTCCCTGACGCGCACCCCGGCATCGGACCGCCTACTGAGAATGGCTTCTATTACGACTTCTATCGCGAGAAGCCATTCACGGAAGAGGATCTTACGAAGATCGAGGCGAAGATGCAGGAGCTCGTTCAGGCCAACTTGCCGAATGAGCGCGTGTATTTTCCCAAGGAAGAAGGGTTGAAGGCTTTCGAGCAGATGGGCGAGTTCCTGAAATGCCAGTTGATTCAGGAAAAAGCCGACCCGGTGTTTTCTGCTTACCGAACCGGTAAGTTTCTGGACTTTTGCCGGGGGCCGCACGTTCCTTTCATGGGACGGATCAAGGCATTCAAGCTCTTGAGCGTGGCGGGAGCTCATTGGAAAGGTGATGAGCACTCGCATCCCATGCAGCGCATCTATGGGACCGCCTTCTTCAGCCAGAAGGACCTGGAGGCTTTTCTCCAACAGATCGAAGAGGCCAAGAAACGTGACCACCGCCGTCTGGGCAAGGATCTGGACCTGTTCAGCATTCAAGACGACGCCGGACCGGGGCTGATCTTCTGGCATCCCAAGGGCGGCGTCATTCGCCGGGAAATTGAAGACTGGCTGCGCGACGAGCTAACCGCTCGGGGGTACGATCTGGTCTTTACGCCGCATGCCATGCGACTGCACCTGTGGGAAACGAGCGGTCACACCAACTTTTATCGCGAGAACATGTTTGGGGCGATGGAAGTTGAGAACGACCAATATCAGCTCAAGCCCATGAACTGCCCCGGGCACATTCTGATTTACAAGTCGCGCGCCCGTAGTTATCGCGAGTTGCCCATGCGTCTGGCGGAACTGGGCACGGTTTATCGTTACGAACGCTCGGGCGTGATGCACGGATTGTTGCGCGTGCGCGGGTTCACACAGGATGATGCGCACATCTTTTGCATGCCCGAGCAACTGGAGGCCGAGGTTCAGGCCTGCGTGGAATTTGCGCACCTGGTGCTCGAGACTTTCGGCTTCGAACAATATCAAGTGGAGCTTTCCGCCCGCGATCCGGGGAATCCAGAACACTACGCGGGGACGGTGGACGAATGGAACCTGGCGGAAGACGCGCTGATGAACACCCTGAAGCGCATGGATATTCCGTTTAAGTATATGCCGGGCGAAGCGGTTTTTTATGGCCCGAAGATTGACGTCAAGCTGGTGGACGCGATCGGCCGGCCATGGCAACTCACCACCGTGCAGTTTGATTTCAACCTGCCGCGGCGCTTCGGATTGGAGTACGTCGGTCCGGACGGGCACCTGCACACTCCGGTGATGGTACATCGTGCGTTGTTGGGGTCCATCGAGCGATTCTTCGGAGTCCTCATTGAGCATTACACGGGCGCTTTTCCCGTATGGTTGGCCCCGGTCCAGGCCGTCGTGCTGCCCATCAGTGATAAGCACGCGGCCTATGCCCGGGAGGTTCTCGAAGAACTGCGCCGCGCCAAGATTCGCGTCCAATTGGACGATCGTAATGAGAAATTAAATGCGAGGATTCGCGACTCGCAACTCCAGAAAGTCCCTTTCATGCTGGTGGTGGGTGATCGCGAGTCCCAGAACCGCAGTGTGGCAGTTCGCCGGAGAGATACCGGCGACGCAGGGACTCGCCCTCTGGCCGAGTTCCTGGATTGGGCCCGACAGCTTATCGACACCCGGGCCACAAAATGGTAAGCTAAGCAACAGCTTTGGACCAGGTGGTCTCCAAGCCTGAACGCAACTTGCAGTCTTTTAGGGCCCCGTGGGGGCTGGGAGGGAAGATTTATCGCTGATCGATTCGTTCGAGTGAATGAGAGGATTCGCGCCAAGGAAATCCGGGTGATTGATGAAGAAGGGGCGCAACTCGGAATCATGCCTCCCTTCGAGGCCCTGAAACTGGCAAAGACTCAAGGCTTGGACTTGGTAGAGGTCGCCCCTACCGCCAATCCGCCGGTGTGCCGCGTTATCAACTATGGGAAGTACCTCTATCAGCTCAGCAAGCGGCAACACGAGGCGCGCAAACATCAGAAGTCCGTTGGGCTGAAGGAAGTCAAGATGCGGCCCCGCACTTCGGTCCACGATTTTGAGACGAAGCGGAACAAGGTTGTGGATTTTCTCCAGGAAGGGGCCAAGGTCAAGGTCACGATTATGTTCCGTGGGCGCGAGATGGCCCACCGGAACTTGGGCTTTGATATGATCGACCGCATGATTCAGGACGTGGGAGATGCCGGGCAGGTGGAAGCGCGGCCGCGGCTCGAGGGCCCGAACCTGACGGCCATTCTTGCGCCGAAGAAAGCGGCGGGGAAGGGTGGTGGAGCACCCGCGCGCCCTCCCGCCAGCCACCCGTCTGGGCCGCCCGTGCCACCGCCCGTCAAACCCAGCGCGCCACTGTCGGCTTCGGCCAAGCCCGCGGGGTCGCAAGGATCATCAGGAGGATAGATTTGGCTAAGGTTAAGAAAGTCAAACTCAAGCTCAAGACCCATAAGGGTGCCGCCAAGAGGTTCAAGATCACCGGCAGCGGCAAGGTCATGCGTCACCATTCTTTTGCTCGTCACATCCTGACGTCCAAAGCCAGCAAGCGCAAGCGGCGACTGGGCAAGGCGGTGGAATTATCGCCCGCGAACGAGGCCCAGGTTCTCCGCATGCTCCCATACGGGAGGTAAGAAAAGCAGTGGCTAGTGGTTAGTGAATAGTGGCTAGCAACTGCCTTAAGAACCGTGGGTAATGGTTGGAACTAACCACTAGCCACTAACCACTGTCATTAAGGGTGCGGGAAGGCTTCGCCGAGGCCAATAGGGTGCCTTCACTGCCCCACAAACTAAAGAGCAGGAGTTAGGAGTCAGGAGTCAGAAGTCAGAAGGAAACAGTATCCTATCTGGCTCTGGTATTCTGACTCCTGGCTCCTGACTCCTGAATTCTTTCAAAAAGGAGAAACCCATGCCTCGAGTTAAGCGCGGCACTGTGCGCCGCGCCAATCGGAAAAAGCTCGCCAAGCTCACCAAAGGCTATTTCCTCACCAAAAGTAAGCTCTACCGCTCCATGAAGGAAGCCGCGGATAAGGCCGGCCGTTATGCCTTCCGCGACCGGCGTCGCAAGAAGCGCGATTTCCGCAGGCTCTGGATCCTTCGCATCAGCGCCGCCGCCCGCTCGCACGAGCTTACTTACAGCCAGTTCATCCATGGACTGAAAACGCTGGGGATTGAACTGGATCGGAAGATGCTCGCAGAGATGGCCGTGAAAGATCAATTGGCTTTCACGGAGTTGGCCGGTAAGGTGAAGCAGGCAGTTAACAGTCCACAGCCGACGGCTAACATCTAGCAGGGAACTGTAGCGCAGACCCCCGCTTTTGGGGGTCTGCGGCTCTTCCTGAAACTCGCGCTCCCGAATGTGCGGGCAAGCGCTCGTTTTGGAAATTTGTGATTTTGGCAAAGTAAGCACCGCGGACCCCAAAATCGGGGGTCCGCGCTCCGCCGCTCAGTTGTTTGCGGCGGCGAGACTGAGAATTTTTCTTCCCTCTCCTCCTTGGGGGGAGAGGGGTGAAGTTTCTATATTTTTCATGCGGCGCCGGACTGGGGGAGAGGGCGCTAAGAGGGTCGAAGATCGGAAAGCCGCCACTCCGGGTTTCCTGCCGGTAGGAAAAGTGAAGCCAATTGGTACGATTCTTCCTACCGGCAGGAAAAACGGCGCAGAATTCTATTGACAACCAACCTGGGCTCATGTTTAGCCTAGTTGGTGAGGGAGGGGGCGGAACGCGGCCCCTTCGCCGGGTCGCCCGGAGGAAAGGACAAATGCCCAGACCGGCGCGGAAAACGCAGGACAAATTATCCGACGCGGGGAGGTTCCATGGTTGCAGCGGAGAGGGAAAAGGAGGGTGGGGAGCGAGCCCAGAAAAGAAATTAATGACGATCGAAGCCGGAATGTGTATGAAAATAAACAAAAACATGACAATTTGACCGAGAGAAAAGGCGAAATTTATACGAAACTGAGCGATGTTTTACGCAAAAATACGCGTATTTTGCTGAAACCGTCGCGTTTTTGTCATGTTCGTGATTGAGATTTGCAGTTTTTTGCTAAAGAAGAACCGCGGACCCCAAAATCGGGGGTCCGTGCTCCGCCGCTAGGGGCGCATCGCTGCTCACAAGGTTATTGGTAGGGGCGGTTCACGAACCGCCCCTACCCAATCGACTATGACCATTGACGAAAAAGTCCGGAAGACGTTCGCTGAACTCGGCGTCACCGTTGCAGTGCTGAATCCACCCAGGGAAGCATGGCCATGCGTCCCCCCGATACAGAAAGGTTATCTGTGATGACGTTGGAAGAACTCAAGAGACAGGCGGAAATTTCGCTCTCGGGCCTCGGAGTCGACAACGAAGCGGCCATCGAGAAGAAATTTGCCGACGCTTGGGATGCAATGGTGCAAGAAAGGAGGCACCTGATCCAGCATTCCGCCGATATTACCTTTTCTCGAAGGGTGCGAGAGTTTCGCAACCTTTTCTTAGCTCGCGGTCACGGCTTGGTCGCGCGAATAAAGGCAAACTGGCTCGACGCAACCCCTAAGACTCTCAAACCGTTCGCGGGGAGGGAGTTCAACACTCTGCGGCTTAATGCGGAGAACTTGTTAGAAGAAGATGCAATTCTCAAGATCGTCAGTTCGCGGCAGAGCTTCGGAAAATCTGAACCAAGAGAAGAGGTAGACCTCACCCTCCCCGGCAACCGGCGGCCGCTCGGCTCGCTGCACCCCGTCACCCAGATGCAACGCGAAATCGAAGAAATCTTTCTCAATCTCGGTTTTCGGATCGAGAGCGGGCCGGAGATTGAATCCGTTTATTACAACTTTGATGCCCTCAATATTCCGGAGAGCCATCCTTCGCGTGACGATTGGGATACTCTCTACATCGACTCGAAAACCGTGTTGCGCACGCACACCTCGCCCGTGCAAATCCGCGCCATGGAAAAGTATGGGGCGCCGCTTTACATCATTATTCCCGGCAAGTGCTATCGCCACGACAACCCCGATGCCAGCCATTCACCCATGTTCCATCAGATCGAAGGCCTAGCCATCGCCAGTGATATCACCTTTGCCGACTTGAAAGGGACGCTTGACTTCTTTGCCAGGAAACTTTTTGGTGAAAAAGTTCGCACGCGCTTCCAGCCCAGCTTTTTCCCCTTTACCGAACCGAGCGGCGAGGTATCCATCAGTTGTATCTTTTGCGGCGGCGAAGGTTGCCGGGTGTGCAAAGAAAGCGGCTGGATCGAGGTCATGGGTTGCGGCATGGTTCATCCCCTGGTGCTGCGCAACGGCGGCATCGATCCCGAAAAGTACACGGGTTGGGCATTTGGATTGGGGATCGACCGCTTCGCCATGTTGAAGTATGACATCAATGACATTCAGCTCTTTTTCCAGAGCGATGTACGCTTTCTAAAGCAATTCTGAATTCTGAATTATGACAGCAATTATGAATTGTGAATTCTGAATTATGAATTAGGAAAAAACGCAAGGCGCTGGGTGAGGTGGTCGAGTCGGGGACAGTCAGCTTAAGAGGGGAGAACAAAGTGGCAGGTTATCTAATCTATCATCCAGAACGAAATAAGACGCCGTTCGGAGATCTCGTTGTTTACCATGACAGCGCGACTGGTAATCAGGACCCGTACATTTGGAATCATCCTTTTCTACACACGTATTGCCACATCACCCAGATGTCGCCGGAAGTAGGCCATATCAACTTCTGGCTCAGTGGCGATACGTTTCCCGAATTCAATGAACTGTACTGTGATCTCGTTTTTACTGTTCAGAAAAAGGTGCCTTGGACAGAAAGCAACTCTGTTGATCGTAACGATCCGATTGTGGAATCAGATGAAGCCTATAACGACCATTACCAATGGGCGTGTCAGCATCATTTCAAGCGACGACGAAGATTCACACTCAAGGCTGACCCTCTTCGCAGTTTTCAGCCTCAGACTGAGGAGAAAAAACTGACGGATATAGTGCCGTGTCTGAAAGAATTGGGAATCCCTCTTGAGACGTTGCGTAAAGAGTTGCGTGCGGGTTATGCTTCGCGTCCGCGTCCCTTGGATAATCACGTAGCAAACGCGCTATATGAACACTTGCAACGGGCGGCAAAGATCAAACTGGGAGGCGATATTCTGGTAAAGGTCCGGAAGGAGCAAAGCGAACTCGCAAGTCCACGCTGCGCTCGCTCCGCGTGCTGCTGATGCGCCGTTGGGTAATTCTCATTTTCTTCGCGCAGTTTACCCTGAGCGAAGCGAACGGGCTCAGGATGACAGTGCGGGGCATTGGTTCTCCTTGTCGGCTTTCTGCCCATCATGGGCAGCCGATAGGCTGCCGATGTTCAGAATGACAGTGCTGATGGGTTTGGCCGCAGCCTCTGAAGGTTGGTATTTATTTTCCGCTTTCAGAATTCATAATTCAGAATTCATAATTTCTCCCAGCCGCATATAACGATGAAGATATCAGTAAACTGGCTCAAAGAATTCGTGGACATTGCGAGTAGTCCCCGTGAGCTCAAGTCGGACCTTACCATGATCGGCTTGAACACCGAGTCCATGGCGCCGGTGGGCGATGATTGGGTCCTCGACGTGGAAGTCACTACCAATCGTCCCGATTGCCTCAGCCATTACGGTGTCGCCCGGGAACTTGCCACGCACTACCGCCAATCACTGAAAAAGGTGGAGGTTTCGGTGCGCGAGTCAGGCGGACCTGCGGAGGGAGTGGTATCGATCGAGATTTCCGATCCCGATCTTTGCGCGCGATACTGCGGCCGCGTGGTGCAGAAGGTACAGGTGGGACCCTCCCCGGACTGGCTGGTGAAGCGCTTGGAAGCCGTTGGGCAGCGAGCCATCAACAACGTTGCCGATGCCACCAATTATGTCCTGATGGAGTTGGGACACCCGCTGCATGCTTTCGATTTGTTCCGCCTAAAACAACAGAGCATTATCGTGCGGCGCGCCAAGCCCGGCGAACCGCTGCGAACTCTCGACGGCGCGGAGCGCATCCTGACCCGCGATAACTTGGTCATCGCGGATGGCACCCACCCCGTGGCCCTGGCGGGCGTTATGGGCGGGGAGGAATCCGAGATTTCCCCGCGCACCAGGGCCGTTCTGCTTGAAAGTGCGTGGTTTGAGCCGGTGTCGGTCCGCCGCACGGCGAAATCTCAGGGGTTGCACACCGAAGCCTCGCACCGCTTCGAGAGGGGCGCCGACATCCAGATGGCGCCGCTGGCCCTGCACCGCACCGCAACATTAATTCAGGAGATTGCCGGGGGAGAAATCCTTCAAGGAATGATCGACGTTTATCCCCGGCCCTGGCGCCCCCGGGATTTGGGGCTCTCTCGGAGCGAGATTACACGCATCTTGGGTGCAGAAATCCCTGGGGCAGAGGTGGAGCGCATCCTGCGCAGCTTGGGGTTTCAGGTCGAGCGCGGGGACGGCGAAAGCTGGCGAGTTTCCGTGCCCTCGTTCCGGGTGGATGTTTCCCGGGAAGTGGATTTGGTGGAGGAAGTCGCGCGCCACGTGGGCTATGACCGCCTACCAGCCCGCGTACGGCCCGCACCGCCAGCCGTCGAGAGGGATACGACTCGCGATAAGGTCATGACCACCTCATCCTTGCTGGTGGCTTTGGGATTTCGTGAAATCATCGCACCCTCGATGGTTGATCCAGCGGAGAACGAGCGCTTTTCCGCTTCTTTACCTGTGATGCTCGCGAACCCTTTGAGCCAGGATGCGTCCGCCATGCGCTCTTCGGCAGTTCCCAGCATGCTGAGGGCGATTCGCTGGAACCTTGATCGCGACACGAATGATGTGAGGCTCTTCGAGTTGGGCAAAACCTACAACCTGAGCGCCGATGGAGTGCCGGAAGAGCATCGAGTTCTCACGCTCGGCGCCACGGGACATCGCCGCCCTGCTTCGGTCTTCGATAGTGAAGCACCTCTCGACTTTTTCGATTTGAAGGGTGATCTCGAAACGGTCTTGGGGGTGTTCGAGGTGCCGGTATTGGTTTTTGAACCATCCGAGCGCCCTTATTTCCAGCGAGGGCGTAGCGGACGCATGAGTTCTCAGGGTGTCGAGTTGGCGGACTTGGGCTTAATTCAGCAAGATCTGGCGCGCGAGTACAAGTTGCGCCAGGAAGTGTGGGTGGCCGAGATCGATTTTGAGCGCCTCCTGGATTTTCCACTTCGCTCCCGAAAGTTTCAGCCCATCTCCAAATTTCCCGCGGTGGAACGAGACTTCTCGCTGGTGCTGCCGGACGAGTTACCTTATGTTCGCCTTTCTTCAGCGATCGCCGGCCTGGCGCTGGAGGAGATTCGCAGCTTCCGCCCCATAGACCGCGCAGATCGTTCCAAGGTGCCCACACTTGCGGCCGGTCACTACGCCCTTTTGTTGCGGGTCGATTTCCAGAGTCTTACCCGCACGCTCACCAGCGAAGAGGTCAACCAATTGAGCGAGCGTTTACTGGCGGCATTGGAACCCCTGGGAGTGCGCTTGCGGAGTTGAGAGGCTGCGAAGAAACTCGTTCCTGGATCCCCGGAGGGGATGCATATAATAGGCGCGGGGCAACGCCCCCGGAAGAGGCACGCCCCAAAAGGGGCGACCCTGCGGGGGCCGAATCCGAATGGCCCCACGCCGATCATGCGTCCCCCGGCCCGGAAGGGTGCGACCCCTTCAGGGTCGGCAGTCGAAGCTCACTCTTTCCGGGGGCGTTGCCCCCGGCTATTTTCTTGCGCCCTTGCAGGGCGTGAAGAGCCGGTGCAGCGCGGACCTGTTTTCTAGGTTCGCGGCTTTTCCTTGCCCATTAGGGACTAGTAACTGACGATTTCCAATCGAAAATTGAAAATCGGCAATCGAAAATCGACAATCGGCAATCGGCATTGAGGAGCGCGTGACGGATCCAAACGACCAGTTCGTAAGGCTGGAAGAAAAACTCTTGCGGGCGATTGACCTCTTCAAGCGCACTCAAACCGAGAAGCGCGCTCTGGAACAAGAAGTGGAGAAACTGAAAGTGGAGATCAAGGAACGCGGCCAAGCCATCAGCGCCATGGAACGAGAGTTGATAGCTTTGCGCCGGGAGCGCGAGGAGGTTCGCTCTCGCGTCGAGAAACTGCTGGAGCGGATTGACGTGTTGACAAAGCCCGAAGAGCAGTGAATAGGGCAGTGGACAGTGGACAGTGAATAGTGGATAGTGATTAGTGGCTCTAGTGGCTGGCAACCATCCTTTGTTCGCTGTCCACTATCCACTATTCACTGCCTTAGGTGACCACCGTGGCAAAGGAACCCCAGAGTATCCGAGTCGTAATCTACGACCAAGAATATTTCATGCGCGGAGACCTCAACCAGGAATACATTCAGAAGCTCGCGCAATACCTGGACACGAAGATGCGATCGATTGCGGAGCGCACTCGAACCGTTGATACCCTGCGCGTGGCCATGCTTGCGGCGCTCAATGTGGCGGATGAATACCATCAGTTGAGGGCGCGGTATGAAGAAGTCACCCAGCACATGGACCAGAAAGTTGGGGAGTACACGGACGCGCTTGACGAAATCTTGAAGGACGCTGTTTGAGAATTCTCTTTATCGGTGACATTTTTGGGCAACCCGGCCGGCGTATCGTAAAAGAAACTCTGCCCCTTCTCCGGCAAGAGTTGCAACCCGACCTCGTCCTGGCCAACGCGGAAAATGCCGCCGCCGGTTTTGGGATTACACCTCCCCTGGTGGAAGAGTTGCTGGACCTGGACATCGCGGTCTTAACTTCTGGCAATCATATTTGGGATAAAAAAGAGATCTATGCTTATCTCCGCGACCAGGTTAACGGCCGTTTGTTGCGGCCTGCTAACTACCCCGCGGAAGCTCCCGGCCATGGCCTTTTCGTGGGGAAGACCCCAGCGGGGATTGGCTATGCCGTCATCAACCTCCAAGGCCGCGTCTTTATGCCCGCCCTCGACTGCCCCTTTCGAAAGGCGGATGCGCTTCTCGGCAGTATTCCCGAGGACGTGAAGATCCGCATCGTGGACATGCACGCCGAGGCGACCTCCGAGAAGCAAGCTCTGGGTTGGTACCTCGATGGACGTGTGACGGCCGTCCTGGGAACGCATACGCATGTTCCCACTGCTGACGAAACGGTGCTTCCGCAAGGCACTGCTTACCTCACAGACCTCGGCATGACCGGTCCATACGAATCTATCATCGGCATGGAGCGGCAGGCGGTGATTCAAAAATTCCTGGATCAATTGCCGGCACGCTTTGAAGTTGCCAAGGGCGACGTTCGCCTCTCCGCCGTGCTCCTGGAAGCCGACCCCCAGTCCGGCCGCGCCCTTTCCATTTGCAGAGTTCTGCGGAAATATCCCCAAAGCTCGAGGTGAGATTCGTATTTCGGCCCATTCGGCCTGTATTTCGGTGCCCCCACGGGATGGGAGCAGAACCGGCGGGTCTCGCATTCAGCGGGTTTCCACTCATACGCTTTGACCTTTTCGTTTTGACTTGCTTTTGCTGCGGTACGCGGCCGAAGGTCTCGGTGTGTAGTCCGCTACTGAAGGTGTGTTTCGCCCATCAGGAACTTGTCAACGCCGCGTGCGGCTTTGCGGCCCTCGGCAATCGCCCAGACCACCAGCGACTGGCCGCGGCGCATATCGCCGGCGGCGAAGACGCCGGGGATTGAGGACATGTAATTCGCGTCGGTCTCGACATTACTCCGCGCATCCAGTTTCACGCCGAGAGCCTCGATCATGCCATTCTTGACGGGGCCGAGAAAGCCCATGGCAATCAACACGAGGTCCACATCCATCGTGAACTCGGTTCCCGGTATGGCTTCGAACTTCGGTGGCGGGCCGACGCGGATGGCGTGCAACTGTTTCACGTTGCCGTTTTCGTCGCCCGTGAAACGCGCGGTGGCAACCGCCCAATCGCGAATGCCGCCTTCCTCGTGCGCGCTCTCGGTTCGCAACTGGAGCGGCCAGAGCGGCCAGGGAGTAAGGGGCGAGCGTTCGAGCGGCGGCAGGGGCATGATCTCAAACTGATGGATGGAAGCCGCCTTTTGGCGATGCGCGGTGCCCAAGCAATCGGCTCCGGTATCGCCCCCGCCGATGATCACCACCCGTTTGCCTGTGGCCAGGATCTGCCCCCCCACAACGTCGCCGGCGCCGCGCCGGTTTTGCTGCGGGAGATACTCCATGGCGAAGTGAATTCCCTTCAACTCTCGCCCCGGCACGGGAAGGTTGCGGGGACTTTCCGCTCCGCCCGTCAGCAGTAAGGCGTCAAACTCGCGGCGCAAATCTTCCACCGGCACGTTCTTGCCGATGTGCGCGCCCGTTTGAAAGACCACGCCCTCTCGAAACATCTGGTCCAGCCGCCGGTCGAGGACGGATTTCTCCATCTTGAAATCTGGAATGCCATACCGCAGCAAGCCTCCGATGCGATCGGCCTTTTCGAAGAGGATCACCGAATGTCCAGCACGGTTGAGTTGTTGCGCGGCGGCGAGCCCCGACGGTCCTGAGCCGACCACGGCCACGCGTTTCCCGGTGCGGCGCAGGGGGGGTTCCGGCCGGATCCACCCTTCCTTGAAGGCGTGCTCGATGATGGTCTTTTCGATGTTCTTGATGGTCACGGGGGGTTCATTGATGCCCAGCACGCACGCGGCCTCGCAGGGGGCGGGGCAGATACGGCCCGTGAACTCCGGAAAGTTGTTCGTGGCGTGCAGCGTGCGGATGGCTTCTTTCCATCGGTCGCGGTAAACCAGGTCGTTCCAATCGGGGATGATGTTGTTGAGGGGACAGCCTGTGTGGCAGAAAGGAACGCTGCAATCCATGCAGCGCGCCGCCTGCGCACGCAGCTTTGGCTCGGGGAAGTCTTGATAAACTTCCAGGTAATCATTCACGCGCTCATCCACGGGCCGCCGCGTAGGCACCTCGCGTGTAGCTTCCATGAAGCCGGTGGCTTTACCCAAAGAGCACCCCTGTAATACCAGTTTCTATATTCCTCGCGGGCATCGAAGTAAAGATTCACCACCGAGGCACACAGAGCACAGAGAGAAGTCTTTCTGTTTGTGCGGATAGAGATAACGATTCACCAGTTTGTTGATCCGCTGTTCTTAGTGCGTTTGTTCTCCGTGAACTCTGTGTCTCTGTGGTGAAATCCTTCTTTGTTTGGCCTTACCCACGCAGCACCTCCCGCGGGGAAGGTGCCGGCCTTGGAGACTCCGGATTCCGAATTCCCGGTTCGAGGGCGGCGGGTGTGCGCTTGACACCCAGCACGCGCTTGAACTCATGCGGGAAAACCTTGATGAACTTCGGCAGCATGGTCTCCCAATTGTCGAGAATCCACTTGGCGCGTGGGCTTTCGGTTAGTTCTGCGTGACGCGCGATCAGGAGTTGGATGAGGTCGATGTCTTGGGGATGGACGACGGGGTCCAGGTCAACGCTGGCGCGGTTACAGCGCACGCGTACGAACTCACCCGTCTCATCCAGGACATAGGCAATGCCGCCCGTCATGCCCGCGGCAAAATTGCGCCCGGTCTTGCCGAGCACGACCACGGTTCCCTTGGTCATGTACTCGCAGCCGTGGTCGCCCACTGTTTCCACCACGGCGGTGGCGCCGGAATTCCGCACCGCAAAGCGTTCGCCGGCCATGCCGTTGAAAAAGACCTCGCCGCTCGTGGCGCCGTAGAGAACCACGTTGCCCACCAGAATGTTTTCTTCGGGCTGAAACGAGGAATTCCGCGGCGGATAAATGATGAGCTTGCCCCCGGAGAGTCCTTTGCCCACGTAGTCGTTGGCCTCGCCTTCGAGAATCAGGGTGACGCCTTTGGCCAGGAACGCGCCGAAGCTCTGCCCCGCAGAGCCGGTGAACTGAAACCGGATGGTGTCATCGGGCAGGCCGTTTTCTCCATAGCGGCGGGCAATCTCACCGCTCAACATCGCCCCCACCGTGCGGTGCGTGTTGCGAATGGGAAGGCTGATGGACACTTTCTTGCCGCGCTCCAAAGCCTCGCGTGAGTGGCCAATCAACTGATAGTCGAGGGATTGCTCGAGGCCATGCTCCTGTTTGATGGTGCAGTGGCGCCCCACGCGCGCGGGCACGTGAGGATTATAAAGCACGGCGGAAAGATCCAGGCCACGGGCTTTCCAATGGTCAACGTCACAGCGTTGCGTAAGGCAATCCACGCGGCCCACCATTTCATCCAGCCTTCGGAAACCGAGTTGCGCCATGATCTGCCGCAGGTCTTCCGCGATATAGAAGAAGAAATTGATCACGTGCTCCGGTTGGCCTTGGAATTTCTTGCGCAGCACGGGATCCTGCGTCGCCACGCCCACTGGACAAGTGTTCAGGTGGCACTTGCGCATCATGATGCAACCCATGGAAATGAGCGGCAGGGTGGCGAAGCCAAATTCCTCCGCGCCCAGCAGGGCGGCAATGGCCACGTCACGGCCCGTTTGGAGCTTCCCGTCCACCTGAAGGCGAATACGGCTGCGCAGGTCATTCATCACCAGCGTCTGCTGCGTTTCGGAAAGACCGAGTTCCCAGGGAATTCCCGCGTGGCGAATCGAGGAGATGGGAGACGCGCCCGTGCCGCCATCATAACCGCTGATGAGAATGACGTCAGCATGAGCCTTGGCCACGCCTGCCGCCACCGTCCCCACGCCCGATTCGGCCACCAGCTTGACGGAGATCCTGGCCCGCGGATTCACGTTCTTGAGGTCGTAGATGAGCTGCGCCAGGTCCTCGATGGAATAAATATCGTGGTGCGGCGGCGGCGAGATCAACTGCACGCCGGGGATGGAGTGCCGCACGCGGGCGATAACCTCATCCACCTTGTGGCCGGGAAGTTGGCCGCCCTCACCGGGCTTGGCCCCCTGGGCGATTTTGATCTGGAGGTCGTCGGCGTTGACCAGATAGTTGGTGGTCACGCCGAAGCGCGCGGAAGCCACCTGCTTGATGGCGCTGCGCCGCCAATCACCGTTGGGATCGGGCTTGAAGCGCGCTTCATCCTCCCCGCCCTCGCCGGTGTTGGAGCGTCCACCGATGCGATTCATAGCGATGGCCAGCGTTTCGTGCGCTTCCTTGCTGATGGACCCGAAAGACATGGCGCCGGTGGCGAAGCGCTTCACAATCTCCGCCGCCGGTTCCACTTCCTCGATGGGCACGGGCGGACCCGCGGGATGAAGGTCCAAGAGGCCGCGCAGCGTATAGAGATTCCGGCTCTGCTCGTTGGCAATGCGGGCGTATTCCTGGAAGGTCGGGAAGCTCGATTGCCTCACCGCCTGCTGAAGTTTGCTGATGGTGAGCGGGTTCAGCAGGTGGCGTTCGCCGCGCTCGCGATATTGATAGCTGCCGCCAATTTCGAGTTCAGTATCGGATTCATCCGGCGGCTGCATGGCAAACTTGTGCCGCATCAGGGCTTCGCGAGCCAGAACTTCCAGACCCACGCCTTCGATCCGCGACGAGGTGCCCGTGAAGTAGCGCTCCACCAGCGATTTGTTCAATCCGATGGCCTCGAATATCTGCGCGCCGCAATAACTCTGAAGGGTTGATATCCCCATCTTCGAGAGGACTTTCAGCAAGCCCTTGTCCACGGCCTTGATATAATTCTTCAGCACCTTTTGGAAAGTGTATTGGGGGGGGAAATAACCTTTGGCGTGAAGGTCCTCCAGCGTCTCGAGGGCGAGATAGGGATTGATGGCACTAGCGCCATAACCCATCAGCAATGCGAAGTGCATCACTTCGCGGGGCTCGCCCGTCTCCACGATCAGCGCAACCTGATTGCGGGTTTTTTCGCGGACTAGGTGATTGTGCACGGCGGAAAGCGCCAGGAGCGTCGGAATCGGCGCATACTCCTCATCCACACCGCGGTCCGAGAGAATCAAAAGGGTGTAGCCGGATTTGATCGCCAGGGAAGCGCGGCGGCAAAGGCTGTCCACCGCCTCCTCCAACCGTTTCTCCCCGCCGTCCACGCGGAAAAGCATGGGCAGAGTGGTGGCCAGGAAATCTCCCCAGCTCACGCGACGGAGTTTCTCCAGGTTCCAGTTGGTCACAATGGGGTGCCGCTTCTTGAGCGTGTGACAGAGTTGCGGCGCCTCGTCCAGGATGTTCCCTTCACGCCCGATGTAATCGTAGAGCGACATCACCAGGTCTTCGCGAATGGGATCGATGGCCGGGTTGGTGACCTGCGCGAACATCTGCTTGAAATAGTTGAAGAGCAGTTGCGGCTTGTCGGAAAGACAGGCAAGGGGCGTGTCCGTCCCCATCGATCCTACCGGCTCCTCGCCCTGAGTGGCCATGGGAAGCATGATGGTCTTCAGGTCTTCATCGGTGTACCCGAAGGCGCGCTGCCGCATCAGGATGGTGGAGTGGTCGGTGGCCTGGACGCGCGTCGGATCAGCCAAATCCTTCAGCGTGACCTGATTCTCCTTTAGCCACTTGGCATACGGCTGGCGCGCCGCCAGTTGCCGTTTGATTTCCTCGTCGGGGATGATGCGCCCTTTTTCCGTATCCACCAGCAGCATGCGCCCGGGTTCGAGGCGGCCTTTGAACCGAACCTCTTCCGGATCAATCGGCAGCACTCCGGCCTCCGAAGCCATGATGACCAAACCGCGATTCGTCACCACGAATCGGCCGGGCCGCAATCCATTGCGGTCCAGCTTGGCGCCGATCACACGGCCATCGGTAAAGGCCACCGCGGCCGGACCGTCCCAAGGTTCCATTAACGAGGCGTGATATTCGTAAAACGCCTTGACCTCGTCCGGCATGGTGGGATCGTTTAGCCAGGCCTGCGGAATGAGCATCTCCATGACGTGCGGAAGGCTGCGGCCCGCCAGGAACAACAGTTCGACGGCGTTATCCAGGTTCGCTGAGTCACTTCCGCCCGGCGCAATGATCGGCTCGAGCTTCTTCATGTCGTCGCCGAAGAGCGGGGAGGCCAGCACGGAAGTCCGCGAATGCATCCAGTTCACATTCCCGCGCAGGGTGTTGATTTCGCCGTTGTGGCAAATGTAGCGGTACGGATGGGCCAGATGCCAAGTGGGAAAGGTGTTCGTCGAGAAGCGCTGGTGGACGAGACAAAGACCACTCCGCACTTCGGAATTCGAGAGCTCCAGGTAAAAGTTGGCAATCTGGGGCGCAAGCAGAAGACCCTTGTAAACAATTGTCCGGCAGGAGAACGAGGGAATGTAAAAGAAACTCTTCTCCCGCAAATCGGTGCCGCTCACTTCCTTTTCCGCGCGTTTGCGGATGACGTACAGTTTACGTTCTAGCGCATCGGCGTCCATGCCATACGCACGCTTGACGAAAATCTGCTCGATGTACGGCTGCGTGCTGCGTGCCAGGCGTCCAATGGTGTTGGCATTCACCGGCGTGTCGCGCCAACCCAGGACGGTCAGGCCTTCGTCGCGGACGATCTCTTCCAGGATGGCCTCGCACGACATACGCTCGTGGGGTTCCACGGGAAGGAAAACCATGCCCACGCCGTATTCGCCGGGCGAGGGCAGCGGAAAACCTAAGCGGGAACATTCACCTTCAAAGAAGGCGTGGGGAATTTGGATCAACACACCGGCGCCGTCACCGGTTTGGGGATCGCACCCGCAGGCCCCCCGGTGCGTCAGATTGATCAGGATTTCGATCCCCTTCAGGATGATGTCATGGGATTTTTCGCCGGAGATGTTGGCCACAAAGCCGATCCCACAGGCGTCATGCTCGTTGCGCGGATCGTATAGACCCTGCGCCTTTGGCAAACCTTGGAAGGTATATCCGTCGCTCATATCAAATCCCTTTGGACACGATGGCTCCTTCGATCTGCGCTTACAGCCACAGAATGACAATTCCTGTGTTTGCCCATTACTTTGTGAAAGGCCGCAGAGCGCCTACGCTGACCACTTGCAAAACAGCGGAGGACAAAACGAACCACCTTACATTATCCCCGACCTTACGCATGCCTGTGAAATGAATTGTTTTTATAGACGGAATAAGTTTTGCAACTATCCCCGATGTCTCACGGTGTGAAAATCGCAAATCGTTTTGCCCTCAGGCGGCGAGGGTTTCCCTTGGTCTGCAAGGGCGTAAGCCCAGCGTGGAGCCACCCGCCGTCGCCCGGCGAAAATCCGCTTCCCGCGTTTCTATTATGACAATCGACGCCGCTGGGAATAGAATCGCAAGTTCACATCGACTGGCGGGGGGGTGTTTTTGTTTGCGCCTTGCCGTCTGAATCCGTGTCACCGAGCGCAAAGGATACCCATGATTGTCCCCTATGCCGATTTGAAAGCCCAATACGCCACCCTGCGCGTGGAGGTTTTGGCCGCGCTCGACCGCGTGGGCAGCAAGGCAGCTTTTGTCCTGGGCGAAGAAGTTCAGGAGTTTGAGCGGGAATTTGCCGCCTACTGTGGCGTCAAGCACTGCGTGGCGGTGAATTCCGGGACCAGCGCCTTGCATCTGGCGTTACTAGGAGTGGGCGTGCAGGCCGGTGACGAGGTCATTACCACGCCGAATACCTTTATCGCCACGGCGGAAGCGATTTCCTACGCCGGCGCCAAGCCGGTGTTCGTAGACATTGATCCGCGCACCGCCAACCTTGACCCCGGCAAAATCGCCGCGGCCGTAACGACGCGCACGCGGGCCATCCTGCCCGTGCACCTTTATGGCTTGGCTGCGGAGATGGACCCCATCCTGGAGGTCGCGGCGCGGCACCATCTGGCCGTGATCGAAGACGCTTGCCAGGCGCACGGCGCGCGCTATCACGGCAAGCGGGTGGGAAGCATCGGCAACGCGGCGGCGTTCAGCTTTTATCCCTCGAAAAACCTCGGCGCCTACGGAGAAGGAGGCGCGCTCACAACCAACGACGACACGCTGGCGGCCAAGGCGCGCGCCCTGCGCTCCCACGGCGAGTCGCGCCGCTACTTTCACGACGCGATCGGTTATAACTATCGCATGGAAGGGTTTCAGGGGGCGATCCTGCGGGTCAAGCTGCCACGGCTGGAGCAATGGAACGCGCGGCGAAAAGAGCTGGCGGAAATTTACCGCCGCACTCTGGCCGGGGCGCGCGTGGAACTCCAGGAGGGAGGCGCCGCCAGTGAGCGCGTGGACCACCTCTTGGTGGTTTACGTCGCCGAGCGCGATGCCGTCCGCGCCCGCCTGGAAGAACGCGGCGTGCAGACCGGCGTCCATTACCCGCTGCCCATTCATCTGCAAAAGCCTTATCAGGCTTTGGGCTATCAGCGAGGTGACTTTCCGCAGGCGGAAAAGGCCTGCGAGCGCGTCATCAGCATGCCGCTCTACCCGGAAATGTCGAATGAGCAAGCGGGTTACGCGGCCCAGACGCTGCGGGAAATTGTGGGCGAAAAATGAGGTACGGGACACGGGATACGGGACACGGGATACGGGGCGCCGAGCTTGCGACCCGGGAATTGCGTGAGGCAAGGGAGGCAGAACTCAGGGATCAAACGAAACCCGTATCCCGTGTCCCGTACCCCGTGTCCCGAAGGGGGAATCAGGCGAAATGAATCAGCGGCGCAGTTTCGCGTGGATGGACCTTCTGTGGCTGGCGTTTCTGGCCGGATTGGCTGCGGTTACACCCCAACTGGACATAATCCACAAGCAGCTCATCCTCCTCGCCATTGGCGTGTTCCAAATCTTCGAGTACCGCTTCCTCGAATGGGTTCCCGAAAGGGGGCGCAGCTACAGCGTTATCCTGAAAATCTTGTTGGCGTCGTGGCTTGTATATCACACGGGTGGGATTCGGAGCAGCTACTGGCCGATTTACTTCGTGCCCGTGGTTACCGCGGCGATGTACTTCGATCTGTGGGCCACGCTGGCCTGGACCGGGTTGGCGTCTGCGGCTTATTGGTCCTTCGTGCTCTGGGAGCTGAGTGAATACGAATTGACGGGGGAAGATGCCGCCGAATTAGCCCTCCGCAATCTGTTTTTCTTTCTTGCCGCCATCACCGTCAATCGTTTCGTGACGGAAAACCGCCAGCAAGCCAAGCGCTACCGGGAACTCGCCGAGACCTTGGCAGAGACCAACCGGCGGCTGGAGGAAGCGCAGGAGGAAGCGCGCCGGTCGGAACGCCTGGCAGCGCTCGGACAGCTTTCCGCAGGGCTGGCGCACGAATTAAGAAATCCGCTGGCGGTGATCAAGGGCTCGGCGGAAACCCTGACGCGCAAACTCGCGAACACCGACCCGATCACCACCGAGATGGCGAGCTATATTTCGAGTGAAGTAAATCGAATGAACGCCTTGGTGACCCGCTTCCTTGACTTTGCCCGGCCACACAAACTCCAGCAGCGCCGGGAGCTGGTTCCCCCCTTGATCGAGCGGGCGCTGAAAGCGGCGCGCGACCGCTGGCCCGACGCCAAGGTGGAAGTGGAACGGCAATTCGCCCCGGACCTGCCGGAAGTCAACCTTGATGGCGACCTGGTTGAACGGGTGTTCACCAACCTGGCGCTTAACGCCTATGAGGCCATGGGGCCCGGGGGGGGCAAGCTGAGCGTGGCGGCGATTCCGAGCTCCGACGGCAAACGCGGCGTTGAGATCACTTTCCAAGACACCGGCCCGGGCATTCCTGTCGAACTTCACGAGCAGATTTTCAATCCCTTCTTCACCACCAAGGAAACCGGCGTCGGGCTGGGTCTCTCCATTGTTTCGAAGATAGTTGACGACCACCGCGGCTCCATCCGTGTGACCAGCGAGCCGGGGAAGGGCGCGTGCTTCCAGGTGTTCCTGCCGGCAGGTGGGTCCACAGATTACACAGATTACACAGAATACGCAGATGGGAAAAAGGCAGATCCACGGTGAATCCCGGCAGTTGACCTCATCTGCGAAATCCGTGCAATCTGCGGATGATATTTTTATTTCGGATGGAACGGCTCGCCACCGTGGGGCGAGAATTGGGTTAGCGCTGTATCCAGCGGCCCGGCCGCGGCCGGAACTGGCACAACACCTTTAAAGAGGATGTCCTCGGGGGGAACTTTGCGGCCGTAGAGCTTTTCGTTCGAGTCGCCATCCTGATTGAACATCTGCCCGTCCAGTGAGACACCCGCAAAGGCGCCCCGTGAGCGCGAGTAGGTGAGGATCTCCGCGCGGAGTTGCAGGTCCGTGGCGCCCTCTGCGCTGCGGCCCACAGGCCCGCCGGCGGCGGAAGCGTCGGCGCCGATCTTGGTGCTGTCATGCAGGAGTTTTTCCGCGCCCCTGCCGTTCATCACCAGCAGAACGAAATCGGTTTCTTCGCCGCCAATCTGGAAACCAAAGTTGGCGCCGCCTACCGTGAACATCGAAGGCGCACCCCAGGGGCCATTGCCGCCGCGCCGGCAAACCATCGCCCCGCGGCCATAAGTAGCGCCGAGGCCAAAGGCAAGTTTTTTCTCGGAAGGAATCACGCCTACGCAGACTGACTTGTCCATCAGGTTGTGCGGAATGCCCCTTTCGGGAGTTTTCATGATGTCGGTCATGACTTCCGCTGACTTTTCCAGCCGCACCGCTTGCTTGTCGTCCGCCAAGCCCACGCGCGCAGTTCCCCACGCCACGAGTGAGAGACCTATCGCCAATCCGTATCGCATCTACGAATCCTCCCCGGAAATTTGGGCTTGCGATTACTCGCAACCATGCGTTAACGCTATCAGCCCTCGAACAGTGTCCAAGCTCGTATTTTGCCACATGACAGAAGAGCGGGAGAAGGAACTCCCTCCCGGGCCAGAATCCTCCTGACCGGCCGCTTCCCCACCCAGCATCTACTCGAACTCGCTCAGGTCAATTCCCTCTAGTTCCGCATCGTACGTTTGATTGGAAGCCAAAAGCTCGTCCCAGGTTATCTCCCTTCGGCTGTACGCGGCCTGGCGCCCCAGGATGGTGCTGAGCGTTGTTTCCGCTCCCATCCCCGCCTGGTTGTGAAACTTGCCGCTGGTAATGCTTTCAATGAAAGCCTTCTCCTTCTCCGGGTCCGCTTGTTCGAGGGCGTCGGGAGAAATCCCGCCGGGCTTCCCCTTGGGCGGTTCGTCTGCGGCCGAGTAAATATTGGCGTGCCCCGGCCGCGGCGCCACCGCCCCGACGCTGCCCTCCCATTCCCAAGGTTCCTCACCATAGATCCCCACCACACCCAGGTAGTGCAACTCCGCTACGCCCTGCGCGCCGAACAGGCGAACGCTGACGTCGCTCAGAGCTTTGCCTGCCTGAAAGGAATTGAGATTCAGATGCACATCGTTGGGATAGGTAAACGTGACGTCGAAGTGGTCCCAGCAATCGCCCGCATCCTCCCTGACTCTGCGCCCGCCCGTGCCCATGGCTTTCAGCGGATGCGCCTCCAGCATCCAGTTGCACAGGTCCACCAAATGAATACTCTGGTCCACAAGGATGTCGCCGGAGATGACGCGATCCCAGAAGAAAGTTCGAATGCGGCGTTCGAGAGGCGAGGCGTTGGGAAATGGCGGGTAGAAGGCGCCGGTCGATTGGTAATAGGCGGCGACACACGCGATCTTCCCCAAAGCTCCCGCCTGGATGCGGCGCGCCAACTCCGCGTAAGGAGGCGCGTGGCGGCACTGGAAGCCGATGTCGAGGCTGAAGCGATTCTGCACCTTTTCTCCAATGCGGACCACGCGCTGGCAGCCGGTCACGTCCACCGCCACGGGTTTCTCGCAGTAGACGTGCTTTCCGGCGTCGACAACGGCGTCCAGATGCCCGGGATGGAAAATGTCAGGCGTGGATATTTGCACCATGTCGATATCCGGACAGCTTGCCAGGGCCTGGTAAGCCCGCGGCCCGCGAAACATCAGCTTGGGGTCGATCCCGGCATAACCGTGCTTTGCGGCCACGGCGTCAAAATGCTTCTTGCCCTTGTCCAATTGGTCCTGAAAAAGGTCAGCCAGGGCCACCACGCGCGCGCTGGTGTTGTTGACAAACGATGTGGCGACGTGTGTGCCGCGACGCCCGCAGCCTAGTAATCCCAAGCGGATCGCCGAGTTCGCCGCCGTGCCGCGCACCAGTTGCGGCTTGATCATCATCACTCCCGCCGCGCCGGCGGCGCCAAGGAATTGCCGCCTGCCCATCTTCTCTTCAGGTCCTGTCATAGTCCATCCTCCTGTGTTGGTGGAAAGGTTTGTCTCACGCGGCAATGCTTACTGCATGGGTGGAAATTTGCTTCGCCCCGCCGCTGCGAAGGGTCTCGCGAAACCACTTCGCCGGTAAGGCGGTGGGACTACGCCCGGAGGTTCGTACCGCACTTGCGGCACTGGGACCGCCGCCGGGCGTTGAGCGTGTGGCACTGGGAACACGTGAGATACATCGCGCGCGCAAAAAGCTGAGTGACGACAGCGCTGAAACCCAGAATGCCCACTACCAGGGCGATGTCCAGCAGCGTCTGGTGCATGGTTCATGACTTTCCCAAGGAAGCCCGCGCCGCGCGGACGGCGTCCACATACAGGCGCGCATTGGCGGAAATCACCTCCAGATCACCTCCGCGCAGGGCCTTGAGGTCCACCAGTTCGCCGCCCACCGCGACGGCGGCCGCTCCTGCCTTGATGAAATCCGGGGTCGTCTCCAAATTCACCCCTCCTGTCGGCACGAAATCAATTTGCGGAAAGGGTCCCTTAAGCGCCTTGATGTATTTAGCGCCCCCCACCGGCCCGCACGGGAAGATCTTCACTAAATCCGCGCCTGCTTGCCATGCCGTAACGATTTCCGTCGGCGTCAGGGCCCCGGGCATGCACGGCTTGCTGTACCGGCGCGCCAACTCGATGACCTGGAGGTTGAGCGCGGGGGTAACGATGAATTGCGCTCCCGCCAGCAACGCCGCGCGGCAGGTTTCAGGATCAAGAATCGTTCCGGCGCCCAGCAGAACCTTGTCACCAAACTTATCCGCCACCTTTTCCATTACGTGAAGGGCGTTGGGAACGGTCATGGTAATTTCGAGGATGCCGATATTCCCCACAATAATTGCCTCCGCGGCGAGCAGAGCGTCCTCCGGTGAAGGCGCGCGCACAATCGGCACCAAGCCGACTTCGCGAATTAGTCCGAGCGCTTTCTCTTTTGACCAGGACATGTATCTCTCCCTTAATTAGGTTTCCGTTGCTGATGTCGGGTTCCGTGTCCAGTTGGGGGGTAAGGGTAAAGTTTAAAGGGTAAAGGATAAATGCCTTCGTACTTTACCCTTTAACCTTCACCCTTTACCCTTTAACCTTCACCCTTTCCCTACCGCGCTACTCGCAGGCTGGAACCTTTGAGCAAGCTCTCCACCTCCGCCAGCGTTGCCCAGTTAAAGTCACTGGGCATCGAATGTTTCAGCGCACTAAAGGCGTTCCCGTAACGGACGGCAGCTTGGTAAGATTCCTTCATCAACCGGCCATAGATAAAGCCGGCGCTGAAAGAATCACCGCCTCCTAGGCGGTCCACAATTTCCAGTTCGTACTTTACATCGTCGTAGAATTTGCCGTCGGCGTAGGCGATGGCGGTCCAGGTGTTGCGCCACACCAGCGGGTTCTCCCGCAAAGTGATCGCCACGGCCTGGAAGTGGAATTTCTCCTGCAAGCGCTGCGCAACCTCTTTGTACGTCTCGGCGGAAACTTGTGCGAACGTTTTCTGGCCGGTCTTGTCTTCCGCATGGATTTTGAACACCACGTTGGTGTCTTCTTCTGTGGTGATCAGGACGTCCACAAATTCCATCAGGGGTTCTTGCACGGCCTGCGCCTTATCCGGGGACCACAGTTTTCCCCGATAATTCAGATCATAACTAACCGTCAACCCCGCCTGCTTTGCCGCCTGCAAAGCTTCCCGTGTAACGGCCGCCGCGGAATCACTGAGCGCCGGCGTGATACCGCTGGTATGGAACCAACGCGCACCTTCCATGACTCGCTTCCAATCCACGTCGCCGGGCCGGATGGCGCTGATGGCGGAATTCCGGCGGTCGTAGAGCACGGCGCTGGCACGGGGCGCCGCGCCGAATTCCAGGAAGTAGAGACCCATCCGGCTTCCGGCGTCCGAACTCCACAACACGTGCGAGGTGTCCACGCCGGCCTGGCGCGCACGGTTCTCCGCGAGGCGCCCCAGGGCATTCTGCGGGAGGCGGGAAACCCAGGCGCTCGTCAGGCCCAGGCGGGCGACCCCCACCGCAACGTTCAACTCTCCGCCGCCCACCTGAACGTCCAGCGTGGCGGTCTGTTCCAGGCGCTGGAAGTGCGGCGGCGACAGACGGATCATCGCTTCACCAAAAGTTACGACTTGCGGCATGACCCCCTCCACGATCGCGTAGGACTCGACAAGCAATCGACTACTATAGGATGTTTAAGGGGAATTGTAGACCATTTTCGCTTCTCTCTGGTTGGTTCTTCGTCTGGCAGCGGCACGCGTTTCGCCCTGTGACATGAAACGGTTCCGCGCAACGCGCAATCTTGACTTTGTACTTAACGGCGGCATACATTGACAGAACGCCTTTTGGAGAACGGTCAAATTGAGATCGGGAGTTTCACCCCCATGCCGGACGAGCCGGGGAGGACTATCTTAGAGAATATCGTTTCCGCGCGACGGCGCACGCTGGAGGAAACGCGTTTGGCTGTCCCGCAGTGGCGCGTAGAACAAATGGCGGAGGCCCGGCAGGAGCACCGCGATTTTGCTGCGGCCCTCGCTCCGGGTGCTGCCCCTGGTGCCCCGCAGGGGTTGCACGTGATCGCAGAGCTCAAGCGCGCGTCCCCCTCGCGGGGGCTGCTCCAGCAGCATTATCGCCGACGTGAAATTGCTTTGGGATATGCAGGCGCGGGGGCATCGGCGCTTTCAGTGCTGACGGAAGAGCAATATTTTCTGGGTTCCATCCAAGACCTGACGGAAGTGCGCCAAGCCATCGGAATTCCGGTGCTGCGCAAAGATTTTATCCTGGAAAGTTATCAGGTTTATGAATCGGTGGCGGCGGGCGCCGATGCCCTGCTGCTGATCGTGGCCGTATTATCAGAGCATGACCTGCACAGCCTGCTCGATTTGTGCAAACAATTGCGAATCGCCGCGCTGGTGGAGGTCCACACGGAAGCGGAGTTGGAGCGCGCGGTCGAGGCGGGCGCCCAGATTATCGGCGTGAACAACCGCAATTTGAAGACCCTGGAAGTGAACTTGGAGACATCGTTTCGATTGCGAGCGAAGATGCCCCCCGGCTGTCTGGCCGTCAGCGAGAGCGGCATCAAGACCGCCGCGGAGCTGTGGCGCATCAGGGAAGCAGGTTTTGATGCCGTGCTCATCGGGGAACGATTGATGGCACAAACGGACCCGGGCGAGGCCCTGCGCCAATTGCTGGCGGAGTTTGCGGGACGCCCCGTTCCATTCGAAACTCGAAACTCAGAAAGCGAAACTCGCTGAGAATCGGGCCATTGATTCATGCTGAGATCTTCGCTGTCGTCGAGTTTCGACTTTCGACTTTCGAATTTCGACAAGATGCTGACACGCGTAAAGATTTGCGGCATCACGCGCTGGGAAGACGCGCAACTTGCCGTCGAACTGGGAGCCGCGGCGCTGGGCTTTAATTTCTATCAGCCTTCGCCGCGATATCTCGATCCGGCGGCCGCGCGGGCCATCATCTTGAAACTGCCGCCGCTGATTACGCCCGTGGGCATCTTCGCGAATGAAACGGATGACGAATACGTGGCGCGCGTGGCGAGGGAGTCGCGGGTCAGGGTGGTGCAGTTGCACGGCCCCCAGTTTCCACCCCTGGAGGGAACGTTGGCGGATTTCACGCGGATTCGCGCTGTGGCCGTCAGAGAAGGATTCCAGCCTGAGATGCTGCGCGAACTCAGCGGTGATGCGTTCTTGCTAGATGCGTACGACCCTGAACTCCTGGGCGGCACGGGCAAACCCTTCAATTGGACCTTGGCCCGAGAGGCAAACCGGTTCGGAACCATTATCCTGGCAGGTGGGTTGACACCCGAAAATGTGGGACAGGCGATCCGGGATGTTCGGCCCTTCGCGGTGGATGTCGCGTCGGGGGTCGAGTCGGCTCCGGGGGCAAAAGACCGCGGCAAGTTGTGCGACTTCTTTGCAGCGGTGGCCAAAGCGGACAACGCCATTGATGATTGCGTGTAAAATGAGAAATGGGCTATGACGGCCAAGCGAACAAGATTGGACCGTCTGGACCGGGATGTGGCTCAAACCCGTCGCATGGTTAGCCGGCTCACTCGCGCGTCTGCGCGAAGCCATCGGCCCAGGATCGAAACAAGCGCGGCCCAGGTCACCAGGAATCTTGCGAAGATTACCAGGTCCTTGTCGGAAATGGACCGGAAATTGCGCCGCCTTAAGCGATATCTTGGCTTAACGGATTTAAGGCAACGGGCAGGACGTGTGACCGTGAATCGAAAACCGCAACGTAGAATGCGAGATCAACGTGAACATCGAAAAAGCGATTGAATTTCTGGTCAAGAACCAGGCCCGAATGGATGCCCGGATGGACGCCAAATTCGATCGGGCCGACCAACGCTTTGCTCAAGCGGAAAAGCGCTTCGCCCAAGCCGAAAAGCGATTAGATCGTCTTGAGCGGGGGCTGGCTGAGAATAGTCGTATTGTGGCTCAGAATAATCGTATTGTGGCTCAACTCGCGCGATCCGGTGTGACGTTGCGTAGCGACGTGCGCAGAACGGAAAAGAACCTAGCCGAGGTGTCCGAGAAATTGAATATCCTCATTGACGTCGTAGCGCATCACATTCGAGGTAATGGTCGGCAGGGGTAAGTGCAAACGAGGCTGCAGAGGAAGTCATTTCTCGAACCGGCACTGCGAAAATCATGTCAATCACCACAGATCTTCTAATGAGCTGGCCTGACGCGAGGGGCCGGTTCGGTGAATTCGGTGGCCGCTTCGCGCCGGAAACGCTGATGGCTCCCGTCGAGGAGTTGGAGGCGGCTTATCGCTTGGCGCGCAGCGATCCGTCGTTTCAGGCGGAGTTGGCGCACTTGCTGAAGGACTTTGCCGGCCGCCCGACTCCCCTCTTTCACGCTCAACGGCTCACGGCGCGCCTGGGTGGCGCGCAGATTTATCTGAAGCGCGAAGACTTGCTGCACACCGGCGCGCACAAAATTAACAACTGCCTGGGACAGGGCTTGCTGGCGCAGCGCATGGGCAAGACGCGCTTGGTGGCGGAGACTGGGGCGGGGCAGCACGGCGTGGCCACTGCCACCGTGGCGGCGCTGCTGGGGATGGAATGCGTCGTATACATGGGCGAGGAAGATATGGCGCGGCAGGCTCCCAATGTCTTCCGCATGAGGCTGCTCGGTACGAAGGTGGTTCCCGTGTCCTCTGGAACGAAGACGCTGAAGGATGCCATCAACGAAGGAATGCGCGACTGGGTGACGAACGTCCATAACACCCACTACCTCATGGGATCGGTGCTGGGACCACATCCTTACCCAATGATGGTGCGCAATTTTCAGCGGATCATCGGACAGGAAGCGCGCCGGCAGATTCTGGAAAACGTGGGGAGACTGCCGGATTTGCTTTGCGCCTGCGTGGGCGGAGGGAGCAATTCCATCGGCCTGTTTTACGATTTCATTCCCGACGCCAGCGTGAAGATGCTGGGCGTGGAGGCGGGCGGCCGTGGGCCGAACCTAGGCGAGCACGCGGCGCGCTTTGCGGGCGGGAAACCCGGCGTGCTGCACGGCTCGTACACTTATGTGCTGCAAACGGAAGACGGCCTGATTTCAAACACGCACTCGGTTTCCGCGGGACTCGACTACCCCGCCGTGGGGCCCGAACATGCCGAACTGTATCGCCGGGGGCGCGTGGAGTACACCCACGTGAGCGACCAGGAGGCGCTGGAAGCGGCCAGCTTGCTGGCGCGGGTGGAAGGAATTATTCCCGCACTCGAATCTGCGCACGCGCTGGCGGAGGTCATCAAGCGCGCGCCGGCGATGGCGCGTGACAGTATCATCGTGGTGAACCTCTCAGGCCGCGGCGATAAGGATTTGGGGATTTTTCAATCGGCGGGAATTCTGTAATTTTGGATTTTAGATTGTGGATAAGGGGCTAATGCCTGCTATAGGGTGCGACAGGGTGCCAGGGGGTGCAGCGAGCTGCAGACAAGAAGTCCGAACCCGTGATTTCTAAGTCAAAATGACCGAGAATGCCTAGCCAACTCACAACTCGCATTGCGGACCGGTTTCGCGACCTGCGCGCGGAAAACGCCAAGGGACTAATTGTCTATCTGACCGCGGGTGATCCCAACCTGGACGCCACGGGAGAGTTGCTCCTGGCGCTCGACCGGGCGGGCGTGGACGTGATCGAGTTGGGCGTGCCGTTTTCCGACCCCCTGGCCGATGGCCCGGTGATCCAGCGCGCTTCGGAGCGGGCGCTGCGCTCCGGCACGACGTTGCGCAGAATTCTGGAGCGTTTTCCAAGCTGGCGGCAAACCGTGCGCGCGCCGATCATCCTGTTCAGCTACTTCAATCCCCTCCTGCAATACGGGCTCGAAAACTTTGCGGCCTGCGCGGCCGAAGCGGGAGTGGATGGCGCGCTGGTGGTAGACTTGACCGCGGAGGAGGCGGAGAAATACGTCCAGTCTATGCGGGCGCGGAATCTGGACACGGTGTTTCTGGCTTCGCCCACTTCCACGGACGCGCGGCTGGAGCGTGCGGCGCAACTTTCCACGGGGTTCCTCTACCTGATCTCGCGTACCGGTGTTACCGGTGAACGAAGCGAGATGGCTTCCAGCGTGCGGCCGCTGGCGGAGCGCGCGCGCCGACTAACCTCTCTGCCGCTGGCCATCGGATTTGGGATTTCCACTGCGGCGCAGGTCCGCGAAGTCCAGTCGCACGCCGATGCCGCCGTGGTGGGCAGCGCGGTGGTGCACGCCATTGAAGAACACTTTTCCCAGGAAGGACCGGCGGCGATTGAAAGGTTCGTACGGGGGCTCAAAGCCGGGACGGGGGGTGAACCCGCATGAGCGATATGGCGGACTGGCGCAAGCGCATCGACGAGATTGACCAGCAACTGGTGAAGCTCCTGAACGAGCGGTCGCACTGCGCGGTGGAGATTGGGCACATGAAGAAAGCCCAGAACCTTCCCGCCTGGCAACCGCAGCGCGAGGCCGAAATCCTGCGCAATGTGGTGAAGGCGAACGAGGGACCTTTGGATGACGCCGCCATTCGCCGCCTCTTCGAACGCATTATTGATGAGGCGCGCTCTCTCGAGCGGCATTCCATGGATGGCGGAAGTTCCTTCCGAAAGGGGTGAGGCCTTATGGTGGTGGTGATGACGGAAGTCGCGACGGAGGACAATATACAGTATGTCATTAATAAACTGATGGATATGGGATTTGATATACACCGCTCCACGGGGGCGCGCCACACGGTGCTGGGGGCGGTGGGCGCAAAGGTGGACTTCGACATTCGCGACATCGAGTTGCTGGAGGGCGTGGAAGAGGTGGTAAGAATTACCGCGCCGTATAAGCTGGCCAGCCGGCACTTCCGGCCGGAGGGATCCCGGGTGGCCATCGGCCCGGGTGTCTCGATCGGAGGCGAAGAAGTGGTGGTGATGGCCGGGCCGTGCAGCGTGGAGAGCGCCGGGCAGATTGAAAGCATCGCCGCATCCGTGGCGGCGAATGGCGCGCGCGTCCTGCGCGGCGGAGCTTTTAAACCCCGCACTTCGCCTTACAGTTTCCAGGGAATCGGCCAGCAAGGGCTGGAACTCATGCGCCGGGCCGCGGACAAGCACAAACTTTATGTGGTGTCCGAGGTTATGGACCAGACCCAAATCCCCATGATGCTCGATTATGTGGACATGCTCCAAGTCGGAGCCCGCAACATGCAGAATTACAATCTGCTGAAGGACCTCGGCAAGGTGGCCAAGCCCATTTTGCTGAAGCGTGGAATTTCCGCCACCATTGAGGAGTTGCTCCTCTCCGCCGAATACATCATGGCCGGCGGGAACTACAACGTCGTGCTGTGTGAGCGTGGCATCCGAACATTCGATAGTTATTTGCGGAACACCCTCGATATCTCCGCCATCCCGGTCATCAAAAAGCTCTCGCATCTGCCCATTGTGGTGGATCCCTCGCATGGCACGGGCCGGCGCGATAAAGTTGCTCCCATGGCCCGCGCCTCTTTGGCCGCGGGAGCTGATGGCTTGCTGATCGAGGTCCACAACGATCCCGAAAAGGCATTGAGCGACGGCGCGCAATCCCTCTTTCCCGAACAGTTCGAGCAACTGATGAAAGAATTACGAATGATTGCGCCGGCGGTGGGCAGGAAAGTGTGAGAAATGCAGCGGTCAGCAATCAGCGCTCAGCGGTCAGCTTTCAGCCGGAGATGTAGCGCCCTGAGTCCTCAGTTCTTGATGAATTCAGCCCGCAAAGCGGGCGCCATCATTTAGCCCATGGCGCAAGCGGTAGGAAGGAACGCGCGAGGGAAAGGTCACAAGCCCCGGTAGGGGCGATATCCGGCTAACGTTCGAAGAAAGCGCCGGATGCCGCCCCTACCGGGGCTGACGATGCTCGTATAACATCTGGATCCCACGGCTGCTCGCCGTGGGCTAAACGACGTCGCCCCTGCCGGGGCTTGGGAGCGGTTGATTTGTTTGGGAAGATTTGCTTAGCGAATTTCTCACCCAGGACACTAGCGTCCTGAGTCAGAAGTTCGTTTAAGAATTCTTCCACGGTTGGTCGCGCATCTTTGAGCCCCGTAGGGGCGTAATAACTTAGCCCAGGGCGTAAGCCCTGGGTGGACGGCCCTCACCCCGCCTTCGGCCCCCCTCTCCCGCGCGGGCGGGAGAGGGGGGTGAGGGAGGGTTCGCTGACCCACGGCTTACGCCGTGGGCTACATTATGGCGCCCGCTACGCGGGCTGAATTCTTAAACGAACTTCTAACTCA
>Ga0209039_10000435_pt1 | contig 40711 bp, 32 predicted proteins | sample BogFormECP12_OM1_FD_188238 | JGI IMG/M metagenome (GOLD analysis project Ga0209039, IMG submission 188238) | Bog forest soil microbial communities from Calvert Island, British Columbia, Canada - ECP12_OM1 (SPAdes) (version 2) | ecosystem: Environmental > Aquatic > Freshwater > Wetlands > Bog ...
ACGCGATGTCCATTATAATGCACGTTAAAGATAAATGGAAAGAAAAATTGGCTGGATTACGAGCCAAGCTCTTTGATTTAAAGAGAGCAAAAACTAACCTATCTTAAGAAAAAAATCCACAGCGGCCACACGAAGGCGATGATAGGCAGGAGTGCGAGGATCGGGAACTTGCCTTGGCCCTGGAACATTACCGGATATGTTCATTGCGGTGACGTGTCCAAAACGATCATATTTATATATTCGGAATTGCATATTCGAATTAGAATATTCGATATCGAGTAGATCATTCTCTCCTAATAAAGGGCAGAATAAACATGAGCAAAAAAACAGACACTCCAGAGGCAAGTGCTTATTTCAACAGGGCATATCGTGCACCAATCACCTTTTGGGGAGATACACGCATTCCAGAAGAATTGAAAGGACTTGTCGCAACCTATAACCCAAAAACTTCCTTGGAATTAGGTTGTGGACTTGGACGGTTGTCAAGATTCATAGCAGGGCAAGGAATAACAGCAACCGGCGTTGATTTTTCATCGGTTGCGATTGAAAAGGCTAAGAAGCGAGTAGCTAACGACGAACGCCAGCCCACGTTTATCTTAGGCGATGTAACCAATTTGGAAACGATTAACGAACAGTTTGATGTTTCTTTTGATGTTGGCTGCTTTCATGTTCTAGATGAGGAAGGTCAACGAAAGTATGCCTCAGAAGTTTACAGGTTATTAAAACCCGGAGCGACGCATTTGATCTGGGCGATGGATCATTCTCCAATTGGCTTCAAGCTGAATCATGACTACATTGCAAAGGTATTTGAAACTCGCTTTCGATTGGAACAATCTAAATTCAGCAGGAGAAGGATTGTCGCATCGCATTGGTATTGGCTTGTTCGTTTAGAATAAGTCTCGTGAGATTTGCTGTAGTTTTGATTTTTAATTTATACTATTTAAAAATGTTAACGCAGAAGTGCTGTGCAATTTTAAATCCTTGTTGGCATCTATTCGATTATAGATTTTCGATGCAGGGGCGCAAAGATAGAGAGGAATAATAAGAAATGACGAAAATCAGGTTATCATTCGTCCTTGTTTTTCCATCCATCCAGCAATTCATCTTCCGTTCCGAGCTGGTCGAGGAACTTTATCAGCATCTGCTTGAATTGCGCCATTTCCTCGTGATGGTCGGCAGCCACGTTATTGAGCTGGTGCGGATCGGCCTCCAGGTCAAATAACGAGTCGCGCGCATCTTCCCAGGGCTCCAGCGCTTTCTCGAGACCATCGACTGCCTTGTCCACCATAACGCTTGACGCTGCCGGGAGGGCTTTCGAAACGAAGACGGCCGACCAGCCGTCCTTCACGAACGTGATGGGAACGCCGCTCCCCTGGAGGTACGGGAAACTCGTCGTGAATTCACGGTGTTGATCCATCTCGCCAACCAACACGTTCTTGAAGGATCGACCATGGACCGCGGCGAACGGGTGTCCCTGGATGTCCATGATCGTCGGGAAGAAGTCTGGCGGCTGGACAAGGGCCTGCCGGCGCCCAGGCTCAATGCCAGGATAGTGAACGATCAACGGGATATGGTTGATTTCCTCGAACAGTGGCAAGTATGACAGCGAGTATTTTCCTTCACGATTATAATTCGTTAGCGACTTGCCGATGAAGCCGTGCTCGCCAAGCAAGAAACCGTGATCGGTCGTGAAGAAGACAACCGTGTTATCGAGCAAGCCTAGGTCATCGATCTTTTGGAAGATGCGACCAGCCCACCTGTCGATGAGGGTGACCTCCGCGGCATACCGGGCACGGCAATTCTTGATCTCGGCGTCGGTCAGGTAACCTTCCGTCTTCGAATACTTCGGATAATCGATGTCATTCCCTTCGAATGCCGGATCCGCGTATTTCTTGATCAACCATTCGGGCGCGTCCCACGGCTCGTGCGGGTCGAAGAAGTCCACGTATAGATAAAACGGTCCCTCGTTGTAATTTTCCTCGAGCCAATCACACGCGCACGTGCTCGTCCTTGCAGGGAACGTGTCGCTTTCATGCCGCCACAGTGCTCTCTGCCGCATGTGCGTTTTTTGCAGCAGCTCTGGCATCCGGTAGAGGTTTGTATCCGATTTAAACGCGGGTTTCTTGGGAGAAGTCTTCCACCGGTCGTGTTCCTGCCCGCGGATCCACTCGAACCCGTCAAAGTCCTTGTCATAATGATAGCCATTTTCCAGGATGTGCGGCTCGTCGCATATCATCATGGACGTGTAGCCGTTCTGGCCAAGCAACATCTGGATCGTCGGCTCCATGGTCATCGGCGCCCACGGGGTATACGTCGCCGTGTAACAGCCCGTGAACACGTCTCGCCGGTGCGGTACCGTCGGGAAACTGGCCGAATACGCGTTGTCGAACACGATATTCTTGTCCGCGAATGCCTTGATGTTTCTCGTGTCGACCTTTTCATCCCCATAGCAAGACAAGAAGTCTCGACGAAGCGTGTCGGATATGACGATGATGAAATTCATTGGGTTATTTCCAGTCATGTTATCGCCTTGATAGTCACGATATGGGATTTAACCACGAGACAAAAACATTCTTGATCTCACGAAAAAACGATCTGGCTGGCGAGCTTCTTGAAAAACCGATCAGTCATGCCCGCCACGAAATCGCGTGCGATGACGGCGGGCGTGGCCTCGTGCTCGTGCAAGTAATCCCGACCGATCAAGTTCACGTGACTCGTGAACACGGGACTTTGATCGTCCTGGTGTTCGATGTCATTGCAGGCTTGTTCAAACAAGGCCTCCATCTGTGCGGGTACCATTTCGATCTTTTCAAGTAGCGCGGGATGCTTGTAAATGTGGTTCATATTGAATGCGTAAATCTTTTTCAAGGCATCGTGCACGTCTTCGCTATAAGACACGGTCGACAAGCCGGATTCTTGCGTGTTCCGGATCAAGTCCTTGACCAGCACGTCGATGATGGTCTTGTTCGAGTCCCCGAGCATCGTTTCAGGAATGTCCTCACGCGTGATCAATCCCAGCGTGATGGCATCCTCGATATCCCTGCCGATGTAGCTTATCGTGTCGACGAATCGCACGATGCAACCTTCCATCGTGATGGGCTGAAGATCGATCGTTTCATGGGAAGCGATTATCCGCTCGACCGACGCGTCAAAGCTGGCAATGATCTCGCCAGGCTCCATCCCTTCGATCGATGCAGGGTGTAACTCGCGGACGTGTATCTCCCCGTTGTGCGCGAGGATACCGTCAAGGCATTGAAGTGACAGGTTTAAACCAGGAAATTTATCAACTTGTTGCATGTAATTGCTTTCCAACTGGTCCAGCTGGTCAAGAAACACGATGCTCTGGGCGTTGTGATGAAAATGACCGATACCATGCCGTTCACATGCGCGATCCAGCACTTTCTCCCCCTCGTGCCCGAACGGGCAATGGCCGATGTCATGGCCACATGCAATTGCTTCGATGAGATCCTCGTTGAGGTCAAGCACGCGGCCAATGAACCGGGCGATTTTCGCGAGAAAATGTACATGAATGACGCGGTGGGATATGCGATCGTCCTCGATATTTGAAAATACTTGCGTCTTGTCAATGTACCTGTTAAATGAAAAAGAATGGATGATCCGGTCGCCATCCCGCCAGTAATCGAGTCTCGGGCCTTGAAGCCGCTCGTTCTCCACGTGCTTAAAAATTGCATTGCTTGATCGTGCTGCGACGGACGCCAATGCGTTTTCCTTGCAAAGCAGCTTGTCTTTGATTGTCTCGTTGAACTCCATCATTTCATCCCTTGCATCGAGAATGTTCGAATCGGCTAATCTATCTCAAGCCACTCCTTGATAAAAAAGTCCCTCGATCTTGCATTAGCCAGGGTCGAGGAAAAGCCTCATGAAGGGACGCGATTCCACCTTTCCGCCGCTAAAATTACTGTGGGTCTAAGATTCCATTTTAATGGTCTTAGCTGGTTAACAAAAGAGAATTCAATCACTTTATCTGTCTGGGAAGGGTTTTCAAAAAATAAAGTGATTAACGAGAAGTAATCAAAAAAGGCAAATGCAAATTGGCCTTTTTGGTGATTATAAATAACTTTTTAAAGACCATTGTAAAGGCATAGATGTTACAATCTATTTAGTACCGAGGAAATACGTAACGAGGTGGTTACTTATTGGATTTCATGATTTAGGTAAATTTGGATCAGCTGACGTATCTCAAAAGAAGTTGACCGTGTCCTTGAAAGGCATGACATGGGATCAATTCTCATTCAGATTCGTCGAAGAAATCGGTGACTTGCAAGAGAGTACACAGGCCTTATTGCAAGATGCCATCAAAACCGGAAAAGACGTGAAGCTCAAGAAAGAAGCAGATGAGCTGGATGTATTTTTCTCGAAAGTTCAAGAAAGAATCGTGTCCGGCGTTCCCACGGATAGTGAAGGCGCCGAGTTAGAGAAGGAAATCGAGCAATCCGAGGAACACGGATTCAGCAAGAGCAAGGTTGCCACGAAAAGCTCCGCTACCTACGATGACAAGACCGGGAGGAAAGAAGGCGAGGTTGTCTTGCAAGATGGCAAATCGGATGGCCTGCTTGTCCCGATCGTTATCCAGGAATCGGTCCAATCGCACTTTGATCACACTGGAAAGGAAGTCGAAGACCGCGTGCTCTCGGGTGATTTCAAGATCAAGAACCCGTCCGCACGGGATCGCCTCTGGGACATTGAAGCGACACTCAAGAACATTGATAGCACGGATATTGACGACGCGAAGGTAACGCTGCAGGAATTGGGCCAGGGGGAAGAAAAGGAAATCAAGTATAACCTCACAGCCAAGAAAGAAAAGTTGCCTTCACACCTGGATATAAAGGAGTTCATCAGCACAGTGAACGATCCCCAGACCGAGTCCTATGCATTGAAACTTGGCGAGGATCAACCGATATATTTCAAGATCACCGCGAAGAATGTGAGTGACGCCCAGCTAACTAGCGTCCAGGTAAACAAGGCCATCAATCCGGGGTTTTCTAATCTCGAAATACTCGGGACCTCTGGTGGTGAGGCGAAAAAAGAGGAAGACAGCCTCACATGGACGCTGCAAACGATCGAAGCCGGTGCTGAAGCTGCACTCGAGTTCCGGTTGACCGCGCACATCGAGGACATGAGCGTGAAGGTGCAATCCGGCGCGATCAAGGTGAATTACACGGCATCATCGTCGCTGTCGGGAGTAGGCATCGAAAAATTCACCGCCTTATCTAACAACAGGTTCTTCATCAATTTCGAGGAATTGGAGCAAGAGCCCGACAAGTTCAATTGCCAGCTCGTCTTCCAGAATTCATCCGAATTCTACGAACACCTGGTCAACGCCGACGTATACGATCCCGAGGACGATACGAAGAAATTCGTGGACATCAACCCGGACGAGGTGCCGGAGTTACCTGCGGGCGCGCAATGGGCATCGGTCATCTGGCAATACACGACCCCGGAACCGCAGACCGAACCGCAATTCCGGAAGATTTGTGATTTCTTCGTGATGGCGGACAACAAAATCTCCACCATGGGCATCATCTCGATCGACGAGGTCGAAATGGCGGTCGCATCGATCGATGAAAAACTCGCCTACGATGTAAAGCAACTCCCGTCATACCGCGACACCACGTTCCACGTCACGCACAAGTTGATCAACACGGGTGCGGCCGTTTTAAACGAAGCCGCGATCCGGGAAATCATTCCGGCACATTTCTTGCCACCCGATCCCAAAGAGTTGAAATTGACGCTCTCGCGTGATGGCGAGGACAGCACACTTTCCATCCCGGGTGAAGCGATAACGATCGAGCCGGACAACCAGGATCCAGAGACGTCGCACACCGTCACGATGACTCTCAAGGATCTCATCGCAGACGACGAGACCAAGGGGTTCAAGCCCGATGACATGTTCACGTTGTACTACCCGATAACAGCCGTGCGGCCCGATGCGACCGTCGTGTACAACCCCGACGTGCTTTACCAGGCGAACACGTTACCCGCCGGTAAACCACTCGAGATCCATGTCTTTGGCGATGCAGCGATCACCATACCGGTCATGCACGTGCGGCGCAAGTACCAGAAAGGCAAGGAAATCCGCCGCGGTGCGTCCGAGAGTACTTACGAGATCGTGCTCTTCCTCAAGAATACCGGGCAATTCAACCTTGAAAACATCAAGGTCGAGGATATGGTGCCCGAGAACTTCGAGTACTCGGACGCGAGCATCGAACCATCGGTCAAGCACGTGGAAGGTGAGGATATCCTTACCTGGACAGTCGACATCCTCGAGCCGGGGCAAGATTGGACTGTGGAATTTAAAATCAACGGTTCGGACGAATACAGTCCAAAAGAAGCGCAGTTTAGCATGTAACCAGGCGATCCTGGTTTTACCAATTTTTTTCTAATTATTGAAACGTGTTTTAGTCATGCCGCTTTTCGATCCTCATGCCCGTGATCAAGGACCTTATCGCGGCGGGTGACTTGAATGCCGTTTTCGTGCCATTGCTGCCCTTGTTCCCTCAGGCAATGCGTTACGTGACAGGAGACCTGTTGGATCGCACTTGGCCCGAGATCAAGGTTTTGCTCGAATCACGGGGAGTCAACACGAGCAAGGATCGCGCGACCATCATCAAGGAACTCATGGTCGAAGACCCGGTCGAGCTCGCCTCGGAGATCGACGATGACCCCTTCCGGACGTTGATCCGCACGATATTATCGGCGCGGTCCAAAGACGAGCAAACCATCAAGGTATCGAACGAATTATTCAAGAAATATGACACCGTGGAAAAGCTCGCCAACGCGCCGGTCGATGACGTGGAATATATCATCAAGCCCATCGGATTTTACAAGAACAAGACCAAGAACATCATCGAATCGGCAAGGATTGTCTTGAATGATCATGGGGGAAAGGTGCCGGACACATTCGACGCGCTCATGGAATTACCGGGCGTGGGAATGAAGGTGGCAAATTGCGTGCTCGTGTATGCATACGGGATTCCAGCGATCCCCGTGGACACCCACGTGCAGCGTATCGTGAATCGATGGGGCCTCGTGGAAACGACGGATCCGAACAAGACGACGAAGCTGCTCGAGGCGATCTTGCCGCGTGACTGGTGGCTGCTCGTTAACGACTTGTTAATACGGTTTGGTAAGGAGATCTGCAAGCCCATCACGCCTCGATGTCCTGAATGTCCATTAAATGACATTTGCCCCAAGATCATCATCGTAAAGGAAAAAACGAAGAAAAAACCATCACGATAACACGATGATTAATGCTTTTTCATCGGGTTCAGATGTAATCTGAATAACTATAACTTTTTTGATACTATAACTATTCTCAGGTGTAGCGAACTACATACCCAAGATCGCGTTGATGGTGGTTGCTTCGACGCGTGGCCGGGTGAATATCCACCACGTGTAGAGCCTGCCGATCCAGCTCGACCGGATCAAGAGGCATGGAGGCGAGTCTTCAACCTGACGCGGAATCTGTATCGCGCTGGCAATGCAGACAAGAAACCAAGGATTAGCCGGGGTCGTTAGAGGAAACCAATGCACATCCAAGCGCGCCACGATGACACCGGTCGAGATGAGCTTGAACTAAAACAAGCCTTTCTTCGTTCCTGAAAGTCCCCGTCTTCATAAAGGAGTCGGGAAATGCTCTTTTTACGAGCATTGGTTTTTCTCGACGTTTTTATAGGCGTGTTAGCATGATCATATCAAGAAAGACCCAGATAAAATCCTTCAAATGCAATGAACGAGGCGAGATCAGGACCACGAAGGCTTCGAACAAAACCAAGGATATCGACGTAAAAAAGCTCATCGAGATTTTGCCCAAGCTTATCAAGGAAAACGATACTGTTAAAGGGGCAATATTGAGTGCATTATCCGGCGTTGTTGCAACGAGGGACGATATCAAGGACTTGATCCGCGAGATGGACAAGCGGTTCGAGCAAGTGGATAAGCGGTTCGAGCAAGTGGATAAGCAGTTCGAGCAAGTGGATAAACGCCTCGACCAGATTACCGTCGGGGCAGATGTCTCATTTGAATTGTTTTGCATCGAAATGATAAAGAAAATATATGCTGCCGAAGGAAATTCTATTCCATACATTGAACAGCGACGTCATTTCACCGACGAGGAAATGGTCGTGCATCCCGGTTCCACCGACGTGGAGATTGATTTGTTTTATCTTGATCCACTACTTATCGGCGAGGTCACGTATCGTGTCGATTCGATCGAGAAGTTGGACGTGTTTCTCGCAAAGATCGCATTCATGGAACACGAGATTTTTAAAAAGCCTGCTCGGAGATATTTTTGCGCGTTGGAGATAAATCCCGCCATCCACGATGCATTTCAGAAAAAAGCCAAGAAGAACCAGGTCGAAGTTATAACAAAACAACTAAAGTGAAATTCAAGATCGCGGGAAATCCTTGTTCGTGGATGCCGTTGGAAGTTGTATCGCGTATGCTAGCGCGTCTAATGGAGATCCAAGCGGAGTTAGGCGAGAACCGCGTTTTAGTCGATAAAAATGGGCACTTGCCTCTTAACCAAGCTGGGGATTGTAAAAAAGTACGAAAAAAAGGAAAAATTTAGCCAAGGTGGCACATCTTAATCTCGTGCGGCTCGAAGTCGAGAGTTGCAGCGCCATCGTCCACGGCGATCTCGTTCTTGACCGTGCCATCGATTTTGATTTCCGATATTCGATCCACGCCTGGCGCGAGCTTTGCTTTCGTGGTCACCTTCGTGTCCGCGAGATTGAACATGGTCACCAGCACCTTATTTTCCCGCACGCGGATGGACGAAATGCGGATCCACGGGTCAAGGTTCTCGATAAAAGGCACGAGCAGTTTATCATCAGGTCCGGACGATGGGAATAGCATGGCCGTGGGCTTGATGCAGAAGCTTTCCGCGAAATCATCGCTCGCGTGGAGTGGATCGCTGGCATCGTGAATCTTGATGCTATAGGAAAACTTGTACTGTGTTCCCAGCTCTTGCGCCGCGGGTGTTTTTTCGGCAGGTCCGGCATGAACGGGACGCTCGGGAATGTCGCCACGTGACAAGTTACCGATGGCCCGGATAAGCGTGAGCGCGAGCTTTGTTCCTTCGACGAGCTCGACCTCGGGTAACCCCTTGTTTGCAAGGGTGAAAGCGCTTTTTGTTCCAGCAGGGTCATTGACACGTATATATCTCTTTTCCGGCTGGATTCCTTCGGGTCGTTCCAAGAATTGTTCGAGCTTCTCGGGATTCCCGCCTCGCTCGATGGTACCGAAATGCGTCGACGTCAGCGTCTCGCTTGCCTTGAATGGCAAGGTAAAGATCACCCGCAACCGGTGATCCTTGGCCGTGTTGACAAGGCTTGTTTCGATATCGATGCGTCGCAAGTCACTATAGAATCGGAAAGTGGTTTCCACGTCGATCGTGGCTTTTCCCACGCGCTTGTCATAGGCTTCGTCGGCTTCCTTGAAGAGTCCCAGCTGCAACGTTTGCTTGATCTCTGCAAAAACAGCCCCTTTCGCTGCGACCTTCCGCTGCACCTTGGATACCTTCACGCTCTCGGGACCAAGTCTCCCGAACGTGTATTCGTCGCCCCTGTCCCCCCAATCCTCGAACACGTGTAGATTCGGGTATGCCATGCCTGATTGGTGATCCGTCACGTTAAAGCTCCCGTTCTTGTTGAATGATACAGAATAATAGGGCGTCTCCACGGAGTCCTTGGTCGCGGTAACTTGCGTGGAGATGCTCGTTGCATCAACCGGTTGCGTGTCGAAGTCGATCCTCGTGGCGGCCCACGGCTTCAATGGAAGGACCGTGCCATAGACTTTGTTCACGGGCCGCGTCGCGACCACGTGGAATTTCTTGTATTTCTTGGAATTGATGACATCCACCGCTACTTGTTTCCAGTAAGCGATATCGAACTCTCCAACGGGAATTTTATCGAGAACGGCGCGGATTTCGAGAAGTCCTGGCTCGGTTCCAGGGAAGTAGCTGCCCTCATTTATGTACCAGCCAGCGATCTTTCGAGAATTTACCATTTTCAAGGCGAACTTGACCATCGCGGAGCCGACCGTTAGCTCGAACACGACCCCTGTCGATGCGCCGACCTGCTGGGCCTTCCATGTCTTGCCATCGGGAGTCTTGAACCCGGTCGGGTTGATTTTTTCCGGCACGTCAAATTCTGCATAGGTGAGCGCGTTCGAGTTGGTTCCATTTATCAACACCGCGCACGACGTTTCGGCGTCCTTTTTATTTTCCAGGATGTTCATTCTCGCCTCTTCAGCAACCGCTTCGCCGATCGATTGTGCCCATGAATAGCGTGCCTTCATCTCCTCGTGGGTCTGGTCGATCGAGCACCCGCAGATCGAATCATGCGGTTGGTTTTGCAAGTGCCACCGCCAGGCCTCGTTAAGAAAGCCTGTCGGGTACGGGAGGCCTAACACGAACCAGGCATATGCAGCGAGCGGTTCCGCAACGTTCACGAGCAAATCCTCGTTCTTCTGGTTCCATTGCTTGATCCACATCCGGCTTGACAAGGTCGAATGCAGCAAGTGAGCCCTGGCAAATGACCGAAATTCACCGCTATACACGGGCGGGACGTAGCCCCGTCCTGCCATAACTTCATCCAACAAACCTACGAACTTGTCAAGGCTTCCTAGAGAGTACAGGGTTCCAGTATTTTCCTCGTTTAATCGATTGATGAAATCCAAGACAAAAGTTTGCGGGAACAAGTGATCGGAGCCATTCATGAGCAAGTACACGGGTACTGGTGAATAGGGTTTTAATGTTTCGACTAAATCGGACACTTGCTCGGTGAACGCGTTGAAATCATCTGCAATGTTTGCAGCATTGCCATAACCTTCTGGCAAATAGATGCCTGGGATCGAGGCCGTGGACGATTCATGAGATTTCCACGTGAACGGCATGGTCTTGACACTCGGTGGCACGCCGCGCCACACCACCGCTGCCTTGAAATTTGTCAGATCCGCCAATATCTGTGGAATGGCTCGTGTATGACCGAAACAATCGGGAAGGTAGCCGATGGGCATTAGCGGGATGTCGAATTTCTGGCCGATGTAGAACGCGCGCTCGAGATTGCGGATGAAGCTCTCCGCGCCTGCAAGCCACTCGTCAGGCAGCAAATACCATGGCCCCGCACCGATGCGACCTTCACGGATCGCTGCCATCAAGACATCCTTATTTTCGGGTTTTATTTCCAGGTAATCTTCCAAGACAACCGTTTGACCATCGAGCATGAAGAAATAACCGGGGTTATCAATACCGAGACAAGTATCGATTAGTTTCACCAGCTTGTGGCGGAATTTTTGAAAGGGCTCGTACCATTCGCGGTCCCAATGCGTCTCTGGGACTATAAACACTTGTTTTTCGTCATCAGTCATAAACTGTCACTGATCTTCCTATTTAGATACTCGAAACAAGGTTTGTCCCCTCAAAAGAAATAGCTTTAGGCAGAAAATCGAGCATCACTTAAGGATCAGTCTAAAGAGCTCCTTGTAGATGCAAAGCTCGGGTTAATATTCATGTATTTTCCAGGCTTTCCCCGCAATTGGGGCAGAAAGATATCTTCGTGCTCCCAGAGTATTTATATCCACAACGGGGACATGCGAGATTCTCAGGAAAGTTTGTTGGCGGTAGAGATTGTTTCTCATTCGAGTATCCGGGCTTGTTTGATGATGAATTCAAAAATTCTTCGATAATGGTCTTCAATTCTTGCACTCGCTCGGGTTGAGAATCCGCGAACATGATAAACGGTCCCTGCATCGGGGATGCTCGGGGATTGCGCTGGTAACGCATTGGCAAGTATCGCTTGAATCTCAACAAGTACATGCCCTTGAACATTCCCCGGAGGATGGACATCCCTGGCCCTTTGAGCTCGTTTGCATGGATCATTTCAAGGCTTTTAAGTGTGTCCAGCGGGTAGGAAAATTGCGAATTCAGAGCACGATAACGTTGCTTGGTGAATTGAGACAAGATTGAAAACGTGCCAGATTTTCTATCTAGAACAATTGAGGTGGTGCTGATTTTGGAGAGCCAGGGAATGATTATAAGCAATCCGGCAAACATCGCAATAAGTGTTATCATCATAATGAGAATAACAGGATCACGAATCAGTATCCCGGTTAATAGCAGTATAACGAAGGAACCAACCAAGATTCCTTCAATGACGCCGAATGGCACCAAGATGCGCTTGAAGAAGAACTTTAAATTAATCGTCACGTCAAACGCGAGTCTATCCGTCGTCTGTTCAATTATCGCGAAGGATGAAATGAAGGGACGCTCTTGCATGATCTCATGCCATCCAGCAATTCTTCCTGCCAGGAAATGATATTCTACAGACTTATACATGGCCATGCAAAAAACAACCCATTAAAATTATCCCCCCTTGTGCAAGAAAACTGCTAGAACCATCATGATAAGAAGAAAAAAGGCATCGGACTCCAGTGACAATCAAGATTGGAAAAAGTATCATGAATTTTTTTCCTGGAAGAAGAACACGTGCTCGTTTGGCCGAAGCGTCGCTCTCCATGACGATTCCTCTACAGGAACATCCTCAGTGTCAATGTCAACTCGCGAAATCGGCGCTTTCAAGTCCAGGAAATAGGAGAGTGAATCCAGGGTAACCTCTTGTGCATTGTTCCAATCCTTGTTATACACGAGAAGCAAATGTTGCATGTTATCGAGAGATGTCTTCCGCAAAACAAGAATCCCGAGATTTAAATATTCGAAGTGCTTCATGGGACCATCCTCGTTCAAGCAGCGAAATCGTGCCTTGAACGCGTTTACCTTACCAATGAAGTCACTGATATCAAATGCCGGCGATTCCCAATCCGCCGGGGTGGTATCACACACGTCGATCGCTTTGTTAAACCCGTATTCATAGCCGATCGGCATCATGACGCCCGATGAAAAGAAGGCTGCGAAGAGATATCGAAATCTTTGCACATCCTCCCTGCCACTTGTCTCGAACGCTAGTCGTTTTGTATCGTGACTTTCGGGGAAGGATATCGAGGGCGAGAATTTCCTGAAGGCCTCGTATTGCTCGGGGCACCACGGCGAGGTGAAATCCCAGTACTTGCTGCTGTTGTAGATGTAATCGAATCCAGCAGACACGGTTTCCTTGAGTTGGGGCAAGGTGCAACCTAACGTTTCGGCAGCAAACACCACGCCGGGATTTATACCCCGAGCCATGTCAATGATGGATTTCCATGTCGTCGCCGGAACCTGGTACGCTGCATCGCAGCGAAAGCCGTCGATGCCCAGGTCAAGGTAAAAGGTGACGAGATCGCACCAATACACGAGCAAATTTTCCAAATCAGTTGATTCAACATGATCGATCTCCGCGAGATCGCCCCAGATCGTGATGATACGGTCATCAGACGGGTCAATCGCGCTCGGGTGGGCAATGCGTTCTTCGATCGTGAACTCGTCCTCGGGATATTCATCGTCAGCAGGCGGCTCTTCGTCGAGCGGAAATTGAAAGACGACATGGCCGTCCAAATTTCGCACGACTGCGTTCGTCTTCTTGTACCAGTCGGGATGCTCGGAAACGAGCTCGGAATCGACGGCCGTATGGTTGATGACGAGGTCGACCATGAATTTCAAGCCGCGGTCGTGGCATGCATCGATGAATGCTTTCAGAGGTTCCCAGGAATACGGATCTACCGCACCTTCTGGGGCGAAGGCTGGATTGAAGCGATAGAAATCCTTGATGGAATATAGCGACCCGGAAAAGCCCGGGTAATTCAGCGGGTTCGTGTAAATCCAGTCGAATCCCATTTCCTTGATACGTTCGAGATGGCTCGTCCATGCGTCGATCGAGCCGAGAAGTCGCGGAAATAAGTTGTAAATTTGTATTCCTTTACCGGGCATTATCTCACGATATATCTTGAATGAGGCCATCAAGATATTGCTTGATCTCCGATATCAAAATTTTTTCAAACCCGGAGAAAAAATGATCGGCACCTGGTAGTATGTATTGCGAGCTGCTGGCGAACCGTCCAGTCCATTCATTAAAGACAGGCAATGGCGTGTAATCGTCGTGGCTGCCTATCAAGAAGAGAAGGGGTATCGGCTTGTCCTTGTATGCGTCGACGCAGCTCGTGGATTGCTGCGCGAACATCTCGAACGGCAATGCAATCGTCGTGCACGACACCACGAGAGGCGATGACCACGCCGCACCAAGCGCCATGGCCGCACCGAAACTATAGCCAACGAGATGGATCATGGTCCAATTGCCATCGCATCTTTCCCTGGCAAATTCATTTTCCATGTAAGCCAGCACGGATTTCACTTGATTTATCTCGCCAATGCCATTTTCGTGAATGCCATCCGAGCCACCAACTCCAGAGAAATTGAAACGCGCCGTGCACCGGGTATCCGAGAGCCCGTGAAACAATGCATTCACGACGTTGTTGTGCATCTCGCCACCAAACACGGGATGCGGGTGGCAGATGATCACGAGCTCTGAACTGCACTCCTCTGCGGGCATGAATTCCGCTTCGAGGCACCATTCCTCGCCATATTGAGGATTGTACGGGATCGACAGCAACGCGGCGCGCGGTGGCATGTTCACGTCCTCGCATGAAAAAATGGAAAAAATTAGAGATCGAACAGGTATTTTTTAGTAGCGGCGATCGCGCCCGCAGGGTCGATGTTCCCGCTGCTCGGATTGATCATATATGGTAGCAACTCGGCCTTGAATGTGTCGTCGGTCGTCGTCCAGCACGCGAGCACGAGCGTGTTCTCGGCCTGCAAGAACTTGTCCATCAAGTAAAAATCGTGTTGCGGCCCAGCCTCGCCCCAGTACCTGCCGATGTAATGGCCATTGAGGAAGATGTTGGCGTTATGCATGCCTTCGAGATGCAATCGCAACGGAATCCACGTGTCTTCCGCCACGTTCCACGGGAACGTCGTCTTGAACCACGCAAGCTGGTCACTCGGTTGCACGGACAATTCGGTAATCTTATCCCATCCCTCACCATTGCCCTCGTGAAAACCAAGCCGCTCGCCTGGGAGACCAGAAGTGCTGTATGGATTTTCGAGGGTGGTCACGTCCTCGCCCGAGATGAACCATTGCGATTTGATCGGGGTTTTCGAGAATTTTGCAGATAGTATGCCTCGTGGCTGCCGCACGTCGTTTATCGGGAAAAATTGCTTGTTTTGCCCGAGGCTTTCGGTGATCACGACGAGTTGGTTTGTTTCGCCGGGTTTCAAGGCTGGTGCCAGGTCATATTTCTTCGTACCCATGAACAATGGATCGGGGCCGTTGATGCCACCCGGGCTCGTGAGCGAGATCAACAGGGTCACCGTGTAATTTTTCTGGCTGCCAACGAATTTTCCGTTCAACCACACGGCGGCCTTGTGCCGGATGTTGAGCGCCAGGCTCATCGCCTTCGTATTTCCGGGATTGAACTCGCACTTGTAAATCACGTGGCCGCTCATGAAGCCGTGGTCGATCGGATCGTTTTGCGTCTTGATATCGATGGGTTTCCATGCAGCTGCATCGTTCGCGTTTGCGAGATCCAGCTTGATGCGAGACCATTGCAATGCTTCAAGATCGACGTCGGGCTCATCCTCGCCGACATCGGCATATTTCAAGCACGTGTCAAGGCCATGCGGCCACGCGAATTCCTTATCATAATGCAAGGTAGTCACGTCCGAATCCTTGAACGACATGAAACCGGGAATTTCAGCGGGCTCGTAGGCCAGAAGGTATAGCCGCTCCTTGCCCTCGGCTTGTACCTCGAGCTTGCCATCCCGCGTGAAATAACAGGCGTGCGTGCCCCAAGCAATTTTCACGCTCTCTCCCGAAAAATCGGCATTGCACGTTCGAGCACTGGTGCGAGACAAGCAGATGATATCGAGGACCTTGTCATCCGGCGTCACGACAGAAGCAATGCCTTCGTCCTCGAACCATATGCGAGAAAAGCCGTTATCCACGTCGGATTTCATGGTGCCGGATACCGAGAATTGGTTTCCCTCGATCAACAACTCCCCGCCATTCTGCTCGGCCTCATTCTTCTCGACCACGAGCAGGGTGCCACCTGGTGCCTTTCCCTTGACCAGAATGGGCATGGAACAGAACTTGATCTTGAAGCCATCGACGGCAAGGTTACCAACGGCCACGAATGCATCACGTGGTTTGAAGAACTGATCTTTCTCTCGTGGGACTCGCGTGCCATCAGCGAGGTGTATTGAAAACTTGTCTTGGTTTGCCATGTTAAAGTTCCTGAAGAAATAGAAGCATGTACCATCCGTTGCCTTGCGTTCGAGATTGAGCACGCCTTCCGTGCTGCACGTGATGTCAGGTGCTGGAACGAGAGTTGTCTCGGCAATGGATGGCATGAAACTCTTGGTAAACAGCAAGAACATGCGAAGTTCTTTCAATCGGTCTGATTGATAGCCGTACTCCCTCAAGCACGCGCTGTAATCGTAACTCGTGTAGACCTCGGGATTTCCTATCGCGCCTTGGTTGGTGCCGCCGTAGAACATGTACAAGTCCATGATGGTCACGTCTTGGGCAGCACACGATTCGACGAGCATCTTCTGATACGTGGGACCGTAATAATCGTAAAGATCGTCAAAACCGTACTTGACTGTCCAATGATTGAACCAACCGCCTTGGAGCTCCGGGATGAACATCGGCGTCTCGCTCGCGCACGGGCCGAAATTTCGCACCCTTTTCTCCAAGCCATCCACGGCGTGCGTAAATGACTTGATAGACCAGCCATCCCTATTCAACGTTCTTGCTTTTTTATTCGCGAACGCCGGGTACTTATCAAATCCATACATGTCAACGAGCCAGTTCCACGAACCTCGGTCCAATGCGTCATTATGAAAAATCGGAACTGTGATCCCGCAATCCCGCACGATTTTCATGAGTTCAATCATGTATCGCTTTTGGCCTTTCACAACGACCGCGGATTCCAGGTATTCGTTCTCGATTTGATACCCGATGACGCATCCGCTTGAATTCTCGGTCAATTGATGCTTCTTGACATTCGGGATGAAGTGCTCGAACCAATCCTTGCAATACTTCATGTAGGTCTCGTCATATTTTTGCGTGAGATTACCCTTCATATGCTTGATGCGCACGTCACGTTTTTGCAGCATCCACAACGGGTACCCTCCTGCCTGCGTTTCCGCGCAGATATATGGTCCGGATGCCACGAACACGTAAAGGCCAATCTCCTCGCATAGGGTGAGCAAGTAATCCACGTCCCGGTTCCCGTCGAAAACGTACTTGCCTTCCGCCGGGGAATGGTAGCCCCAATGAAAATAAATCCTCATACAAGTTAAGCCCGCGGCTTTGTAGGTCTTCAAGATATCAGCCCAGCGTTCCTTATCGGGAACGCGCCAGTAATGGAACTCGCCACCGATAAGGAAAACGCGGTTTCCATTTATTTTCAACGAGTACTTGTCCCAGTCGATGATGTTCCCGTACTTTTCCTTGTTATATTTAGGTAAATTAGGCTGCTTCATGGTCATTACGTTCTTCGTGCTGGTATTTGAATCATGGTTTCGTGGAAAACCGTAGCATTTGGCGATATCAAAGCAATAAATGTCATTCGGGTGAATTTTCTCGGTCTGGCGCGAAACCTTCCAAAGCAGGCTGTTCGGTCGCTAGCTTCGCCTTTTTCAACAAGCGCTTACCAAATAACACGGTCAATACCGAGCCAATCCATGTAACTATCACGAAAATTCCCCCGGCGAGATGAGATACATCCCCGATAACGTCCCTGTATAATAAACTCTGCAAGGTTGCGTCCTGGCTGTTATAAAAAATGGTGAATTGTTGCGGAGGATGCGTGTTAACCGTTTCATTCATCACGTCGAGAAAATTATCACCATAACTATCAAATGCACCGAATTCCGGACAATTGCAGCCTTGCGAGAGGACGCTGAACTGAAGGAAGTAAGTTACCTCTCGAATGCCGAAACTCTTGGCAATCAGCGTGTCGCGAATCAAGTTCTGGAAACCACCAGGAGCACCCCACGTGATCGGTTCTGGCTGGGGCAAATCCCGACTATAACAGCTATCGTTCGTCACGCCAAGATACACCCCGAGTTGCGATTCGTTGTTTACCGTGTGGCTGAGCGTGTATAGCGCATCGTAGATGGAATAGGAGGTCGCCCACGGACTGAAAGGCGATGATGTTGCCGTCGTTGCTGTCTTGTCCGAGCTCAAGCACCGGTAAATCATCGGCGCATACGTGGTGAACCGTGCAGGAATGTTGCTGTCATATCCCTCGATGACTTGCATGTCCATATCCCCATCAAACGGCACATCCGTGCCGAAAACATAGCTACCCACGTTTTCCATCTCGATAAGCCTTCCCAGGCGTTTTGACGCGTTGTTGTACACGTAATTGAACGTGGCATTCCATTCCGCAATGGCATCATCGACATTGTTGAATGCACCAATCCCAAAGGACCTTCCCTCTATGTCGAACGCGAACCCACGCCAATGGTGCAAGCTTCCGTTTGCTAGGATCGATTCCGTTTTTTGTACGATGGTCTCGGTCAAATGGCTGAAGTCGGGCGGCGAAACGACCAGCCGATACGTAACGTTAGGCATTGCAGTTTCAATTGCAATCAAGTCAGCGATACTTCCTCCTAGGTCGAGATTTGCATGATACTTGTTCAGCGCTGCACGGACTGCTGGCGAGTACGTGCTGAGATTCGACGATGCCCAGAAACTGAACCGCATGTTGTAATCCGTGCGCGGGGTGATCGTTACGGGGTAAGAAACCCAATTAAGCCCTATTACTAATCCAGGCGAGGAAATACCGATTAGTAACGCCAAGCTGAGCAACCCCCGCTTTAATGTTTTTTTCTGCCGGGCATCAAGCTTGAACTCGCGCTTTTTTGCGAAAATTGGAGCAAACCATGGACCAAGAAATCCCGATCGACCGCGATTTGCGAGCATGATCGTTTCGCTGATAAAATTCCCTAGAGAGAATGCCGCATTGACCGCGAGAACGATAATCATGCCGATTGCGAATACCAGGGTAGGAATATAGTTCGGAAATAGCCTGTCATAGTTCCGCATTATCCACCCAGTTTCCAATTGATACCACAAGTAAACAATAATAAACGCATTGACAACGTTGATCCGGCATTTAGAAACTAGCCATGCAAAGATCAAGAAGCACGTGCCGCCAATGCCATAGAGCATGGCAAATTCGACATCCCACGAAGGCATAATATCGATCTCGAGCGACCGCAACGGGATGTAAAAGAAATACAAGGACATGTACACGATCATGAATGTGACACATGCGCGTGAGAATGTCGCAGCAATAGATGCAATTCCATCGCGATGCCATCCGTTTCTATGCGCGGCAAAATACCAGAGGAAGCAAAGGACGAGTAATACCATCCCGGCAATGATAAGATCTCCGACCAATAATGATATTATAATCGACATGGTCACCGAGAATGCTGATAAAACCCCGATGATGATGGTATGTATCCAGATAACGATTCCTGATTCTTGTAATTTGTGTAACCTGCTGCCAAGTGCGATCAACGGAAGCATGACAGTCAAGATCCCCAAACCCGAAACGATATATTCTTTTGAATCGATATCGATAAAGTACAAGAGGATTTGCGCTGCGGCAAGGAAGATGGCAATGGTTTCGCTGAAATATAAGATGTTTTTTGGCCCTTGAATGCTCATGAACACTTGATTTTTTCCTATGTTTATAAAGCTGTATTACCTTTTTCGAGGTTGCAATAAGCCACGATCTTTCAAATAACGTCGAGACCTTGATGACAAGATTTAAATGCATTTCTTTCAATGTGAAGTTAATCCATGACGATGCAAGAAGGTTTATTGAAAATCAATGCAGCTCCAGACAAAATCCGTCTTATGACAAAGAATCAAAGAAGAAATCAAGGAATTTACTACACGCCCGTGGCAATCGCTCGATATATTGCACGTAAATCGATCGATGCACTCATTTCCGATGGCCACGATCCAATCGAAAGGATTTCTGTCGTCGATCCAAGCTGTGGCGAAGGAGTGTTTCTGGTCGAGACCGCAAAATATATCCAGGAAAAAATGCAGGGATTTGCTGGCACGAAAGCTCTATCCCCAATCATTAACGGTGTCGATGTTGATACTGAAGCCCTCCAAAAGGCAAGAGATGCATTGATAATGATTTCCAGGAGCAATGGGACTTTTGCAGATGCCATGATTACGGATCTTGTAGAGAAAAACGCACTGTTCGACGAAATATATCGCGATTCAAGTTACGATCTCGTCATTGGTAACCCACCTTACATTTCATGGAATCGTATTCCTCGTGGTGAACGTATAACCTTAGAATGCGGCAAATACATCGACGCGCGGTTTACTTGTCGCCCAAACCACGCCGATGCCCAGCCAAACTACTATCTCTTCTTCATCGTGCGGGCAGCATCGTTACTCAAGTTAAATGGCATCATTTCATTCTTGTTACCGCAAGAATGGCTCTATCACGAGCGCGCGAAGGATTTTAGGAATTACATACTCGATCACTTCGGGAAAATCGATATCACGGTCTTCAAATCGGATGACAAATTATTCAAGGAACCTGGCGCGATCGCGGGGACCACGTCGATGATCCTCACCTTGCACAAGCAAGGAAACAATGTTCTTGCCGTGCGCGTGCTCGATACAAGGCTCGATGGAGTGGAATTGGATGCAATCGATGATCGTGAAGTGATGGAGATACCGTTTTCGAAGGCTCGCAATATTTCATGGATATTCCTGGATACTGCCAAGGAGGCTATAAGGAGCCTTATCTTAAAGCAAGATGTCGCGTTTTTTAATGACGACTCATATTTCAACGTGAAAGGTGGGTTTCAACCACCTGTAATGGCCGCGAAGGCCTTTGAAATCGACGAGGAACAATATTGTTCGCTCCCGGCTAATGAACGCGATCACGTGTTTCCCCTCGTGCACGATGCCTGCGAGATCAGCCCGTATATCGTAACTCCAAAATCACTACGGTTTTGGGTCTTGGTAAATGATTTCGAGGCTGAAACCCGGTTTTCCAGCGAGTGTCCCATGTTACATGCATTGCTGAAATCCCGTCTCGATACAACGCATCCGCGTTGGTGGTGCTTTCCAAACATTCGCAATTTCGGGTTGATAAAAGCAACGAGGGAAAAAATTCTCGCCCCGAGAACCGCATCAACTCCTTCGTTTGCATTAGATGAAAGTCGCTCCGTGTTCAAGGGCACAAACACGATGATCGTTTCGAAAAGATTTCCAGCACGATACATTCTCGGGATTCTTAATAGCAAATTATCGGCAATTTGGCAAGAAATGGTTGGATTCCAGTATCACGGAAGCGCAACCCGGAAGAACGAGCCATCCAAAGCAAAAAAAACTCTGATTCCTATCAAGAAACCACGACCCAGTGACCTTAATGAAATTGTCGATCTCGTCGATAAAATGCTTGGCGCGCTTGGCAATCGCATCAATAATGACCTGGACGAAATCAAGGCCATCCAAGCATGCATCGATTCTGCGGTGTTTCGTCTCTACGGCATCGATAAGAAAATTCTCGCGACGATCAAGACGAACGATACATGAAAAGATGAATAGACCATGGCAAGGAACGGGAATCATGACGATCAGCAGCGCAACATGGCGCGGCTAGAAGGGGATGCTCGGGGGGAGAACGACTCGGAAGATTCTCCCGTGAAAATGCAAGCAAAAGAAGTTGTCCTCGATGGGGAAATCATGGATCCAGAGTCTATCATCAAAGAAAACATGCCATCTAATATGCTCGTCGAGGGCGATAATCTCCCCGTCATGCAACTTCTCTTGGCGAATGGATGGATAGATAAAATAAATTTAATCTACATCGATCCCCCGTTCTGGAGCGGTGAGGATTATTACACGAACAGCGATTATTTCACGAATGGTGACGAGGTGCTTGCTTATAAAGATCGCTGGGATGGTGGACTCGATTCCTATCTTTCCACTATGCGTGTCCGGTTAGAATTGATGCGAAAAATGCTTGTCAATGATGGCAGCATTTTCGTTCACGTTGATTGGCACGCCGGGCATTATATCAAGGTATTGCTCGACGAGATTTTCGGGATGGAGAACCTCCGAAACGAAATCATCTGGTATTATGGCGGGCCAAGTCCTGTGAAGTCATCCTTTCCACGCAAGCATGACGTGATTTTTTTCTATTCCAAGGGCAAAAATTACAAGTTCACGCCCCAATATGCCCCGATCAAGCAATACTTGCGCGGCCGGGCACGTCAAGACCCGGATGGCAGGCTTTGGGTTGACCAGAACGTGGGACGGATAACTCGGGGGAAATTTGATGAGCTTGCCAGCGAAGGACGGGTTTTCGTGACCAAGGCAGGAAATTACCGGCGAAAACAATACCTTGACGAGATGGAAGGCGACATGATCGATGACGTGTGGACCATTCCCATCATCAACTCGCAAGCCACCGAAAGGCTTGGTTTTCCAACGCAAAAACCGGAAGCCTTGCTCCAACGTATAATTGAATGTGCCTCGGAACCGGGAGACGTCGTCGCGGACTTTTTTTGCGGTTCGGGAACAACATTGGCCGTCGCCCAACAATTGAAACGAGGCTGGATCGGCGTTGACTCGTCAAGCATTGCTATCCAAACTGCTCGAGCCAGGTTGTTGCGAGATAAAACATCGCGTTTTATGTATTTTGGAACAATTTAAAAACACGTAAAAGCAAGTGTATTCGTAACCCATTGGGTCGAAGACTTGTTGGCAAGGAACGGCATCATGTTAGATTATGGCATCTTGGACTATTTTTACAGCGAGGGATTGTTGATCACTTACTTCATTATTCTGATATTAGGTTTTGAATTGACTGCGTTTTTCGTGTTTCAGCACGTGCGGCGAGGCAGTTTGAGCCCGCGATGGATCTTGACATTCTCGGTAACCCTGCTCGCGTTTACCATTGCGTATTTATTTCGAGGCTTGAATGATTTAATGTTTAATGATTCATCGACGAGTGATCTTTTTTATCAAATCGATATATTCATTGTTTCTGTGAGCAGCATCGCGACCGGGTATTTCATGTTCGATTTTTTCAAGCGGCAAAAGCCAATCTTGCGAGCGATGTCTGTAGGATGTGGTATTTTTGGTGTGTGCTCATCGATCGCAGACATTGTTGGTTTCAGTGCTGGTTGGGGATTATCTGCATGGATCATGGCGCTTGGTGGCATTTCCCTCTTCATCGTGATCTTATTTCCCATGTACTTACTGGCTCAGCTTGCCAAGCGTGAAGATTCGGGCTTGAAAAAAGTATTCTGGTTGGTTTTTGCTGGTGAAGTCATCATCTTTCTCGGGATGGTGTTTAATTTCAAACTCGTGGATAATGAAATGCGAACCATTTTTCCAACTACTTATGGCACAATCAAATTCGTGATATTAGCCATCATCATCGCGGGTTTAATCGTGATTGGTCTCGGATTCTTCTATCTTCCTCCGGTTGATGACTTCTTTTGGGTTGATGATCTCGTGGCATTATACATACTTGAAAAAAACACGCGAATGACGTTATTCAAGAAAGTTTTCAATGCGTCGGTGATTTCGGCTCAATCCTTCGCGAACAAGGAAGGTAGGAACGTGGGTGCAAACGAGGACATGTTTCTCGGCGGAATAGGTGGCATCAGCGATATGCTTTCTGAAACACTTTCCGAGTCGGGAAAGAAAGTCGAATTAATCGATCAGGGTGCCGTGAAATTGCTTCTTTCCTACGAAGAAAACTTGATTTTTTTGCTATTAACCAAGAAAAATATGCCAATCTTGAACCTTAAATTAAAAAACTTCAAGGAAACATTCATGTTGTTTTATGGCGATCTCGTGAAAAGATTTGCTAGCAATCCAGAAAAGTTTTTGCCGGTTGAAAAGATCGCCACGAGAATTTTCAAGACTCCCAAGATGAAGAAAAAAAAGGAGGCAGGTAAACCGTGATGATGACATTTCCAGACACGCTACCCCTAGGTATCGTATGGCCGAATATCGATCCAATCCGCATCGTGATTTTACTTACCGAGATCGCGTGTATCATATTTGGACTACACATATCATTCAAATTCTTTAAAAATTACCGCACGTTGCACGACACGGTACATGGATCGCGCATGCACGCCGCGTGGGGATGGTTATTCTTCACGTACGCTATCACGCAAATCCTCTATATCTTTTCCGATTTTTACGCGCTCACCATCGCGACAAGGAACCTTTACATCGCGTTTGGTTACACGAGCGTTACCACGGGCGCGCTATTTTTCATTTATTACATAGAGAGCGTTGGCGTTATCAAGAGTCGCCACGTGTTCACGATCGCATTCTCGGCGCTTTACGCTGTCTTGATTGTCTTGCTCGTGCTCTACATCAGCACGCAGTTGATACCGTTTGTACTCGTGCAAACCTTCTCTATCTCGTTCTGGGTCCCCATGATTTTATTGTTCTTGACTTACACGATCAAGGTAAACAAGCTCGTTCGCGGCAAGATGCATGCCTATTCGATTTCCATGATCATCGGGATATTGCTCTTTTGCCTTGGCTTCATGGGTGCAACCGATATTGTCATCCGGAACCTTGGTGGTTTACCAATACGGTTACTCGCTGATATTTTCTCGATAACGGGCATTGGCATGTTAGGTTTGTTCTTCTCCTTGCTTCCATCGTGGCGGGAAATTGAATGGCGAGCCGCACTCAAGTCCATGTTCGTGATTTACAAGGGGGGTATAACCATCTATCAGCATGATTTCGAGATGGAACTCGACGACATCAATCAATCTACCATGATGATGATTGGCGGGGCACTCGAGATGGTTAAATCCTTGTTGGAACAGGTAACATCGGGTAAATTAAAAGTCTTGGATTTCAAGGACAAGAAGATATTGCTGGAGCAAGGCGAATCAGTCATGGTCGTGATGATTGCCGACATGGAAAGTGAATCCTTGAGCTTCCTATTGCACGAGTTCCTGGTACGATTCGAGAGATTCTTTCAACCGATCCTGGACGATTGGCCTGGTGACCTGGCTGATTTCGCGCCTGCAAAAGCGTTGGTCAAGGAAATTTTCGGGTAAAATATCCATTTTTCATGGTGCTTGAAAAAAGTCGTGATTTGCATGATACTAACCCGTAATGTCATCATCGCAGCCCTGGATTCTGGTGACATGGCTATCGAGCCTTACACCGATACCGCACTCGAAAGCGCCTCCTATAACGTTGCCCTGCACAACCAGATCCGGGTTTTCATGGAAGGACTCAACGAGATTGATGTGGCGGCGGTGGCTGATGATGTCAATGTGTTCGTCAACATGACACGAATCATTGATATGAACATCAATGGGTATTACCTTCTCAAGCCTGGAGAACTGGTTCTCGGCATGACCGAGGAAAAAGTTCGTCTCCCACGCGATGTTGCTGGATGGATTCAAGGCCGGAGCAGATTTGCTCGGATGGGTTTGATGGTGCACATCACCGCGAGTTTCATGCAACCAGGCAGCAATAATCGCCTCGTGTTTGAAATCTACAACGCGAGCAGGAATGCGATCAAGCTTCGACCGGCCATTCCCATCGCGCAGATCATTTTCGAACGATGCGAGGGAAGCGCGGAATATGACGGTTCGTTCAAGGATCAAGATACAATTTAAGATTTTTTGAAGTCAGAATGCAAGCATTAACCTTCCCACGACGTCATCCATGTCGGGGTGAGCGTTATCTTGATGCGCGCGTTTCCGCCTTCGCTCATTATGCTTTCGTAGTATTTCTGGACCTTATCCTCTGGCAGGTATCGCCGGCACAATCGCTCGATCAACACGCCATCGGGATCGGGCTCGGTCTCGACGGTTCCATAACCGACCACGGCCTTGTAGGACAATTCCTCCGGGGAAATGGAAAAGCCGGCATTCGGATTTTTTGCGAGATTTCTTGCCTTCCTCCGCATGCTTGTCGTGCTTATGAAAAAATGTTCACCATTCCATTCGTACCACACGGGCGTCACGTGTGGAAATCCCTTGGGCGTGATAGTTGCTAAATCTAATAAATGGACCTCTTGCAAGAATTCTTGTAACCGATCGTCGCTCATCATGTAAAATCACGATACCGGGACGTGTTTGCACCTTTTTAAGTATTCCCCCATTCCGGTGAAAGAGCCTTTTTTTCGGGTAGCGAGTAGGTCAAGCATTTGATTCGCGAAACCTCGCGGCGGCTTCAGGCACCGTCGCCGGAACGAGCTCAAATCCAAGGTGATCGAGCGCAGTGGGCAGGTTATCGAGGATGGCTTCAACGACCCCGCGTTTATTGGGCATAGATAGGAACGTTCCCGTGCCATAATCGAAAGAATTGTGCGTGAGAAAGCACACGTGATAAACGTGGGCATTGGCTTTCTGTTGAACCAGCAAGCATTGCTTGACAGCGTGGAAAACTCGCGCGACGGAAGGCTCGTTTTCAAACCGAACGTCGCCGTGAGGCGTAAGAAGGCCAAGAAGGTTCACGTGAGAGGTTACCGGCACTTCGATGAACCCGGGATGATCTTCAGCTTTCATGACATGAATCCAGCAAGGTACTTTTCTCCAAAGCGAGTGACGGGCTTTCCAATACCGACCGGGCAAGCTCGTGCTGCCTGAGGTGATGCCTAGCTCGATCAGGACTTGGTACGTGTCTTGATTCGCAGAAAAAAAACCACCTCGGAAGCATTGGGGCTCAAAATCAACCGAGTGCTCGAACATCTCCTTTCCCGTGCTTAACCACTCGCGTTGCTGGTCAATGGCCTGGCAGCCGATTGATTTGATGCCCTTAATTTTATAATTCGTTTCAAAAGAGTTCGCATGGAAATGCATGCCGCATTCATGCCCACGCCGCCTCAGATCCTGTACCACGCCAGGATGGTCGACAGCCGCGTTTGGAACGATGAAAAATGTGGCCTTGAAGCCGCGTGATTCTAGCAAGTCAGCATAACTCGCCATAGCTCGTTGCGATATTTCGATAGTTCCAGGCCCGCCGCCAGGGCTGAATGATTGCACCCGCTCGACGTCCATGGTGAAGCAAGCGAGTACATGTTTTCGGCCGGTTATCATAAATCCCGTGCTAGTCAAGATAAAATTATTGAAAACGATTGCGGATAAACATCCAAAAAAATACCATATAACAGGACGATTTCATTTTAGGTATCATTACTAAAACTCACCGATAACTTTATTTTTTTTATAATGTTATCATGATTATAGAAATGAAAGAATAAGTGGTTTACATGAGCACGACAATTCCTATCGATAAACCCACGAAAACAAGACTATTCCTCCTAAAAAGCCGGATAGAGCAACAAGAAGGGCGATCTATCAGTTACACGGAATTGTTACAGATTCTTATTAGAAACATGGAACTTTCCCATGCGCCCAAGCATTTAAGCGACTTTCGCAAATTCCAGGGAATTCTTCCAAAGGATTCAATCGAAATGTTTGAGAAAGAACGTGCTTTAGATTTGCAGGCTGAAGAAAGATTGGGGCAAAAAACTATCAAAATTCGAAAAATAAACAGCTGAGATGGTATCGATTGGGAGAAGAAATTCTACACGAAATTGAAACGCGCTTAAATAGTGTTTCGGACATTGTAATTGATGGCGGCCTTCTCCTCGAATATTTCAACGAAACTGCGACAGAATTGCAAAATTGGTTGAATGATCACGTTTTTAATGACTCCGTGATTGTAAGATTGCACGGGCACGAAATTACTCGTGCCGAAGTATATTACATCACCTGCAGGACACTTGGTCATGATAAAGCGAAAGAATTGGTAGATCAAATGAAGGATTACATCGAGTTTCATGGTGAATTTTCCATAACCGAAAAAGCAGGCCAAGTAAAATGTGGCCACTCCATAGCCCTCGCCGATTGTTTTGCGATCGCCACGGGAATTTTTCTCAATTGTCCAATATTATTCAAGAAGGAAGAGGAAATGACAAAACAGGTGATTTCAAGCATTCAAGAGCAATTCAATGTTTCTCTTCTTGTTGTTCCATTAATATAAAAAGTTGCAAGAACAGGCTTCTTCTTTTACAGAAGATTACCATTCGGCAGTTTCTTGTAAATCGAAAGATTTTAAAAAAGAACTACGTGTACAAGCTCGCTTTCTCTTGAGGCTCCGGTTTTTGCTCGATGGATTGTTGGCTCTCGATGCCGTTGGTTAGCTCGACGAAGCTGAGAATTGCGCTTTTAAAATGGATCGCGAGGCTATGGATGGATTCCCGCATTTCCAGCAAACAATCGTTTTTTTGTTCCTTGGTGCATTTACTGCATTGCTTGTCACATGTTTCCATCAGGTCGATGATCTTCTCCGTATCGAGTAAATTTTCGAGCCAGACTAGTTTGAATTCCTCGGTCATGTTGTTTCACTTGAAAAAAGTTTATTCACTTATTCTATTAACCCGGTTGTCCATGATGTTTCGATCGGGGCCATTATCGCTAAAATAAGGCATTCGTTCGACCATTCCATGATAATTTCCAGACATGTTCTAGAGCAATTTCGAAGTTAAAAATTTTGTTAACTTTTTATTTTTAGCAAAATCTCCCATGAATTTATAGATGAACTCGAACTTAAGTTATGTTTTTATCTTCCAATTGGTTAATGCGCTCAAAGAAAAGTGGATTTGATGGAAAATCACGGATTCGAAGACACCATGTCGATCTTGCGTGACGAGATAGCGATGAATTAACGGGAATTATTCCAAATGAAAGGCGAAAAAACCTTTGAACGCTAAATTTTCCCCCCGGATCACAAGTTTGAAAGATTTGGCAAGCAAGTTGGCCAAGATCGCCTTGAAAATCAAGATCAAGCTTGGTAGAACCCTCGGGATCGAGGCAAGCAACACGCAAGCTCAAGTTCTCGTGTACAGTGCCCTCGTGTCGAAATTGATCGAACGGGATCGATTGGTTTTGATTGGTTTACCGATTGGTGAAATGGAGGAGATCTCGACCCTGATACGTCCAGAGCTCGATGAAATCCACGAAATGTTAAATTTGATCAACCCAGCACAAGTCTTGTTTAATTCAAGAGATGAAAGCTTTTACTTTTACGAGTTGTTCTTGAAGTATTACGATCCAGATCTAAAGATCAAGAAAGGTCTCTTTTTCACTCCCGATCCTGTTGTTGATTTCATCGTGCGGTCGGTCGACGTGTTATTGAAAAAAGACCTTGGCTTATTTTATGGCCTACGCGATCCGGCACTAAAAATCCTAGATCCCGCCACAGGTACGGGATCCTTCCTTTCGCACGTCATGAATCTTGTCTCCAAGGAAGCTGACGCGACCAATTGCAACAGCAAAACGAATCAAGTTCCGGACTTGATCGGCGTCGAGCTATTGCAGGTGCCGTTGATGATTGCAAGGTTGGCGGGCACCTTAATGCTCCGTGAGTCTCGATATCATTCTTGGCAAGCTCGCCCTCCTCGATTGGTGCTCGGGAATGCCCTGGATCTACCAGCAGACATGAAAAATGATGTTACTGTTGTCATCGGCAACCCGCCCTATTCACGATCATCCCAGAACAAGGAAACGCTCGTTGAACCCTTGCTAGCTTCCTATAAAAATGGCGTGAAAGGAGACAAGAACATCCAAGCTCTGTCCGATGATTACGTGAAATTCTTTCGGCTAGCGCAGGCCATCATCGATGAAAGTGGGTGGGGAATCGTTGGTTTTGTCTCCAACAACACCTTTCTCCGTGGCCAGATATTTCGGGGCATGCGAAAATCCCTCTTGGACTCGTTTGACAAGATATTTGTTCTCGATCTTCATGGTAGCTCCAAGATCCAGGAAACGGTTCCGGCGGGCGTGGTGGATCAAAGCGTGTTTTCGATCCAGCAAGGAACTTGCATCGTCTTTCTCGTGAAATGCCGCGAACATGGAGTGGAGCAGCAAGCCGTGATGATTCACGATTTGTTCGGAACGCGGAACGAGAAATTCGCCTGGCTCGATGCTCACGACGCGTTGAACATTCCCTGGAAGCACTGCCAGAACGTCTTGCCACCAGCATACCCGTTCGTCGTGGACATCGTGGACGCGAAGGCAAGATCAGAATATGAATCGTTCGTGCCACTCGACGAGATACTTCCCTTCAATAATGTTGGTGGAAAGCCGGGTGATGACGATCTGTTTGTTGCTTTCGATTCTCGTGCTGCATTATCCAAGATCTCGTCGTTTCTCCATGATGTCATGAAAACACCTGATCTTGGCTTGCTAACCGAGGCAAAACGAAAGATTTTCGCGAGGCTTGGTGATTTCGACGTTGAACCATCGAAGATAATTCCTTATAGCTATCGCCCGTTCGACACGAGATGGGTGTATTTCGATGCACGCGCGTGGACAAGAGCGGTCACCCGGATCAAGGAACAGTGTGATGGCAAAAATCTTGTATTACTTTCGACAAAGCTCGTCAAGGATAGAGAATTTAACCACGTGTTTGTAACAACCCAATATACTGATGTCATTTTCTTGTCAAGCACGAGTTCGACAAATTGTTACCTTTACCCCGTCTTGTATCATGACGTTGATGGCATAAAATGGAATCTATCCCCCACGTATCTCGATTACTTGAATTCGATGGGGTACCCGGCAAGCCAGGACGATCTTGCTGGAGCAATAGGCTATATTTATGCAATCCTTTGGTCAAGCCGGTTCAAGCATCGATATAACGTGCTCTTGAAACAAGGCGCGCCTCGAATCCCGATGCTTCAAGACAAGGCCATGTTCGAGGAACTGCGAACACTCGGTGTGGAGCTGATTGGCTTGCACTTGATGGAAACCGTCGATGCCATGTCCGAACACGGGGTGGCGCTTCGATTCAGGGGGAATGACGTGATAAAAAAATTTCGATATATCGATGACAAGGTATATTTCAACGAAGATCAGTATTTTGAAGGCATTTCCCCGGAAATGCTGCGGTTTGCAGTCGGCAAGTATGCCGTGTTGAAGAAATGGATCAGCGATAGGGCAGGAACGACGCTCTTGGCCGATGATGTTGAAAAGTATTGCAAAATTGCCCGCGCCATTGAACGGTCCTTGCACATCATCAATACGATTGATGAGGTTTTGAGAACTTCATTTTAATTAGTCGGAAGTAAAATTCCAATCCTTGAACCGTTGGCAGTTTCTTTCGATTTCTGCATCGATGTCACGCGTGTCGATGCACGTCCATCGCAACTTATCCGATCTCATGGCTGTAAATTGATAAAATGCGCCGCCGTGGGGTTCCCACTCTTTTGGGAACGCGTTTGAGCCGATACACTTGATGTTCATGAATCCCGCGTCGATCAATTTCTCGCTGAAGGGGATGAGCGAGTCATTCGGAACGGCGACACTCGCTTCCTCGAAATAATGTGTCAATTCTTTTTGTTGGCCAAGCCATTCGACCGCGACGTCGAGGTTCGCAACTGGATGAATGATGCAAGACGGTGCCAGCGGCGTGGTTGGCTGCAAGTACTCAAGCTCGTCAAGCTCACGCCCGTCGACCACGATGATCCATTTCTTGCCCTTGCTCGGTGAGAAGGTTGCGACTTGCTTGCCATCGTATTCCAGTCGTTCATAGCCGTCCTTCAATCGGAGCATTTCAATGCCGACATTCTTGTCTGCGTATGTACCGAAATATTTCGTGCAACGATCGACCGCTCGCGCCATGTCTCGCCCGAATTTTTTCACGTCCTTGATTGTTCCTTCAATAAAAATATGCTTGACGGAGAAGCAAGCCATGCCACTCCAACAGGCAATGTCAACAGCCGCGAGATCGGCAATCTTGGGGGTTAAATAATCCTTCGCGATGAAACTCATGCCGACGCGATGAGGGCTCTCGGTGATTCTCGGTTCCGGGTCTAAACCAGATATCCGCTTGCGAACATCCGCTACCGTTTCGTCGGCACCCCACACGTCGATCAGACTCGACTGCTTGAATATCAAATCTTCGAGCTCCTGGTCTCCACCTTTCCAATAGCACAAGAACACGGTGCCTCGTAACTCTGGAAATTCCTCTTCCATGGCATTTCCGTAGAGAAATGTAAACAAGGGCTGGCCCGACGCCACTTTGATGATTTGTGGGCACTTGGCAGCAAATCCTTGAACCATGGTGAGGGCGTCGAATCCGACTACATTGCCGAAGAGAATGCGTGTTATTAATCTTGGGGAAAATGTCTGCTGCTGCTCGATCCCGATGGACTTCACGTAGCCATCCTGCCACGGCTCGAGGCTTGAAAACGCCTTCTCTGGCGGCGGGGTGAATGAATTCCACGTGAACGAGTGAAACCCAAACGTCTCGATCATAGTCCTTGAAAAGCCAGTTAACTCGGGAAGGAGTTCCAATGCTTGCTGGCGATAGGGATAGTCAGGATCCAGCCATTTCTTGTTAAGCATTATGAATTTTGAAATCGCATCGTCCTCGGTAGAGAATGCTTCTCGAGCATTTTCAGTCAATTGCTGGATGACAGCATCAATATCACGAGCTGTTAACCGCGGGATCTCGATATCACCGACAGTCTCATAGGTATCTACCTTGATGGGATTCTCGATGCGCACATGGATCACGACTTGTTTAAAAAGATATTAAAACTACTTGATTTTTAGGGCGCCAACATGTCCCGTGCAACCGACTTTATCGATGGCCAGAGCACCATCTACTTCCTGCATCGGCAGTCGCTTGATGGCCATAAATTGCTTTACAGAACCATCCGGATTGGCAGAGAGCACGGTGATTTCATCGGATTCCTCGATGGCCGCTGTTGCCGCGCCATCATTGCCGTACGGCGAGATGATGCGTATCACGCCCTTGCCATTGGTGATGAGCTCGCCCGACAAGACGTCGACGGCAATGACCTTAGTTTCAGGATACAGGCCATCAGTATCATAGACGAAATCTTTCATGGACGCATCCCATTGCCCGACACAGGAGAATGCTTTCTCGGTGATGCCGTAGTTGTCCCAAAATCTCTGTTCTCGCTCGACCGTGGGAATTCCAATCTTGTCACCAACCGTTTCGACGAATTTTTCCTTGGTAATTTGACCAGCTTGCACGGCACCTTTCGTGCCGTCCCAACCACCTCCACCGGTTAACACGAACGCATCCTTCACGGTTGAAAAAGTGTCGCTGCCTCCAAACACTTGGTTCATGAAAATCGCTGAGCCTCCAAGACAAACAGACAAGCCATCGGACGCCGCTCGAGCAAGCATCGACCGCAACTCCTTCGTCTTGATTTCGAGCACGGGCCGGGGGATTTTCTTGACCTTGGTTTGCCAGATGGTCTTGGGGATGTTGAGCTTGACGAGATCCAAATATTGCTTGGAAGCCACGTTCTGAGCCGCCAGGGTTGCCATCAAAGCTTGCACTTTCGCCACGTTGCCATCTTTCAGATCGAATCGCTTGGAAAGATTGTTCAAAAATTCGATGCTCGGGGCAAAGCTAATCATAACATCCAGATCCGGCTTGGTGGATTTCTTGTAACACTGCATGTATGCATCCACGATGACCTTTTCATCCGGCTCCGTGCGCCACACGTATGATGGGTCGCCACTCGTGCTGCTTGATACTTGCCACGAGCCCGGCACGCCATCAAATTTTAACTTGGCGTACAACCAACCGGAGCGCTTGAACATTCGGTCCGAGATTGCAGGTATCGATCCCCAATCCTTTGCCTCGACAACCTTCTCGAGCTCGTCCCCGGTCGTGATACCACATTTTTCGCAAGTTTTTTGGTATATCTCGCAAGAGTCCATCTGTCGGCGCAGGGCCTGGCTCAAATCTGTCATAAAATCCGTCATATCATAAGCATCTCCGTTGATTTTTAAAACGTGGCCATATCTTTCAATGGCCTGTAGACCGTAAATGACGTGCAGCCTTTTCCTGATTCAGGCGTGAATTTTCGCACAACGCGGAAGACCATAGCATCCCTGCCACATTCGTCACAATGATTGAAATCCAGGACCTCGATGATATCATCCAGCAGCACTGCCACGCCAGCATACGTGTTCACGCCATAGGGAGTAATTGCTTCCATGATCCCTTCTTCCCCCGTATGTGAGATCGGTTCGCCGGTGTCGACATTTCGCGGGATGATGCGTGCTTGGCTCGTGTCAAGATGCAAGACGATGTCCTGGTATTTCTGGCTCCAATGGCCGCCGCAGCAAAAAGGAATCTCCGTGGCTCCGTAGGTGTCGGCAAAATTCGTTATCGGGATATTAAAAAGCTGGCCGATTTTTTCGAAAAACTCACCTTTGTCAATCGCCTTTGTCACAACAGTTCCTTTGACACCAGACCAGCCACCACCGCCAGTCTGAACGCGGAAGTTCGGGGACATGGAATAGGTCTTATCTCGTTTTTTCAGCAAGTCCATGCAGTTCATGTAGATCAAGGGCACGGAATTTGCAACAAGCGCAGGGGTCTGCTTCTTTTCAACCCTTTGAAGGCATTTCTTGAGCATCTTCCCGTCGATCTCGATGTATGCCTTGAACTTGAAATGCGTGATCAAATACCGGAAAACTTTCAAGAGTTTGAATTTCAGCAAGAAATCTGTCTTATAACCATCCCAGATCGTCGTGATATCCCGATAAAACAAGAACCCTCGCTTTTCCATTGATTGGAATGGCATCTTGTTCAGAAATACGAGGGGCGGGGCGAAGAGAATCAATTCCTTCAATTCCTTCATTTTTGCGTAATCTTCGAATGTCTGCTTGTAATTCTCCCGGAACACCTCGACATCCTCCTGCCCTCGCCCAACGAGCGAAGGATCGCCACTAGTGCTGGAGCTTAGCGTCCAATATGCGAGCCTGTCGAGGGGCACGCGTAGAAGCTTGTGAAAATTGCGGTTTGATTGCTTGAAATATTGCCAGTTAACGTACGGGATTTGGCCCAAGTTGTTTTCATCGATCGTCATGTCAAGATCGTATTGTTGTTCCTTGCAGAGATTATTATAAAGCTCGCAGTCTGCTGCAGTTCCCTTCACTTGGGCTTTCAAATCTTCGAAAAAATCTTGTTTTTCTTGCATTAATTTCACGTTTACATGATAAATAATGGAAAGTTTCCGTTCAGGCCTCTGCTTTTATGCCCAATTCTTTCAAACCCTTCTTGATACTTTTCTGGAACGGCCCCGGCACGCCTTCCAAGAATGCACTGGCGACGTCCTGGTTCTCGACTACCTGGGCGCCGCGATTCCTAGCCTTTTTCTCCGCAAGCGAGGCAATGAGCATCCGTGCCATGGATCGCGTCGCGCTCGGGGATCGTTCGATGATCGTTTCGAAATTCTTCTCCGCCGAGGGATCCCATGTCATGCCATTTTTCTTGGTTGGCGATTTTTTCTTGTCCAGGTTGAGGCCAAATTCCCGGCTCGTGATCAAGTCCTGGTGAAACTCACGAATGTTGTTTAAAAACATCTCCGCGCCATGCTTGTCAAGGATGACGGCTTTCTCCGCCCATTTTTCGCAATACGAGCAAGTTCCGCAATTCTCCGCGCATGACTCGCCGTGTTCGATGAAGAAATCGATGAATCCATCGAGCTTCGTGTTGTCGATGATCAAATTCGCTTTACATTCCTTTGCGTTCGCCGAACCCATCTTCTTGTTGGGATCGGACTTGATACCGCCATTCTCGAAGGCAAAACCCTCGATGATGTTGGCCAGATTTCCTGCATACTCTTGCTCGGAATACGCCTTGACAGATGCAAGGATCCTGTCTGTCGTGAGTCGTCGGCCGCCGATCTTGAACAAGTGAATCCCGATCGCCTCGTAGTGCTTCAAGTCCTCGGGACGAACCCACCGACACTTCATGATCTCGGCAGGGTTGGAATATTTTTCTATGTTACACTTGATGACGGGGTAGTCGATGAACGCATCGCGATTATTATATGTTTGCGATGCGTGGCCGGTGAGGCAATAATGATACAGCCGGTACGGGCATTCGTACAAGCATCCGTCCGTCACGAGCAGGTCAAGCGTGCATCTCGTACCTTCGACCATTTTCTGCAGCAATTTGAAATTCCTGTTGATCATGACATCCGGCGAGATGCTATCAGCACCCATCTTCTCGAAATAAATGGCCTTGTTGACCGCGTTCACTTTTGCAACGGTAGAAACGCGAATCTTCAAGCCCGGGAATTGTTCCTTAACGATCTCTATAAGATACGGGATAGCGAGGACGACGCCATCTGCCCCGGCGTCTTGGATCGCTTCGAGTTCCTTGATCATCTTGACGTGGGTTTCCTTCACGAACTCTTGGCCACCCATGCACGCGGCGTTCAAGGTGTAGGTAAATTCTATTCCGTTATCGTGCATTTTCTGGATATGGCTCTTGATCATCTTTTCCGAGGTTTCCGGCAAGATTGAAGACGGCCTGCCACCGCCAATGGTCGTGTGCTGGGCGGAGGCATAAAAATCCGTGACCGGATAATCGCGCTTCACCACTTCATCAATGAATGTTGGATCCCAGTTGTAGGCTACCGATAATTTCACGAGTTTGCTCACCTTTCGTTCATTCTTCGTTTTTAGTAACCGGGGCTTCGACTTCGGTCTCGTCCATCAATTGCTTGACCTCCTCGTCTGACATGGTCAACAGCTGGGGCGTCGCGTCCCAGTTAATGACTTTCGGCAGGTGTGTTGATAGCGTGAACATGAAACCATGAATCTTCACGACCGTGCCGAAATGCTTGAGAGTCGAGAAATGGCCGTCTCCATAGCGCTTGATGCTCAAGAGGACGTAGCCGAAATGGAAGATCAAGCAAATTGCGGTCCAGAAGAGCAAGTATAACTCCCCGAAGAGCAAGTATGCTATGATGAACGCAACATCGAAGACGCACCAGATGGAAATGTTCCCAAGAAATTGCATGGTCAAAAAACGATTCATCATCTCCGGGCCGCCAATGTTCTTGTTATTCACCTTGAGCTGGAGCAACTTCGGAATGTCACCCGTGAACCCACCCACCCAGCGCATGCGCTGTTTCTTGAGAACCTCCCAATCACTGGGCACCATCTCGTATGCTTTTGCCTTGGCCACGAACACGACCCTTTTCTTGTAGGCATTCATCAGCGAAGCGAGGAATAAGTCTTCGGTCAATGATTCTTCGCTAAATCCGCCGAGTTCTTTCAAGGTGCTCATGCGGATGCACACGTTCCGCCCATAGAGCCAGCAATTCTTCCCGAGTTTCGTGTTCAACTCTGCAAAACTGTTCCCGCCCGAGACCAGCGCGTAATCCATGAGAATGCCTTGCGTCAAAGTGTTCTTGTTCCAGTTCTTGACCGTGATCGATCCAAACGTGGCGTCGATCTTTTCGTCCTTCATGGGCGTGACGAGATTCTTGAGCGTGCTAGGTAAGAGGATGCTACCCGCGTCGTAGATGACAAGGAAGTCATGTTTCGCGTGCGACACGCCGTAATTCAATGCAGAAGGCTTGCCCGGTTTTTCGAGCGGGTCAGCAAGCACCTCCCAATCGATGCCCGGGTGCGCGGCGGCATAATCCTCGCAAACTTTATCGGAATCATCTGTCGAGTTGCTCACGACGAGGATGACTTGCATCTTCTCAGCCGGATAATCCGATGCGACAAGCGAATCAAGCGTGCGTTTCAGCAACGCTGCCTCGTTTTTCGCGCAGATCACGATGCTGAACTCCGGCGTGTAGAATTCCTTCACGTCGTGGTTTGGCCCCAAGAGCGCAATGAAAATGACCCCGAAATAGATGATGAGTCCAAGCAATGCCAGCAAGAAGATATAGCTCCAATTTGCAGTAAAGTTCGTGAATAGCCCCTGGATCCCGGCCCAGACATAGGAATGCCCGAGATACGGACCAAAAAATGGAGCAATGTACGGGAAAGCAACGTGTAACACGGCGAAGCACGCGAGCAACCCGAGCACGATGCCGAAGACTTTTGGTTTATTCATGCAATTTTGCCTCTTTTTTCAATAATTAATAATCAGTTTTCATGTCGAGATGTTGTTCATCCATGATTTTCAATTCCGACATTATCCAGCGCGCGCTCGCGACGCACGACGATACCATGATCACGAAAAACATGACCTGGTAAACGAGCATGATCCAGTAGATGACCACAGTGAAATATGCCCCAACGGGCGTCGACGCAACCGACGGGTTGATCAGGTATGCGATCAGCGAGAAGAGGGAATTCCCACCAAAACCCATGTAAATTGCACTCTGTAACACGATGCGAGTCAACCGCTCACCCTTGAGTGGTTTTATCACGAGCAAATCAAGCTCGAAATGCTTTGCTCGCATGTACTCGAACAAGAAGAGCATGAACAAGTTGATCCAGACTAACCAGCTGAGATCCAAGCCAAGCTCTGGATACACGAGAAAACGACCGGGGATCAGGCAAGCAAGTAACAAAATATCGGTTACTCGATCTAGCATGGCATCGATCCAAGCGCCGCGCTTGCTCCGCATGTTCAAGAAAATGGCCACAGCCCCGTCTGCTCCGTCATTGATGCCCGTGTACAGGACCAAGAAGCCCGTGGGGAACAATATCATGCCAAACCATGATTGATTCGTGAACCAGGGAAGCCCTTGGCCTTCTCCGGCCATCACTGTCAAGTAGAAGATGAATAACGTGAGAATCACGCTCAAGTAAGACACGCGGTTCGGCGTGAATCCCAGTTTCGCGAGCCTTTTTCCGGCATTGTAAACCGCCGGCGCGTACACTTGCCCGAACGCGTTATGCTTGATTTCTTCCACGGCCACATCGACCCTGTATCCTTCCCCATGCCCTATCAACCATGCTCGAAGATAATCTTCCAAGCTCATGAATTCAATGTTTCTTGGCCGTTGCTTCCAGCTCGTGACGAACAGTATCAACATGAATCCCGCCACGACCGCCGGAAACAGGATGCCAAAAAACAAAGTCAACCAGAAGTTGTCCAATATCACGTTATTTTCCTCCTCTATACAATTTAGTCCGAAAACAAGGTATTTCCGATAAAAAACACGACGATAATTCGTGATTTGAATTATTTATTGAAAACAAGATTCGCTGCAGCAATATTTTATATACAAAAGGCCAAAAAGACGATTGTACCATGAATGATTCGCATTTCTTGAAACCAAACCCGTGACTTGCTATGTTTCTTGCACTATATCCTCGCGTGAAATCGATGCCGCTAATGATTTCGTGATGCTCGTCATACAATAATTCTTGAAGAAGATGTTTTACAGGACGTTCTCGGGATTCGCCTCGATCCAAGCGAAACTTGAAATCCACGATTATTGTTTGATCGTTGGATACCAGGAAGGTTTTCGATAATGGCGACTCGATCGTTCCTTTTTTCAATTGGCCTGTTTTGTCGAGGAACATGAACTGCAGATCATTCCTGCCTTTCAACGCCTTGTAATATGGATAGCCGAGATAGAAAAACGAAGACACAATGAACGAAATGATGCTGTTATCGACGATCTGTCCCAAAGTAACTCGAACATGAAGCTCCGGCGGCAAATACCAGAAGACATTATAGTCAGGAATAGACGGAATGAAAAACGATTTTCCAGTATCTACTAAATCTTTTATAAAAGGGATAGCGAGCTGCATTTCGGCGCAACAGACCAGGTAGACCACTATGAAGGTGATCGTCGAGATGAGGGCGAGCACGGGAATGACATGCCATCTCGTGTTCAAGTAACGATGCGCCTTCGCATGAAGCATATATCGCGTCACGTTTGCCAAGGTTAAAATTCTTTTCTCTCGATTACTCGCATGTTTTTTTGTTAAGGGAGAAAAAAGATAACATCTGTATCTCATTTATGACGTGAAATGACCGAACCTACGAACTTGACCAATGCCGAGATCAGCCGGTTGTTCGAGAAATACGCGAAATTGAAAAAATACAAACCTCTTGGGGTGTATTTCTCGAATAATATCCCGGAAGGAAAGATCAGGCTCGCACGAAACGTTTTTAACCGTTGTATCCCGAGAATGGCATTTAAAGCCTCCGCGAAGGGGAAGCCGAGCGTAATCGGCGCGGATTATGGTTGCCCTGGCGGGTTATGGTGGGCAGGGCTTAAAAAATATCCCCCTCGCGGCATCACGGTCTTTCTCGCCGATGGTGGACGGCCGGACTGCTTCGGCGGCCGGGGGGAGCGCATGAAAAAAACCCCGGCTCTCGGTGCCGGGGTTATCAAGAATCCAGGGCCTGTCAAATTGCCGGACGGCACTCGATACGTCGTGTTCCAGCGATTGCGGGACATTCCCGATGCCACGAAGATCGAATTCGTGCTCTTTTTCGCGAACACGCCAGTGATGGCCAACATCGTCCCGCTCCTCAATTATTCCCGCGATATTCCAGGCGTGGTTCGTGCTCCGGCGGGATCAGGTTGCATGTCTGTCTTGAATTTTCCTCTGCTCATGAAGGAGGAGCCAGAAGTTGACGCCGTGCTTGGACTCTGGGATTGGCTCTCGCGCCGGGGGTTGCCGAAGAATATTCTAACTCTTGCCATTCGCCGGTGGTTCGCGCAAGACGTCGCTCGTGATTTGCCCAATTCTTCCCTCGGCCATCCAGCGCCCTTCACCATTAGGGGGGAATTGATCTTGCTCTGGCAGAAGCTACGTCGAAAAATGCAGGAGAAATGTCAGCAGTACTCTAAAAATGTCCTAGGGGAGGAATCTAAGCGACACTATTAGTTTTTACTGCCCACAAGTAGGCAGTACTTTAACCGGACATGA